>Ga0208788_1000014_pt1 | contig 168816 bp, 173 predicted proteins | sample Wag4_2014_7_11_3_FD_187363 | JGI IMG/M metagenome (GOLD analysis project Ga0208788, IMG submission 187363) | Fresh water mixed with fracking chemicals microbial communities from Ohio, USA - Utica-2 Time Series FC 2014_7_11 (SPAdes) (version 2) ... | reverse complement strand
CGCGTTATCGCGGCAAGGCCAAGTGGACCTACCAGCGCAACGCCCAGGGCGACATCACCTGGCTGATCGACCCCGACGGCCACAGCACCTACCACGAGTACGACGCCCAAGGGCGCCTGCTGCTGATTCGCTACCCGGACCACAGCCGCCACCTGTTCGAATGGAACCGCCTCGGCCAGTTGCTCGCGGAAACCCTGCCGGACGGCGGGCGGCGGGCGTTTTCCTACGACGCCCTGGGGCGACGGACCACGGTGCAGGACGCCTTCGGCGCCGTCACCCGCTACCAGTGGGACGCCGTTGGCCGACTGTTGCAGACGACGTTTCCTACCGGTGCCCGCCGCACCTACAGCTACAACGCCTACGGCCGGGTCACCGCCGAACGTGATGAACTGGATCGCATCACCCGGTTTGAGTACGCCGACGACCTGCACTTGGTCAGCCGGCGGATCAATCCCGACGGCACGCAGCTCAAGTACCGCTACGACCATGCGCAGCTGTTGCTCACCGAGATCGAGAACGAAAGCGGCGACACCTACCGCCTGGACTACACGCCCGGTGGCTTGATCCGACAGGAAACCGGTTTTGACGGGCGGCGCACGGCCTATGCCTACGACCTCAACGGCCAGTTGCGGGAGAAGACCGAGTTCGGCGATGACGGTTCGCAGTTGGTCACCGCCTATCAACGCGACAGCGCCGGACGTTTGCGGGTCAAGACCCTGCCCGACGGCGGAAAGGTCGAGTACCGCTATGACTCTCTCGGCCGGCTGATCGGCGTCGACGACGGCCAGGAGCATCCGCTGGCCTTCGAGTACGACGCCCACGACCGGCTGATCACCGAACACCAGGGCTGGGGCACGCTGCGCTACGCCTACGATGCCAGCGGGCAACTGGAAACACTGCGCCTGCCGGACAACGGCCGCGTTCATTACCACCGCGCTTCGGGCGGCGCACTGACCGCCATCGACCTCAACGGCGCGCGCCTGACCAGCCATCAATACGACTTCAGCCGGGAAAAGAGCCGCCAACAGGGCCTGCTGCACAGCGATTACGCCTACGACGACCAGGGCCGCCTGCAAGCCCACGCCATCAGCCAGCAGCAACGTCCGCTGTACCGCCGCGACTATACCTACGCCGCCAACGGCAACCTCCTACAGATCAGTGACACCCGCCACGGTCCGCGCCGCTACCAGTACGACCCGCTCGACCGCCTGACCCACGTGCGCCACGCCCGCGACCAGGACCCGGAACATTTCACCCACGACCCGGCCGGCAACCTGCTGATCCACGACCGCCCCGGCCCCTGGCACCTCAAGGGCAACCAACTGCGGCGCCACGCCGACCGCCATTACGACTACGACGCCTACGGCAACCTGAGCCGCGAACGCCGCGGCCAGGACATCACCGCCTACCGCTACGACAGCCAGCACCGCCTGATCGGCATCCGTCTGCCCGACGGCCGCGAAACGTCCTACCGCTACGACGCCTTCGGCCGACGCACCCACAAGACCGTCGACGGCCACACCACCACCTTCTTCTGGCAGGGCGACCAGCTCATCGCCGAAAGCAGCCCCAGCCACTACCGCAGCTACCTCTACGAACCGGGCAGCTTCCGCCCACTGGCCCTGCTCGACGGCAAAGGCCCACAAGCGCGCCCGCTGCACTACCAACTCGACCACCTCGGCACCCCACAGGAACTCACCGACACCAGCGGTGACATCGTCTGGTCCGCCCGCTACACCGCCTACGGCAAGCTCAGCCAGTTGCGCCACGGCGGGATCGAACAACCCCTGCGCTTCCAGGGCCAGTACTGCGACAGCGAAAGCGGCCTGCACTACAACCGCCACCGCTACTACCACCCGGATACCGGACGCTACCTCACCCCCGATCCCGTGAAGCTGGCGGGTGGGTTGAATGCCTATCGGTATGTGCAGAACCCGACGGGGTGGGTGGATCCGTTGGGGTTGAGTGGGAATTGTCCCGGGGCTAACAAACCAGGATGCACAGCGCCAGAGGGTGTTGGTGCAGCTAGAGTTGACGAAGGCGAACCGCAGCTGCCGAAAATGACGGCAGAGCAGCGGAGAGCAAGAATCGATGAGTTATCAGAGTCGGTTTTTTACAGGCGCTTAGACGAAATGGAAAAATCGATTGATGGCGCTCACTTTCATCAGAAGCATGGCGCACAAACGACCCTGCAATCGCAGTTGGAACGTGTGCAAACGGGGAAAAATCCAACAACAGGAGAAATAGAACGCTACAACAGAGGACGGCGCGAAGGTGAGCCGGTCATTCCTTCAGCCGCAACGCATTTTTTGAGTCATCGTGATCAATTTAATGCAATGCAACGCGCTCAGTTAATTTTTAAGCGGAACGGTTTAGATGCTTCACGGGAGCCTATCGAAATGGGTAGAAAAATAGGCGAGGGATTTAAAAGAGAGGGGTTGCAGTATGGTGAGCAAACCAGAGCGGTTGTCATACTTAAAAGCGATGGTCGACCTATCACTTCATATACGGACTTTGACTGATGGATAGGCCCTACACACTTTGGAGCATACGAGGTTTGCTTTTCGTTTTTGATATTGAAAATACGCATGATTTGGAGCGAGAGGAGATTATAGTTTCGAAGGATGTTAACGATGAAGGCGAACTTTGCGAGCTTTTTGATGTTTTATTGTGCCCGGAATTCTTTAATTATAGTGAAGAAGAACGGGTGCGACTGATTGAGACTTTGTCATTTTTTTTAAATAAAGGTGACAATTTTGATGGGGTTTTTAACAAAATGGATACTTATTTTGATGAAGATATTAAAGATCGAAGGCAATTCATGGCAGTACTCCTGAGCTGTTTGAAACGGTATCAAAATCAAGAAAGTGGCGTCATCTAACTTCGTGGAAAGGTTTGTTTGAGTCGTGAGATCTGAATGATGTCGATTTTAGCAGCAATAAAAAGGAAGATCATGGGGAAAGTTGCGGATAAGAATGGGGCCAAAAATTCTGAAGCTGTTGCTCAGTCCCAAACCACTACTCAAGACGTTCACGAGGGAAGTAAAAAGTGGAGAGCAGTTCCAAACTCTAAATTTGTAAGCTATAGCGCGCAGTTGAGTGCATATAACGAAGCGATGACGCGGGAAGCCAGAAACATGCCGCGCTTTACCGGAGAGGATAGTAAGGGAAATTTGGTTGTGCGAATGGAGGCTGAAAATGTGGGGGTTGGATATGAACCTAATCCCTTGGATCCTACAAATCCGCGTTATATTCCTAATATGAATGCCTTTGAGATGAAGTTCGATTTTGAGACGTTGCAGCCAATAGCGCTTTACCCGGTGGAGAAAATTTAATGCTGATGCATCCTTTTCTTAATATTCCATATAACCCGAGTGTAGAGCATTTTCTCGGTGGGTTCGATATCTATGACCGCGAGGAGAGTCTTGGGGGCGAGTTGTCGGCGTACGACCCTGAATGTCCTGCAGATAGAAAGTTTTTAATATCTAATTTTATTGTGAAGCGTTTTGCTGGATTGAGCTATAGGCACAAGTTTGTCTTGTTTTTTGTATTGGAAGAAGCGCTTGATGGTGACTCAAGTGTTTTTTCTGAAATTCTGGAGCATAACCCCCTATCTCATTCTTTGCTTCCTCCAGGGTGGAATGAAATGAAAGATCCAAGGGCATTTTTCAATGATGTCTATGCTATGTTGTCCGAGGCTTGGGTTGGTGAACTATATAAGGCAAGTCAGGAAGATTCTCTAGCTTGGTAAGGAGTTCGTGTTTTACTATAAGCTAAACTAAGCCTTTGGTGATGCTTTGTTTTAATAAGAGGGTCGATTTTGTTGATTGGGTCCAAGGTGTTTGTATTGTTGTGGGATGCAGATAGAATCGGCCCCTTTCTAGATAAATAGCTGATTTTCATATGGTTGTTAAATGCATGCAGGATATGCGGCGAAATGAGTGATGAATTCCCGGAGTTGTATGAGTTTTTAGCGAGCTATTTCCATCAAGACTGGAGTTTCGATCATGATACCGAAGAAGAGGTCATTCGATCATTTGTTATTGACTCATCGATAGAAACGATTTTACAGGTGAAAAGTGAGTTGCAGAATCTTTTGGCCACCACTCAGAGTGAGGGGGAGTTACAGAATTTTTTATTTCGGGAGCTCAGCTGTTACTACTATTACCCACACGCGTGGTCGTCAGGAAAGGCTTGGCTAGAACATGTCTTTCGCATGCTCTAGCTTTTACTCTTGATTGGCATCGCGAACCCCAAAGGTAAGCAGCGTATTTCCCGTCAAAGTCCTAGGAGATTTCCTTCAAGATCTATCGATTTCCATGAACTGGTGCTATTTGAAATCCATGGATAGTCTTTGGTTGTCACCGCAACACCGGTGGCAGGGCGTAGGAACCCTCGAAGACTAGAAGAACGCAAAGGGCGTCGATATCTGATTTGCGGCTGCAAATGTGCATCCGTAAGATCATTTGCGGCGGCTGTGCGCGGGCACGCTTCGGTGTGGTCGAGTTCTCTGGTCTCGATATTCCTACCCCGCGTATGGCTGCCACCCAAACCTGTAGGAAGGTCGGTGGGAGCGTCCATTTCGATACCAGAGGTTTGAACAATGAAGAGTATTCATCCAGATCCACCCTACGAAAAACCAACCCCCCATCCCGACAACCGCTTCATGGCATTGACCAGCAACTGCACCGACATGCCCACGCTGTTCGTCGACACCCATGCCCCCCTCGACATCCTCACCGACGCCGCAGGCTACCGAATCCGCGCTGTCACCCAGGTACTGGAAAACCTGTCGATGCGCGGTTCAATCGAGTGCGAGTCTTTCATTCTCAGTGATTTTGCCTTGCTGTGTGCCATTGCGCTGCGGGATGGGTGTGATGTGCTGGATGTGGTGGGGCGGCGGTTGAGGGCTCAGCCTTTATAAATGGGTTGTCTGGGCGGACGCCATCGCGGGCAAGCCGCGCTCCTACGGGGTTTTGTGTCGTATGTCGTTTCCGCGAACGCTACACACTCTCCGGGCGCGTGGCTTGCCCGCGATGGCGTCCGTCCAGTCAGCGCTGTCCCATCAGCCTGGCACCTTCAGGCTCCGCCACAGCCAGGCTATCAATCACATGCACGCTGTACCCCGGTACGTTCTTGGCGTGATGTTTGGCCTGGGACGCCATCTCCGCCAGTTGGCTGGCATCGATGGCGGGGCAGGCCTTGGGGTGCAAATGCACCACGCCAATGGACAGCGACAGCAACGGGAATTCCTGGCGCACACCCTGGCGGTTGGGGGCGACGAAGCAGCCGGCTTCGAGGTGTTCGCTGCGATAGAAGCGCCGGCACTGGCTCTGGAAGTCATCCAGTAGCTGGTTCAAACGTTTGCACCAGTCTTCCGGGCCGAGCACCAGAAGGAAATCGTCACCGCCAATGTGGCCGACGAAGTCGCGGGACGGGTCGACGCGGTCGTTCAGGCACTGCGCCAGGCACAGCAGCACTTCGTCGCCACGGCCGTAGCCGTAGATGTCGTTGAAGGGTTTGAAACTGTCGATGTCGACGTAACAGATCACCGATTCGCGCTGCTGTTGCAGCAGCCGCGTGAGGCATTGCTGGATCGGCACGTTGCCCGGCAACAAGGTCAGCGGATTGGCGTAGCGGGCCTGCTGGATTTTCAGTTCAGTGATCAGCTTGAGTACATCGATCACCCGGCCCAATCCCAGGTAGCCGCCGTTGAGGGTGATGATGAAGTCTTCCTCGATGCGTTGCCGGGCGCGGCTGGTGATCAGGCGGCTGACCTGTTGCAGCGACTGGCTCATCTCGACGGCCAAAAAGTCATCGCTCATCAAACGGCTGATGGGTTTTCGAGCAAACAGATCGGTGGCAAACGGCTTGAGCAAGGCGTCCGAGAGCGAATGCCGATGGACGATGCCGCAGGGCTGGCCCTTTTCATCCAGCACCGCCAGCGAGTTCAGGTTGGCCTGGCGACGGAAAGCTTCGAGGACAGTAGCGGTCGGGGTGTCGCGGCCTACCGCGGGCTGATCGTTGAGCAGGGCGCTCAGGTCGCTGGCTTCGTCATTCAACACCACGGCCGTACTGTCTTGCCTGGGCATCAGGGTCCTGGCGTCGCGAGGAGGATGCTCCTGAGGACGGCAGAGCAGATAGCCCTGGACCAGATCCACGCCCATCTCGGTCAGCACCGCCAGTTCTTCCGGCAGCTCGATGCCTTCGGCAATGACCTGTGCCCGAGAGGCCTTGGCAATTTGCAGGATCGAGCCGACGAACTCTCGTTTCAGCGCATCCTGGTGTATGCCATCGATGAAATGCCGGTCGATCTTCACGTAGTCCGGACGCAACTCGGACCACAAGCGCAAGCTGGAGTAACCCGCCCCCAGGTCATCCAGGGCGATGGAAAAGCCCATCGCCCGGTAATGATGCAAGGCGGTTTGCAACAGCTGGAAGTCATCGATCGGCGTCTGTTCGGTCAACTCGATAACCACCTGACTCGGCGGAATACCAAAATCCTGCAGCAATTGCAGGGTGCGCCCCGGTTGATGCGCGGCTTCCAGCAGGGACTCGGGGGACACGTTGAGAAACAGCAGGCCAGGCAGTTTCTGGTCGTTGAAGCGTCGGCAAGCGCTCTGCCGGCAGGCGATTTCCAGTTCGCTCAAGCGGCCGGCCTGGCGGGCCACGGCGAACAGGGCGATCGGGGAGTGCAGCGGGCTGTTGGACGGGCCGCGACTCAAGGCTTCGTAGCCCAGGATGCGTCGCTCGGAGAGGCTGATGATCGGCTGGAACAGGCTGTGCAAATCGCCTTGAGTCAAAATTGAGCTCAACGCACTCAGCTGTTCGGTTGTGGTCATGGCAATCTCTGGCGATAAAAAAAGGACTGGGCGGGCTCTTGGTAAGAGAGCACGCCCAGTCCTTTATTTCACGACAGAATGATGACTGTTTGATGACGCTCCGAAGCGCGTCAGCATTAATTTGCCATCACCTGTGATCAGCGTCTCAGTGCTTGGCCACCGCCGAGTTGAGCTTGAGGTAATCGAGCAGGATGCGCCCGGTCTCGCTCAGGTAAGCGTCGTCTTCTGGCTTGGTCTTGTCCGGCTCGGCCGCGATGGCGTCCTCGTCTTCTTTCTTCAGCTCTTTGAGCGGCTCTTCGCCCTTGGCCTTGCGACGGATGTTCTCCATGGCCAGTTGCTTGGCTTCGATGTCGGCGTGTTGCGCACGACGCTCGGCTTCGTTGAGGCTGACAGTTTTCTCCGCCATCAGCTTCTGTGCCAGGGCCAGTTTGTCGCGGATGAACACGAACTCCGCATCCTTGGCCGTACGCGCATCATGCTCGGAGGTGAGCTGGGTGATGTACGGTTTGAACGGGTCCACGGCAGGCTTGATCGCCGCTTTGATGGTGTCCCACGGCATGGCTTCAGGCAGGGCGCTCTCGCCGATTTCCTTGGTATCGATGATCGACGGGTAGTTGATGTCCGGCAGTACGCCCTGATGCTGGGTGCTCTGGCCGGAAACCCGGTAGAACTTGGCCAGGGTCAGCTTCAGTTCGCCATGGTTGAGCGGCTGGATGGTCTGCACGGTGCCTTTGCCGAAGGTCTGGCCACCGATGATCAGTGCACGGTGGTAGTCCTGCATGGCGCCGGCGAAAATTTCCGAAGCCGAGGCGGACAGGCGGTTGACCAGCAATGCCATCGGGCCTTTGTAGAACGCGCCCGGGTTTTCATCTTCGAGCACATCGACACGGCCATCGGCGTTGCGCACCAGCACGGTCGGGCCTTTGTCGATGAACAGGCTGGTCAGCTCGGTGGCTTCCTGCAGGGAACCGCCGCCGTTGTTGCGCAGGTCGATGACCACGCCGTCGACCTTGTCTTTCTGCAGTTCGGTCAGCAGTTTCTTGACGTCGCGGGTGGTGCTCTTGTAGTCCGGATCGCCGGCACGGAAGGCCTTGAAGTCCAGGTAGAAGGCCGGGATCTCGATGATGCCGAGCTTGTAGTCCTTGCCATCCTGCTTGAGGTTGAGCACCGACTTCTTCACGGCCTGATCTTCGAGCTTCACCGCTTCGCGGGTGATCGGCACGATCTTGCTGGTCTGGTCGTTCGGGGCGTTGCTGGCCGGGATCACTTCCAGGCGCACCACGGTGCCTTTCGGACCGCGGATCAGCTTGACCACTTCGTCCAGACGCCAGCCCACCACATCGACCATCTCTTTGTTGCCCTGGGCAACGCCGATGATCTTGTCGGCCGGCGCCACCAGTTTGGTCTTGTCGGCAGGGCCGGCAGGCACCAGACGCACGATTTTCACTTGATCGTTGTCGCTCTGCAACACGGCGCCGATGCCCTCCAGGGACAGGCTCATGTTGATGTCGAAGTTTTCCGCGTTATCCGGCGACAGATAGTTGGTGTGCGGGTCGTAGGACATGGCGAAGGTATTGATGTATGCCTGGAAGATGTCCTCGGCACGGGTCTGGTCCAGGCGCGCCAATTGGTTCTTGTAGCGCTTGGTCAGGGTTTCCTGGATTTGCTTGGAATCCTTGCCGGCGATCTTCATGCGCAGCACTTCGTCCTTGACGCGTTTGCGCCACAGGTCGTCGAGTTCGGCGGTGGATTTGAGCCAAGGGGCGTCCTTGCGGTCGATCAGCAAGGTTTCCTTGGTGGTGAAATCGATCTTGTCGACGCCCTTGTTCAGCTCGGCAAGGGCGAAGTCCAGACGCGCCTTGACGCGGTCCAGGTAGCGCTTGTAGATGGTGAACCCGGCGTTGAGGTCGCCGCTTTTGAGGAAGTCGTCGAACTGGGTCTTCCACTTGTCGAATTCGGCGATGTCGCTGGCCATGAAATAGCTGCGCGAGGGGTCGAGCAACTTGAGGTAGCTGTCGTAGATGATCTGCGAGCGCGCGTCATCGAGCGGCGGTTTGCTGTAGTGGTGGCGCTTGAGCAGTTCCACGACGTTCAGGCTGGCGATGACTTCGTCACGATCCGGTTGAAGCTTGTCCCAGCTGTTGGCTGCGAACGAACTGCTCGACATCGGCAGAAGGCCGATACCGATGAAAAGGGCGAGGGCGGTGCTGGGGAACAAACGCTTCATGTTGATTCGACGCGGGGACAATTGATAACGCATATTAGGCCGTCTTTGAAGTCGCCGGTTCCACAAGGGCCGGTCGCATAATGCAAAAAGCCCGGCGCTACAGCTTCGGGCTCAGTCCAGACTCACTATGGAGGCACTGTGAAAGCATTGCAAGGCGTTGACGGTCAAGTGGAGTGGGTTGAAGAGCCAAGTCCTGCATGTGATGCAGGACAAGTTCGGATTCGGGTGGCGGCTGCGGGACTCAATCGCGCCGATTTGCTGCAAAAGGCCGGTCTTTATCCGCCGCCGCCAGGGGCCAGCCAGGTGCTGGGTCTTGAGTGTTCGGGGGTGATCAGCGAGGTCGGCCCGGGCTCGTCGTGGCAGGTCGGCGACAGGGTTTGCGCCTTGCTGGCCGGGGGCGGGATGGCCGAAGAGGTGGTTGTCGACGGACGGCACGTGCTGCCGGTTCCCGACGAAATGTCGTTGGCTGAAGCCGCGGCGTTGCCGGAAGTGTATGCAACCGTGTGGCTGAATCTGTTTCAACTCGCGGGGCTCAAACCCGGTGAAAAAGTTTTGCTGCATGCCGGGGCAAGTGGAATCGGTTCAGCGGCCATTCAGCTGTGCAAGGCGTTTGGCAACCCGTGCTGGGTCAGTGTCGGTTCCGCCGAGCGGCTGGCTTACTGCGAAGCGCTCGGCGCCCAGGGTGGTGTGGTGCGCACCGGCGATCTGGAGAGCTTGCGCGACCTGGGGCCGTTCGATGTGATCCTCGACCCGGTGGGCGGCAATTACGCGGCATTGAACGTGAAACTGCTGGCCAGTGATGGGCGTTGGGTGCTGATCGGGCTGATGGGCGGGCGTGAGGCCAAGCTGGACCTGGCGCAGGTGCTGGCCAAGCGTGTGCAGCTGCTGGGCTCGACCCTGCGCAGCCGCAGCGATCAGTTCAAGGCTGATCTGTTCAGCGATCTGAGCCAGCATGTGTGGCCGCTGTTCGCCGAGAAGCGCCTGAGCCCGCAACTGGCCAGGACCTTCCCGATCAAGGATGCCGAGGCGGCGTTTGCAGAGTTGGCGAGCAACACAGTGGCGGGGAAACTGGTGTTGGTGATTGACGAGAGCCTTACCTGACTGCACCGGACCTGATGTGGGAGCGGCGGTGCGACGATTCGACTTGCTCGCGAAAGCGGTGTGTCAGTCTACTCATGTATTGACTGACACACCGCATTCGCGAGCAAGCCCGCTCCCACAAGGGTGGCTCTGTATTACTTCCAGAAGTGTATGGGCCAGCCGGCGTTCTGGGCCTGTTCGAGCAGGACGGGGTCGGGGTTGACCACGTGCGGGAAATCCACCTTCAGCAACAGCGGCAGATCATTGCGCGAATCGGAATAGAAACTCGCGCCTTCGAGGTTTTCCTCTTCGGCATCCAGCCACTCCAGCAGCCGGGTGATCTTGCCTTCGCGATAGGTCAGGGTGCCGACCGTTTTGCCGGTGTACACCCCATGGGCCACTTCCAGTTCGATCCCCAGAATCTCGTCGATGCCGATGCGCTCGGCAATCGGTGCCACCAGGTGCGTGCCCGAGGCCGAGATCACCAGAATCCGGTCGCCCGCCTTGCGGTGCGCGGCGATGGCTTTGGTGGCGTCGCTGAAGATGATCGGTTCGATGAAGTCTTCCACCCACGGGCCGACCAGGTGCTCGACTTCCGCCGGGGTTCGGCCGATCAGCGGTTCCAGGCTGAAGGCCATGTAATCTTCCATGGCCAGATGGCCCTTGCCGTAGGCATCCATCAATTCCTTGTCGCGACGCAGGAACGATTCGCCGTCGACCCAGCCGAGGCGGACCATTTGCTCACTCCACAGCGACGCGCAATCGCCGTGGATCAGGGTTTCGTCCAGATCAAAAATTGCCAGGGCCATCAGTGCAGTTCTCTCTTCGACATCAACAAAGGCATCAGGCTACCTCACACAGGGCCGTCGGATCGATGGAAAGTGCCAGGCGCTGACCATCGGGATGCAGGTCGCCGGCCGAGCGGTTGAGCACGTCCACCACCAACTCCACGCCCCGGGCTTCGATGCGGTAGCGAATCACGTTGCCCAACAGGCTGTGGCTGCGCACCTGGGCATCCAGCTCGCCGTCGAGGCTCAGCTCAATGGCCTCCGGGCGGATGGCGATGCGATGGTTGATCGGCCGTTGCAGCAGCTTGGTCGCGCTCTCGGCGTCCAGCAGGTTGTAGTTGCCGATGAAGCCGGCGGCGAACACATCCACGGGGGCGGTGTACAGGGTTTCGGCGTCGCCGCTTTGTACGATTTTTCCCTGATTCATCAGGAAAATCCGGTCAGACATGGTCAGGGCTTCCTCCTGATCGTGGGTGACGAAAATCGTGGTCAGGCCCAGTTCGCGCTGGATCTGACGGATCTGTTCGCGCAGGTGCTTGCGAATGCGCGCATCCAGGGCCGACAGCGGTTCATCGAGCAGCAACAGGCGTGGCCGGGTCACCAGCGAACGGGCGAGGGCGACACGCTGGCATTGGCCACCGGACAACTGATGCGGATAGCGGGCGGCAAAGTCGTGCAGTTCCACCAGTTTCAACACGTCGGCGACGCGTTTTTGGCTGTCGTCGGCGTTGACCTTTTGCATGCGCAACCCGAAGGCGACGTTCTGCTCGACGGTCATGTTGGGGAACAGCGCATAGCTCTGGAACACCATGCCGATCCCGCGCTTCTGCGGGCTCAAGGGCACGATATCGACGCCATCGAGCAGGATCTTGCCGCCATCCACCGGGGTCAGCCCGGCGATGCAGCGCAGCAGCGTGGATTTGCCGCAACCGGACGGGCCGAGCAGGGTGACGAATTCACCTTTCTGGATTTCGCAGTTGATGTCGCTGAACACCGTAGTGCCTGCGTAGTTTTTCTGAAGGTGTTGGACGCTGACATAGCTCATTCGCTTTTGTCCTTGTTCAAGATATTGGCCGCCCAGGTCAGAACCAGCACAAAGAAGAAGTAGGAAATCACCAGCGCACTGGTGAAGTGGCCGCTGCTGTTGCGCATGTTGTTGAGGTAGACCTGCAGGGTTTCGTAACGGGTGCCGACCAGGATATTGGCGAACACGAACTCACCGAACAGGAACGAGAACGACAGCAGCAACGCCACCATCAGGCCTTTGCGCAGGTTCGGCAGCACCACCAGGATTGCCGCCTGGAAGGTGCTGGCACCGAGCAGTTGCGCGGCGTCCATCAGGTCGCGCAGGTTGATCGCCTGCAGGTTGTTGGTGATCGCCCGGTACATGAACGGCAGCGCCACGGTGAAGTAGCAACCGATCAGGATCCACGGCGTGCCGACCATGGCGAACGGGCCGGAACCATAAAGCTGCAGCAATCCCACCGATGACACCACCGGCGGCACGGCGAAGGGCAGCAGGATCAGGATGTTCATCAGCGCATCGAGTTTCGGGAAGTGGTAATGCACCACAAACAGCAGTGGCAGAATCAGCACCACCGACAGAATCAGCGCGCCGACGCACACCAGCAACGACTGGCCGAAGGCACCGAGAAAGCGCGGATCGCTCCACAGCTGCGCATACCATTTGATGCTGAAACCGCTGGGCAGGATGGTCGCCGACCAACTGCTGGAAATCGAATAGATGAAGGTGCCGAGCAGCGGCAACAAAAGAATCGCAAACAGCAGATAGACCACGACCCGATGGTAAATGCCCACCGGACCCAATTCAGCGCGAGACATGGTAGCTCCTCTTCAGCAGCAGCTGATGCACGACGGTCACCAGGGTCATCAATGCCACCAGCACCACGGCCAGGGCACTGGCCAGGTTCGGGTCCAGGGATATATCGCCGGAGACCATCGCCGCGATACGGATCGGCAGCACGTTGAAGTTGCCGGTGGTCAGGGCGTACACCGTGGCGTAGGCACCCAGGGCGTTGGCCAGCAGGATCACGAAGGTGCCGAGCAGGGCGGGGGTCAGCACCGGCAGGCCGATGTGACGCCAGAACTGCCAGCCGTTGGCGCCCAGCAGCGCGGCGGATTCGCGCCAGTCTTCGCGCAGGGCATCGAAGGCCGGGTACAGCAGCAGCACGCCCAGTGGAATCTGGAAGTAGGTGTAGAGCATGATGAGCCCGGTTTTCGAATACAGGTTGAAGTCCTGAATCAGCCCGGCCTGCTTGAGCATGATGGTAAAGCTGCCGTTGAAGCCCAGCAGGATGATGAAGGCGAACGCCAACGGCACGCCGGCGAAGTTGCTGGTCATGTTGGCGAAGGCGTTGACGAAGTTGCGCAGCTTCGAATCGACCCGGCGCAGGGAATAGGCACCGAGCACCGCGATGATGATGCCGAACACGCTGGACCAGAAACTGATCTCGAGGCTGTACTGGATCGCCTGCAGATAGAACTTCGAGCTGAAGATTTTGGTGAAGTTGGCAATGCCCCAACCGAACTCTTCCGATTGCAGGCTGTTGATCATCACCCACACCAGTGGGGCGATTTCGAACACGATGAAGAACAGGGTGAAAGGCACCAGGCACAAGGCCGCCAACCATTTGCCGCGGGTCATTGAGTTCACTTGAGCAGCTCCCGGCACACGGGTTTGTCGTGGGGTACGCCCAGCAGTTCGCAGACGGTGCCGCATATTTCGATCTGTTTTGGTGCGGCGCCTGTATCAAGGCTGAAGGCATCACCGAGCACGAACAGCGGCACTTCGCGCTCTTCGGCCAGCAAGCCGTTGTGGGAGCGGTCGTTGTTCATGCCGTGGTCGGCGGTCACCAGCACCTGATAACCGGCGTCGAGCCAGCCTTGCAGGTAGTCGGCCAGGTAAATGTCGGCATAGCGCGCGCTGTTGCGGTATTGCGGGGTGTCGAGACCGTGCTTGTGACCGGCGTCGTCGATGTTCATCGGGTGGATCAGCAGAAAATTCGGTGCATGGCGCAGGCGCAGGTTTTCGGCGTCGGCGAACAGGTGCGAATCGGGGTAGTGATCGTTCCAGTAGAAATGGCCGTACTGGATCGGCAATTCAGGGTTGTCGGTGTGACGATCCCGGGACGCCAGGAAGGGCGAGCGGTTGTACAGCTCACTGACCCAGTGATAAGCCGCGGCAGCGGTTTTCAGCCCGGCGTCGGTGGCGTAGTGATAGATGCTGCGCTGGTTGGACAGGCGCGAGACGTTGTTGTGGACGATGCCGCTGTCGATCGGCGTGACGCCGGTCAGGATGCATTCGTACAGCGGTCGGGACAGGGCCGGCAACTCGCACTCCAGTTTGTAGAGCGCTGCGCGTCCTGCGCCGACGTAAGCCTGCAAGTGCCCCATGGCGTGGCGCGCGACTTCGTAATTGAGGCCGTCGAGCACGACAAGGATGACGTTGTGCTTCATAGGGGCAAACACTCCACAAGACAGGAATTCGGAATTCACTCGGTCCACTGTGGGAGCGGGCCTGCTCGCGAAAGCGGTCGAGGATTCGACATTGATGTCGACTGCCACACCGCCTTCGCGAGCAAGCCCGCTCCCACCTTTGGATCTCCATCAGATCCCGAAGTGGGGATCTACAGCCTTATTTCATCTCCACGATGACTTGCTCGTTCCACTTCTGCGGCAGGGCCTTGGAAGTTTTTTCCCAGGCATCGGCGTCCTTGATCGGCGTGACCTTTTTGTACTGCTCGTTCGGCAGCAGCTTGGATTTCACGTCATCCGGCAGGGTGATGTGTTCGGCGCGGATCGGACGGGCGTTGCCGCGGGCCAGGTTGATCTGGCCGGCGTCGCTGAAGATGTACTCGCGGGTCAGCTTGGCGGCGTTCGGGTTCTTGGCGTATTTGTTGATGATGGTGGTGTAGCCGGAAATCACCGAACCGTCGGACGGGATCAGCACCACGTAGTCATCCGGGTTGGCCATCTTGGCCTTGTAGCTCAGGCCGTTGAAGTCCCAGACCACACCGACTTCGATCTCGCCTTTTTCCATGGCGCCGATGACCGGGTTGGACATCGAGAGGCGACCCTGCTTGGCGATGTCGGCGAACAGCAGCAGTGCAGGCTCAAGGTTTTTCTCGTCGCCACCGTTGGCCAGTGCCGCAGCCAGAACGCCGTTGGCCGCCTGGGCCGCGGTGCTCACGTCACCGATGGACACCTTGTATTTACCGGTTTTCAGGTCAGCCCACTTGGTCGGCACTTCGGAGCCGTGCAGCAGCTTTTTGTTGACGATGAACGCGATGGTCCCGGTGTAGGCCAGGGCCCAGTTGCCGTCCTTGTCCTTGGCCCAGTCTGGTACCTGATCCCACGTGGTCGGTTTGTAAGGTTGCGTCACGCCCTGCTTGACCGCGATCGGGCCGAAGGCTGCACCGACGTCGCCGATGTCGGCGCTGGCATTGTCTTTTTCCGCGGCGAACTTGGCGATTTCCTGGGCCGAGCTCATGTCGGTGTCGATGTGCTTGAGGCCGTATTTCTTGGCCAGGTCTTCCCAGGTGCCTTTCCAGTTGGCCCAGTCATCGGGCATGCCGACGCTGTTGACGGCGCCTTCCGCTTTCGCAGCGGCTTCGAGGGTTTTCAAATCATCGGCCGCCATGGCGGCGGTGCACATGGCAATGGTCGAGCCTAACAGTGATGCCAGGAAAAACTTTTTCATTCCAAAGCTCCTTGGGTCGTGTTCAACGCTGCGATTGCGGTTTGAGTTGGTCTAGGTCAGCAATACCTGAGCCAATTTAAGGGGCCTCGATGACACTTTGATGTCGTTCGTCGGCCGACCGGGCTTTTATTTGCCCGCCACTGGCGGGTGTCCGCTAAGCGTAGACCATCGGCAAAGGCCCGCTATACAAGGGACTTGGCCGATCTATTGCAGGTCTGCAAACCTTCGGCGCGGATGACCGTTCGGTCGCTTGTCATCGCACAGTCATCTGCACTGCCTACGCTTGCAGGATGTTCAAAGAGCCGGTTTTGCCTGTGGTTCTGCCCCGAAACAGTGCTGGTCTAGTCCAGAAAGGTAACGTTGATGCGTGATGAGGCAACAAAGGCGGTGACCGCCATCGGCCTGGTGCTCCAGGAGCAGCTCGACCACGGCTTGCTGGCAGCGGGCAGCAAACTGCCGGCCGAGCGCAAGCTCAGCGAGTTGTTCGGCACGACGCGGATCACTGTGCGCGAGGCGTTGTTGCAGTTGGAGGCCCAAGGGCAGATTTATCGTGAGGAGCGCCGCGGCTGGTTCGTCTCGCCACCGCGCCTGGCCTACAACCTGATGCAGCGCAGCCACTTTCACGCGATGGTCAGCGCCCAGGGGCGGGTGCCATCCACCGAGGTGATTTCGGCGCGGTTGCAACCGGCATCAGCGGCGGTGTGTGCCTGGTTGCAGTTGCCGGCGTTGTCCAGCGTGATCCAGATCTGCCGTTCGCGGCGCATCGATGGGCGGTTGGTGCTGTACGTGGAGCACTACCTGAACCCGCAGTATTTTCCCGGGATTCTGGACTTCGATTTGAATCAGTCGATCACTGAGTTGTATGCCCGGCATTACGACCTGCATTACGGGCGAGTGCGGTTCGAGATCGTGCCGACGGCGTTGTCGGTGGATGCGGCAGCGGCGTTAAGGGTGTCGGTGGGCAGCCCGGGGTTGCAGATTGCGCGGGTCAATTATGATCAGCATGAGCGGTTGATCGACTGCGACCTGGAGTTCTGGCGCCATGATGCGATTCATGTCGGGGTGGATGTGGTCTGAGTGTTTTGGTCTGCCTGTGTATCCGTGTCGACCCCTTCGCGAGCAAGCCCGCTCCCACACTTGGAATGCATTTCAAAGGTGGGAGTGGGCTTGCTCGCGAAGGGGGGCGACAGTCACTCCTGCGTTTCCTGCCCGCCGCCGGCGGTGATGACCTGCACGCTCATGCGCGGCGTCGCCAGATCCAGCCCCGCTTCATCCAGATGTCGCTTGAGCGACAGGTTGAACGCTCGCGAGACCTCCCATTGCTTGATCGGCGCGGTCTTGAAGCGGGCGCGCAAAATCGCGTTGCCGGACTCGAAACTCTCCACCCCCTGGATCTCCAGCGGCGACCAGATATTGCGCCGTTGCAGCGGGTCGGTGCGCATTTTCTGGCCGACATCGCGCATCAGTTTGATCGCGTTATCGATGTCCATGCTGGCCGGCACCGCCACCCGGAAGATCGCGTAGCCGAACTCTCGGGAGTAGTTCTTGATGCTTTTGATTTCGCTGAACGGGATGGTGTGGACGATGCCATCGATGTCCCGCAGGCGTACGGTACGGATGGTCAGGCCTTCGACCGTGCCCAGGTGGCCGCCGACGTCCACGTAGTCGTCGATGGCCAGGGAGTCTTCGATGATGATGAACAGCCCGGTGATCAGGTCGGCCACCAGCGATTGCGCACCGAAACCGATGGCCAGGCCGATCACGCCGGCACCGGCCAGCAGTGGCGTGACGTTCATGCCCATGTTCGCCAGGGCGACGATCAGCGCGATGATGAAAATGGCCACGAACAGCACGTTGCGGATCAGCGGCATCATCGTCTGCGCCCGGGCGTTGGCCAGGCCTTTGCGTGAGCGGGTCAGGGCGTGGTGCACGGCGGTGTCGCTGAGGATCCACACCAGCCAGGCAAAAATCAGCGTGCCGCCGAGGCTGAACAGTTTGACGCTGATTTCATGGCCTTCGCCTTCAGTGAAGGCAATCAGCGACATGCCCCACACCCGCAGGCCCAGTTCGATGAAGGCCAGCCAGACCAATAGATGGGCGAGGGTGTAGAAGAAGCTTTTCAGGCGCTCGGAATACAACGCGTGGCGCTTGACCCCGCGATGGGGCTTGAGCGCGTGGCGGCGTACCAGACCGTTGATCACCATGCACAACACCAGCAGCACGGTGCAGATCAGCGACTGACGCAGGGCGGTGCTGGTGTCGCCTGCGGAAACGAAAGTGGCGAATAGCGAGATCGCCACCAGCACCAGCGCCGGTACGTACCAGAAGCTGCCGAGAATCTCGATGCTGTCGCTCAGGGCGCGGCGGGTCAGGCGTCGCGACAAGGGCTGGTTGCGGATCAGATGCGCGATCGGCCGGCGAAAGCGCAGGATGAACAACCCCGTTGACAGGGCGGCGAGCACGTTGGCCACCGTTGCGGCGGTATGCGCCAGGTGCACACCCAGGCTGTCCACCAGGCGCGGGTCGTTCAAGGCTTCGCCAAACGCGGCGAAACTGCCGATCAGCCACAACGGGCGAAAGGCCTGATGCCGCAGGATGTACAGGGCGCGGTGACGGTGCGGGCCATCGAGCAGGGAGAAGGCGATCACGCAGATCGCCGAAAAACAGGTGCCCACCACCAGCGCATAGGCCAGGACCATGGCCAGGCTCTTGCCGAGTGACGAGGGCAGGGCGTAACTCATGTAGACGGTGATCACCAGTGCGATCAACCACGGCCCGAGCTTGCGCAGGGCGAAGCGCAGCATGTCCAGCGCCCGGGGGTGTTGCGGCAGTTCTTCGGTCAGGCCGAAGCGCATGCGCACCCGGTGGCTGATCCAGATGAGCGCCGCCGCCAGCAGGCTCCAGATCAGCAGAATCATGGCGAAGGCGAAGATGATCGGCAGCCATTCATTGGCCGGCAGTATCAGTGCGGACAGCTCATCCTGGGCCAGGTCGAATTCGTTGGACCAGCGGGTGAGCGGGCTGTCGGCCCCGGTGAACTGTTTTTCGAAGCTGGCCAGTGTGCCGCCGATCAGGCCCAGCACGCCTTCTTCGGCGGTCGGCTGGGCTTTTTTCGTGGCGTCGCGCAGCTTCTTCAGGTCCGCCAGCAGCTTGGCACGCTGCTGGTCGTTTTCCAGCGACTTGATCACTTCATCGAGAGATTGCCCGAGGGGTTCCTGGGCTTGTGGCTGGGTGTTCGCCGAACTGTTGAGCAGGCTCGGCAGGCCGACGGCCTGGGCGGGCGCCATCGGCAGCAGCATCAGGCCGATGAGAAAAAGATACGGTAGGGCAAAGAGACGAGCGAGCACTGGGCGATCAACCTCGGAGTGAGCGGGTCGACCGAGTGTACGAGCCCGTCAAAATCAATGCGAGTGAGAGGGTGTTTATTCGTTGAGCTTGGCGAGGATCTTGAACACCACCGTGGCGAGAATCAGCAGCATTCCGATCCACATGGCAAATACGCCGGCGTTCTTGTCACGGAAGTTGAAACCGATCGCCAGCAGGATCATCCCGGTCAGGATCGGGACCAGCATGGCGTGGAAGGAGGACATCGAAATCATGGCGACTGCCTTGTCGTGGGGGTGATTGAAGTTTAGGCGGGATTTGGGGTGACCGGTGGCGATCTGTGTTGATCCTGACGCTGTGGCGCCGTTGCTGCCGCTTTCGCGAGCAAGCCCGCTCCCACACTTGGAATGCTTTTCAAAGGTGGGAGAAGGCTTGCTCGCGAGGCTTTTCAGGGGTTACGGCAATTCGCGGCAGGCGTAGAACGCGCTCAGCACTTTGACCAGGTGCGCCAGGTCGTGGCTGCCGCACAGTTCGCGGATCGAGTGCATGGCGAAGGTCGGCAGGCCGATGTCCACGGTGCGCACACCCAGGTGGCTGGCGGTGATCGGGCCGATGGTCGAGCCGCAGCCCATGTCGCTGCGCACCACGAAGCTCTGGACCGGTACTTCTTCGGCCATGCACAGGTGACGGAAGAACCCGGCGGTTTCGCTGTTGGTGGCGTAGCGCTGGTTGCTGTTGACCTTGATCACCGGGCCTGCGTTGAGTTTCGGGCCGTGGTTGGCGTCGTGCTTTTCCGCGTAGTTGGGGTGAACGCCGTGGGCGTTGTCGGCCGAGACCAGCAGGGATTTCTGAATGGTGCGCACGAACTCATCACCTTCGGGCAGCAGGCGACGCAGGGTCTGCTCCAGCATCGGGCCATCGGCGCCGCAGGCCGAGGAGGAGCCGACTTCTTCGTGATCGTTGCACACCAGCACGCAGGTTTCGTCGGTGTCGGCGGTGAGCAATGCTTGCAGGCCGGCGTAGCACGACAGCAGGTTGTCCAGGCGCGCACCGGCGATGAAATCACCGTGCAGGCCGATGACGGCGGCGCTCTGGGTGTCGTAGAAGCTCAGTTCGTAATCCAGCACCACGTCGGCGTTCAGGCCGTGTTCGCGGGCCAGTTGGTCGGTGATCACGGCGCGGAAGTCCACACGCTCGTCGCCGGCGAATTGCGCCAGCACCGGCGGCAGTTCGGTCTGGGCGTTGATCGCCCAGCCCATGTTGGCTTCACGGTTGAGGTGGATGGCCAGGTTGGGAATGATCGCGATCGGTGCCTTGAAGTCGATCAACTGGCTCTCGACCTTGCCGTCACGACGGAACGTCACGCGGCCGGCCAAGGACAGGTCACGGTCGAACCAAGGGGCCAGCAACGCGCCGCCATAGACTTCGACGCCCAGTTGCCAGAAGCCCTGGCGTTGCAGTTCCGGCTGCGGCTTGACCCGCAGGCACGGACTGTCGGTGTGGGCGCCGACCAGACGAATCCCGCCATGCAGCGGCGAGTGACGGCCCATTTTGATCGCGACGATCGAGGAATCGTTACGGGTCACGTAGTAACGGCCGTTGGCTTCGGTGTGCCAGGTCTCGCGCTCATCGAGGCGCTGATAACCCGCCGCTTCCAGACGCTGAACAAGGCTGGCGGTGGCATGGAACGGGGTAGGGGAGGCCTTGAGGAAGTCGATCAGGCCTTGGTTCAACTCTTCGCGCATAAGTAGCTCCAGACAGCAGTGGGGCCAGTTTAACGTATTGGTCAGAGAATTGGCGCAGGGAGTGCTGGGCGCGAGATTGAAGCCACAGAAGATCTCCTGTGGGAGCGGGCTTGCTCGCGAAAGCGGTGTGTCAGTCGACTCATGTATTGACTGAAACACCGCTTTCGCGAGCAAGCCCGCTCCCACAAGGGATGGGTGACGTGTGCTTAGAAAGGGGCCGGGCACTCGAAGCGCAGGCGTTCGCCGGTTTGCGGGTGGGTGAAGCTGAGCATGCTGGCGTGCAGGCACAACCTAGGCCAGGCGGCCAGGGCCTGTTCGTGGGCGTAGAGCCCGTCCCCCAGCAGCGGGTGGCCGATGGACAGCATGTGCACGCGCAATTGATGCGAACGGCCGGTGATCGGCGTGAGTTCCACCCGGCACCAATCGCCGCAGCGCTCCAGCACCCGCCAGAAGGTCAGGGCGTTCTTGCCGAACTCGTGGTCGACCACATGCCGTGGCTTGGTCGGCGGGTCGTAGCGCAGCGGCAAATCGATGCTGCCGCTGTCCAGCTCCGGCTGGCCCCAGCACAGGGCGGTGTAGGCTTTTTCGGTTTCACGGTCGTGAAACTGCCGGGACAGTTCACGGTGGGTATCGGGATCGCGGGCCAACAGAATGATGCCGGAGGTTTCCCAGTCCAGCCGATGGACGATGCGCGCTTCCGGGTAGCCGTTTTCCTGCAGGCGGGTAATCAGGCAGTCCTTGTTGTCATCGGCCCGGCCGGGCACGGAGAGCAACAGGGTCGGTTTGTTCACCACCAGTACGGCGGCGTCCTGATGGATGATGTGGACGTTGGACAACGGCATTAAAACAGCCTCGTAACAAACGCCAACGGCGGTTCAGACCCCCCGCAATCGCGCGTGGGGCCTGAACCGCCGTGGCTCCAGCCGGATCGACTAGCGATCTGGCAGGGTGATATTGAGTTCCAGAATCGAGCAGCTGCCCTGGCTTTCCAGTGCGACATGCACGTCATCGGACCCGATATTGACGTACTTGCGAATCACCTCGACCAGTTCCTTCTGCAAGGCTGGCAGGTAGTCCGGGGTGCTGCGTTGGCCGCGTTCGTGCGCCACGATGATCTGTAGACGCTCTTTCGCTACCGACGCGGTGCTTTGCTTTTTGTTGGCACGAAAGAAGTCAAAAAGGTTCATTGCTTAGTTGCCTCCAAACAGGCGCTCGAAGAATCCCTTCTTCTGTACATCGAGGAATCGATGGTCGACGGTCTTGCCCAGCAGGCGATCGACGGTATCGCTGTAGGCCTGGCCGGCATCGCTCTGGTCGTCGAGGATCACCGGAACGCCCTGGTTGGATGCCTTGAGCACCGCCTGGGATTCCGGGATCACGCCGAGCAGGGTCACCGAGAGGATTTCCTTGACGTCTTCTACGCCGAGCATTTCGCCTTTGCTCACACGTTCCGGGTGATAACGGGTAATCAGCAAGTGTTCCTTGATCGGGTCTTCACCGCGTTCGGCGCGGCGGGACTTGCTGGCCAGCAGGCCGAGCATGCGGTCCGAATCTCGTACCGAGGACACTTCCGGGTTGGTCACGACGATCGCTTCATCGGCGAAGTACATGGCCAGGTGGGCGCCTTTCTCGATGCCCGCCGGGGAGTCGCAGACCACGAACTCGAAGTCTTCCTTGAGTTGCATCAGGACTTTTTCCACGCCTTCGACGGTCAGCGCGTCTTTGTCGCGGGTCTGGCTGGCGGCCAGTACGTAGAGGTTTTCCAGGCGCTTGTCTTTGATCAGGGCCTGTTGCAGGTTGGCTTCGCCGTTGACGACGTTGACGAAGTCGTACACTACGCGACGCTCGCAACCCATGATCAGGTCGAGGTTACGCAAACCGACGTCGAAGTCGACGATCACTGTTTTGTGGCCGCGCAGAGCGAGGCCGGTACCGATAGCGGCGCTGGTGGTGGTCTTACCCACACCACCCTTGCCGGATGTAACCACGAGAATCTTGGCCAAGGTGTTTCACCCCTAAGGAAAAAGGACTTTTAGCCCCTGAAAAACATCTCTGCAAAACGACTGCAGTCGAACGGCCTTGGCTGGAATCCGGTTCTGGGCGGCGCTTACCTTGGGTAGACACTGCCTTGGGCCTGTTTCCTACTTCGTTTGAGCCGTTTTCGCCACGTTTTTAGAGATGTTTGGAAAATGCGGCAGTATCCGTTAAAGCCGAATGATGTTCAACACGTCGCCCGACAGGCTGACCTGCACGCCCGAACCCCACAAAGGGTCGCGGCGCAGGTCTTCGGAGACCTTGTAATGACCGGCGATGGAGACCAGTTCAGCGCTCATTTGCTGACAGAAAATCCTGGCTTTCGTGTCGCCCTTGACCCCAGCCAATACCCGACCGCGCATGGGGCCGTATACATGGATGTTGCCATCGGCGAGAAGTTCCGCCCCCGGGCTGACCGAGGAGATCACCACCAGGTCGCTGCCCTGGGCGTAGATCTGCTGGCCACCCCGTACTGGCGAAGTGATGATTTTCGTCGGTTTGATGGTCGGCTCCGGTGGCTTTTCCGGCTTTTTCGCCACCACGCCTTCGTTCAGGTCCAGCGTGCGCTCACGGGCGCCGGACGGCGGCAATACCGGCAGGTCGACAGCGATGGCGGCGGCGATGTCTTCGATGCGGCTGGCACGGATGGCCAGGGTGCGCAGGCCGTGCTGGCGGCATACGCGCATCAAGCCCGGCAGGTCGACCGCGCCTTCGCTGGCCGGCAGTTTGTCCAGGGCCAGGACCAGTGGCGCGTTGCTGAAAAAGTTGGGCGCCTGGGCGACCTTGGCGGCCAATTGCCGATCGAGGCCGTCGAGGTCGTTACGGGCCAGTTCCAGCACCGTAATGGCGAGCATGCTGCCCTTCAGCTGGAACACGGGATCTTGGTCTAGCGGTTCGGTTTGGCTCATGGTCGGCATACAACGACTTGTCACTAAAAGTGCCCAGACTTATAACGAGATCGCCCGCAGGCCGCAAGCCGGGTCGAACGATGTAGAATGCGCGGCCATTGTCTTTCCGGATGCTTTGATGGATCGCCCGCGTTTTCGAACAACCTTTCTCTCTCCACGTTTCTGGCCGCTGTGGCTGGGCCTTGGGCTGTTGTGGCTGGTCGTGCAGTTGCCGTACCCGGCCTTGCTGTGGATCGGCCGCGCCCTTGGTGCCCTGATGTATCGGGCGGCCGGCGACCGACGGCGCATCGCCAAACGCAATCTGGAACTGTGCTTCCCGGAAAAGTCCGCGGCCGAGCGCAAGCGCCTGCTCAAGGAAAACTTCGCCTCGACCGGCATCGCCTTTTTCGAAATGGCCATGAGCTGGTGGTGGTCCCGCGAGCGTCTGGCGAAGCTGGCCCATGTCGAAGGGCTGGAGCATTTGCAGAAGGCCCAGCGCGAAGGCAAGGGCGTGATCCTGATGGCGGTGCATTTCACCACCCTGGAAATCGGCGCGGCCCTGCTGGGCCAGCAGCACACCATCGATGGCATGTACCGCGAACACAAGAACCCGCTGTTCGACTACGTCCAGCGCCAGGGCCGCGAGCGACACAACCTCGATTCGCTGGCGGTGGAGCGCGAGGACGTGCGCGGCATGCTCAAGTTGCTGCGCTCGGGTCGGGCGATCTGGTACGCACCGGACCAGGACTACGGCGCCAAGCAAAGCATCTTCGTGCCGCTGTTCGGCATCCAGGCCGCCACCGTCACCGCCACCAGCAAGTTCGCGCGACTCGGCAAGGCGCTGGTGGTGCCCTTCACCCAGGAACGCCTGGCCGATGGCAGCGGTTATCGCCTTGTGATCCATCCGCCGCTCGAAGGCTTCCCTGGCGAGACCGAGGAAGAAGACTGCCTGCGCATCAACCAGTGGATCGAAGGCGTGTTGCGCGATTGCCCGGAGCAATACCTCTGGGCCCATCGCCGCTTCAAGAGCCGGCCACCGGGCGAGCCCAAGCTCTACGACAAACGCGGTTGAACACCGTCCCTGTAGGAGCGAGCATGCTCGCGATGAACGCCCAGACACCGCGGGGCGCCAGACACCCATCGTCATCGTTGACGACCATCGCGGACAAGTCCGCTCCCACAGGAAACACGGCAGCAATGAGATTCCATTCTGCATCAAGGAGCGTTGCGCATGAGTCCTGCTGAACCGGTTACTGGGTTGATTCTTTCCGGCGGCGGGTCTCGGGCGGCCTATCAGGTCGGGGTGTTGGCGGCGATTGCCGAGTTGTTGCCGTTGGGCGCCGACAATCCGTTTCCGGTGATCGTCGGTACGTCAGCCGGGGCGATCAACGCAGTGAGCCTGGCCAGCGGGGCCACGGATTTTCGCGCCGCCATCGAGCGCCTGACCGCGTTCTGGCAGGGCTTTCGCAGTCATCTGGTGTTGCGCAGCGATTGGCCCGGGGTGATCCGCCAGGCCAGTCGTTTTGTCGGTCATAGCCTGCTGGGCCTGGGCGCACAGGTGCCGGTGGCCTTGCTCAACAGCTCGCCGCTGCGCGAGCTGCTCAATGACAAACTGCACATGTCCGGCATTGAACAAGCCATTGCCCAGAAGCAGTTGCACGCCGTGGCCGTCACCGCATTCGGCTACGAGTCCGGCCAGGCCGTGACCTTCTATCAGGGCGGCGGCACCATCGACGCCTGGCTGCGCCATCGTCGGATCGGCGTTCCCACCCAATTGACCGTTGATCATTTGCTGGCCAGTTCGGCCATTCCGCTGCTGTTCGCCCCGGTGAAAATCGGCGAAGAGTATTTCGGCGATGGCGCGGTGCGGCAGTCGGCCCCCATCAGCCCGGCGCTGCACCTGGGCGCCAGTCGCGTGCTGGTCGTGGGGGTGAGCGGCAACCCGCGGGGCATCGATCCGCAGCAGCCGCAGCAACGCGCGCATACCGGGCAGCAACCGACCCTGGCGCAGATCGGCGGGCACATGCTCAACAGCACCTTCATCGATAGCCTGGAAAGCGACATTGAGTTGCTGCAGCGCTTGAACCAGTTCAGCCACTTGATGCCCGATGGCACACCGATCCGCACGTTGGGGGTGGCGCCGGTGGAGGTGCTGGTGATTTCGCCGAGCCAGCCGATCGACGAGATTGCCGCGCGCCATCGCCAGGAAATGCCGGCGGCGCTGCGCCTGTTCCTGCGCGGGCCGGGAGCGACCAAGACCAGTGGGGCGGGGGTGTTGAGTTATCTGCTGTTCGAGGCGGGGTATTGCAGCGAGCTGATCGATTTGGGGCGGCGCGATGCGTTGGCCAAGAAGGACGAGTTGTGCCGGTTTTTGGGGTTGGCGCAGCCGGTGGTTTCGGCCTGAGGTCGGCGGTGCGACCTTCGCGGGCAAGCCTCGCGCCTACAGGTTTTGTGTCCTACGCCAATTATAGGAATGACACAAAAGCCTGTAGGCGCGAGGCTTGCCCGCGAAGGCGTCCTTAAAGACGCCGCCGGATCAGAAGTGCACCTTGACCAGGAAACTGGTCACGCTCTGATCGGTCTTGAAGCCCTGGCTGTCTTCGATCCCGTACTTGTCTTTCCAGTAGTCATACTCGACACCCACGTACAACTGCTTCTCGCCCAGGTTCAGCGCCTTGCCCAGGTCGTACTTGATCTGCGGGTTGAAGTGCAGGTTGGCGTGGTATTCGCCTTTCTTGTTGACGTCGTTGTCGACCACCCAGTCCATGAAACCGTCGATCAGCACGTTCGAATCGCCCACCGGAATGGTGTAGGACCAGACCGGGGTAACCTGCCAGATGTTGTCGCCAGGACGGTCGCCTTCGGTGTGGCGGTTGTAGAAGTTCAGCTGGAAGTAATCGAAGCCGGGGATGGCCAGGTCAAAACCGGGGCCGATCAGGTAGGACTCGGTGTCGTCTTCACCGAACTCGTAGGTCATGGCCAGCAGCACGTCCTTGATCGGCCCGAATTCGAGCTTCTGGTCGAAGATCTTGCCGAACGACAGGCGTGGGCTGATCTCACCGTAGTAGGTGTTCTCGCCGGCGAAGGCGTCTTGCTTGCCGTTGTAGAAGATCTTGTCGACGAAGATGAAGTTGTCGCCGTATTTCCAGCCGTCGGCGTGTTCGAAGGTCACCGTCTGCTGAATGCGCGGGTTGACCTGGAAGTCCTTGCCATAGAGGTACGTCAGGCTGTTGTTCTGCCATTGCAGCAAGTCGCCAGCCATGGCCTGGCCCCCCGCCAGCATGGATCCGGCCAGCATCAGGCTCGTGCACGTGCGTTTCATTCGGTTGCTCCCAAAAAGTAGTGGTTTCACGTTTTTTTTAAGATCGACGCTCTGGTGTGGCGTCTTTTTCTGTCGCTGTAAAAAATCATCCAATCGGTCAGCTTCGGTGCTGTTAGCAAGAGCTGAGCCAAGGCTTTCACAAAGCAAAAAAACTCCCGCCCGGCTGCTCAAAAGCAGTCGATCGAGAGGGGTTTGGGGATGCCTTGGTACCGTCCAGCGCCGGGATAAGTTGGCTTGCTGGTCAGGAATTAAATCCGGGCTTTTTTTAAAGCGGATTCAGGCGGCCGCGGAGAATACTGACTCCTCGGCCAGGTCTCAAGTGCCCCGCAACAGCGCACCGACGACAGGTTTGGGGCACGGTTGCGGATCATCTTAGAAATGCACCTTCACCAGCAGGCTGGTGGTGTTTTCGTTGGTGTCGAGGTTGCCGTTGTTCTCGATGCCGTATTTGTCCTTCCAGTAGCTGTACTCGGCGCCGACATACACCTGTTTTTCCCGCCAGCCCAGGGTTTTGCCCAGGTCGTATTTGATCTGCGGGTTGAAGTGCAGGTTGGCGTGGTAGGTGCCGTGGGCGTTCTGGTCGTTGTCCACCACCCAGTCGATGTAGCCGTCGATCAACAGGCTGGAGTTGCCCAGCGGCACGGTGTAGGACCAGGCCGGGGTGACCTGCCAGACGCCGTCACCGGGGCGCGAGCCTTCGGTGTGGCGGCGGTAGAGGTTGAGGGTGACGAAGTTGAAGCCGGGCACCTTGAGGTCGAAACCGGGGCCGATCAGATAGGCCTCGGTGTCGTCTTCGCCATTTTCGTAGGTCATGGCGAGCAACACGTCCTTGATCGGGCCGAGTTCGAAACGCCGGTCGAGGATCTTGCCCAGGGACAGGCGCGAACTGAATTCGCCGTAGTAGGCGTGAACGCCTTTGTTGCGGTCCTTCTCGCCGTTGTAATAGGTGCTGTCGATGAACAGGAAGTTGTCGCCGTACTTCCAGCGGTCGGCGTGCTCGAAGGTCACCGTCTGCTGGATCGACGGGTTGACCGCGAAATCCTTGCCGTACAGGTAACTCAGGCTGTTGGTCTGCCACAGCAGCAAATCGCCGGCCATGGCCTGGCTGGCGGCCAGAAGACCACCGCCCAACAGCATGTTTGTCTGAGTCCGAATCATCTGTTGCTCCCTCTTTTTTATTGTTTGAGGCGCAGGTGTCCCGCCCCTGTAGGAGCGAACTCGCTCGCGATGGTCGTCAACGATGACGCGGGTTATCTGAATAACCGCGGTGTTCTCGAGTCCATCGCGAGCGAGCTCGCTCCTGCAGGTGGGGGTGTGTCGTTACCTGGTCAGTGGGCGTGGCAGTCGTTGATCGCGGCGCGTTCGCGCCCGCCAAGGATGTTGAACAGCAGGTTCAGCGACAGGGCGCTGAGAGTGGCCATGGCAATGCCGCTGTGGGTGATCGGGCTCATCCACAGGGGCAGGTGGGCGAAGAACTCCGGACGCACCACCGGGATCAGGCCCATGCCGATGCTCACCGCCACCAGCAGTTGGTTGCGACGGTCACCGATGTCGGCCTCCTGCAAGATCTTGATGCCGGTCGCGGCGACCATGCCGAACATCGCAATGGCCGCGCCGCCGAGCACTGCCGGCGGAATCGACGCCACCAGGAACGCGGCTTTCGGCAACAGGCTCAACACGATCAGCAGGCCGCCAGCGACGATGGTCACCGAGCGGCAACGCACGCCGGTCATCTGCACCAAGCCGATGTTCTGCGCGAAGGAGGAGTGGGTGAAGGTGTTGAAGAACCCGGCGAAGAACGATGCGCCGGCGTCGCACAGTAAGCCACGCCGCAACATGCGCGGGCAGACTTCCTGGCCGGTGATCTTGCCCAGCGCCAGGAACATCCCAGTGGACTCGACAAAAATGATCACCACCACCAGGCACATCGACAGGATCGGCGCGAGCTCGAACTTCGGCATGCCGAAGTGCAGCGGGGTGACGAATTGCAGCCACGGCGCGTTGGCCATGCCACTGAGGTCGACCATGCCGATCACACCGCACAGCACATAGCCCAGGCACATGCCGATCAGCACGGAGATGTTGACCCAGAAACCGCGCATGAAGCGGTGCACCAGCAGGATGGTGCCCAGCACCAGCGCGGCGATGGTCAGGTAGATCGGCGAGCCAAATTGCGCAGCCTGGGCGCCGCCGCCGGCCCAGTTCACGGCCACGGGGAACAGCGACAGACCGATCGAGGTGATGACGGTGCCGGTCACCAGTGGCGGGAAGAAGCGCACGACTTTGGACATGAACGGCGCGATCAGCATGCCGAAGAACCCGGCGGCGATGGTGGCGCCGAAGATCCCTTGCAGGCCAATGCCGGGCATGCCCGCCATGGCCACCATGCTGCCGACGGCGGCGAAACTGGCGCCCATCATCACCGGCATGCGGATGCCCATGGGGCCGATGCCGAGGGACTGCACGAGGGTGGCGATGCCGGCGACCAGCAGGTCGGCGTTGATCAGGAAGGCGATTTCTTCACGATTCAGGCCAGCGGCCTGTCCGATGATCAGCGGCACCGCGATGGCTCCGCCGTACATCAGCAGAACGTGTTGCAGGCCAACCAGGATCAGTTGCAGAAGGGGCAAACGCTGAATGGCGGGTGCGTCGGGGATGCGCGCTTTGGAGAGCTCGGACATGCAACACCTCGGATCTTTTTTATTCTTGTGATTTTGTGCATCAGGCAAACCTGTGGCAGCGGGCTTGCTCGCGAAAGCGTCGGGTCAGTCAACGGTGAGGTTGAATGTAATGACCCCTTCGCGAGCAAGCCCGCTCCCACAGGGTTTTGCGTTGCACCTGTGGCAGCGGGTTTGCCCGCGAAGCTATTGCTGCTTAGTTGGTCTGTGCACCCTGCACAATCCAGGCACCGATCAGGTCACGTTCCTGCTGGGTCATCTGGGTGATGTTGCCCAGTGGCATGATCTGGCTGGCGACGGCCTGGGCCTGGATCCGCGCAGCGTTCTGGCGGATCTGCTCGGGGGTGTCGAACATCACGCCGGCCGGGGCCGCGCTGAACAGCGGGCTGGTGGGTTTGGCCGAGTGGCACACCGCGCAACGTTCCTGGATCACGCTGTGCACCTTGTCGAAACCAGGGCCGGCGTTGGAAGCCTGGGCCGGTGCGGCTGCAGGCGCTTCGGCAGGTTTGGCTTCGGCGGGTTTCAAACCACCACCCACTGCGGTTTCCGGCAGCGGTTGGTATTCGATCTTCGCCGGTGCCTTGGCGACCTCAGGTGCAGTCGACATCGGCGCAGGGCCGGTGACGTAGGCCAGGCTGATCATGCCGACGGCAGCCACCGGCAGGGTCCAGGCGAACTTGTGGCTGTCGTGACGGGTGTTGAAGTAGTGACGCACCAACACCGCCAGCACCGCGATCCCGGCCAGGATCAGCCAGTTGTACTGACTGCCGTAGGTGCTCGGGAAGTGGTTGCTGATCATGATGAACAGCACCGGCAGGGTGAAGTAGTTGTTGTGACGCGAACGCAGCAGGCCTTTGGCCGGCAATGCCGGATCGGGCGTGCGGTTCTCGGCGATCGCCGCCACCAGGGCGCGCTGTGCCGGCATGATGATGCGGAACACGTTGCCGACCATGATGGTGCCGATGATCGCGCCGACGTGCAGGTACGCACCACGACCGCTGAACACTTTGCTGAAGCCATAGGCCGCGCCGATGATCAGCACGAACAGGATGAAGCCGAGCAGGGCAGGGCGTTTGCCCAGGGCCGAGTCGCAAAGGAAGGAGTAGACGAACCAGCCGATGAACAGCGAGCCGATACCGATGGCCACGCCTTCAGGCCCGCTCAGGGTGCTGCCCGGAGCCAGCAGGTAGAGCGTCGGGTTGGAGTAGAACACCACGCACAGCAGCGCGATCCCCGACATCCAGGTGAAGTAGGCTTCCCATTTGAACCAGTGCAGGTTGTCCGGCATGGTCGGTGGGGCCAGTTTGTATTTTTCCAGGTGGTAGATACCGCCGCCGTGGATCGCCCACAAATCGCCGGCCAGACCGCTCTTGGGGTTGACCCGATTGAGGTTGTTTTCCAGCCAGACGAAGTAGAACGACGCGCCGATCCAGGCCACACCGGTAATCATATGAACCCAGCGCACGCTCAGGTTCAGCCATTCCAACAGATGTGCTTCCACAGTCTTTACCTCTCGTCTGTCACTCTGTTGTCGAGTGATCAGACCTTCTCTTATTGGTGGGGGGCGAGGATCAAACGCTCATCCTCTTTGAAAAAATGCTCATCGCAGTTATTGCCTGTGCCACTGCGATCAACCACCAGGAAGTCATCCCGCTTTTCGATCGTCAGCACCGGGTGGTGCCAGACGCCGCGATGGTAATTGATGCCCTGCCTGCCGTTGGTGACGAAGGCGCGGACCAAGCCTGATACAGGTACATCGCCAAGTGGCGCGACCACGATCAGAAAGGGGTTGCCGAGCAGCGGAATGAAAGCCTGGCTGCCCAGCGGATGACGCTCCAGCATGCTGACGGTCAGCGGCATGTCCTGCGCGTCGGCGCGGAAAATGCTGATGATCGCGTTGTCCTCTGGCGTGGCGGTCTGCACCGTCGCCAATTTGTGAAAGCGCATGGTCGAACCGTTGTTGATCATGAAGTGATCGCTGCCGTCGGTTTCGATCACGTCACCGAAAGGGGCGAAGGCTTCTTTGGTCAGCGGTTCAATCGTCAGTGTGCGCATGCTGGTCTTCTTACCTTGAATTCTATGTTGTTGGTTCTGCTTTTGTGGCGAGGGAGCTTGCTCCCGCTGGACTGCGCAGCAGTCCCTTCTTTTTTGGGGCCGCTTCCCAGCCCAGCGGGAGCAAGCTCCCTCGCCACAGGTTCAACCCTTATTTAGCGACCTTGCCCAATACGCGCAGGCGGCTCACACCACCATCCGGGAACACGTTGAGGCGGATGTGCGTGATCGGGCCCAGGGCTTTGATCTGCTCGGCGAAGGTGTGTTCGGCGTGCATTTCCAGCTTCTGGCTCGGCAGCAGTTCGCGCCAGAACAGCGACTGGGTTTCGATCTGGCTGTCGGTACCCCCTTTGACGAACGCGCCCTGGATCGAGCAGCTGTCCGGGTAGTTGCCTTTGAAGTGCAGGGTGTCGACGATGACTTTCTCGACTTCACCGGCATGGCCCAGGGCGACGATCACCCAGTCATTGCCCGGCGTGCGACGACGGGCGGTTTCCCAGCCGTCGCCCATGTTGATGCCGCGGCCCGGGTTGAGGATGTTGCTCATGCGGCCGAAGTGTTCGTCGGAGCAGGCCAGGGCGCGGCCACCGTTGAGGGCGGCAGCCAGGTCGACCTGTTCGTTGTCGCCAACGGCGGACCAGTCACGGTGCGGCACACCGTACACACGCAGACGGGCCACGCCGCCATCGGGGTAGATGTTGAAGCGCAGGTGGCTGAACGCCTGGTCGTTGTTGATTTCATGGTAGTGGTGGCTGTTGCCCTGCAGCTCGACGGCCGACAGCACTTCAGTCCACTGGGTGTTTTCGTTCGGCTCGCCTTCAGCCAGGAAGCAGGCTTCCAGGGAGGCCGACGGCGGGAAGTTGCCGGTGAAGAATGAAGTGTCGATGTCCACGCCTTTGATCGAGCCCGCGACGCCCAGGCGGATCACCGCGCTGTCGTAGCCTTCGAAGCGCTTGCGGCGCGACTCCCAGCCGTCCATCCACTTGCCGTTGTCATCGAACACGCCCTCCTTCCACACGGCCGGGGTCGGTTGGAACAGACGATTGGCGTCGGCGAACCAGTCATCGGTGACCGAGATGATCTTGGTGCCCAGGCGGGCGTCGGCCAGGTTGACGAACTTCTCGAAAGGTACGGCGTAAGCTTTCATTCTTCTTGTCTGCCTTTAATAAGTTGGCTTGGGATGCTTGCAGTGCCCTGGGTGCTTTCGCGTTTTTTGAACACTCGGGCAAAGCTCGCTATAGGGTCAGTAAACGGAACAGGGCAATCTTGTTGATCTCTGCCAGCGCGCATTTGAATTCGGTGTCGACCGAGTTGTGAATGCGCGTTTCGAACGCCGCGAGGATCTGATGCCGGTTGCTGCCTTTTACCGCCATGATGAAGGGAAACTTGAACTTGGCTTTATAGGCGTCGTTCAGCTCGGTGAAGCGCTGGAACTCTTCGGCCGTGCATTGGTGAATACCGGCGCCAGCCTGTTCATGGGTGCTGGCTTCGGTCAATTGGCCCTGGACGGCAGCTTTACCGGCCAGGTCCGGGTGAGCGTTGATCAGGGCCAATTGACTGGCATGATCGGCGCTCAACAGGATGTCGCTCATGCGCTGGTGCAGCGTTTCGATCTGGTCGATCGAAGCGTCCTGGCCCAGGTTGAAGGCCTTTTCGGCCACCCATGGCGAATGCTCGTAGATATCGGCGAAAGCGGCGACAAAAGCGTCACGGCTCAGGCTCGACGGTTTGACGGTTTGGAAGGCGCTCATTTTGCGGCCCCTTGGTACGGGTGGGTTTGCTGCCAGTGGCGTGCGATGTCGACGCGACGGCTGAACCACACCTGTTCATGACTTTTAGCGTATTCGATAAAGCGCTTGAGCGAGGCCAGACGCGCCGGGCGGCCGATCAGGCGGCAGTGCAGGCCGATCGACAGCATCTTCGGCGCTTCGGCGCCTTCGGCGTACAGCACGTCGAACGCATCCTTGAGGTATTCAAAGAAGTCGTCACCCTTGTTGAAACCCTGGACCTGGGTGAAGCGCATGTCGTTGGTGTCCAGGGTGTACGGGATCACCAGGTGCGCCTTGCCGGTCGGGTTGTTCGGTTCCCAGTAGGGCAGGTCATCGTCGTAGGTGTCGCTGTCATAGAGGAAACCGCCTTCTTCCATCACCAGGCGACGGGTGTTCGGGCCGGTGCGGCCGGTGTACCAGCCCAGCGGACGTTCGCCGGTGATTTCGGTGAGGATGCGGATCGCTTCGAGCATGTGCTCGCGTTCCTGGGCTTCGTCCATGTACTGATAGTCGATCCAGCGGTAGCCGTGGCTGCAGATCTCGTGGCCGGCATCGACCATGGCGCGGATCACGTCCGGGTGGCGCTGGGCGGCCATGGCCACGGCGAAGATGGTCAGCGGAATGTCGAATTCCTTGAACAGCTTGAGAATCCGCCAGACGCCGGCGCGGCTGCCATACTCGTACAGCGATTCCATGCTCATGTTGCGCGCGCCTTGCAGCGGCTGGGCCGAGACCATTTCCGAGAGGAAGGCTTCGGATTCCTTGTCGCCGTGCAGGATGTTGCGCTCGCCGCCTTCTTCATAATTGAGCACGAAGGACAGGGCGATGCGCGCATTGCCCGGCCAGTGGGGGTGAGGAGGGTTACTGCCGTAACCGGTCAGGTCGCGTGGGTAGTCAGCGCTCACTGCAGTCTTCCTTCTTATTCGTGGTAGCAGATTGTGTGGCGCGCCTGAGGTTGGAGGGCAGGCTGGCGTCACAGCGATGGGCTGATTGTATACAACTTTATATTCACTTTGTAAGCCTGATTTTTTGCATTTTTCCCTAACGGTCATCTTTGCGTGCTATCGGGATCAGCCTGCAAGAAATCTGCCTGATGGGTCAGCTAATGGTTTCGCGGTTCAGTGATCGTGCGCTTGAGCTGTTGATCCGCGGGAAATCAGTGGATGGCGCCGATGGCGGTAAAAATGTCGTTTTTATTGTGTACAATTTTTTTGAAAAGTGTCTTAATCAATCGCTCGCCGCAGCTTTTCGTGCTCCGAAACGGTGCGGTCTCCTTTTCAACTGACTTCGGGAGGCGCGAGGTCTGACTGCTTGATGCGGGCAGGCGCGCAGAATCAATGGGACGTTTGACTACACACGTTTTGGACGCAGCACACGGTTGCCCGGGCAGCTCGATCAAGGTCGAGTTGTACCGCGTTGAAGGTGCGCACCTGGAATTGGTCGCCAGCGCGATCACCAACAGCGATGGCCGTGTCGATGCACCGCTGCTGCAAGGCGATGACTACCGCACCGGGGTCTATCAGGTTCAGTTTCACGCCGGCGATTACTACCGCGCCCGTGGCGTCCAGTTGCCGGAGCCGGCCTTCCTGGACGTGGTGGTGCTGCGCTTTGGCATCTCGGCAGAACAGGACCATTACCATGTGCCGTTGCTGATTTCGCCGTACAGCTATTCGACATACCGCGGCAGCTGATCCCCCAAGCAGCTGCCTCACCCGGGAAGCGACTGCGCATATAGCTTCTTTGGTCTTTCGCCCGCTCACACTGCGGGCTTTTTTTCGTCTTCAGAAAGTGTTGCCTGTCAGGCCTCCTTCGCGAGCAAGCCCGCTCCCACAGGTGTTTTGTGAACGTCACAAATCCAGTGTGGGAGCGGGCTTGCTCGCGAAGCTTTGGCTTTTAGCGACTCAGCAGAGAAGCTGCCCCGGCCCCACTGAACAACCCGGCACTGATCCGGTTGAACCAGCTCTGGCCCTTGCCGGTGCGCAGGTACCGTGCGGCGCCGTGGGCACCCAGGCCGTAGGCCACTTTGCACAGCAGGTCCAGCACGGTCCAGGTGGCAATCATCACCAGCAACTGCGCCAGGAACGGTTGTTCGGCACTGAGGAACTGCGGCAGGAAAGCGGCGAAGAACAGAATGTCTTTCGGGTTGCTGGCGCCGAGCATGAAGGCGCGACCGAACAAGGCGCGAAAGCGTGGCACCGGCGCAGCCAGCGGGACTTCAGCCCCGTGGGACGGCTGGCGCGATTGCTGCCAGCTCTGCCAGGCGAGGTAGAACAGGTACAGCCCGCCGACGATTTTCAATGCGCTGAACAGCTGTTCCGACGCCAGCAGCAGTGCGCCCAGGCCCAGTGCCGACGCACTCAACAGGCAGATCGAGGCCATCACGCCGCCGAGAAACGCCGGGTAGGAGCGGCGCAAACCGTAGTTCAGACTGTTGCTGATCATCAGCAAAGACAGCGGCCCCGGGATCAGGATCACCACCAGCGCAGCGCCGCTGAACAACAGCCAGGTTTCCAGACTCATCACTTTCCTCCATTTGCACAAAAGCCCCACCCGACGGGGTGAGGCTGTTTTCAATCCTGTACCGCTTACAAGAAGATGAACTTGGCGATGAAAATCGCGCAGAGCACCCACAGGCTCACGGATATTTCCTTGTACTTGCCGGTGCCGGCCTTCAGCGCCACATAGGTGATGAAGCCCAGCGCGATACCGTCGGCGACCGAGAAGGTCAGCGGCATCATGATCGCGGTGACGATCGCCGGAATGCTGTCGGTGGCTTCGTCCCACTCGATGTGGGCCATGCCGCCCATCATCAGCATCGCTACGTAAATCAGCGCACCGGCGGTGGCGTAGGCAGGGATCATCCCGGCCAGCGGCGCGAAGAACATGGCAGCAATAAATAGCACACCTACGGTCACGGCGGTAAGACCAGTCCGACCACCCGCTGCTACGCCAGCGGCACTTTCCACGTAGCTGGTCACCGGCGGTACACCGACCACGGCCCCGAACACGCTGGAAGCACTGTCGGCTTTCATGGCGCGGGAGAGGTTTTCGATGCGGCCGTCGGCGCCTACCAGGTTGGCACGCTGGGCCACGCCCATCAGGGTGCCGGCGGTGTCGAACATGTGCACGAAGAGGAACGCCAGCACCACGCTGATCATGCTGACGTTGAACACGCCGGCGACGTTCATGGCCATCCAGGTCGGGGCCAGGCTCGGCGGCGCCGACATGATCCCTTCGTAATGCACCAGGCCCAGGCCCCAACCGGCCAGGGTCACGGTAATGATGCTGATGAGGATCGCGCCGAACACTTTGTGGTAGCTGAGGATGGCGATCATCAGGAAGCACACGGCGGCGAGCAGCGGGCCAGGCTCGCGCAGGGAGCCGAGTTTGATCAGCGTGGCCGGACTATCGACGACGATACCTGCGGTTTTCAAACCGATCAGTCCAAGGAACAGACCTACGCCGGCGCCCATGGCGAAGCGCAGGCTGACTGGAATGCTGTTGAGCAACCATTCGCGGATGCGCGAAAAGGTCAGGAACATGAACAACACGCCGGAGACGAACACCGCACCCAGGGCAGTTTCCCAGTTGTAGCCCATGGTGCCGACCACGGTGTAGGTGAAGAACGCGTTCAGGCCCATGCCCGGCGCCAGGCCTACCGGCCAGTTGGCGTAAAGGCCCATCAGCAGGCAACCGAGGGCGGCGGCGATGCAGGTGGCGACGAATGCCGCACCGTGATCGATCCCGGCGTCGGCCATGATGTTGGGGTTGACGAAGATGATGTAAGCCATCGTGATGAAGGTTGTCAGACCGGCAATCAGCTCGGTCTTCACCGTGGTGCCATGCAAGCTGAGTTTGAAGATGCGCTCCAGCCAGCCATTGCGCAGGGGCGGCGAGAGATCCAGCGTCGATGCTTCGGATTTGCGGCTTTCCACAGCGAGTACTCCTCAAGAGTTTTATTTTTATTTCCAGGGCCGGACCCGAGAGAGGTGGCAGCGGCCCTTTGAGGTGCTTGCGATTTGTTGACTTGTTAGTCAGAAACTCGCACGAAGTGGATTATGCTTTTGTATACAAAGAAAGCAAATAATGTTTTTGAGTTTGTAGACGAAAGTTTTGGCAATAGGGATATATGTCGTCAGGTCGGGCCCCTTCGCGAGCAAGCCCGCTCCCACATTCGACCGCAATCCCATGGGAGAACGCGGTTGAGTGTGGGAGCGGGCTTGCTCGCGAAAGCGGCGTTACACCTTGCACACATCCAACAGATTGAAACCTAGTCTGAGGACAGCTGGCTTTTCCCCAACGCCAGATTCACCGCCAACCACCCGTCCACCGCCGCTTCCCCGGCCTCGGCAAACACCCGCTCCAGCAATTTCACCTGCTCGCGACGCAACGCCTGCTCGAACCGCGCCCCGTCCGAGGTCAATTCCAACAGCCGCTTACGCTTGTCCGTCTGCGAGGCAACACTGTCCACCAGGTGCATTTCCACCAATTGCCGCAGCGGCATGTTCAGCGCTTGCTTGCTGACGCCGAGCAATTCCAGCAGCTCCTTGACGCTGAGGTTCGGATAGCGGGCGATGAAAAACACGATGCGCTGATGCACCCGGCTCAAGCCTTTGCGCTCGAGCATTTCGTCGGCCTTGGCGGTGAAGGCCTGGTAGCCGAAGAAAAACGCTTCCATGGCCGCTTGCTGGGACATCGGGTTTTTAAGGTCAAGCATGTTGACGTATCCGTTCGGGTTGTCGTAATTTCGGTCAACCAGTTTGACTTATTTTTCTCAGGCCTCGCTAGCGGTGATCCCATGGCTTTTTCCGAACGTGTGTCGCGCCTCAAAAGTTCTCTGATCCGAGAAATCCTCGCCGCCGCCCAGCGCCCGCAAGTGATGTCGTTTGCCGGGGGGCTGCCGGCCGAGGCCATGCTGCCCAAGGTGGAGTGGGCGGATATGCCGGTCGCGATGGGCCAATACGGCATGAGCGAAGGCGAGCCGGCATTGCGTGAGGCCCTGGCCGCCGAGGCACGAGCCTTGGGGTTGGCTTGCGAGGCGAGTCAGGTGCTGGTGGTCAGCGTGTCCCAGCAAACGCTTGATCTGGCGGCCAAGCTCTACATCGACCAAGGCACCCAGATCCTCCTCGAAGCGCCGACCTACCTGGCAGCGCTGCAGATTTTCCAGCTGTTCGGCGCCGATTGCCTCACCGTGCCGCTGCAGGCCGATGGCCCCGACCTGGCGCAGCTGCGGGCGCGCCTGGAACACCACCGTCCGGCGTTCATCTACTTGATCCCGACCTTTCAGAACCCCTCGGCCGTGCGCTACAGCGAGGCCAAGCGCGAGGCGGTGGCCGCATTGCTCGATGAATTTGGCGTGACCTTGATCGAAGACGAGCCTTATCGAGAACTGACCTTCGACGGTGGCAGCGCCAAACCGATTGCCGGTCGCCTGAAAAAGTCCAGTTGGATCTACACCGGCACCGTGTCGAAAACCCTGCTGCCAGGCCTGCGCGTGGGCTACCTGATTGCCAGTCCTGACCTGTTTCCACACTTGCTCAAGCTCAAGCAATCGGCGGACCTGCACACCAATCGCATCGGCCAGTGGCAGGCGTTGCAATGGATCGGCAGTGAGCACTATCAGCAGCACTTGAGTGAATTGCGCGGCTTCTACCGTCAGCGGCGCAATGCGTTCCAGGCGGCGCTGGAAACCCATTTTGCCGATCTGGCGGACTGGAACATGCCCCAGGGCGGGTTGTTTTTCTGGCTGACGTTGAAGCAGCCGCTGGACACTCGGACCTTGCTCAATGCTGCATTGGCCAACGATGTGGCGTTCATGCCGGGCGAGCCGTTCTTCCCTGAGCCGGATAAACACCACGGTCATCTGCGGCTGAACTTCAGTCACATCGACCCGGCGCGGCTGGATGAGGGGCTTGGGCGATTGGCGGCGGTGGTGCGGCAGGCGCAGGCGGCACAAGCGGCTTGAGGTAGGGGTAGAAATGAATAAACCGGCCAATGAGCCGGTTTATTTTCGTCTGAATTTGCTGTGTTTGTGCTGACCTCTTCGCGAGCAAGCCCGCTCCCACATCCTGTTCACACCATCAATACCCTGTGGGAGCGGGCTTGCTCGCGAAGGCGTCAATCAGTGCGCAGCAAATTCATCAGGCCGCCGCAAACCGCTTATCCAGGTAATCAATGATCACCTTGGACTCGTACATCCAGGTGGTCTTGCCATCTTCTTCGATACGCAGGCACGGCACTTTGACCTTGCCACCTTGCTCCAGCAGGGTCTGGCGATCCTGTTCGTTGTTCTTCGCATCACGCAGCGCAACCGGCACATTCAGGCGGCGCAGGGTGCGGCGGGTCTTCACGCAGAACGGGCAGGCGTGGAACTGATACAGGGTCAGGCCTTTGGCGGCGGCTTCGACCTGGGCCTGGGCGGCGGCGGGGCGCTGCTTCTTGCCAGGGCGAGTGAGGAAGTCGATGAAGATGATCAGTTGGCCGAGGCCGACACGAAGCGCTTTGACGAACACGTAGTAAGCCTCACGGGGCAATTGAGAAAGGCGCGCAGCTTACCTGATTTTTCACGGGCGAAAAAAAACCGGCGATGAATGCCGGTTTTCCTTGTGTCGCAAATTACTTGATCAGGCTGAGAAATTCGCTGCGGGTTGCCGCGTTCTCGCGGAACTCACCGAGCATCACCGAGGTGATCATCGACGAATTCTGCTTTTCCACACCGCGCATCATCATGCACATGTGCTTGGCCTCGATCACCACCGCGACGCCCAGGGCGCCGGTGACCTGCTGGACCGCGTCGGCGATCTGGCGGCTGAGGTTTTCCTGGATCTGCAGGCGGCGGGCGTACATATCGACGATCCGCGCCACTTTCGACAGGCCCAGGACCTTGCCGCTCGGGATGTAGGCCACATGGGCCTTGCCGATGAATGGCAGCAGGTGGTGTTCGCACAACGAGTAGAGCTCGATGTCCTTGACCAGCACCATTTCGCTGTTGTCGGAGCTGAACAAGGCACCGTTGGTGACTTCTTCGAGCGTCTGCTCATAACCGCGGCAGAGGTACTGCATGGCTTTGGCGGCACGTTTTGGCGTGTCGAGCAGGCCTTCGCGGGAGACGTCCTCGCCCAATTGGCCGAGGATCGCGGTGTAATTCTGTTCCAGGGACATGAAACTACCTGTGGGATTTTACGCAAAGAACAAGGGTACGGTGGCGGACACGGCGCTGCAAGCGTGAAGCATCGGCTTTACTCGTCGCGACCTTCCATCATGGTGCGTTTGAGCATCACATACACCGCGCCGGCGCCACCGTGTTTCGCCTGGCAGGAGGTGAAGCCGAGCACTTGCGGGTGCTGGCGCAGCCAGGTGTTGACGTGGCTTTTGATCATCGGCCGCTTGCCGTCCAGACGCACCGCCTTGCCGTGGGTGACGCGCACGCAGCGGATTTCGAATTTGGTCGCTTCTGCCAGGAAGGCCCACAGGGTCTCCCGGGCCTTTTCCACGGTCATGCCGTGCAGGTCCAGGCTGCCCTCGAACGGGATCTGGCCGACCTTGAGCTTGCGCATCTGGCTTTCCTGCACGCCGTCACGGGCCCACATCAGTTCGTCTTCCGGGCCGACGTCGATCACGAACTGATCGGACAACCCGTCGACGGTGGTGGCATCGGTGCGCACGGTGGCGGCCTGGCGCAGCTTGGCGATCTGTGCGCGGTCAGCCTTGGGTTTGCCGGTTTCGGCGCGATCGTGCTTGATCGGCTTGACGCCTTGGATCGCGCTTTTGAACAGGGAAAAATCGTCGTCTTGCATGTCAGCCTCCGCGAAGGGCGGCCAGTTTACCCAACTCGAAGCGAATGGGCGCGCGACAAAACGCGCAGCGTTCGGCTCAGTCGTGTTTTTTCATCAGGTGCGGGGACATGTTCAGCTCTCGCGACTGGCGCGAGCGGCGACGGCAGCGGCGCCACAGCCATACGCCGAGGTACAGCACCACCAGGCCGATGCCCAGGATCACTGCTGCACCGGCACGGTTGGTGTTCAGTTCGCCCAGGGCTGGTGCGTGGCCCAGCAGGCTGGCGACACCGGCCATGGCCAGCAGCACGCCAGCGGTTGCCAGCAACGCGGCGAACGCCGCGCCGATTCGAAAACGCCAGTTGCGTTGCCCCTTGGGCCGCAAGCGACGAGCGTCAAAACCATCGGATAACTTCATTCCGACCTTCCTCAATGGGTATCGGCCCTTCGACCGGGAGTTGACCGGGATGTTCCTGAGGCTAAGACAATTACGGCTAATGAGAGGCTTTTGCGGATGAGCGGCGATACAGGCCGCTCATTGAGCGACGATCAGACCAGGTCGTTGGTCTGGGCCACGGCGGCAAAGTTGTCGGCCATGATCGCCATTTCGGTCTGATGCACATGCGCGGCGCTCAGCACACCGCCCTTGTAAGGCAGATCACGGGTGGCGCAGGCATCCTCGACCAGGGTGCAGCGGAAACCCAGGTTTTTCGCCGCGCGCACCGTGGTGCTGACACTGGAATGGCTCATGAAGCCGCACACCACCAGGTCCACCGATCCCAGTTCTTCGAGGCGTTTTTTCAGATCGGTACCGTGGAAGGCACTCGGCAGGATTTTTTCGATCTTGATTTCGCCGGCCAGCGGCTCCAGCCCCGGAATGAACTGCCCGCGCTCGCCGCGAGGGTCGAACAGGCCGCCGACGGTGCCGAGATGGCTGACATGCACAATGGGGCGGCCGGCCGCGCGGGCAGCCGTCACCAATTGCTTGATGTTCGCAACCGCCGCATCCATGCCACTCAGGGCCAGGGGGCCGCTGAGGTATTCTTTCTGGGCATCGATGATGATCAGGGTCGCATGACTCAGTTTGGCTGCTGCATAACCGCGGCCGCTGAGTTGAAACATCGTTTGTGGAACGGACATTCTGGGGCTCCTTGGAGTGGGGCTTTTGCGACATTGTCCTCTGGCTGAGCGCTTCTGTGAATCGCTACCATCGTAGGCGCCGTCGTTACTGGCGTGCAGCGTTGTCAAGTGGCCCGTTTTGTTCAATGCCCAGCTGCAAAAAGAGAATAGTCCTACATCTGCACCGGTGTTTTTCCCGCGTCGTCGTGGCGACATTTGGCTGATAGAATCGCCCGTCGTATTTTCTGGAGTTTGCCGTCGTGATCACTTCCCGCCTTCGCACCCTGCGTGACCACATCCGTTGGGCCGTCAGCCGCTTCCATGGGGAGGATCTGTTTTTCGGCCATGGCACCGACAACGCCTGGGACGAAGCCCGGCAATTGGTGTTGGGCGCTTTGCACTTGCCGTGGGAAATCGCTGACAGCTACCTGGACTGTAATCTGGAAGAAGACGAAGTGGTGCACCTGCAGCTATTGCTCAAGCGCCGCATCGAGGAGCGCGTGCCGACGGCTTATCTGTTGAACGAAGCCTGGTTCTGCGGCATGTCGTTCATCGTCGACGAGCGCGTGCTGATCCCGCGCTCGCCGATTGGCGAGCTGATCGAGAACCGCTTCGCGCCATGGCTGGGGGCCGAGCCAGCGCGGATTCTTGACCTGTGCACTGGCTCGGGTTGTATCGGTATCGCCTGCGCCTATGAGTTCCAGGACGCCGAAGTGGTGCTGGCGGATCTGTCGTTCGAGGCGCTGGAAGTGGCCAACCAGAACATCGAGCGCCATGGTGTCGACGAGCGGGTCTACACGGTGCAGGGCGATGGGTTCGATGGCTTGCCAGGGCAGCGTTTTGACCTGATCGTGTCGAACCCGCCCTACGTTGACGCCGAAGATTTCGCCGACATGCCGGACGAATACCAGCATGAGCCGGAATTGGGCCTGGCCTGTGGCGACGACGGTTTGAACCTGGTGCGCCGCATGCTTGCCGAAGCGGCGGATCACCTGACCGAGAAGGGCTTGCTGATTGTCGAGGTGGGCAACAGCCAGGTGCATGTCGAAGCGCTGTACCCGGAAGTCGATTTCGCCTGGCTGGAGTTCGAGCGCGGCGGGCATGGCGTGTTCATGCTGACGGCCGAGCAGTGCCGCGATCACCAGGCGTTGTTTGCGTCCCGGGTCTGACTTCGGGACGCCTTCGCGGGCTAGCCTTGCTCCTGCAGGTATCGTATGTGCATACGACACAACCGCTGTAGGAGCGAGGCGTGCCCGCGAAGGCCGCACCTCGGTCTCAAGGCTTCAACGATGCGTCGCAATCCAGATCAACAGCCCCGCCTGAAACACCGCAAACGCCACCAGACAGGTAATGGTGAACCGCAGCCCGGCGTCTTCGCGTTTGTACTTGCTGACTTTCTCTTCGTGTTTCTTGAGTTTGACTTCCTGCTCGGCCAGGTTCTGCTCGGCCTGCTGCAGCATCTGCGCGGCTTCGAGAATTTCCACCACCTGCACTTTTTCGGTGTTCCAGTCACCCAACAGGTCGCTGACCTGTACTTCCTTGACGCTGCCCTTCAAATGCTGGGCATCGGCGTACGCCACGTCGAAACCGTGCACCCGCAGGAAATGATCGCGGCGCAGGCGCGTGTCTTCGCTCAGGGCGTCCTTGTTGTTCAGATCGGTGCCGTCGACGGTGTAGCCGGGCCAGCGTTTCTTCACCCAGTTGATGCCTTGCGCCGCCATGAAGCGGCCGATGCCGCGGTTCAGCGGTTCGATCTGCAGGCCGCTGTCGGGGCCGAAGTGCACGCGTTTTTCGCTGTGGTCGACCCACACGTCCAGATGGTTCTGCTCCTTGCGCACCCGCTGGCCGGGCAAGGTAATGCTCATGCGCATGAGGCTGTGTTTTTTGTCGTTGCGTTCGGCGTAGCCGAATTCGACGAAGCGCAGGGGCCGCCCGCCCGTGTTGCGATCGGTCTGCAAGGGCGCCAGGCGGAGCATCTTGTGGTGCTCGACGTGGACGTCCGCCCAGGGCAGCTCCACCGCTGGCGGTGCGTCCTTTTCAGCAGTGGTATCGGGTGAAGTCGGGGTATCAGTCATGACGGCGAGATCCTGTCCAAGCTCAGCTCGTCGCCAGCCCGTGCGCTGGCGACATAGGCTTATCGGCCGTTTTCTTCAAGACTGGAGTGCAAACAGCGCTTAACTTGCGCGAAGTCCGTCAATAAACCCGAGGATGCGCGCGCCCAGTTCTGCTGCCAGCGGCAAATTCGGGTCTTTGTAGGAAGCCAATTGCCGTTTGACGTCGTTGGGCACGATACGCAGGACATGATTCATGCCTTCGATCTCGGCCAGTTCGGCATCGGGTTTGGCGGCCTTGAGCAGGCGGGCGTCGTTCAGCCCGACCTGGATATCGTTGCTGCCCTGGATGATCAGCGCCGGCATCTTCAAGTGTGCGAAGGCCGCCGCCGGGTCCTGGCGGAACAGCGAAACCAGGTACGGCTGCACGCTCGGGCGGAAAATCACCTGCAGCGGCGGCGGCACGTTGTCGTCGGTTTTCCCGGCCTGGAGGCTGTCGAGCAGCTCGTTGCTGCGCAGCATCAGCGGCGGTGGCAGCCGATTGCTCAGTTGCTGACGCAGGACCTGCGCGATGGGCCTTGCGCTGCCGGACATGGAAATCACCGCCGCCGCATCGACGCCCGGCGCCGCGAGGCTGGCGATGAGCGCGCCTTCACTGTGACCCAGCAGGATCAGTTTGCCGAAGCGCGGATCGGCCTTGAGTTTGCGTCCCCAGGCTTGGGCGTCATCGACATACTTCTCGACCGTCAGGTCGCGCTCGTCCGGGGTGGCCGCCAGGCTCGCCGCCACGCCGCGCTTGTCGTAGCGCACGCTGGCGATATTGTGCTTGGCCAATACCCAGGCCAGACGCTTGAGGCTGTCATTGCGCCCGCCGTCGGGGTTATTGCCGTCACGATCCGTGGGGCCGGAACCGGAAATGATCAGGACAACGGGAACCGGCGTATCGGATTTGGGCAGCAGCAGCGAACCGAACAGTTCGCCGGTGCCGGTATCCAGGGTGATCGGCCTTTGCAGGACAGTGGCCTGGGCGAAGCCGGATATCAGGGTAAGGGTCAAGAGCAAAACTCGCAGCATCATCACGCCATCATCAACAAGGTGCCGGTTGGACTCGCAGGCACCCATAAGGTTCGAGGATGAACTACTTGGGTAGCCTGCGTATACTGGCGTCCATTACGTATTTGGGTTCGAATTCACGGAGCGTCCTGCATGTCCGGCAATACCTACGGCAAGCTGTTCACTGTCACCACCGCTGGCGAAAGCCATGGTCCGGCGTTGGTCGCCATTGTCGATGGCTGCCCGCCGGGGCTGGAGATTTCCCTGGAGGATCTGCAGCGCGACCTGGACCGGCGCAAGCCCGGCACCAGCCGCCACACCACCCAGCGCCAGGAGGCCGACGAAGTCGAAATCCTCTCCGGCGTGTTCGAAGGTCGCACCACCGGTTGCGCCATCGGCCTGCTGATCCGCAACACCGACCAGAAGTCCAAGGACTACTCGGCCATCAAGGACCTGTTCCGCCCGGCCCACGCCGACTACACCTATCACCACAAATACGGCGAACGCGATTACCGCGGCGGCGGTCGTAGCTCGGCCCGGGAAACGGCCATGCGTGTGGCGGCCGGCGCGATCGCCAAGAAATACCTGGCCAGCCAGGGCATCGTCATTCGCGGCTACATGAGTCAGCTTGGCCCGATCGAAATCCCGTTCAAGACCTGGGACTCGGTGGAACAGAACGCGTTCTTCAGCCCCGATCCGGACAAAGTGCCAGAGCTGGAAGCCTACATGGACCAGTTGCGCCGCGATCAGGATTCGGTCGGCGCCAAGATCACCGTGGTCGCCGAAGGCGTGATGCCGGGCCTGGGCGAGCCGATCTTCGACCGCCTCGACGCCGAACTGGCCCATGCGCTGATGAGCATCAACGCGGTCAAGGGCGTGGAAATCGGCGCCGGTTTCGCCAGCGTCGCCCAGCGCGGCACCGAACACCGCGATGAGCTGACCCCGCAAGGTTTCCTCAGCAACAACGCCGGCGGCATTCTCGGTGGTATCTCGTCCGGCCAGCCGATCGTCGCGCACCTGGCGTTGAAGCCGACATCCAGCATCACCACCCCGGGCCGCTCCATCGACATCCACGGCAACCCGGTCGACGTCATCACCAAGGGGCGTCACGACCCGTGCGTGGGCATCCGCGCCACGCCGATCGCCGAAGCGATGATGGCCATCGTGCTGATGGACCACCTGTTGCGTCACCGTGGGCAGAACGCCGATGTGCGCGTAAGCACGCCGGTGCTGGGTCAGCTTTAATGGCTGACTTCAAGGCCGCCGCAGTCTGATGGCTGCGGCGCTGCCGTACTGGCGGCTCTCCAGTTTCTATCTGTTCTATTTCGCCTTGCTCGGTTCGACAGCGCCGTTCCTGGCGCTGTACTTCGATCACCTGGGCTTTGCCCCCGCACGCATCGGCGAACTGGTAGCGATCCCGATGCTGATGCGCTGCGTGGCGCCGAACATCTGGGGCTGGCTCGGTGACTACACTGGCCGACGCCTGGCCATCGTTCGCTTCGGCGCCGTGTGCACGCTGCTGACCTTCTCATTGATCTTCGTCAGCAAGAGCTACGCCTGGCTGGCGATGGTCATGGCCTTGCATGCGTTCTTCTGGCACGCGGTGTTGCCGCAGTTCGAGGTCATCACCCTGGCGCATCTGCAGGGCCAGACCTCGCGCTACAGCCAGATTCGCCTGTGGGGCTCCATCGGTTTCATCATCACGGTGGTCGCCCTTGGGCGCTTGTTCGAATGGCTGAGCCTGGACATCTACCCGGCGGCGCTGGTGCTGATCATGGCCGGTATCGTCCTGAGCAGCCTGTGGGTGCCCAATGCCCAACCGGTGCAGGGCGCACGGTTGGCGGGGGAGGGTTTCCTGGCTCAATTGCGCGGCCCCGGTGTCCTGGCGTTCTACGGATGTGTGGCGCTGATGCAGATGAGCCACGGTCCGTACTACACCTTTTTGACCCTGCACCTCGAACGCCTGGGCTACAGCCGTGGGGTGATCGGCATGCTCTGGGCCGTCGGCGTGGTGGCCGAGGTATTGATGTTCATGGCCATGAGCCGGATCCTTGCGCGCGTTTCATTGCGCCGGGTGTTGCTGGCCAGTTTTCTGCTGGCGGCGCTGCGTTGGGTGTTGCTCGGCTCGCTGGCGGAGTTTCTCTGGGTGCTGTTGTTCGCCCAAGTCCTGCATGCGGCGACCTTCGGCAGCTTTCACGCCGCTGCCATAGCCTTCGTGCAACGTAGTTTCGGTCCGCGCCAGCAAGGCCAGGGCCAGGCGCTGTACGCCGCGCTGGCCGGCACCGGTGGTGCGATGGGCGCGCTGTATTCCGGCTACAGCTGGAATGCCCTCGGCCCGGCATGGACCTTTAGTATTGCCAGTCTCGCAGCCGTCGCGGCTGCCGTTATCATAGCCACACGCATGCAAGAGGACAGGCCATGAGCCTTACCCGTGAACACCTCGCCCAGGAAATCATCGACGCCGGGCGTTTTCTGTATGGTCGCGGCTGGTCGCCGGCCACCAGCAGCAATTATTCGACGCGACTGTCGCCCACCGAGGCCTTGCTGACCGTCTCGGGCAAGCACAAGGGCCAGTTGGGCCTGGACGATGTGCTCGCCACGGATCTATCGGGCAACAGCCTGGAGCCGGGCAAGAAACCGTCCGCCGAAACCCTGCTGCACACCCAGCTGTACAACTGGCGTCCAGAGATCGGCGCGGTTCTGCACACCCATTCGGTGAACGCCACGGTGCTGTCGCGCCTGACCCCGGGGGACTTCATCGAGTTCGAAGACTACGAGTTGCAGAAAGCCTTCAGCGGCGTATCGACCCACGAGTCCAAGGTGCGGGTGCCGATTTTCGACAACGACCAGGACATTGCACGCCTGGCGGCCAAGGTGCAGCCTTGGCTCGAGGCCCATCCCGATTGCGTCGGCTACCTGATCCGCGGCCACGGCCTCTATACCTGGGGCGCGCGCATGAGCGATGCGCTGCGGCAGATCGAGGCCTTTGAATTTTTGTTCGAGTGCGAGTTGAAAACCCGCTCGCTCTTTAACCGTTAAGGAGTTGCCCTGATGAGCAGCCTGTCCGTCTACCACGTCTCAAGCCCTGACATTCCGAACAAGGTGCTGACCCATCTCGAAGACATCCAGTCGACCCTGGCCGAACAGGGCGTGCGCTTCGATCGCTGGCAGGCCGCCGCGAAGATTCAGCCCGGTGCCAGCCAGGAAGCAGTGATCGCCGCCTACCAGGAGCAGATCGACAAGCTGATGACCGAGCGCGGCTACGTCACCGTCGACGTGATCAGCCTCAACAGCGATCACCCGCAGAAAGCCGAATTTCGCGCCAAGTTCCTCGAAGAGCACCGCCATGGCGAAGACGAAGTGCGCTTTTTCGTCGCCGGGCGCGGCTTGTTCACCCTGCACATCGACGATTACGTCTACGCCGTGCTCTGCGAAAAGAACGACCTGATCTCGGTACCGGCCGGTACCAAACACTGGTTTGACATGGGCGAGCACCCGCATTTCGTGGCGATCCGCCTGTTCAACAACCCGGAAGGCTGGGTGGCGAATTTCACCGGCGAGGACATCGCCAGCCAATTCCCGCGTCTTGAGGACTGAGTCTATGTCGATCAAAGCGATTCTCACCGACATCGAAGGCACCACCAGCGCGGTGAGTTTTGTGTTCGACGTGCTGTTTCCCTACGCCGCCAAACATCTGCCGGACTTTGTTCGCCAGCAGGCCGAGCGCGGGGACGTGGCTGAGCAATTGGCCGCCGTGCGTCGCGACAGCCACGAGCCGGACGCGGACGTCGAGCGGGTGATCGAGATCCTGCTGGGCTGGATCGCCGAAGACCGCAAGGCCACGCCACTCAAGGCATTGCAGGGAATGGTCTGGGAGCAGGGGTATCAGGCCGGGCAGCTCAAGGGCCACGTGTACCCGGATGCCGTTGAAGCGCTCAAGCGCTGGCACCAGGAAGGTTTTCAACTGTTCGTTTATTCGTCGGGTTCGATCCAGGCGCAGAAACTGATCTTCGGCTGTTCCGAGGCGGGGGATTTGACGCCGTTATTCAGCGGCTATTTCGACACCACGTCCGGGCCCAAGCGCGAAGCGCAGTCCTACGTCAACATCGCTCAGGCGCTGAAGATCGAGGCTTCTCAGGTTTTGTTCCTGTCGGACATCGTCGAAGAGTTGGACGCGGCACGTGCGGCGGGCATGGTCACCTGCGGGCTGGCCCGTGAGGGCGGGGAATTGGCGGGGCATGTCACCGTGGACAGCTTTGCGCGGATCGATCCCTCCAGCTTCTGATAACGGCAGGGAAGGGTTCGGCGCAAAAAAAACAGGCCGCGACATCAAGGTGTCACGGCCTGTTTTTTTAAGCGTTACAGCGAATGATAAGTCGGCAATGCAAACCGCTGCTGACTCTGCAGCATGGAAATCTGCGGCAACTCGCTGGCCTGTTCGGCGAGGTCGCGGCGGATGGCGCTGATCACCCAGGACAGTTGGTCGCCATTGTGCAGTTGCTGATAGGAGATCGAGCGCTTGAAGACTTTGTCCTCACCGCCGCGCAAGGTCAGCAGAATGCCGCCGTCAGGGCGAGGCTGAGTCGCGACTTCAAAGTTGGAGAACAGGGATGCAAATTTTTCCTGGATCAGGCTCATGTCGTTCGGCTCCGTGATGGCTTAAGTGGCAAGCATGCACAGAGGGTTGCAGTGATTGTGCCAGCACCGGGCAAGAATTAATTTCCTTTAAAAACAACAACTTAATAATTTGCTTGATTTTTTCTTTCGTGCAATTTGCAAGAAGGGCCATCGTGCATCCTGCATTTTGCGGGTTTATCGCCGATCGGATTGAACCAATTGACAGGTCGATACTCCCTCGCTTCGATCGTCAGATTGCGGATACAAAACATTTCAAAAACCGCGTGTACAGCTCAAGAACCGTTGACGTATTTTCGGGCTTTCATCAGCGCCGCCCGACAATAAGAAGATCGAACGGGAGCCACCATGAGCGACACGATTACCTGGGGCATGATGCTCCGCAAGCTGCCTTCCATTGCCATAACCCTGCCACGGGTGATCAAGGGCATGAAGGTCGCCAACGTCACGGATCCGACCCAGGTGTGCGGGCTGGCGTGGAGTTTCGAACAGGCCACCCTGCGCAATCCCAACGGCCCGGCACTGCTGCACGACGCGGTGTCGCTCAGTTATGCACAGGTCAACCAGTGGGCCAACCGCATCGCTCATCACCTGATCAGCCAGGGCATCGGCAAGGGGGATGTGATCGCGGTGTTCATCGAGAACCGCCCGGAACTGTTGGTGACGATATTGGCGGTGGCCAAGGTCGGTGCGGTCAGCGCCCTGCTCAATACCTCGCAGACCGGTGATGCACTGGTCCACAGCCTGAACCTGGTGACACCGGCGGCCATCGTGGTCGGCGAAGAGCTGATACCGGCATTTCTGGCGGTTTGTGAACGGGTGAGCATCGCGATGTCGCGGCGCTGGTTCGTTGCCGATCAAGACACCTACGATCATCCAGGCCTGGCGCCCGAAGGCTTCACCAATCTGATGACCGCCAGCATCGATGCCGACAGCGACAACCCGGCCAGCAGCCAGCAGATTTTCTTCGACGACCCTTGCTTCTACATCTACACCTCTGGCACCACCGGACTGCCCAAGGCCGGGGTGTTCAAGCACGGCCGCTGGATGCGCAGTTGCGCCAGCTTCGGGATGATCGCGCTGGACATGCGCCCGACCGACATCGTCTATTGCCCCTTGCCGCTGTACCACGCCACCGGCCTCTGCGTGTGCTGGGGCTCGGCCGTCAGCGGCGCGGCGGGGTTCGCCATGCGCCGCAAATTCAGCGCGAGCCGGTTCTGGAGCGACGTACGCACCTACCGCGCAACCACCCTGGGGTATGTCGGTGAACTGTGCCGTTACCTGGTCGATCAACCGCCCGCCGCCGACGACCGCCAGCACGCCGTGACCAGGATGATCGGCAACGGCCTGCGCCCCGGGGCGTGGCGAGCGTTCAAGACCCGCTTCGGCGTCCGGCACATTTGCGAGCTGTATGCCGCCAGTGACGGCAATATCGGCTTCACCAACATTCTGAATTTCGACAACACCGTCGGCTTTTCCCTGATGTCCTGGGAATTGGCGGCGTACGACCACGACAGCGGCGCACCGATCCGCGCGGCCAATGGTTTCATGCGCAAGGTCGGCAAGGGCGAGCAGGGATTGTTGCTGGCGAAGATCGACGACAAGGCGCCGCTGGATGGCTACACCGATCCGCAGAAAACCGAGAAGGTCGCGCTTCGAGATGTGTTCGTCAAGGGCGACCGTTACTTCAACACCGGAGACTTGCTGCGCAATATCGGTTTCGGTCACGCGCAGTTTGTCGATCGCCTGGGGGACACCTATCGCTGGAAGGGCGAAAACGTCTCGACCACCGAGGTCGAAAACATGCTGCTCAGACACCCGCAGGTATCTGAAGCCGTGGCGTACGGCGTGCAAATCCACAACACCAACGGCCGGGCCGGTATGGCCGCGATCACCCCGGCCGAATCCCTGGCGACCCTGGACTTCAGCGAATTACTGGCGTTCTTGCGGCAACAGTTGCCAGCCTATGCGGTACCGTTGTTTTTGCGGGTGAAGGTGAAAATGGAGACCACCGGGACCTTCAAGTACCAGAAGAATCGGCTCAAGGACGAAGCCTTCGACCCGGCAAAAACCGGTGATGATCCGATCTATGCCTGGTTGCCGGGTACTGACACCTACGTGCAGGTCACCGGGCCGTTGCTTGCCAATATTCAGGGCGGGCGATACCGCTATTGAAAGTCGCTATGGCGAGCGATCAGAAAAAAGAAGTGACAGTGCAGGGGCTGCTCGGGAAACTGTCGGCTTTTCGAATGACAGAATCAGGAGTGTCCAATGTCAGACCAAAGCCGCCAGATGACCCCCGAAGAAGCCGCCGAGTTCGCCGAACAGGTATTCAACAAGGCGCGGGAGGGCGATGCGGCCATGATGGCTGCGCTGCTGACCAAAGGCTTGCCGCCGAACCTGCGCAATCACAAGGGTGACACGTTGCTGATGTTGGCCGCGTACCACGGCCATGTCGACACGGTAAAGGTGTTGCTCGAACACAAGGCCGACCCGGAAATCCGCAACGACAACGGCCAGAGTCCGATTGCCGGCGCTGCGTTCAAGGGCGACCTGGCGGTGGTCACGGCGTTGGTGGAGGGCGGCGCGCAAGTCGAAGGTTCGTCGTTCGACGGCCGCACCGCGCTGATGATGGCCGCGATGTTCAACCGCGTGGCCATCGTCGACTACCTGATCAGCAAAGGTGCCGATCCGAAAGCCAAGGATGCCAATGGCATTACGGCGCTGGATGCGGCCAAGACCATGGGGGCTACCGATACCGTTGCCCAGCTGGAAAAACTGTTGGGCTGACACCGTGATCCTGTGTGGTGACGGGATTTGTTGGCCGCCTGGCAACAGGGCAGGTCCGCAGCTGTCATGGAATGCGTTATCCTTCGCGCCCTCAAATGTCCCCAGCTACAGGATCCGCCCCCATGAAAGCCGCACTCGTCGAACTCATCAGCAAAATCAGCTCCGGGTGCATGAGCGATGACGAGATCCTCAAGGTCGCTGATGAAGCGGCCCAGGCTTACGCCGATCCAGAGGCTTTCCTGGCCGCCAACCCGGACGTCAACTACGACGACACTTTCCCGATCCCGCTGGGTGAATGGGTCGTGGTCGGCAGCCTGCCGGAGACCGTGCTGTTCCAGGCAGACACCTACCAGGACCTGTTCACCCGGATCGTCGCCTCGTTCGGCCCGGGCGTGGAGTTCAACCTCAAGCCCACGCAACTGGCTAAAACCGAAGCCCTGACTGCGCTCAACCGCATCCAGGTGCAAATGAGCAGCCTGAACAAGGAAAACGGCGGCTACATGTTGATGAATTTCAGTCAGTTGCTCGACGACGAACTGCAGGTGGTGCTGGTCTACGGCAACGACGTGCCACGGGTTCTGGAGCTGTGCGCGCAGATCGGTATCGCCGCCGCGCCTGCCCTGGAAGCCTTGAAAGTGGCCATTCACGTCTGACAAGGCTGTCAATAAAACGGAACCCTGAGCATGCCCGGCTATCCTAAGGGGGCATATCACTCTTAGGGAGCATTACCATGGGTTCAACGTTCAACAGCCTGGTTGGCCTGATCATTCTTGCCCTGGACATCTGGGCAATCATCAATGTGCTCAAAAGTGGCGCCGAGACCGGGATGAAAATCCTCTGGGTGCTGTTGATCGTCCTGTTGCCGGTCCTGGGCCTGATCATCTGGGCAATTGCCGGCCCGCGGGGCAATGTGCGGATCTGATCCAGTCACCACTGACCCGGTGGGAGCGGGCTTGCTCGCGAACTCGGTGTGTCATTGAACACACAGTGCGCTGACACACCGCGTTCGCGAGCAAGCCCGCTCCCACCGGGAATGTTGTCAGCCGATCATCTGAGGTTCGACCTGTCATCGTCCGCGACGTAGAATGCGCGCCTTTCCCGGGCAATCGAGGCGTTCGATTGGCCTTCATGGGCGGGTAACCGTCCGTTGCCAGCGCATTCATCGGAGCACTTCCCATGAGCATCACCCCCACCAACGACTACCTGGAAACCCTCTACGAAGGCTACGGCCAGCGTTTTCGCATGGACAAACTGCTGCACGAAGTGCGCACCGAGCACCAGCACCTGGTGATTTTCGAAAACCCGCGCATGGGCCGGGTCATGGCGCTGGACGGCGTGATCCAGACCACCGAAGCCGACGAATTCATCTACCACGAGATGCTCACCCACGTGCCGATCCTGGCCCATGGCAACGCCAGGCGCGTGCTGATCATCGGCGGCGGCGACGGCGGCATGCTGCGTGAAGTGACCAAGCATGCCAGCGTCGAGCACATCACCATGGTCGAGATCGACGGCACCGTGGTCGACATGTGCAAGCAGTTCCTGCCGAACCACTCCAACGGCGCCTATGACGACCCGCGCCTGAACCTGGTGATCGACGACGGCATGCGGTTCGTCGCCAACACCACGGAAAAATTCGATGTGATCATTTCCGACTCCACCGACCCCATCGGTCCGGGCGAAGTGCTGTTTTCGGAAAACTTCTACCAGGCCTGCCATCGCTGCCTGAACGAAGGCGGCATCCTGGTGACCCAGAACGGCACGCCGTTCATGCAGATCGAAGAAGTCAAAACCACCGCCGGTCGCCTGCGCAGCCTGTTCCCGGACTGGCACTTCTACCAGGCCGCCGTGCCGACCTACATCGGCGGCTCGATGACCTTCGCCTGGGGCGCGACCAACCCGGCCTGCCGCCAGCTCAGCCGTGAAACCCTGCAACAGCGTTTCGCCGGCAGCGGTATCGTCACGCGCTACTACAACCCCGAGATCCATATCGGGGCGTTCGCCTTGCCGCAGTACGTCTTGCAGGCTGTGAACAAGCCCAGTAACGACTGATCGTCGAGTTCACCTGTAGGAGCCGAGCTTGCTCGCGATGGCGGTGTATCAATCGATATTGCTGTCGGCTGGCACGCCGCCATCGCGAGCAAGCTCGGCTCCTACAGGTTCGGGTTCGGGTTCAGGTGCAGGTTCAGGCGCAGGTTCAGGTGCAGGTGCAGGTTCAGGTCCGGGTTTTATGGTGTTCATTCCAACCCTTGCCAATTCATTGGAACGATCAGAAACGGCACCAGTCCAGATAGGTGTAAGCCCACTTGCGGGTTTGTACGAGGAGGCACTGATGCAAAAGTGGATGATCACTTTCGTGGACGATCACGGCGAAACAGTCGACGAAGTCTTTGAGAGCGACGAATGCCCGGATAACGAGCAGGCTGCCCGACTCATCAAGGAACGGCTTCTTCCTGTTGCCGCGCAGCTGGATCTCAATGATTTCGAAGGGCGTACCGCGGACGCGAGCGTCAAAGACCTCAAAACCCAGAACAGCATTCAAATCCTCGGCATCACGCCAATCTGAACATCTCCTGTCTCATTCTCAACCAGGCCTTGGCAGCGCCTCTATCCTGAGGCTACTCTGCAATCGAGATCAGCGAATGGATCGCTAAGGTCTGGTCTTGTCAGCTCCATGCTTGTTTCCCGCCGGCACATCGGTGCCGAACCGCCCGCAACCACGGCTGCGCGCGCAGGGAGTACGGAAAGTCTATCCATCGTATTTGAGGAGGACGTTTCATGAGCACAGCCTATCAAGAAGACATCAGCAGCAGCGTGCTGCGCCGCATGAAAGAAGGCGGTTTCGATTTTTCACGGTTCCACCCCATCGAGTTCTACGCCATTTTCCCGGACGAGGAGCGGGCACGCAGGGCGGCAGGTCATTTTCACCGCGGTGAATCGCTCAATGCGCAAGTCAGTGTGCGCGATGACGGTGCCTGGGCACTGGAGTTGAGCAAAGTCATGTACGCCACCTACGACGACATCGGCGACTTCGAGCAAGGTTTCGAAGCGGTGGTCGAGCCATTGGGCGGCATCATAGAGGGATGGGGCGTGAAGCAGGAGGTACGAGGTCGACTCGCATAATCTTATGAATTGCAGCAAACGACAGTGGCGGCTGACCTTCGGGTTGGCCGTTTTCGTTTTTGCGCTTGGGACCTTTTGATTTCATAACGTTTCAAAAAGCCAAAAAAAAGCCACCTGAGCGGGTGGCTAAAAGGGAAGACCGGAAAGGAGGTAAACCGGTCTGGACATCGATGACCGGGCCGCCAGGGCAGCCGAACTGCTGTGGATAAGTGGGTGCCGTCACCTTCGCTGCTTCAACGCTGGCGAAGTATTTTCAGCGGATGCGCGCATTATCCCCAGCGTTAACCGGGCAGTGAAATCAACTCTGACTATGCTGGTGATAGGCAACGACATTGCCTTGCAATGAAGCGGGGGCGATCAGGTTGGGGCATTTGCCGCACAGGAATGGTGCGGTGTCTGCGCACTGAATATCCAACCGATTGATATCAAAGCGTTTATGCCGATGGCACGGGCCTTGCGAAGGTCTGGATGTCCGGGTGACAAGGAGTACGGCATGATCCGCACCTTTTATGATGAGATGTACGATGCCGGCGGCCAGGTCCGCCCGCATTATCGGGAGTTTGCCCGTTGGCTGGCCGAGACGCCTGACGAGCTGTTGGCGCAACGGCGACGCGAGGCCGATCTGTTGTTTCATCGTGCCGGGATTACGTTCACGCTCTACGGTGACGAGCAGGGCACAGAGCGCCTGATTCCTTTCGACACCATTCCGCGCAGCATCCCCGCCAGCGAATGGCGGATTGTCGAGCGCGGTTGTATCCAGCGGGTCAAGGCGTTGAACATGTTCCTCGCCGACCTTTATCACGAGCAGCGGATCATCAAGGCCGGCATCATTCCGGCCGAGCAGGTGCTGGCCAACGAGCAGTATCAGTTGGCGATGCAAGGGCTGGATCTGCACCGCGACATCTATTCACACATCTCCGGCGTCGACCTGGTGCGTGATGGCGACGGCACCTACTACGTGCTCGAAGACAACCTGCGCACGCCCAGCGGCGTGAGCTACATGCTCGAAGACCGCAAGATGATGATGCGGCTGTTCCCCGAATTGTTTTCGGCCCAGCGCATCGCTCCCATCGACCACTACCCCAACCTGCTGCTCGACACCCTGAAAAGCTCAAGCCCCATCGACAACCCGAGCGTGGTGGTGCTGACGCCGGGGCGCTTCAACAGTGCGTTTTTCGAACACGCCTTCCTGGCGCGGGAGATGGGCGTGGAACTGGTGGAAGGCGCGGATCTGTTCGTGCGCGACGACAAGGTGTTCATGCGCACCACCGACGGGCCGAAAGCCGTCGATGTGATCTACCGCCGTCTCGACGACGCGTTCCTCGATCCGCTGGCGTTCAACCCGGATTCGATGCTCGGGGTGCCGGGACTGCTGTCGTCTTACCGTTCCGGCAACGTGGTATTGGCGAACGCGATCGGCACTGGCGTGGCGGATGACAAGTCGGTCTACCCGTTCGTCACCGACATGATCCGCTTTTATCTGGATGAAGAACCGATCCTGAAGAACGTGCCGACCTGGCAATGCCGCAATCCGTCTGAACTTTCCCACGTGCTGGCCAATCTGCCAGAACTGGTCGTCAAGGAAACCCAGGGCTCCGGCGGTTACGGAATGCTGGTGGGGCCGGCGGCGACCGCGGCGGAAATCGAAGCCTTCCGCGCGCGGATCATTGCCAAGCCCCATGCCTACATCGCGCAACCGACGCTGTCGCTGTCGACCTGTCCGACCTTTGTCGAAAACGGCATCGCGCCGCGGCATATCGACCTGCGTCCATTTGTATTGTCTGGCCGCGAAACCCGGGTCGTGCCCGGTGGCCTGACCCGTGTCGCCCTGCGCGAAGGCTCCCTGGTGGTGAACTCCTCCCAGGGCGGCGGAACCAAGGACACCTGGGTGGTCGAGGATTGAAGGAAGCCTGTCATGTTAAGTAGAACTGCCTCGGATCTGTATTGGATGTCGCGTTACCTGGAGCGGGCGGAAAACCTCGCACGGATGCTCGACATCAGTTATTCGCTGTCACTGATGCCACAGGATGGTCGTGGCAACGGTCTGCACGAACTGGCGATGCCGCTGCTGATCACCGGCACCCTGGACGATTACCTGGAACGCCACGGCGAACTGCACGCCGAGCGCCTGCTGCATTTTTTCGCCCTGGACGCGGCGAACCCGGCGAGCATCTACAGCTGCCTGGGCGCGGCGCGGGCCAGTGCCCACGCGGTGCGCGGGCGAATCACCGCCGACATGTGGGAAAACATCAACGCCACCTGGCTGGAAATTCGCGGGATTGCCGAGCAGGGCCTCAGCCGCTATGGCATGAGCCGATTCTGCGAGTGGATCAAGGAACGTTCCCACCTGTTTCGCGGCGCGTCCTACGGCACCATCATGCGTAACGACGCGTTCCGTTTCATTCGTCTGGGCACCTTCATCGAACGGGCCGACAACACCTTGCGTCTGCTCGACGCCCGTTACGAAATGGCGGGTGATCAGGCCGAAGCGGTCAGCGACGGCACGGCCCACGCCTATTACCAGTGGAGCGCCTTGCTGCGGGCGCTGTCGTCGTTCGAGGCCTACACCGAAATCTACCGCGACGCCCCGGGTGCCCGGCATGTGGCCGAGCTGCTGTTGCTGCGCGCGGACGTGCCGCGTTCGCTACGCGCCTGCACTGAAGAAATCGACCAGATCCTCGCCCAGTTGCCGGGAGCCAACGGCCGACCGGCGCAACGCCTGGCGGCGGAAATGGACGCACGCCTGCGCTACACCGGCATCACCGAAATTCTCGACGAAGGCCTGCACGCCTGGCTCACCGAGTTCATCCCGCTGGTGCGCCAGTTGGGCAACGCGATTCACAGTTCCTACCTGGAGGCTGCATGAGACTTTCCATTAGCCACGAGACCACCTATCACTACGAAGATCAGGTGCGGGCGAGCATCCAGTATTTGCGACTGACACCCCACGACAGCGAGCGTCAGCACGTCCTGAGCTGGCAGCTGGACCTGCCGCGCCCGGTGCGTGCGCAACTCGATCCGTTCGGCAACATCCTGCACGTGCTGACCATGGACGAGCCCCATGAGGCGATCATCATCGGCGCCCGGGGCCAGGTCGATATCGACGAATTGCGCGAAGCCGAGCACGAGAGCCAGTCGGCGCTGCCGTTTTTGCGCTTCACTCGGCTGACCGAGGCCGATGCGGCGTTGCGCGCGTTCGCCGAGAAGGAATGCAAGAAGCGCCGCGACCGAACCGCGCTGATAGACCTGATGCATGGCCTGAACCAGCACATGACCTACACGCCGGGGGCCACGGAGGTGGACACCAGCGCGGCGAAGGCCTTTGCCGGTCGCTCAGGCGTGTGCCAGGACCACACCCATGCCTTCCTCGCCTGCGCCCGCAGCCTGGGGATTCCGGCGCGTTACGTGTCGGGTTACCTGTACAGCGAAAACAGCGAGCACCTGGCCAGTCACGCCTGGGCCGAAGCCTGGCTCGATGACGCCTGGTACAGCTTCGACGTGACCAACGAACTGGCCCGGCCGGAGCGCCACCTGAAACTGGCGGTGGGCCTGGACTACCTGGACGCCTGCCCGGTGCGCGGCATGCGCCGTGGCGGCGGCTGCGAGCAGATGCACGCCAAGGTGCTGGTGACCCCGACGCCGGCGCCGGTGATTTCCGTGCAGCAGCAATAAGCTGTATCCGCAAGGCGCCAGTCCCCCTGTAGGAGCGATGCTTGCTCGCGATAGCGGTAGTTCGGTCAATACTTTTGCAGCTGACCCACCGTCATCGCGAGCAAACGTTGCTCCTACAGGAACGGTGGCGTCAGGGCTGAATCTTGCGCCCCGCCATATGCTTGAGATACCCCACCAGCATCGCTAACTCCTCATCCGGCAACACCTCGGCAGAGAACCCGGGCATCTTCGCCTGGGGCCAGCGGCGCAAGCTCTGCGGATCACGGATATAGCGTTTGAGGAAGTCCGCACCGAAGTACTCGGTGGGGTTGTAGGGAATATTGAGGTCCGGCCCGAACTGCGAATCCCCGGCACCGTTCAGGCGGTGGCAGGCCAGGCAGTTTTTCTGGAACAGCGCGAAACCCCGGTTCACCGGGTCGTCAGCCTTCAACGCAGGATCTGGCAGCAGGGCAGGGAAGCGCTCCGCCACTGGTGCCATGCGCTTGATGCTGGCGACTTCGAACGGCCATTGTTCCGGGCTGATCTTGCCGGCCTGGGGATCGGTCCAGACCAGGTAAAACGGCCCGGCGCTGTGCTTGCCTTCGGACAGCGCCGGCCAGGGTTTTGCCGGGTCTTCAATCGCCAGCCAGACCCGCGCGCCCTGTGTGTTGAGCAACGGCGCCGCCGCCAATTCCGCAGCGAAACCATCGAGCGCCACCGCTTGCAGGTGATCTTCGGGCTTCACACCGGTCAGCAACACCGCCAGCGGCACTGCGCGATAGCTCATGTCGCGTTTATAGGAAACATCATTGGGGATGGTGATGGTCTGGGCTTGAGGGTGCTCGAGCAATTGCTCGGTCTGCCAGGTACGACTGTTCTCGCCCAGCTCAAGGTTGAGCTGTGCGGCATACAGAGGCGTGCTGAGCAGCAGGGCCCCTAACATAATAAGCGTTTTCAAGGGATCGCCGTCCGTGTCGTGGAAATGCCGCAAAGGTTGGCATAGCCACGCTGGCTCGGGTAGCGAGCCAGTCACATTTTTGTAGTGGCGATTTAAAAGTCTGGCACCGTGATTACCACAAACCGGCTAGCCGATGACCTTGGTCAGGTTCGGCAGAATCAACAACAGTGTCGTGGCGAAGAGAATGAGTCCTGCTTGACGAACTTTCGATTGTTTGAACATGGCTGACCGCCTTCTTTTTGTTATTTCCTGATGCCTGCCTGCATATCTCCATGACGGCAAACGGTGCACTTCCTGTAGGACGAGCGCCTCGGCAAAACCCGACGACAACTTCGTACATGTTCACCTTAGAGCCCGCGTCACTCGTGGTTTAGATCCATTTAGTATGGTGAGCTCGTTCAACGCTATTAAAAAGACATGAGGCCTATTGCCAGCTTCATTGGCGGCCTTTTGCTAGACACTCTCGTGTATCGAACCTGCGGATCGAGCTGAAGATGACCGTCCGTCTGAGCGTGTGCGTCAATACCGATGAGCGTTGCGGTCATTGAATCCAGGGTGGCTGGGAATAAGGTGGAGGCTGCTTGAACGGACAAAGGATCGCCGCCTTGCGCAGCTCGAATATCCAATAACAAGATCGAGGATGTCATGACCCAAGCGTTGATTTTCGATGCATTACGCACGCCCCGTGGCAAGGGCAAGGCCGATGGCGCCTTGCACAGTGTCAAACCGGTGAACCTGGTGGCCGGGTTGCTCAGGGCGCTGCAGCAGCGCAGTGATCTGGACACCCGTCAGGTCGATGACGTCGTGCTCGGCTGCGTCACGCCCATTGGCGATCAAGGCGCCGATATTGCCAAGACCGCCGCCCAAGTGGCGGACTGGGACGTCAGCGTCGCCGGGGTACAGATCAATCGTTTCTGCGCGTCGGGCCTGGAAGCGGTAAACCTGGGGGCGATGAAAGTGCGCTCCGGCTTTGAAGACCTGGTGGTGGTCGGCGGCGTGGAATCCATGTCGCGGGTGCCCATGGGCAGCGATGGCGGGGCCTGGGCGCTGGACCCGCAAACCAATCTGCACAGCCATTTCACCCCACAGGGCGTGGGCGCCGACCTGATCGCCACCCTCGAAGGCTTCAGCCGGCAGGACGTCGATGCCTACGCGCTGCACTCGCAACACAAAGCCGCGCGGGCCCGGGCCGACGGCTCGTTCGCCCGGTCACTGGTGCCGGTGCAGGACCAGAACGGCATCATCCTGCTCGATCACGATGAATTCATCCGCGCCGATTCCACCCTGGAAGGCCTGGGCAAGCTCAAGCCCAGTTTCGAGATGATGGGCCAAATGGGCTTCGACGCCACCGCGCTGCGGGTCTACAGCCATGTCGAGCGCATCAACCATGTGCACACGCCGGGCAACAGTTCCGGCATCGTCGATGGCGCGGCGTTGATGCTGATCGGCTCCGAAGCCAAGGGACTGGCGCTGGGCTTGCGGCCGCGGGCGCGGATCGTCGCCACGGCAGTGACCAGCACCGACCCGACCATCATGCTCACCGGCCCCGCGCCGGCCACCCGCAAGGCGCTGGCCAAGGCCGGGCTGCGAGTGGAGGACATTGACCTGTTCGAGGTCAACGAGGCGTTTGCTTCGGTGGTGCTGAAGTTCATCAAGGACATGGCCGTCGACCCGGACAAGGTCAACGTCAACGGCGGTTCCATCGCCATGGGTCACCCCCTGGGCGCCACCGGCTGCGCGATTCTCGGCACCTTGCTCGACGAACTGGAGACCCGGCACCTGCGTTATGGCCTGGCCACCCTGTGTGTCGGCGGCGGCATGGGCATCGCCACCATCATCGAACGCCTCTGACCCCGGATTTCAAGGAACCTGTTTATGAGCCAAGCCATTCGTTACGAAAAGGGCCAGGACCGGATCGTCGTCCTGACCATCGACATGCCGGGCCAGAGCGCCAACACCATGAATGCGGTGTACCGCGACGCCATGGCCGAGTGCGCTGAGCGCCTGGTGGCGGAAAAGGACAGCATTGCCGGCGTCGTCATTACCTCGGGCAAGAAAACCTTCTTCGCCGGCGGTGACCTCAACGAATTGATCAAGGTCGGCAAACCTCAAGCCAAAGCCTTTTACGACATGGTGCTGGGCCTCAAGGGGCAGCTGCGCACCCTGGAAACCCTCGGCAAACCGGTGGTCGCGGCAATCAATGGCGCGGCCCTGGGGGGCGGTTGGGAAATCTGCCTGGCCTGCCATTATCGCGTGGCGCTGGATGATTCGTCTGTGCAGCTAGGCCTGCCGGAAGTGACCCTTGGCCTGCTGCCGGGGGGCGGCGGGGTGGTACGGATGGTGCGCATGCTCGGGCTGGAAAAGGCTTTGCCGTACTTGCTCGAGGGCAAAAAAATCCGTCCGCAACAGGCGCTGCAGGCGGGGTTGATCGATGAGCTGGCAGCGGATCGCGATGAACTGCTGGCCAAGGCCCGCGCCTGGATCAATGCCAATCCCACGGCGGTTCAGCGTTGGGATGTGAAGGGCTATCAGATCCCGGGCGGCACGCCGTCGAACCCGAAAGTCGCGCAGATGCTCGCCATCGCCCCGTCGATCCTGCGCAGCAAAACCCAGGGCTGCATGCCGGCGCCGGAGAAAATACTCTGTGCCGCCGTGGAAGGCGCTCAGGTGGATTTCGACACGGCGCACCTGATCGAAACCCGCTACTTCACCGAATTGACCACCGGCCAGGTGTCGAAAAACCTGATCGGCACCTTTTGGTTCCAGCTCAATGAAATCAATGCCGGTGGTTCGCGCCCACAGGGGATGGTGCCTTACGTCACTCAAAAAGTGGGCGTACTGGGTGCCGGGATGATGGGCGCCGGGATCGCGTTTGTCAGCGCATCGGCCGGTATCCAAGTCGTACTCAAGGACATCACCCTTGCTGCTGCCGAGAAGGGCAAGTTGCACTCCGCAGCCCTGCTGGACAAGAAAGTGGCGCGCGGGCAAATGAGCGCCGAGCAGCGCGAAACCGTGCTGGCGCGCATCCACAGCACCGACAGCGATGCCGACCTGGCCGGTTGCGATCTGATCATCGAAGCGGTGTTCGAGGATCGGGAGCTCAAGGCCAGGGTTTCCCTGGCTGCGCAACAGGTTGTCGGCGCGGATGCGGTGATCGCTTCCAACACCTCGACCCTGCCGATCAGCGGCCTGGCCACCGCGGTGCCGGATCCGAGCAAGTTCATTGGCCTGCATTTCTTCAGCCCCGTGGACAAAATGCCGCTGGTGGAAATCATCAAGGGCACCCACACCAGCGACGAGACTCTGGCTCGCGGCTTCGATTTCGTCCTGCAAATCAAGAAGACGCCGATTGTGGTCAACGACAGTCGAGGGTTCTTTACCTCGCGAGTGTTCGGCACGTTCACCAACGAAGGTATTGCGATGCTGGGTGAAGGCGTCAGCGCGGCGATGATCGAGACCGAGGCGCGCAAGGCGGGCATGCCCATCGGGCCCTTGGCAATCTCGGACGAAGTGTCTCTGAGCCTGATGAGCCATATCCGTCAGCAGACCGCCAAGGACCTGCAGGCCGAAGGCAAGCCGCGGGTCGAGCACCCGGCATTTGCGGTGATCGACCTGCTGCTCAACGAATACAAGCGCCCGGGCAAGGCGGCGGGAGGCGGTTTCTACGAGTATCCGGTGGGTGGCCAGAAGCACCTGTGGCCGGAACTGAAAGGCCGCTTTGAACGGGCCGACGGGCAGATTTCAGCGAAGGATGTGCGCGATCGCTTGCTGTTTGTGCAAGCCATCGAAACCGTGCGTTGCGTGGAGGAGGGGGTGCTGACGTCGACCGCCGATGCCAACGTCGGCTCGATCTTCGGCATCGGTTTCGCCGCCTGGACCGGTGGCGCCCTGCAATTCATCAATCAATACGGGGTCAAGGATTTCGTCGCCCGCGCCCAGTACCTGGCCGGGCAGTATGGTGAGCGCTTCGCGCCGCCAGCCCTGCTGCTGGAAAAAGCCGCCAACGGCGAGACGTTTTAGGGACCGCTGACACACCGTGGGGCTTGCCTTGTCGCAGTGTTCGAGGCAGGCTCTGGGGTGTGCATTATTCCCTTCACGTGTCAGGTATTTTTTATGTCGTTACGCATCTGCATTCTGGAAACCGACAACCTGCGTCCGGAATTGGTCGACCAATATCAGGGCTACGGGCAGATGTTCAAGCGCCTGTTTTCGCAGCAACCCATTGCCGCTGAATTCACCATTTACAACGTCGTGCAGGGTGACTATCCCAGCGATGACCTGACCTTCGACGCCTACCTGGTCACCGGCAGCAAGGCCGATTCCTTCGGGACCGACCCGTGGATCCAGACCCTCAAGGCGTATCTGCTCAAGCGCTACGAGCGCGGCGACAAACTGCTGGGCGTGTGCTTCGGCCATCAGTTGCTGGCGTTGTTGCTCGGCGGCAAGAGCGAACGCGCGCCCCAGGGCTGGGGTGTCGGCACCCACAATTACAAGCTGGCCGCCAAGGCACCGTGGATGAGCCCAGTGCGCGAAGAACTGACGCTGCTGATCAGCCACCAGGACCAGGTGACGTCACTGCCGGAAAACGCCACGGTCATCGCCTCCAGCGATTTCTGCCCGTTCGCCGCGTACCACATCAACGATCAGGTGCTGTGCTTCCAGGGGCATCCGGAGTTCATTCATGACTACTCCCGGGCGTTGCTGGATATTCGTCAGCAAGTGTTGGGTGAGCAGATTTATTCGAAAGGGATTGCCAGCCTGGACGGTGAGCACCACGGCACTACGGTGGCGGAGTGGATGATGCGGTTTGTGGCGCACAAGCCGGACGTTCAGGCGGTTTAAAATCAGACGCTTCGCGGGCAAGCTCCTACGGGAAACACAGTCACCTGTAGGAGCGAGGCTTGCCCGCGAAGGTGTTGATCTTCGGTTACAACCAGCCCGATCGCTTGAAGCTTGCCCACAACCCCACACACCCCACCGTAATGAACCCCAGCACGGCGAAATACCCGTAATGCCAGCTCAGCTCTGGCATGTTCTGGAAATTCATCCCGTAAATCCCCGCCACCGCCGTCGGAAACGCCAGGATCGCCGCCCATGCGGCAAACTTGCGCTGCACCACACTCTGGCGCGAGGCTTCCAGCAACACCCCGACTTCGATGGTCTGGCTGGCAATGTCCGCCAGGGTCGTCAAATCTTCTAACTGCCGCGTCACATGTATCTGCACGTCGCGAAAGTAGGGGCGCATGTTCTTGTCGATGAACGGAAAGCTCAGCTTTTGCAGCTCTTCGCCAATTTCTACCATTGGCGCGGCGTAACGGCGCAGACGCAACACGTCGCGACGCAGGGCGTGAAGGTTCTGGATATCGCGCTCGTTCAGCGAGCTGCACATGACATTGCGTTCGAGCTCATCAATCTCGGCATGGATTGCTTCGCCCATGGGCTGGTAGTTTTCGATCACGAAATCGAGGATGGCATAGAGGACGAAATCTTCCCCGTGCTCCAGCAGTAGCGGACGTTGCTCACAGCGCTGTCGGACATAGGCGTAGGACGCCGAATGACCGTTGCGCGCAGTAATGATGTAGCCGTTGCCGGCAAAAATATGGGTTTCGATGAACTTGAGCTTGCCGTCTTCCCGAATGGGGGAATAGGTGACGATGAACAGCGCATCGCCGAAGGTTTCAAGTTTGGGGCGGCTGTGTTTTTCCAGCGCGTCTTCAATGGCCAGCTCGTGCAGATTGAACTGGCGCTGCAGGTTGTAGAGTTCCTCGGCGTTAGGTTCTTCCAGACCGATCCAGACAAAGTGCCCGGGCTTTGCAGCCCAGGCCGCGCCTTCGTCGAGTGTGATATTGGTGATCTTCTTACCAGCGCTGTAAACCGCAGCAGCAACAACTCTACCCATGATGGTGGTTCGCTTCTTATTGGCAGGTGTTCGTTAACAAAGAGGGGGCAGGCAGTGTGTAGCTTAGCCTCGTCTGCTGTTTGAGAGTCGGCAGAATTTGCATAGTTCGCCGGAAAAAGACGTGGGCAAAAGAAAACCCGCACGGGGCGGGTTTCATGGTCAGGCGGCTTGCAGTTGCCGGTCCATCGACTCGATGCATTCGCGCATCTGCTGCTGGCACTGGGCGATCAGCAAAGGCATGTCATCCAGACTCATGCCGGCAGTCGGTATGGCAGGCAGCGAACGGATGAGAATTTTCCCACTGCGCCAGCGGTTCAATCGCATGTGCTTGACGTAACTGCTGACGCACACCGGCACGATCGGCACCCCGGCCGCGATGGCCATCTGGAACGCGCCTTTTTTGAACGGCAACAATTCTTCACCCAGGTTGCGCGTGCCCTCGGGGAAGACCCAGATCGAAGTGTCCTGGTTCTGCAGGGTATCGGTGGTGGTCAGCATCGACTGGCGCGCCTTCTGCGCATTGCCGCGATCGATCAACACATTGCCGGCCAGCCAGAACAACTGACCGAACAACGGTACCCATTTAAGGCTTTTCTTGCCGATGCACACGGTACGGCGTGGGACCACGTTACCGAATACAAACAAATCGTAGTTGGATTGGTGGTTGGCAATGATCACGCAACTGTCAGGTTTATCCATCAATGGTCCGACGTCGGCTTTGACCCGCAACCGCAGAATGCACATTGCCGGCCAGGCATACAGACGGGCGCACAGGCGACTGTTATCCGGATTGAACGGGCGGCACAGGCCGAGCAGCACGCCCAGCACACCCGCCACAATAAAGTGCAGGCCCATCAATGACATACGTAAAGCAAACAGCATTTGCAGGCCCCACCGGGACAAAAGGTGGCGCAGTGTACGGATGTGCACTGTTTTCAGCAATTGTCACTAAACAGGCGGGAGATAGCCGATGTTTAAGCATATGTTTCCGACTGAGGGGTCAGACGCGTTCTAGAGCGGTTGCGGAGTTTTCCACAGGGTGCGTATGAAAAAGCCCGACACGACGGTCGGGCTTTTCATGTTCCGGATCCGGGGCTCAGCCCATGTGCTCCTGATCCAGAATGATTGCGTGGTCCAGGGTGTCCAGCAGCGCTTTGCGGACTTTCAACTTGGTGTTCTTGTGAGCGGTCATGTTGATCTTCTTCAACTGACGCGCCGCCGCCAGTGCCGCGCCTTGCAGCTCTTGGGCCGACACCACCTGGTCGAGGAAGCCGGCCTCCACGGCACTCTTGGGGGTGAACATCTCACCGTTGATCACCGAACGGTGAAACGCCGACTTGGCCAGGCGATCGCGGGCCAGCTCGATACCGGCGTGGTGCATGGTCATGCCGATCTGCACCTCGTTCAGGCCAATGCTGAATGCGCCGTCGACACCGATGCGATAGTCCGCCGAAAGCAGCAGGAACGCGCCCTTGGCCACCGCATGGCCCGGGCAAGCGACAATCACCGGGAAAGGATGCGACAGCAGGCGGCGGGCCAGCGTCGAGCCGGAGGTGACAAGGGCTACGGCCTCCTTGGGACCGGAGGTCATCACCTTCAGGTCGTAACCACCGGAGAGAATCCCTGGTTGACCGGTGATGATCACCACCGCACGGTCGGCCACGGCCTGGTCCAGTGCGGCGTTGAAGGCGGCAATCACATCTGGAGAGATGGCGTTGACCTTGCCATTGCACAGGGTCAGGGTCGCGATACCGTCTTCGAGGTGGTAGGCAATCAACTCACTCATGACGCTATTCCTTTCAATAAAGATGGGCAGACGTTACCCACCGCCATCGGCCAGGTAAAGCGCCATGACTGACCCGACAGTCACCCTTTCCCCACCCGCAAAGCGTGGCCGGCCACGCCGACGGTGCCTTGGCCTCTGTATAGATGTGGACGTTGAACCAGAGATTGGCCGGTTTGCCATCGCCTGACCCACAGGAAACGACTAATTGCCTTAAGCGCATGAAAATTCTGAAAAAATGTTTGCCAATAGAAAAGCTTTCGACTACATTAGCGCGCCTCGACAGACAGAACATGTTTGAAGAGATACGGTGAAGTGTCCGAGTGGCTTAAGGAGCACGCCTGGAAAGTGTGTATACAGGAAACTGTATCGAGAGTTCGAATCTCTCCTTCACCGCCACATTCGATGTAAACAGAACCCCTGGTTTCGGAAGAAGCCAGGGGTTTTGTGTTTTCTGGTGGTTTATTTTTGACAGGGCAATGCACGGCGGCGTTCGAAGCGCCGGCTCACTTTCTCGGCAATAAGGAAAACCAATGATCATCACCACGACCCAGACTGTCGAAGGCCGGCAGATCACTGCTTACCTGGACATCGTCAGCGCCGAATCGGTACAGGGCGTCAACGTCATCCGTGACCTGTTCGCCGGCATGCGGGATTTCTTCGGTGGGCGGTCGCAGACGCTTGAACGAGCCTTGAAGGAGGCGCGGGTCCAGGCCACGGATGAAATAAAGGAGCGGGCGAGGGCGTTGCAGGCCGATGCAGTGGTGGGGCTCGATTTCGAGATCAGCATGCCGGCGGGCAAGGGTGGAATGGTTGTGGTCTTTGTGACAGGGACGGCCGTGAAGTTGCGGTGATGGGTGAAGGGCCATTCGTCGGCGGTACGGGAATCTGAATTACAAGTCCCGTCGTGACCGGCTAGTCTGAAAATCCTTGGTGGTCGATATAGTTCGGGCAAATGGGCTTGCCGGTGTCGATCCCGCTTTTGATGAAGGGGTGAAGAGATGGCTGATCCGTACATCGAAGACGACGGTGCAGAGTTTCCGATCAACAATTTCGTGCAGTGTGGGCAGACTGCGTACGTGGCCGGTTTCGGTGAAGACCAGACTGAAGTTCACAAGATCAAGAGCAAGGCGGGGCGCGTGCTGAAAGGGAAGTTTCTCCCCAAAGTGGCAGCTCCGGTCAGAAAATAAACACAGTTGTATCCCTGAACCCCGTCAGTGAACGGGGTTTTTTGTGCCTGTTCAGTCGGTGCAGGTGCAATGTATGAACGAATGTTTAAGCGGGATTTTTTTCACAAAGTTTTCACGAGCAGCTACGTAGGCTCAACTCATCCGTTAGAAGCAACACCCTGCCCGTTCCCCAGCGGGCTTTTTTTTGCCTGTCATAAAACCTTTTCCATAAATGCTGTCCAACCGTCGCCAATGACGAGGTTGTGTGCGCGCATGTCTGGACTTTGTTTCCTCTAAAGCTTTCAATCTCGGCCCTTCTGATCTTCATCTTATTTTTTGAGGTTTTTGTCATGCGTTTCACACTGCCTGCTTTGGTTCTGGGTCTTCTGGTCGCTCAAGGTGCAATGGCTGGCGACGGCACTGCTGCCGTGGGTGGCGGTTTGGGTGGCGCGCTGGGTAACGTTGTGGGCCAGAGCATGGGCGGCAGCACCGGTGCAGCGATCGGTGCAGGTGTAGCCGGTGCAGCAGGCAGTGCCGTCGCCGCCAAGAAGGGCCACCGTACCAGCGCTGCAATCGGTGGTGGCGTGGGTGCCGCAGGTGGTTCGGTGATCGGTAACAGCCTGGGTGGCAAGACCGGTTCCACCATCGGTGCTGGCCTGGGCGGTGCATTGGGCGGCGGCGTAGGCAACAACCTGGCCAAAGGTCACAAGCGTCACTGATCCTGTGGGGTCTGCTGATCGATGACAGAAAATGCCCGTATCGCAAGATACGGGCATTTTTCATTTGAGACGCAGCCATGATCAAGGCCGCTGGGGTTTGAAGCGGTCTGATTGTGCGAGTGTTTTTTGTTGTGCGTCATTCTTGACACTGTCCGGTCAGCTTCTCTAGGATGCTGCTCATGCGCCGATTTAAACAGCTACTTGCGGGGCGCCAGGTGACTCATTCAGTCGCCGACAGAAGCCAGAGTCGGGCTTCGAAATACCGCTAAAGCGCTGGTTCGGTGTTGCCTCTCACCTGCCATGCAGACTTTTGAGGCAGAGACACGACACGATGAATGCACTAAGCCCCGTTGTACGTCCCGCGCCGATCACGGCACATCTGACCCAGCGCAATCCAAAAATCCTGCTTGGCGGCAACCATCAGCCGACGCTCCTGCGTTATCTGGACGGCTGGCCACGTCGCACGGGTGGTCCGGCAGCCTTCCTGATTCAGTTTGTCGAAGACGGCGAATCCCTGGCCCGATTTGCCAGCGACAGTTTTGATCTGGCAGTGATTCAGTCCCCCAGCGCCGAAGACGCGCCTGAGGTCATCAGGCAGCTGACCCGTGTCGCTCGCCAAGGGCTGATTACCCGGCGCTGAGGAACAGGGCACAAGAGCTGCTCTGTGCCCTGACACCTGCGTCGCGGATCAACTATTTACGTTAACCACCACCCGCCCACGCACCTCTCCGGCCAACAGCCGTTGCGCAGTTTGCACGACTTCGCTCAACTCGATTTCCCGGGTGATGTCATTGAGGATGGACAGATCGAGGTCCCGGGCCAGGCGATCCCAGGCGTTCAGTCGGTCGGTGCGAGGGCGCATCACGCTGTCGATTCCCACCAGTGTCACACCGCGCAAAATGAAAGGGGCAACACTGGCAGGAAAATCCATGCCCTGGGCAAGGCCGCAGGCGGCGACCGTCCCCCCGTATTGAGTGCTTGCGCAGACATTGGCCAGGGTGTGACTGCCCACCGAGTCGATGGCACCTGCCCAGCGCTCCTTGGCCAGCGGGCGGCCGGGCTCGCTGAATTGGGCGCGATCAATGATTTCTGATGCGCCGAGTTTTTTCAGGTAGTCCGTTTCTTCGATGCGCCCGGTAGAGGCCACCACGGTGTAGCCCAGGCCGGCGAGCAGGGCGATGGAAAAACTGCCGACCCCGCCATTGGCACCTGTGACCAGTATTTCGCCCTTGTCCGGCGTGACGCCATTGCGCTCCAGGGCCAACACCGAGAGCATCGCGGTATAACCGGCGGTGCCGATGGCCATGGCTTGCTGCGCGGTGAAGCCTTTGGGCAAGGGAATCAGCCAGTTGCCATCCACGCGAGCCATCTGCGACAGACCGCCCCAATGGGCTTCACCCACACCCCATCCATTGAGCAACACGGCGTCGCCGACGTTGAAGTCAGGATGGCTGCTGTGCTCCACGGTGCCTGCAAAGTCGATCCCCGGCACCATTGGAAACTTGCGCACCACCGGTCCTTTGCCTGTTATGGCCAGGGCATCTTTATAGTTGAGGGTGCTGCAGGCCACGCGCACGGTGACGTCGCCGGGTGGGAGCTGTGATTCGTCGAGGCGGGTGATGTGCGTGCGGTTACCGGTGTCGTCTTTTTCAATCAGGATGGCACTGAACATCGCTGTTTCCTCTATTAGACTGATCGTCTTAAAATAAACAAAAAATTTTTATCAGGCAGGCTCTGGTTGGATTCTGATATTAGACCGAGTGTCTCAAGTGTCAAGTCGTTTGGTTGGATCACGTCAGGAGGCTGCGTTGCCACGCCAACGTTTCCTGCGTATAAACGGCGCGTTTGCATTGGCGGGCAGCGATCGTCAGCGGGCTGCGAAAGGCGTCTTCAGTGCAAACGCCATCTCGAACGTTGCTTCGATCCGGAGCAATTGATGTATCGTCAGCCGGGGTCATTGTCAGTGAGCATTCTGTCTTGAGTACGAACATCATCACAAAGGAAGGTCATGACGCTCTGAAGCAAGAGCTCGACTATCTATGGCGAGAGAAACGCCCGGACACCACGCGCAAAGTGACCTGGGCGGCATCCTTGGGTGATCGCAGTGAAAATGCCGACTATCAGTACAACAAGAAGCTGCTGCGGGAAATCGACCGGCGGGTTCGCTACCTGCGCAAACGTCTTGAGGATGTACGAGTCGTCGCCTATTCGCCCGAGCAGGAAGGCAAAGTCTTTTTTGGGGCCTGGGTCGAGATTGAGAACGAATCCGGCGAAATCAAGAAGTTCAGAATCGTGGGTTACGACGAAATCTACGGTCGCAATGACTATATCTCCATCGATTCGCCCATGGCTCGCGCGCTGTTGAAGAAGGAAGTGGGCGACGAGGCCCTCGTCCAGACCCCGAACGGGGAGATGTTGTGGTGGATCAACGAAATACTGTACGAAAAAAAGTAGTTTTTTTGGACCGCGGCCATCCGCGCCTCACCTCCATGGGATTGGCGCGGATGATGAGCGTTCAGCCTTCTCGCAGAACGGTCAGAGGGCTCGCGTTCAGCGCTCGACGAGTGCCGAATACACCTGCCCCCCCAATCAGCACGGCACCGATCAGTGGCAGTACCAACAGCCATGGATGCGGATGCCAGGGCAGATCGAACGCGTAACGGTAGAGCACCAGGCTCACCACTTCCGAGCCCAGCGCCGCCAGCAAACCGCTGACTGCGCCCAGCAATCCAAACTCGATCCGCCGCGCCTTGACCAGCAATTGCCGCTCCGCGCCCAGCGCCCGCAACAGCGCGCCCTGGCGAATGCGCTCATCGAGTGTCGCCTGCAAACCGGAAAACAGCACCGCCATTCCCGCCGCCAGGACAAACAACAACACATACTCCACCGCCAGGGTGACCTGGGCGAGGATGCTGCGCAGTTGTGCCAGCAAGGCTTCGACTTGCAGGATGGTCACCGCGGGGAAGCTGCGAGACAGTTCGACGATCTGTTGATCATGACCCGCCGCCAGATAGAAGCTGGTCAGGTAAGTCGCCGGAAGATCCTTCAGGGTGCCGGGCTGGAAGATCATGAAGAAGTTGGGTTGAAAATTATCCCAGTTGATCTCGCGCAGGCTGGTGACCCTGGCTTCGCGATTGGCCCCGCCGACGGTAAACACCAGGTGATCGCCGAGTTTGAGTTTCAGGCTCTCTGCAACCTTGCCTTCCACCGACACGCCGGGAATCTCATCGGACGGCTGCGCGGACCACCATTGGCCGGCAGTGATTTTATTGCCTGCCGGCAGGTCCGCTGCCCATGTCAGGCTCAAGTCACGCTGGATCGCCCGGTCACCGGCCGAATCCTTGCTGACGATTTGCTGCACCGGCTCGCCATTGATGCTGATCAGTCGGCCCGGTACCACCGGGTAAAGTGGCGCCGCTTGTGCCGAGAGCGAGATCAGGCGATCGGTAAAGGCCTGTTTGTCCGCTGGCAGGATGTTCAGGGCGAAATAGTTCGGGGCGTTTTTCGGCAACTGGTTTTGCCAGGTGTCCAGCAACTCGCCGCGCAACAGCGCGATCAGCGCCATGGACAAAAGGATCAGACCGAATGCCAGGGATTGTCCGGCGGCCGCCAGTGGATGCCGCAGCAGTTGACCCAAGCCCAGGCGCCACGGCAGGGGAGCACGGGCCAGCATGCGGCGCAGGCTTTTCAGTAACAACAGAAGCAAGCCACCCAGTACCAGCGCCGCGACCACGCCACCGCCGAGCAATGCGAACGTCAGTACCAGGTCCAGGCTCAAGCGCCACATGATCAGCCCAAGGGCGGCCAGCGCCGCGCCGTAGACCATCCAGGTGCTGGAGGGAATCGGCAACATGTCCCGACGCAAGACCCGCAGAGGCGGCACCCGACCCAATGCCGCCAGGGGGGGAAGGGCAAAACCGGCCAAGGCCACCAACCCGGTGCCGATGCCGGCGATGGCCGGGAACAGGCCACCTGGCGGCACGTCGCTGGGCAGCAAATCATGCAGCAAGGCGAACAACCCCAGTTGCGCCAGCCAGCCGACTACAGCCCCGCTGATACTGGCCAGCAGGCCTAGCACCGCCAATTGCAGGGTGAACAGCACCATGGTTTCCCGGCGCGACAAGCCAAGGCAGCGCAACAGCGCGCTGGCATCGAAGCGGCGCGTGGCAAAACGCGTCGCCGACAGGGCCACGGCCACGCCGGCCAGCAACACCGCCACCAGGCTCGCCATGTTCAGATAGCGCTCAGCCTTGCCCAAGGCGCCGCCAATCTGGCGGTTGCCGTCGCGGGCATCCTGGATGCGTTGGTTGGCCTCAAGGCCTGGCTTGATCAACTGGCGATAGGTTTCCAGGGCCGATGCATTGCCGCGCCAGAGCTCGCGGTAACTGACCCGGCTGCCGGGTTGCACGACACCCGTGGCGGCAAGGTCGTCGAGATTGATGAGGACCCGTGGCGTCAGGCTGTAGAAATTGCCGGCGCGGTCCGGTTCGTAAGTCAGCACTCGCGCCAGGGTCAGGGTCTTCATGCCGACGTCGATACTGTCGCCAATCTTCAGGTCGAGGGCGGTCAGCAGGCGGGCTTCGACCCAGGCTTCGCCGGGCTTGGGTCCGCCACCGGCCGTTTCCGGTGCGAAGGGGGCGGGCGCGCTTTTCAGTTCGCCGCGCAATGGGTAGGCGCTGTCGGCGGCCTTGATGCTGGACAACTGGATGCCATTGTCGGTGGCGATGACACTGGAAAACTCCACTATCTGCGCGTGTTCGAGGCCCAGTTCGGTGCCACTTTTTATCTGCTCGGGGCGGGCCGGCGAACTGCCTTCGAGCAGCAGGTCGGCGCCCAGGAACTCGGTGGCGCGCAGCATCATGGCGCCGTTGAGGCGGGCGCCGAAGTAACCGATGGCGGTACTCGCCGCCACAGCCACCAGCAAGGCGAAGAACAACACGCGCAATTCACCGGCGCGGGCGTCGCGCAGCAATTGGCGGATGGCGAGACTGAACAGGCGCAACAGCGGCAGGCGTGCCATCAAGGCTCCAGAGGGGCGACCAACAGGCCGGCTTCAAGACGGATCAGGCGCCGGCAGCGATGCGCCAGGCGTTCATCGTGGGTCACCAGCACCAGGGTCGTGCCGCGCTCCTTGTTCAGTTCGAACAGCAGATCGCTGATGCGCTCGCCGGTGTGGCTGTCGAGGTTGCCGGTCGGTTCATCGGCGAACAGCACATCGGGTTCGGCGGCGAACGCCCGGGCAATGGCCACACGCTGCTGTTCACCACCGGAGAGCTGGCGCGGCGAGTGGGTCAGGCGTTGGCCGAGGCCAACCCGTTGCAACAGCTCGGTGGCGCGTTCACGGGCGTCCTTGCGACCGTCGAGCTCCAGGGGCAGCATGACGTTTTCCAGGGCGTTGAGGCTGTCGAGCAGCTGAAACGATTGAAAGACGAAACCCACATGCTCGGCGCGGATGCGCGCTCGCTGGTCCTCGTCAAGCTTGCTCAGGCTCTGGCCGGCAAGGATGACTTCACCGCTGCTCGGCAGGTCGAGGCCGGCGAGCAGGCCCAGGAGGGTGGATTTGCCGGAACCCGAGGCGCCGACGATGGCCAGGCTGTCGCCCTTGTTCAGTTCCAGGCTGAGTTCGTGCAGGATGGTCAGTTCACCTTCCGTGCTGGGAACCACTTTGCTAAGGTTCTTCGCGGTGAGAATGCTTGCGCCCATGGAGAATCCGATGCGTGTGTGGTTTTTGAGTGCTGGCCTGGCCTTGATGTGCATGGCCCAGAACGCAGCGGCGGGTACCGTCCTGATCGTTGGCGATAGTATCAGCGCCGGTTTCGGACTGGATACCCGGCTGGGGTGGGTGTCGTTGCTCGAGCAACGGCTCAAGCGCGAAGGTTTTGACGATAAAGTGGTCAACGCTTCCATCAGTGGCGACACCAGTGCCGGAGGCCAGGCGCGGCTGCCGGCGCTGCTTGCAGAGCATAAGCCGGAGCTGGTCATCCTTGAGCTGGGTGGCAACGACGGGCTGCGCGGCTTGCTGCCGACGCAATTGCAACAGAATCTTTCTTCAATGATCGACAGTTCCCGTGCCAGTGGCGCCAAGGTGCTGTTGCTCGGCATGCAACTGCCACCCAATTATGGTGTGCGTTACACCAAGGCGTTCGCCGAGGTGTTCAGCCATGTGGCCAGCGAGAAAAACATCCCGCTGGTGCCGTTTTTCCTCGACGGCGTGGGTGGTCATCCCGACCTGATGCAGGCCGATGGCATACACCCGGCGGCCGGGGCCCAGGACAAGTTGCTGGAAAATGTCTGGCCAACCTTGAAACCGCTGTTATGACACTTTTCCAGACGCGTGCTTTCGGCTAATGTGGCGCCCCCGATTTGGAGCCCCCGATGCCGCGTCCCGCCTGGTCACTCTTTTCCTACCAACTGATCGAGCCTGACGAGCAGCTGGATCTGTTCGCCTGCCAGGAAGTGCGGGTTCACCTGGTGACCCGCCAGCTGGAGCTGGGTGGTTCTGCGGACCGGACTTTGTGTGGCAGCCTGTTGCCGGCGCAGCCGCGCTGGTCGAGCGTGGACCGGCGAGTGTTCCAGGACCATCGCCTGTGTTCGCTGTGCCGGGCCATTCTGGAATCGCAAAAGCGGGGTACTTCGCCTATCTGGCCGGAGCTGCGGTTCGAGCTCTGACGCCTCGATAGCAAGCTATCGGCCCGCTCCCCGAAATAACGGGCGGCGGTGTACAATCGCGTTCTTATACTCTGTTGATCATGCGAAGGACTTTCCGGATGTTGCCGCGCTTTCCTGCCGTCACCCGCTGCCTGACACTTGCCGCCCTCTGTGTAGCAGGTCCCGTTGCAGCATTGGAGCTGCCCCTGCCACCGCCTGGTGAAGACATCGTCGGCCAGGTGCAAGTGATCAAGGCCAAGTACGAAGATACCTTCGCTGACCTTGGCACCACCTACGATCTGGGCTACTCCGAAATGGTCGCGGCCAACCCGGGCGTCGATGCCTGGTTGCCCGGCGCCGGTACCGAGATCGTGCTGCCGACGCGTTTCATCCTGCCGCCGGGCCCGCGCGAAGGCATCGTCATCAACCTGGCCGAGTACCGCCTCTACTACTACCCCAAAGGCAAGAACGTGGTGTACACCTTCCCGCTGGGTATCGGTCGCGAAGGCTGGGGCTCGCCAATTGCCCACACCACGATCACCGGTAAAGTGCCGAACCCGACCTGGACACCGCCCGCCTCGATCAAGGCCGAGCACGCCGCTGATGGCGATCCATTGCCCAACGTAGTGCCGGCAGGTCCGGATAACCCGCTGGGGCCCTTCAAGTTCACCCTGGGCACCCCGGGCTACCTGATTCACGGTTCGAACAAGAAGTTCGGCATCGGCATGCGCACCAGCCACGGTTGCTTCCGCATGTTCAACAACAACGTGCTGGAAATGGCCAGCATGGTGCCGGTCGGCACTTCGGTGCGTATCATCAACGACCCTTACAAGTTCGGCGTGAGTGGCGGCAAGGTCTACCTGGAGGCGCACACGCCACTGGACGACAACGGCAACCCATCGGTGGTCGACAAGCACACGGCGGTGATCAACGCGATGCTCAAGCGTGAAGACATCACCAACAACCTGCGCATGAACTGGGATGTGGTGCGTGACGTGGTCGCTGCAGAAGACGGCCTGCCAGTGGAAATAGCGGTACCCAATACCACCGCTCCGATGGTGTCGAGTGCGCCGATCGACCCAATGCAGTAACCCGTTGAAAAAACCGCCGACGCTGCCAGCGTCGGCGGTTTTTTTTCGCCCGCACAAAACCCCGGGCAATAAAAAAGCCGACCCAAGAATGGGTCGGCTTGATAACAATCCCGAGGGATTATTACTTGCGGCTAGCTTTGTCCAGCATACGCAGAGCGCGCTCGTTAGCTTCGTCAGCAGTCTGTTGTGCTTTTTGAGCAGCAGCCAGAGCTTCATCAGCTTTACGGTATGCTTCGTCTGCACGAGCCTGGGAGCGAGCAGCTGCGTCTTCAGTAGCAGTCAGACGTGCTTCGGTTTCTTTCGATGCGCTGCTGCAACCGGTAGCCAGAACTGCGGCCAGAGCCAGAGCAGAGAATTTCAGAACGTTGTTCATCGTGTTCCCCTTCAAGGACTTTCTATTAAGTGGCTTTCTCCTCCGATTGAGGAAATAGCCGGCGTACATACTACCCATTACTTGTCGTAAGTAAACTGACGTAAAGCAAGAAGCAAAAAAAATTGTAGGCGTTGATTCTTTTTCGAGCAACTTTTAACTGAGGTGATTAAAAAATATCCAGCTGCGAGGCCCGAGATGAGCGAGTTGGCACGGAAAAGTTCCCCGCGCAAACAGCTGTTTTTCAGGTGTTGGCTAAAGTGTGTCTAGATGGTTTCGTCTACACTTTTGTTCGGATTTTGCGCGTCGCCTCTCATATCTTTCTCCATGTTCTGGTGACTTTAAACACGGGCGCTCGTCTTAAATCCCAACATCCGGCAATGTTCGGGCGATCGACCTCAGGGAGACCTCTGGTCGAGCCATTCCTGCGTAACCCGGAGCTGCACTGGCCAACCGGCATGATGACGAGCGCATCTTGAGCATTTCTGCCAATGATGCCTACTATTTGTACGTGCTCGGTTGCGCGAGATCGGTGCAGTTCTTCTCGGTGTCCATTCAGGCACGGGGTGGCGTAGATGTTCCTTCGCCGGAAAAACATCGGTAAGGTAGGGGTCGGAATTCAAGACCCGCGAGGAGTAGTGATGAGCGAGGCGTTGTCCATCCACCATGACCAGGCTGGTCATCAGTTCGAGACCAATGTGGACGGTCATCGTGCCTACCTGACTTATATGGATCTGGGGAAACAGACCCTGGATATCTACCGCACGTTCGTGCCTAACGCATTGCGTGGTCGAGGCATTGCTGCCGCACTGACCGAGCAGGCGCTGCAATACGCCGAGGAAATGGGCTACACGGTCATTCCATCGTGCTCCTATGTCGAGCGCTACATGGAGCGTCACCAGCGGCATGCAGCCAAGCTGAGCCAGTGACCTACTGTAAAACGGACACATAAAAAAACGCCGGGATCAACCCGGCGTTTTTTTGCCTGCGTTTTTTGCGTCAGGCGACGATCAGGTGCGCTCGCGCTTGGGCAGAACGTCCTTGAGCTTGGCATGCATGCTGCGCAAGGTGGTCTCGGTGGCAGTCCAGTCGATGCAGGCATCGGTGATCGACACGCCGTATTGCAGGTCGGCGAGGTCTTTCGGGATCGCCTGGCAGCCCCAGTTCAGGTGGCTTTCGACCATCAGGCCGATGATCGACTGGTTGCCTTCCAGGATCTGGTTGGCGACGTTTTCCATCACCAGCGGCTGCAGGGCCGGGTCCTTGTTGGAGTTGGCGTGGCTGCAGTCGACCATGATGTTCGGTTTGATCTTCGCCTTGTTCAGGGCCTGCTCGCACAGTGCGACGCTCACCGAATCGTAGTTCGGCTTGCCGTTGCCGCCGCGCAGTACCACGTGGCCGTAGGCGTTGCCCTTGGTGGTCACGATCGATACGCCACCTTCCTGGTTGATCCCCAGGAAGCGGTGCGGGCTGGAAACCGATTGCAGGGCGTTGATGGCCACGGTCAGGCCGCCGTCGGTGCCGTTCTTGAAACCCACGGCCGAGGACAGGCCCGAAGCCATTTCCCGGTGGGTCTGGGATTCGGTGGTGCGCGCGCCGATGGCCGACCAGCTGATCAGGTCCTGCAGATACTGCGGGGAGATCGGGTCGAGGGCTTCAGTGGCGGTGGGCAGGCCCATTTCGGCCAGGTCCAGCAGCAACTGACGACCGATGTGCAGGCCATCCTGGATCTTGAACGAGTCGTCCAGGTACGGATCGTTGATCAGGCCTTTCCAGCCGACCGTGGTGCGTGGCTTCTCGAAATACACGCGCATCACCAGGTACAAGGTATCGGACACTTCTGCGGCGAGCACCTTCAGGCGTTCGGCGTATTCGTGGGCGGCCTTGATGTCGTGGATCGAGCAAGGCCCGATGACCACGAACAGACGGTGGTCGGTGCCATCAAGAATGTTGCGAATGACTTCGCGACCCTTGGTGACGGTGCGCAGGGCGGCATCGCTCAGCGGGATGTCACGCTTGAGCTGATCGGGGGTGATCAGCGTCTCGTTGGAAGCGACGTTTAGGTCGTTGATCGGTAAATCAGCCATCGTTTACTCGTCAGGTCACGGGTGCCGGCCGCCAGCGAACCCGCGCGGCGGAGCACAGCAAATTAAGCGCGTCGGGGAGCCGAACCTTAGCGCGTTACACCGTGGCTCGACAATGGGCAGACAGCGGTTTAAGGGGCATTGGCCATGAGTTTTGCACCCCGGGAGGCTGCCGGACGCCCATTGCTACTCCAGCACGGGCTGGGCAAATGCCTTGCGTACCGATTCGTGGGAAAACTCGTCGGCATGTTGCCGGACCCATTCCAGCGCCATTGCCTGGATTTCCTGAAGGTCATCATGCACATCGTGCTGGCGGCAATAACGCTCGATCTGGCACACCTGTTCGCCCATGCGGGCACTGAACAGCGTTTGCTCATCGACGAAGGCGATGCCCACCAGGTAGCCATGTTTGCGCCGCAGGCACCAGGCAACGTAGCCCAGAAAGCGCATGTCGGGATTGAGCGACGGCATGCGCACTTCCAGTGCCGTGCCATGACGCCAGGCGCGGTGATAATTGCAAGCCATGCCCCCGAGGCTGATAGTGTGCAGCTGTTGCCGGGAAATACACTCCGGTTTGAGCAGGGTCAATTCCACGGGTACATCGTCAGGATGAGGAATGAATCGTCCCATGAACACGGACTCCATGTGTCGGCCATCTGACATTGTTTCCCCCAGTATAGTGGTCGAATCGCAGCTGACCGATTTCGACGCCGACCAACGGCTGCTGACCATGAGCGGCGTGTCGCTGGTGATCTTCACCAGCGTCGGCTGCTCCAGTTGCCGTTTCGCCCGTGAGCAGTTGCCGACGATGAATCTGGCGGTCGATCGGCTGTGCTGGATCGACGCCGGGAACAACGGCGGGGTGGTCGAGCGTTATCAGGTCTTTCATTTGCCGGCGCTGTTTGTGGTGCGCGACGGTGAGTTCTTTGGGGCATTGCATTCGCGCCTGACCGCGCCCGAGCTCAATAGGGCGATCCGTCAGGCGTTGAGTCGAACAGCAGAGGAGTTGCCATGATGGGGGCAGTTGCCAAGCCGACAATCGGCATTATCGGGACCGGTGCAATCGGCGGTTTCTACGGAGCGATGCTGGCGCGTGCCGGTTTCGACGTGCATTTTCTGCTGCGCAGTGAATTTTCCGCGGTGGCCGAACGCGGGCTGCAGGTTCGCAGCGCACCCCATGGTGCACTGTCGTTGCACCCGGTACAGGCCTATTCGGCGGCCGAAGACATGCCGCCCTGCGACTGGCTGCTGGTCGGGGCGAAAACCTCCAGTAACGCCGACCTGGCACCGGTCATCCTTCAGGCCGCGGCGCCCGATGCCAAGGTGCTGCTGTTGCAGAACGGCCTGGACGTCGAGGACAGCTTGCGCCAGTTGCTGCCTGATTCACTGCATGTACTCGGCGGACTGTGCTACATCTGCGTCCATCGCGAGGCGCCAGGGGTCATCACTCACCAGGCCTTGGGCGCGGTGCACGTCGGCTACCACAGCGGGCCGGCACTTGATGAAAACATGCGCACGGCGATTGTCGAAGAAGGCGTTGGCCTGTTCCGTAGCGCCGGTATCGACTCCCAGGCCATGGCCAACCTGCATCAGGCACGCTGGCAAAAACTGGTCTGGAATGTCCCTTACAACGGTCTGTCGGTCCTGTTGGGGGCGAGCACTACGCCGTTGATGGCCGATACCGACAGCCGCGAGCTGATCAAGGCCCTGATGGCCGAAGTGGTCCAGGGCGCCATCGCCTGTGGTCACGAGGTGCCGGCGGGTTACGCCGAACAGTTGTTCATGATGACCGAGAGAATGCCCGACTACTGGCCGAGCATGTACCACGATCATCTGCACAAGCGGCCGCTGGAACTGGAGGCCATCTACGCCCGACCGCTGGCAGCGGCGAAGGCCGCCGGTTGCGAACTGCCGCGGATCGACGCCTTGTATCGCAGTCTGGCTTTTATCGATCGACGCAATCGCTGAGTCGATCTACCTGAGGGGGAAGGGCATGGCAAAGACCATCGACGACAAACTGGTGCTGGCGATTTCGTCGCGGGCGCTGTTCGACTTGAGCGCGAGCCACAAGGTCTACCTGTCGAGTGGCGTGGAGGCCTACCGGCAATATCAGATCGAACACGAAGACGAAATCCTCGAACCCGGCGATGCTTTTCCCCTGGTGCAGAAACTGCTCAACCTCAACACCCACCTGGGTCGCGCCCGGGTCGAGGTGATCCTGGTGTCGCGCAACAGCGCCGACACCGGCCTGCGGGTGTTCAATTCGATTCATCATTATGGGCTGGCGATTTCCCGGGCGGCGTTCGTCGGCGGGCGCAGCCCTTACCCCTATCTCAAGGCCTTTGGCTGCGACCTGTTCCTGTCGACTCACGCTGAAGACGTGCGCAGTGCGCTGGATGCCGGTTTTGCCGCGGCGACCATTCTGTCCGGGGGCGCCAGCCGCGCCGCCAGTGATGAACTGCGCATCGCGTTCGACGGCGATGCGGTGCTGTTTTCCGATGAGTCCGAACGCGTGTATCAGGCCGGTGGCCTGGAGGCATTCCAGGCAAGCGAGCGCGAAGCGGCCCGTGAGCCCTTGCGCGGCGGCCCGTTCAAGGGCTTCCTCGCGGCACTCAACCTGTTGCAGCGCGAATTCCCCGATGACGCGTGCCCGATTCGCACCGCCCTGGTGACCGCCCGTTCGGCACCGGCCCACGAGCGAGTGATCCGCACCTTGCGCGAGTGGGACATCCGCCTGGACGAGTCGCTGTTTCTCGGTGGCCTGACCAAGTCGGCGTTCCTCGAAGCCTTCGCCGCCGATGTGTTTTTCGACGACCAGGCCGGTCATTGCGAGTTGGCCCGGGAGGTGGTCGCCACCGGGCATGTTCCCCATGGCATAAGCAACGAGCAAAAGGTTTAAGCCCGCCGATCAACGGGTTGCGCCGGACGTCGCACTCCCCAACGCACTGCTAAGCTGAATCAATCTCCGCCATGTTGGCATTCAAGGAGGTCATATGATTCGCTCGATGCTGTATGCCACTGACCTCGGCCTGTACGCCCCCGTGGTGATGCAACACGCCCTGGAACTGGCCCGCACCTTCAATGCCAATTTGTACGTGGTGCACGCGGTCGAACCCATGGGGTTGTTTGCCGAATCGGTGTTGCAAAGTTATCTGGATGAGCAGGCGCTGAACGAATTCCACAGTCAGGGCCTGAGCACGGTGATCGCCAATATCGAGCAACGGGTGCTGGACAGCTTTCGGGAGGAATTGGGTGAGGAGGGCGAGCATGACCTGGCGCGAATTCAGGCGGTGCGGGTGCTGCAGGGCGACCCGTCGCAGGTGATTCTCGACCAGGCGCAGAAACTCTCCGTGGATTTGCTGATCGTAGGTAGTCACAGCCATGGTGCTGGTGCGGAAACGCCGTTGGGCCGGACCGCAGCGCGTGTGTTGCAACTGTCGAAGGTGCCGGTTTACCTGGTGCCGCTGGTGCAACGTCGTCGCCAGGGGGATCGCTAGAGCGCGAATAGTGGCAATCTGATAAAAAAGTTCTAGATTTATTCTTCAAGCCATTAATATAGTTATATACCGTCGCTGATGCCCGTGGCGTCTATCTGCTTTGAGGGATTCATATGAAGCTTCAACAATTGCGCTACATCTGGGAAGTGGCGCACCACGACCTCAACGTCTCCGCTACAGCCCAAAGCCTCTACACCTCGCAACCGGGCATCAGTAAACAGATCCGCCTGCTGGAAGACGAACTGGGCGTCGAGGTGTTCGCCCGCAGCGGCAAGCACCTGACCCGCGTCACCCCGGCCGGCGAGCGCATCATCACCACCGCCGGCGAGATCCTGCGCAAGGTCGAAAGCATCAAGCAGATCGCCCAGGAATTCTCCAACGAAAAGAAAGGCACCCTGTCGATCGCCACCACCCACACCCAGGCGCGCTACGCATTGCCACCGGTGATCAGCAATTTCATCAAGCAGTACCCGGACGTTGCCCTGCACATGCACCAGGGTTCGCCGATGCAAATCGCCGAAATGGCCGCCGACGGCACCGTGGACTTCGCCATTGCCACCGAAGCGCTGGAATTGTTCGGCGACCTGGTGATGATGCCGTGCTACCGCTGGAACCGCTGCGTGGTCGTGCCCCAGGGCCACCCGCTGACCAAACTGTCGAAGCTGACTCTCGAAGCGCTGGCCGAATACCCGATCGTGACCTACGTATTCGGTTTCACCGGCCGCTCGAAACTCGACGAAGCCTTCAGCCATCGTGGCCTGACGCCCAAAGTGGTGTTCACCGCCGCCGACGCCGACGTGATCAAAACCTACGTTCGTCTGGGCCTGGGTGTAGGCATCGTGGCGAAAATGGCGGTCGACGCCAAACTCGACAGCGACCTGGTGATGCTCGATGCCAGCGACCTGTTCGAATCCAGCATCACCAAGATCGGTTTCCGTCGCGGCACTTTCCTGCGTGGCTTCATGTGCGACTTCATCGAAAAGTTCGCCCCGCACCTGACCCGGGAAGTCATGGCCAAGGCCATCCAGTGCCACAACAAGCAGGAACTGGAAGAGCTGTTCGACGGCGTCGAACTGCCGGTTCACTGATCCTATCTAGACGACCTCGGTGACAGCGAACTGTTGCCGGGCGCCCGCCACCAGAATCTCCACCTCGTCACCCTCGAACTTGCCCAGCAGGCTTTTGCCCAGCGGTGAGCGCGGGGTGATGACGGTAATGACCTGCCCCACCAGATCGACTTTCAGGCCCGCTGCATCGGGGGCCAGAAACAGCCATTGCTCGCGACCCTTCTCGTCTTCCAGGCCCAGCAGGGCGCCCACTTCGATACCCCGTTTATCGTCATACGGCCGCAGTGCCAGATTCTGGCAAAGCGCCAGGGACTGACGAATCTCCTCGACCCGTCTGGCCTGCCCGGCCGCCAGATAGGAGGCCTCCAGCCCCAGGGTGTCGTACTTGTTTTCGGCGATGTTTTCTTCGTGGGTCGCGGTTTCGTAGGCGGTTTGCGCCGCTCGCTCGGCGATGTCGAGGTCGATGCGCAGCTTGTCGAGAATCAGTTGGTGGACCGTATGCTTGTTCATGATCAATCGCAGAATTGCAGGACGTTGGCGCGGCTTTTTTCGCTGGGTGCAGTCTGGTCCTGTTGCAGCCAGAACTGGCATTTGGCATTCGATAGATTACGGTTGCTGCTGCGGGCCTGATCGAGTAGTTGAGCCTGCTCGTTCTTGCGCAGGTTCTCTTCGTACTGCTCGAAGATCGGGCTTTGCGGCGGGATATCCGGTACGGGTTGCGCCACCACCGGCGGCTTCGCCAGTTGCTCCACCGCCTGTGCGACGGGCGCCAGTTGCTCGCTGAAAAAAAGCCTGGCGGCGAGCCAGCAGGTCAGCGCGATGGCAATGAACCCCAGCCACAAACCCAGAGCGATGCTGGCGGTCAGGTGCAAGGCATTGAGCTGGATCGGCAATGGACGGCGCGGGTTGGGGCGATAGGGCATGGCTGCCTCCTGGCGGTGGGTCGCGGGCGAAAGCGATTGTCGCATGAAGATTAATCGTCGTCGGCTCTTCTGCGCGGGGTAATTTATGCGGACAATCGCAGCCTTTGCCAACGGGAGCCTGCAATGCCTGAACTGAACACCCGCTGGGACATTTTCTGCACCGTGGTCGACAACTTCGGCGACATTGGCGTGACCTGGCGCCTGGCCCGGCAACTGGTGGCCGAGCATGGCGCGGCGGTGCGGCTGTGGGTCGATGACCTGCGCGCTTTCGAGCGCCTGTGCCCGCAGATCGACACCCATGCTGCGCAGCAAGTGCAGCAGGGCGTGGAGGTGCGCCACTGGGCCACGCAATGGCAACCGGTTGAAGCCGCGGATGTGGTGATCGCAGCCTTTGCCTGCCAATTGCCGAGCGCCTACATGGACGCCATGGCCGAGCGCGCGAAGCCGCCGCTGTGGATGAACCTCGATTACCTGAGCGCCGAGGAATGGGTGGTCGGCTGCCACGGCTTGCCTTCCGTCAAGTACAAACATGTGCAGAAGTTTTTCTTCTTTCCAGGTTTTCGCACAGGCACGGGTGGCTTGTTGCGCGAGCAGGGTTTGCTGCAGCGGCGTCAGGCATTTCAGCAGGATCCCGGGGCGCAACGGACATTCCTGCAAGGCCTGGGGGTCGATCGCGCGCCGGGTGCCCAGCTCATTTCACTGTTTGCCTATGAAAATGCCGGGCTGGCCAGTTGGCTGGACGCCTTGGCCAGCGACTCGACGGCCACGCATCTGTTGGTCCCGGAAGGGCGGATTCTCGGCGATGTCGCGCAATGGCTCGGAGTCGACAGTGTGGTGGCGGGCGACGTGCATGTACGCGATGCTCTGACCGTGCAAGTGCTGCCGTTCGTCCGACAGGATCAATATGACCTGTTGCTGTGGAGCTGCGATTTCAATGCCGTGCGCGGCGAGGATTCGTTTGTGCGTGCCCAGTGGGCGGCCAGGCCGATGCTCTGGCACATTTATCAACAGGAAGAAGACGTCCACCTGGACAAGCTCGAGGCCTTCCTCGAGTTGTATCTGGAAGGTCTCTCAGCGCCTGCGCGGGAGGCGCTCGGGGGGCTTTGGCGGGCGTGGAACGCCGGCGAAGATATGACCGACCACTGGCAATCGACCCGCAAACACTGGCCGCAGCTGCAAAAACACGCCCAAGCATGGTGTCTGGAGCAGGCCTCCCAGGCCGATCTCGCCGCGGCGCTGGTAAGGTTTTATGTAAATTGGATATGATACGCGGCCTAGATTTTTGTAAATCCCATCCAAATTCGGATATTCGCAATGAAAACTGGTAAAGAACTCAAACCCGGTACCGTGATCCGTATCGACAACGATCCTTGGCTGGTTCAGAAAGCTGAATTCACCAAGTCGGGCCGTAACAGCGCGATCATGAAGACCAAGCTGAAGAACCTGCTGACCGGTTACAAGACCGAAACCGTATACAGCGCCGACGACAAGCTGGACGACGTGATCCTCGACCGCAAAGAAGCGACCCTGTCCTTCATCAGCGGCGACTCCTACACGTTCATGGACACCACTGACTACACCATGTACGAGCTGAACGCCGAAGACATCGAAAGCGTTCTGCCGTTCATCGAAGAAGGCATGACCGACGTCTGCGAAGCCGTGTTCTTCGAAGGCCGCCTGGTTTCCGTAGAGCTGCCGACCACCATCGTGCGTCAGGTTGACTACACCGAAGGTTCCGCTCGCGGCGACACTTCCGGCAAGGTCATGAAGCCTGCCAAACTGAAGAACGGTACCGAGCTGTCGGTTGCTGACTTCATCGAAATCGGCGACATGATCGAGATCGATACCCGCGAAGGCGGTTCCTACAAAGGCCGTGCCAAATAAGCACTGCTTGAGGAATGAAAAAGCCCGACCATTGAGTCGGGCTTTTTTGTGCCTGTTCTGTAGGAACAGGCCTTGCCGGCGATGGTGTGCTCGATGCCACTGTCGCAGGCAATCCGTGCTCCTGTAGTTGGGTGGTGTTATTTCTTCAGGTGCTGTTTCAGCTCTTCGGACGCCTGCAACATTGCAGAGCGAACTTCAGGCACCTGACTTACCACGTTGAGCAAACCGTAGTCGTGGATCATGCCGTTGTAGCGAACTGCAGTCACCGGTACGCCGGCCTCGTCCAGTTTGCGGGCGTAGGCTTCACCTTCATCGCGCAATACGTCGGCGCCTGCCGTCTGCACCAGCGCCGGCGGCAGACCCTTGAGTTGCGCAGGGGTTGCCCGCAACGGCGAGGCATAGATCTCGTTGCGTTGCTTGGCGTCGGTGGTGTAGTTGTCCCAGAACCACTTCATCATGTTGCGGGTCAGGAAGTGCCCCTCGGCAAACTGGTTGTAGGAAACGGTATCGAAGTTGGCATCGGTCACCGGCCACAGCAGGACCTGGAACTTGATCGCCGGGGTGCCCTTGTCTTTGGCCATCAGTGCGACCACGGCCGCCATGTTGCCGCCGACGCTGTTGCCGGCCACGGCCAGGCGCTTGCTGTCGACATTGATCTCTTTGCCGTGTTCGGCCACCCACTTCGTCGCGGCGTACGCCTGGTTGATGGCAACCGGGTAGTGCGCTTCCGGTGAAGGGGTGTAGTTGACGAACACCGCCGCCGCACCTGAACCGGCCACCAGGTCACGCACCAGTCGTTCGTGGGTCGGGAAATCCCCCAGTACCCAGCCGCCGCCGTGGAAGTACATGAACACTGGCAGCTCGCCCTTGACCCCGGCTGGCCGGACGATGGTCAGCGTCAGCGGCTGGCCGTCGACCTGGATGGTCTTCTCGCTGACATCCGCTTTAGGCAGCGTCAGCTTGACCCCCGATTGCGCACCCGACAGCACGGCGCGGGCATCTTTGGGTGTCAGCTGCTCAATCGGCTTGCCGGTGCCGGCGTTCAACACATCAAGGAATGCCTGAGTGTTGTGTTCAACGTCGCCTGCAAATGCGCTGTGGACAGACAGAGCGAGAAGGGTACCGGTCAAGATTTTGCTGAAAGTGTTCATGTTCATTTTCCTGTTCGAGCCTGGATGGGCAGCGGCGGTTACACGGTTACGTGCAGACGTACGTCGACGTTGCCACGGGTGGCGTTGGAGTACGGGCAGACCTGGTGGGCGGCGTCGACCAGCGTTTGGGCGTCGGCTTGTTCAAGGCCTGGCAGGCTGATGTGCAGGTCGATGTCCAGACCGAAGCCGCCAGGGATCTGGCCGATGCCGACATGGGCGGTGATCGAAGCATCGTTCGGGATGGTGCGCTTGGTCTGGCTGGCGACGAATTTCAGAGCGCCGATGAAGCAGGCGGAGTAGCCGGCTGCGAACAGTTGCTCAGGGTTGGTCGCCGCACCGCCAGCGCCGCCGAGTTCTTTCGGGGTGGCGAGTTTGACGTCGAGAATGTTGTCACTGGAAATCGCACGACCGTCACGGCCACCGGTGGAAGTTGCGATTGCGGTGTAGAGAGTTTGCATGGTGAAAGCCTCGTTCGGGTTTGATTGATCTGCGCTAAATGTTTGCGCGCTAAGTAAGTGCGAGATGAATGTATCGCGCTAATGTTTAGTGCGCAATATAAATTTTCAAAAAAATTTGAGATTAACTCATGCCCGGTTAGCCGAGTTTGGCTGCAAGCAGGGAGATAGAGCGGCTGTGCACCGATTTTCAGAACGCCACAAAGCAAAATGTGGGAGCGGGCTTGCTCGCGAAAGCGGTGGTTCAGTCACCAGCCATGCTGAATGACACACCGTTTTCGCGAGCAAGCCCGCTCCCACATTGGATGTGAGGTGTTCTCTAAATCAAAGGCTGTCTTGCAGGTGCCGACGCAGCGCTTGCAGTTCAGCCTGCAGTTTGTTCAGCCGCTCCAGGGTCATGCCACTGGCGCCGAGGATGCACTGTGGGATAGTGCGTGCCTTGTCCCGCAGGCTTCGGCCCTGTTCGGTGAGTTCGACGATCACCACCCGCTCGTCTTCGCGGCTGCGGGTACGGCTGAGCAAGCCCTCGGCCTCCAGGCGCTTGAGCAGCGGCGTGAGTGAGCCGGGATCGGTCAGCAGTCGAGCGCTGATTTCCCCTACGGTCAAACCATCCTGTTCCCACAGCACCATCATTGCCAGGTACTGTGGATAAGTCAGGCCCAACTCCTGCAGCAAAGGCTTGTAGACCTTCGTCATCATCAGCGAAGTGGAATGCAGGGCGAAGCAGGCCTGGTTGTCCAGCAGCAGGTCGTCGCAGGTGTCCTGGGTGTCGCGCTCGGTAGCCATTTTGAAACCTTGATCAGTGATCGTCATGAATCTAGCGGGCAAATCTTTAATGCACCAGACAATTCTAGACTAGTGGCGAACCAGATGAGATTGCAGCACCAGGTCCCAGGGTGGAATCGGGCTGAAACGGGTTTTCAGGTATTCGAGCAATAAACGACTGCGTGAATTGGGTTGTTGTTCCAGGCGCAGGGCATAAATGCCGGCACTTTCCGGCTTGGGCAGGCCGTCTTCGCAAAACAGCGGCAACAGCTCACCGCGCAGCAGGTATTCGCTGGTCAGCCAGGTCGGCAAGTGCGCGATGCCCAGACCGGCCAGTGCGCCGCAGACCAGGGCTTCGGCATTGTTGGCGCTCATGCGCACGCGGGATGGGCGATGCAGTTGCATCTGGCCTTCACGCTCGAAGCGCCAGGCGAAGGGCGGGGCCAGGCCATCCCAATCGAGGCCGTCGTGTTCAATGAGTTGCGCCGGATCGTTCGGTACTCCGCGGCGTTGCAAATACTCGGGGCTGGCGCAGGCGATGCGCATCATGCTCGCCAGCGGTGTTGCCACCAGCCGGGTATCGGCCAGTTGCCCGGCGCGCAGCACCAGATCGACCTTGCCCAGGTTCAAGCCTTGCATGTCGACGAAACTGTCGATCAGGTGCAACTGCACATCGAGGCCGGGATAGAGCACCAGAAAATCGGCGATCACCGGTGCCAGGTGCCGTCGCCCGAATGCTGCCGGCGCATCCACCCGAATCAAGCCTTCGGGCGCGCTGCTCAGGGATACCGCCTCGGCCCGTGCCAGGCGCAGCTCTTCGACGATCCGCCGTGCCCGTTCGGCAAACGCCAGTCCCGCCGGCGTTGCGCGCACTGCATGGGTGCTGCGGATGAACAACTGGCTGCCGACGGCGTTTTCCAGGCTGTCGATTCGCCGTGCTACGGCTGAGGGGGTCAGGGGATGGCGGCGCGAGGCAGCGGAAAAACTGCCGGTCTCCAGTACGTCTAGAAACAGACCGAGTTGATCGGTCAGTTGATTGGGGTTCATGGAAGCGCTCTGCTTGTGCGTGTTTGGCATAGCCATTGTGCGTTGCTGTGCGTTTCCCCGCCAGCTCCAACTGCGTAGGATGAATCGCCTGATCTGTGAGGAAAAATCCTGTGATTGAGTTTTTGATGTACCTGGTTTTCGGCGCTGCCCTTGGCACGCTCGGCGGGATTTTCGGCATTGGTGGTGGCCTGATCGCCATTCCCCTGTTGGGCGTGTTGTTCGGTCTGGACCAACAGATTGCTCAGGGCACCGCGCTGGTGATGGTGGTGCCGAACGTCATGCTGGCGCTGTGGCGATACCACCAGCGCAACCGCATCGAATTGCGCCATGCCGTCCCGTTGGCCTTTATGGGCTTTTGCTTTGCCTGGATCGGTTCGATCTGGGCGGTGGGCATCGACGCGCAAGTCATGCGCCTGGGGTTCGTCGCCTTTCTGGTCGCACTGTCGGTCTACAACCTGACGCGCATGTTCTCTGCGCGCAAACCGCCATCGGCGCAGATGAACTATTCATGGCCGTGGCTGGGCGTTCTTGGTGCCGCCTCCGGCACCATGGGCGGCCTGTTTGGCGTGGGCGGAGCCGTGGTGGCGACGCCGGTGCTGACCAGTCTGTTCGGCACTACGCAAGTCGTTGCCCAGGGCTTGTCCCTGGCCCTGGCGCTGCCAAGTACCGGCGTGACGCTGGTCACCTACGCCGTGCACCATCAGGTGGACTGGATGATCGGCGTGCCCCTGGCAATCGGTGGCCTGCTGAGCATCAGTTGGGGTGTGAAGATCGCCCACGCCATGCCTGAACGCCTGCTGCGCGCGTTGTTCTGCGGCTTTCTGGTGCTGTGTGCGGTGATGCTCGCCTTTAAAGTTTGAAGCCATCGACGATGTGCTCGGCCAGGCACTCGGTGATCGGCGATGGATTGTGCAGGTTGCGCACCAGCATGATGCTCGCCTCGGGCAACAATGGCAGGTCTTCGGCTTCCCCGAGAATGCGCATGTCCGGGGTGATCAGGCTTTCCAGTTGCGCGGTCACCGCCAGACCGGCGCTGACCACCGCCATGATCGCCGACAGACTGTCGCTGTTGTAGGCCACACGGTAATCACGGCCCATCGCATCCAGCGCGTTGCACGCCCACAGGCGGCAGAAGCAGTCGCTGTTGAACATCGCCAGCGGCAGGGGCGTTTGTTCGTGGGCGCAGTAGCACTGCGCCTCGGCCCAGACAAAACGCTCCTTGCGCAGCAACTGACCGATTTCGCTGCCCGGCTCGCGGGTGACGATCGACAGATCGAGGTCCTGGCGCATCAGCAATTGTTTCGATGATTCGCAGTGCACCTCGATCTGGATCAGCGGATAGGACTGGGCAAAACGCCGCAGAATCCCCGGCAGGAAGCGCATTACATAATCGTCCGGGGTGCCGATGCGCACCGTGCCGACCATGTCCGGTTCGCGCAGTGTATTGAACACTTCACTGTGCAGTTTGAGGATGCGCCGCGCATAACCCAGCAGCACCTGACCCTCCGCGGTGAGCCGCACCTGGCGGCCGTCGCGCTGGAACAACTGGCGCTGCAGCACATCTTCCTCCAGCCGCTTCATCTGCATGCTCACGGCCGACTGAGTGCGATGCACCAACTCACCGGCGCGGGTAAAGCCACCCTGGTCGGCAATCGCGACAAAGGTACGCAGCACTTCGGTATCGATCGTCTGGTAGGTAGACATGCATCAATCTCCGAGATGGTTGCCATCAGGAACATTTGTTGGATTGATCTTAGCCCTGGGGCGAGACTGGAACCATCTAAACGGAGGGCAACAAGATGAAAGGTCAACATGAGTTTCAAGGTGCGGAAAAACATTCGGTGCACCTGATTTCCGATCTGCTGCACAAGTTCAGCCGCTGGTACGAACTGCATCGTGAACGCGAGCTGCTGGCCAGCCTTAGCGATGAAGCGTTGAAGGACATCGGCATGAGCCGCGCCGACGTGGAGTTCGAGTCGGTCAAGCCGTTCTGGAACGATCCGATGCATAAATGAGCCACTTCCAACTACACAAACCAACTTGTGGTGAGGTAGGTTGCGAGCAGACAAGGAGATGCTCATGCCCGCGACACAGTCCTTATCCCTCAAACAGGCTCGGCGTCTGGCGCTGGCTGCCCAAGGGTTCAACGGGCGCCAGCCGCCGGCGACGATCAAGGCGGTGCAACTCAACCGTTTGATCCAGAGGCTGGGCGTTCTGCAAATCGATTCCGTCAATGCGCTGGTGCGTTCGCACTATCTGCCGCTGTTTTCCCGTCTGGGTCCCTATTCTTCCAACTTGCTCGACCAGGCTGCCTGGGGTCCGGGCCGGCGTCGTACCTTATTCGAATATTGGGGGCATGAGGCCTCGTTGCTGCCGCTGTCGATGTACCCGCTGATGCGTTGGCGCATGCAGCGTGCGAGCCGTGGCGAAGACATTTATCAACAACTGGCGCGTTTCGGTCGTGAGCAACAGGACACCATCCGCCGGGTGCTGGCCAGCGTTCAGGAACAGGGGGCGCTGGGCGCGGGCAGTTTGTCGACGCGCCAGGAAAAGGCCGGCCCGTGGTGGGACTGGAGCGCGGAAAAGCATGCACTGGAATGGTTGTTCGCCGCCGGCGAAGTGACCGTCGCCGGCCGCCGTGGGTTCGAGCGCCTGTACGACCTGCCGGAACGGGTGATTCCCTCCACGATCCTCACACAACCCTTGCTCAGTGAAGCCGAGGCACAGCGTGGTCTGTTGCTGCATGCGGTGACGGCGCTGGGCGTGGGCACCGAGAAGGATTTGCGCGACTACTTCCGATTGAATCCCGCTGACAGCCGGCCGCGCCTGCAGGAGTTGGTCGAGGCGGGTCAGTTACTCGCCTGTGAGGTTCAGGGCTGGCGGCAGCCGGCCTACTGCCTGCCCGACGCCAGGCCGCCGCGCAAGGTCGAGGCCAGCGCGCTGCTGTCACCCTTCGACTCGCTGATCTGGGAGCGCAGCCGCACCGAGCGGCTGTTCGATTTCCGCTATCGGCTGGAGATTTACACGCCCGAGCACAAGCGGGTGTATGGCTATTACGTCTTGCCGTTTCTGCACAACGAGCGGATCGCCGCGCGGGTGGATTTGCGTGCGGAACGAGCGGCGGGGCGGTTGGCGGTGCATGCAGTGCATGAGGAAGAAGCAGGGCTGGATGACGAGGGGATGCTGGCGTTGGCGGTGAGTCTGCGGCGCATGGCGCATTGGTTGGGGCTGGAGCGGGTGCAGTTGAATTGCCCTAGGGCGAGTGCGGTGCGGTTGAGGGTGGCGATGGCCCAGTTGGGAGGTGACTGAACTGGCCTCTTCGCGAGCAAGCCCGCTCCCACAGGGGGGTGCATTGCAATGTGGGAGCGGGCTTGCTCGCGAAGGCGGCCTGTCAGGCACAGAGTTTTTACTGACTCACCGCCGAACCTGCTTCAACGTCTCGGCAATCAGAAACGCCAACTCCAGCGACTGGTCGGCATTCATCCGCGGGTCGCAATGGGTGTGATAGCGGTCCGACAATCCATCCTCGGTAATCGGCCGCGCACCGCCGATGCACTCGGTCACGTTCTGCCCGGTCATCTCGATGTGGATACCGCCGGCATAACTGCCTTCTGCCTGATGCACCTGGAAGAACTGCTTCACCTCGCCAAGAATCTGCGCGAAATCCCGGGTCTTGTAGCCGCTGCTGGCCTTGATGGTGTTGCCATGCATCGGGTCCGAGCTCCACAGCACCTGCTTGCCTTCGCGCTGCACGGCGCGGATCAGTTGCGGCAAGTGATCGCCCACCTTGTTGGCGCCCATCCGCGCAATCAGGTTCAGGCGGCCCGGATCGTTGGTCGGGTTGAGAATGTCGATCAGGCGAATCAGGTCGTCGGTGTTCATGCTCGGGCCGACCTTGACCCCGATCGGGTTGTTCACCCCGCGCAGGAATTCGACGTGGGCGCCGTCGAGCTGACGGGTGCGGTCGCCGATCCACAGCATGTGGGCCGAGCAGTCGTAGTAATCGTTGGTCAGGCTGTCGCGGCGCACGAAGGCTTCTTCATAGTTGAGCAAGAGCGCTTCGTGAGCGGTGAAGAAACTGGTTTCGCGCAGTTGCGGCGAGCTGTCCATGCCGCAGGCCCGCATGAACGCCAGGGTTTCATCAATGCGGTCGGCCAGGTGGCTGTATTTTTCGGCCAGGGCCGAGTTGGCGATGAAGTCGAGGTTCCACTTATGCACCTGATGCAGGTCGGCGAAGCCACCCTGGGCGAAGGCGCGCAACAGGTTCAGGGTGGCGGTGGACTGGTGGTAGGACTGCAGCAGACGCTCCGGGTCCGGCACGCGGCTTTTTTCGTCGAAACCGATGCCGTTTACGATGTCGCCTCGGTAGGCCGGCAGGGTGACCCCGTCGATGGTCTCGTCATTGGCCGAACGCGGCTTGGCGAACTGCCCGGCCATGCGCCCGACCTTGACCACCGGGCAGCCGGCGGCAAACGTCATGACGATCGCCATTTGCAGCAAGACTTTGAAGGTGTCGCGGATTTTCGCCGCGGAGAACTCGGCGAAGCTTTCGGCGCAATCGCCGCCCTGCAACAGAAACGCGCGACCCTGGGTCACTTCGGCGAACTGACGGCGCAATTCCCGGGCTTCACCGGCAAATACCAGCGGCGGGTAACTGGCCAGGGTCTGCTCGACCTGTCGCAGATGCGCCGCATCGGGATATTGGGGTTGTTGCTGGATCGGCAAGGCGCGCCAGCTGTCAGGACTCCAGGGTTGGCTCATCACGGTCTCTAATGTTTTACGCTCGGACGGCCATGTTATCAGCAATTAGTGCGTGACCTGTTCCCGTCGCTTCGCGGACAATCGCGCCTTTGCCGCTTCATGCTGCGGCAGGCCCGGTAATGATCTGGAGACGAAATGACTGAGGAGCGCGTCGAGCTGTTGCTCGCCGAGGTGCAGGACGAATTTGGCGTGATCCGCGTGCTGGAAGTGGCCGATTACCGTTTTCTCGAGTTCGGCGATGCCATTGAGCAAAGCTGCGTGTTCACCGCCGACCCGAGCTGGCTCGAATACGATTACACCCGGGCGATGCTGATCGGCGCGCTGTGCCACGAACAGCCGGAAACCGCGCTGTTCCTCGGCCTCGGCGCCGGCACCCTGACCCAGGCCTGCCTCAAGTTCCTGCCGCTGGAAGACGTCGAAGCCATCGAACTGCGCCCGGATGTGCCGCGCCTGGCCATTGAATACCTGGGGCTGGACGATGATCCGCGTCTTTATATTCGCGTCGGCGATGCCCTGGAACTGCTCGACACCGCAGAGCCGGCGGACCTGATTTTCGTCGACCTTTACACCGATGTCGGCCCCGGCGTCGGGCACCTGGCCTGGACTTTCCTGGAAAACTGCCAGAAACGCCTGAATCCCGGCGGCTGGCTGGTGATCAATCAATGGGCCACCGACGACGGCAAGCCGTTGGGCGCCGCGTTGTTGCGCGGGCTTTATCACCGGCATTACTGGGAATTGCCGGTCAAGGAGGGCAACGTGATCCTGATCGTGCCGTCGGAGCTGGATCAGGAACTGGACATGGGTGGGCTTATTGCCCGCGCCGAAGCGCTGGCGCCGCGGCTGGGGTATTCGTTGCAGGCATTGATCAAGGCGATTCGTCCGGCGACATGATTGGGTGCCAGTGAGGGCCTTTTCGCGAGCAAGCCCGCTCCCACAGTTGAACGCGATCCCATGTGGGAGCGGGCTTGCTCGCGAAGGCTGACTGCCGGTCAACAGATTCCTCACGCTCCTTTGAAGATACCGGGCCGCCGCTCCACCAGCGATCGCACCCCCTCCTTGGCATCCTCGCTGCCCAACAACTTCTTCACCAGCACCGGCAGCCCTTGCGCCGCCGCCGTTTCCCCTTCGTATCGCGCCTGCCGTGCCGACATCAACGTCGCCTGCACCCCCAGCGGTGCCTGCCGGGCGATACGTTCGGCCAGTTCGATGGCCCTGGGCAGCAAATCCTCGCTGGCCATGACCTCCTGCACCAGCCCCAGGCGCAGGGCATCATGGGCATCGAATTCGTCACCGGTGAGCATCCAGCGCATGGCATTGCCCCAACCGGCCACCTGGTGCAGGCGCAACGTGGCGCCGCCGAAAGGGAAAATGCCCCGCTGCACTTCCATCTGCGCAAACCGGGTGTTGCTGGCGCACAGATTGATATCGGCCGCCAGCATCAACTCGATGCCGATGGTCAGGCAGTAGCCCTGGGCGGCGACGATCACCGGTTTGCTGACCCGCGGCCCGGCGAACACCCCCCACGGGTCGCAGCCGCCGGGCGGTGCCTGCCAGCCTTCGCTCAGGGCGGCACTGGCGCTGGCCAGATCCAGCCCGGCAGTGAAATGCTCACCATGCGCGAAGATCACTGCCACTCGTGCATCGCTGTCGGCTTCGAACTCGCCGTAGGCCAGGCTCAGTTCGTTGAGCAGTTCGATATCGAAGGCGTTGCGCTTGGCGACCCGATCCAGGCCGATCAACAGGACATGACCGCGCTTTTCACGACTCACATGGCGGGTGTCGGGCTCTTTCATGGGGGCGTTTCCTCGGGCGGGAAGGGGCGTCGGACCTGCGGTCCGGGTGTTCAGGGTGAACCGTTTTAGCGCCATCGCCCACTGGGCCGGGCCTTTGAAAAATAGTCGCTTGGGGGATTATCCGCAAAGCCTGTGACAGAACGCCGTACGCGGCAGTTTTGCGATAAAAAAAGCTCCCTTTTTCGGCAAATTCCGGTATAGTGCGCGCCGGCCTTTAACCGGGCCGCGTTTAGGTAGCGCAATTCCCCGAAGCCAGCTTCGGCTGCACGTTCGCCCCGCGAACTCTTCCTTGACGATTCTTTTCATTCATTCGTTTTCGCAAATCCCCGCCGACAAAGCTGCCAGGGCGACTCTTGAGTCTCAACACGGCATGCGCAGCTTTGGAGCATGGGTCTTTGCGGATGCACTTAGAGGCAGACCCATGACCCAGGAAATCGGCGGCTTCGCCGCTCTTGAACTTCATCCCAATATTGTCGCTGCAGTAGTCGCTACCGGCTATGAAGAGCCTTCGGCCATTCAGCAGCAGTCGATCCCGATCATCCTCGCCGGTCACGATATGATTGGTCAGGCGCAAACCGGTACCGGTAAAACCGCTGCCTTTGCCCTGCCTATCCTGCACCGCATTGATCCGTCCAAGCGCGAGCCGCAAGCTCTGATCCTGGCCCCAACTCGTGAGTTGGCGCTGCAAGTTGCAACCGCTTTCGAAACCTACGCCAAGCAAATGCCGGGCGTGACTGTTGTGGCTGTCTACGGCGGCGCGCCGATGGGCCCACAATTGAAAGCAATCCGTAATGGCGCACAGATCGTTGTCGCCACTCCGGGCCGTCTGTGCGACCACCTGCGTCGCGACGAAAAAGTACTGGCCACCGTGAACCACCTGGTTCTCGACGAAGCCGACGAAATGCTCAAGCTGGGCTTCATGGACGACCTGGAAGTCATCTTCAAGGCCATGCCGGAAACCCGTCAGACCGTATTGTTCTCGGCCACCTTGCCGCAATCGATCCGTGCCATCGCCGAACGCCATCTGCGTGACCCGAAGCACGTGAAGATCCAGAGCAAGACCCAGACCGTTACCGCGATCGAACAGGCTCACCTGTTGGTTCATGCTGACCAGAAGACGTCTGCCGTTCTCAGCTTGCTGGAAGTGGAAGATTTCGACGCGCTGATCATGTTCGTGCGTACCAAGCAAGCCACCCTGGACCTGGCCAGCGCCCTGGAAGCCAAAGGCTACAAAGCCGCTGCGCTGAACGGTGACATTGCCCAGAACCAGCGTGAGCGCGTGATCGACTCCCTCAAGGATGGCCGTCTGGACATCGTTGTGGCGACCGACGTTGCGGCGCGTGGCCTGGACGTTCCGCGCATCACTCACGTGTTCAACGTCGACATGCCGTACGATCCGGAATCCTACGTTCACCGTATCGGCCGTACCGGCCGTGCCGGTCGCGAAGGTCGTGCGCTGCTGCTGGTGACTCCTCGCGAGCGCCGCATGCTGCAAGTGATCGAGCGCGTAACCGGTCAGAAGGTTGCTGAAGTTCGCCTGCCGGACGCTCAAGCCGTTCTGGATGCACGCATCAAGAAACTGACCAATAGCCTGTCGCCGCTGGTCGCCGATGCCGAATCGACCCACGGTGAGTTGCTCGACCGCCTGACCGCCGACATCGGTTGCAGCCCGCGCGCCCTGGCCGCAGCCCTGCTGCGCAAGGCGACCAACGGTCAAGCGTTGAACCTGGCCGCTATCGAGAAAGAGCGCCCACTGGTGCCGAATAACGCACCGCGTGGCGATCGTCCAGAGCGTTCCGGTGATCGTCCTGAGCGTGGTGATCGCGAGCGTCGTGCTCCGATTCCATTGGCCGAAGGTCGTGCTCGTTGCCGTACCGCGCTGGGCGCGCGTGATGGCATCGCTGCCAAGAACTTGCTGGGCGCCATCCTCAATGAAGGTGGCCTGGCCCGTGAAGCCATCGGTCGCATCCAGGTGCGTGACAGCTTCAGCCTCGTCGAGCTGCCGGAAGACGGTCTTGAGAAGTTGCTGACCAAGCTGAAGGACACTCGCGTTGCCGGCAAGCAGTTGAAGCTGCGTCGCTACCGCGAAGATTGATCCGCTCTCGAGCTGATTGATCGAACATTAAAAATCCCCGACTGGTTCGGGGATTTTTTTTGCCTGCAATTCAGGGTGACCTTTCAGCCGAAGCGGTAGATGTCCATCCCCAGCGCGCCCATGGTGAAGCCTTTGTGGGCCACGCTGAACGCTCCGCCGGCACTGCGGGCAAAGTATAGCGGCAGCAAATGCTCGTCGCTGGGGTGGTTGCGCACGGCATTCGGTGCCTGTTGACGGTAATCGTGCAGCGCCGCCTCGTCGTCTGCTTCCAGTTTCTCGATCATCCAGTCACGAAACACCTGCGCCCAGGTTTCGACGCTCTCGGGCCCTGCATGCCAGTCCAGTTCCCTGAGGTTGTGGGTGATGCTGCCGGAGCCGATCAACAGTACATCCTTACCCCGCAGGCTGGCCAGGGCATGGCCGACGCGGGTTTGCAGGGCTGGGCCGCCGCGGGTTGGCAGGGAAACCTGGACAATCGGAATATCGGCTTGTGGATACATCAACGACAACGGCACCCAGACACCATGGTCGAAGGGGCGTTGGCTATCGATTCGTGCCGGCAGATCGGCGGCGTTCAATAACTCGACCACCTGCTCCGCCAACTGCGGATCGCCCGGGGCGGGGTATTGCACCTCGAACAACGCCTTGGGAAAACCGCCGAAGTCATGCCAGGTCTGCGGCCGTGGATTGGCGCTCACCAGCAGTTCATGGCTTTCCCAGTGCGCGGAGACGATCACGATGGCTTCGGGGTTGGGCATTTGAGCTGCCAGACGGGCCAGCGCCGGCCCGCTGGCCCCGGGTTCGAGGGCGAGCATCGGAGAGCCATGGGATATGTACAGGCTGGGGAACATGGATGAGCTCCAGAGGGTTAAGATGGCACCATCTTCAGTCAGATCATTGATCTAAATCTAATATAAGTTTTAGGGTGTTTTGATCGAATTTTCGGGGTTATTTATGCAGCCGGAGTTTTGGCACAAGAAGTGGGCGTCGAATCAGATCGGCTTTCACCTGCCGCAGGTGAACCCTTATCTGCAACGGTTCTGGCCGCAGCTGGAACTGGAGGAGAGTGCGCGGGTGCTGGTGCCGCTGTGTGGGAAAAGTCTGGATCTGCTGTGGCTGGCACACCGCGGGCATGAGGTGCTGGGTATCGAATTGTCGGAGAGGGCCGTCGAGGACTTCTTCAGTGAGCATGGCTTCGATCCCGTCATCAGCGAGCAAGGACCGTTCAAGGTTTATCGGGCGGGTTCCATCGAGATCTGGTGTGGCGATTTTTTTGCGTTGACCCCAGGCGATGCCGCTGATTGCTCCGCGATTTATGATCGTGCTGCGCTGATTGCATTGCCGCCACCGATGCGCGAGCAATACGCGACCCATCTGCACCGGGTTCTGCCCAAGGGTTCTCTGGGGTTGCTCATCACCCTGGATTACGATCAGACAGAAATGTCTGGCCCGCCCTTTGCCGTGCTCGATGATGAAGTGCAGCGGTTGTTCGGTGCTTCGTGGACCTTGAAGATCCTGGAGGACCAGGACGTGCTGAGTGAGAGCGGGAAGTTCCTGGAGGCTGGGGTTACGCGGCTTGAGGAACGGGTATATCGGGTTTCCACCCGGTAATTTGCAGCGACCATTACGGCCTCTTCGCGAGCAAGCCCGCTCCCACATTGAGCGGTGTACACCGGTCAAATGTGGGAGCGGGCTTGCTCGCGAAGAGGCCCTGAAAATCACCGCCATATTCGAGTAATAAAAAAGGCCCGCATCGCTGCGGGCCTTCCTGTTTACTTCGTAGCCTCTCAGCCCCGACGACGCGCCAGTGCGTCGATGCGCTCTTCCAGCGGCGGGTGGCTCATGAACATCCGGGCAAAGCCCTGTTTGAGGCCACCGTTGATGCCGAAGGCATTCAGGGTGTCGGGCATGTGCACCGGCAGGCCTTGTTCCGCGCGCAGGCGTTGCAGGGCGCCGATCATCGCGGCGGTACCGGCCAGGTTCGCACCGGCTTCGTCCGCACGGAATTCCCGTTTGCGCGAGAACCACATGACGATGGCGCTGGCCAGGATGCCCAGGACCAGTTCGGCGAAGATGGTCGCCACGTAGTAGGCGATGCCCTGGCCTTCTTCATTCTTGAAGATCACCTTGTCGACGAAGTTGCCGATGATCCGGGCGAAGAACATCACGAAGGTGTTCACCACGCCCTGGATCAGCGCCAGCGTCACCATGTCGCCATTGGCCACGTGACCGATCTCGTGGGCCAGAACGGCTTTCACTTCATCCGGCGAGAAACGCTCGAGCAAGCCCTGGCTGACCGCGACCAGTGCGTCGTTCTTGTTCCAGCCAGTGGCGAAGGCGTTTGCCTCGTAGGCCGGGAAAATACCGACTTCGGGCATCTTGATCCCGGCTTCCCGGGACAGTTGCTCGACGGTTTGCAGCAGCCATTGCTCGTGACGAGTGCGCGGCTGGGTGATGATCTGGGTGCTGGTGCTCATCTTCGCCATCCACTTGGAGATGAACAGCGAGAACAGGGAACCGGCGAAACCAAAGACCGCACAGAAAATCAGCAGCTGATTGAGGTTCAGATCAACCCCGTTGGCCGCCATGAACCCGTTGAAGCCGAAAAGGCTCAGGGTGATGCTGGCAATCAGCACGACCGCCAGGTTAGTGGCCAAAAACAGCAGGATGCGCATCATGGTTGTAGAAATCTCCTTATGCTAAAGATGTAGCGTACTGCGGGGTATATAAGGTGCAGCACCGGGGTATTCAACCGAGTGACTATTTCAAACTGTGTCCTACAGCAAAAGCTTAGCTGTTTGCAGGACATTTCCGATGTTCATCGGGGAAGTGTTTGTCGTCCGAAGCGCGCGTCGACCCCCGTCTTCGCTGGATGGAAGCGGGCAGCGTGTTTCAGGTCGGCATCGGGTGCGACAGCGAGGGGCAGGGTGTAAGCAGGTGTTGCTGAATGAATCACCGTGCGACAGGCGCTGGCCGCCGCACGGTGACCGGCCACCTATTGGCGATAGGACTTGAGGAAGTTGCCGATGCGTCCGATGGCCATCTCCAGGTCATCGACCCGTGGCAGGGTCACGACGCGGAAGTGGTCAGGCCAAGGCCAGTTGAAGGCCGTGCCTTGCACCACCAGCAGCTTCTCGGACAGCAGCAGGTCGAGGACGAATTTTTCGTCATTGTGGATCGGGCAGACCTTCGGATCGATGCGGGGGAACGCGTACAGCGCACCCATCGGCTTGACGCAGCTGACGCCCGGGATGTCGTTGAGCAACTCCCAGGTGCGGTTGCGCTGTTCCAGCAGGCGTCCTGGCGGCAGCACCAGGTCATTGATGCTCTGATAGCCACCCAGCGCCGTCTGGATCGCATGCTGGCTGGGCACGTTGGCACACAGGCGCATGTTGGCCAGCATGTCGATGCCTTCGATGTAGCTCTGGGCGTGGTGTTTCGGACCGGAAATGGCAATCCAGCCGGAACGGAAACCGGCGACGCGATAGGATTTGGACAGGCCGTTGAAGGTCAGGCACAGCAGGTCCGGCGCCAGGGAGGCGGTGCAGATGTGCACGGCATCGTCGTAGAGGATCTTGTCGTAGATCTCGTCGGAGAACACCACCAGGTTGTGCTGTCGCGCCAGTTCGAGCATGCCCAGCAGGACTTCTTTGGAATACACCGCGCCGGTGGGGTTGTTCGGGTTGATGATCACCAGCGCCTTGGTGTTGGGGGTGATCTTGGCCTTGATGTCGGCCAGGTCTGGCCACCAGTTGGCCTGCTCGTCGCACAGGTAGTGCACCGGGTTGCCGCCGGACAGGCTCACCGCCGCGGTCCACAGCGGGTAGTCGGGCGCCGGTACCAGCACTTCGTCACCGTTGTTGAGCAGGGCCTGCATCGACATCACGATCAGTTCGGACACGCCGTTGCCCAGGTAGATGTCTTCAATGCCGACACCCTCTACCTGCTTTTGCTGGTAGTACTGCATGACGGCCTTGCGTGCGCTGAACAGGCCCTTGGAATCGCTGTAGCCCTGGGCGGTCGGCAGGTTGCGGATCACGTCCTGGAGGATTTCGTCCGGCGCTTCGAAACCAAAGGGCGCCGGGTTGCCGATGTTCAGCTTGAGGATGCGATGGCCTTCCTCTTCCAGGCGTTTGGCGTGCTTGAGCACTGGGCCGCGAATGTCGTAGCAGACGTTGGCGAGCTTGTTCGATTTGCTGACCTGCATGGCGATGTGTTCCCGAAAATGAACGATCCAGGCGGCGTGTGAACAACCGTACTGGGAATCCTGCGTAATCACACAGGCCTGACGCCTTGAGAGGCAGCACCCATAAATCCGTTTGAATGCGCGTGGTCTGGCTGCCAGACTGGCGTTTGACGAGGCGCAATCATACGTGCCGCCCGATCCGTGGAAAAGGTACAGATCGGGCTTTTTCAGCCGCCGAGGTGTGATGATGGAAAAGTTGGAAAAAACCCTGGAAGAATGGAAAGCCATGCTCGACCCCGAGCAGTACAACGTGTGCCGGCTCAAGGGCACCGAGCGCCCGTTCTCCGGCAAATACAACGACAGCAAGGTCGATGGGATCTACCACTGCATCTGCTGTAACGAGCCGTTGTTCGACTCCAAAACCAAGTTCGATTCCGGTTGTGGCTGGCCGAGTTTCTATGCGCCGATCGGCGACAATGCCATGACCGAAATCCGCGATGTCAGCCACGGCATGATTCGCACCGAAGTGGTCTGCAGCAAATGCGATGCGCACCTGGGGCACGTATTCCCCGACGGCCCGCCGCCCACTGGCCTGCGCTACTGCATCAACTCGGTGTGTCTGGACCTGGTTCCCCGCGGGTAACGCTATACCGTTGGAGCAAGGCTTGCCGGACACCGTTTCGGGCAAGTCTTGCTCCTATGAAGCGATGGTTCCGATGATTTAAATTGCACACAATTCAATTGCACTCTATTTTGTGTCATCTCCTATCCGACAGAGCGCACACCATGAGCGACAACCTGCTGAGCATTCCCTGCACCACCATCAAGGGCGAGCAAAAGACCCTCGCGGATTTCGCCGGCAAGGCCGTGCTGGTGGTCAACACCGCCAGCAAATGCGGTTTCACCCCGCAATACAAAGGCCTTGAACAGCTGTGGCAGACCTACAAGGACCAAGGCCTGGTGGTGTTGGGCTTTCCCTGCAACCAGTTCGGTAAGCAGGAGCCAGGCAATGAAGGCGCCATCAGCGAGTTCTGCGAATTGAACTACGGCGTCAGTTTCCCGCTGTTCAAGAAGATCGACGTCAACGGCGCCGGTGCCCATCCGCTGTTCGTGCAGTTGAAAAAGCGCGCACCGGGCGTGCTCGGTTCCCAAGGCATCAAGTGGAACTTCACCAAGTTCCTGATCGGCAAGGACGGCCAGTTGGTCAAGCGCTTCGCCCCGGCGACCAAGCCGCAGGACCTGAGCCGCGAGATCGAAGCCCTGCTCAAATGAACACCTTGTCCGTCGATTCCCTGAGCCTGGACAACCAGCTGTGCTTCAAGCTGTACGCCGCTTCCCGCGCGGTGATCCGCGCCTACAAGCCGATGCTCGATCAACTGGGCCTGACCTACCCGCAATACCTGGCCATGCTGGTGTTGTGGGAGTGGCAGGCCAGTGCGCCGGAGCAGCCGACCGTCAAGGCACTGGGTGAGCGACTGGCGCTGGATTCCGGCACCCTGACGCCGTTGCTCAAACGCCTTGAGCAGTTGCAACTGGTTCAGCGCCAGCGTTCGGCCCGGGATGAGCGTGAGGTGCACTTGAGCCTGTCGCCCAGCGGGCTGGCGCTGCGCGATCAGGTCGGGCCGTTGAAGGCTCGCCTGTTGTGCGACAGTGGGGTGGATCTGGATCGCCTCAATGAACTGCGCGATGGTCTGGATCACCTGCTGGGACAGATCAAGGCGCTGTCGTGACAGGGATCCAAGTATCCAGCAGGGCCGCCAGCTCCTCGCGACGGAAGGGTTTGGCCAGGTAGTCGTTCATGCCCGCCGCGCGGCAACGTTCGCGCTCTTCGGACATCGCATTGGCGGTCAGGGCGACGATGGGCAATTGCGGCCAGCGTCCACTGCGGCGGATCTGCCGACTGGCCTCATAACCGTCCATCACCGGCATGTTGCAGTCCATCAACACCAGATCGAAAGCGCTGCTCTCCAATTGATCCAGCGCCTCGACACCGTGGGCGGCGACGATCACCTCGCAGCCAAGCTTGCCGAGCATGCCCTTGGCCACCAACTGATTGACCGGATTGTCCTCCACCAGCAACACCCGAGCGCGGCGTTGCGGTAAGTGGCGGTCAACCAGGGCTTCGCTGATCGTGGTCAGGTCCGGTTGCAGGACACGCCGCAGGTTTTGGTGCAGCGCATTGCGGGCCAGGGGCCGTGCCTGCTGTTGCAAGGGCGCGAGGGCGTTGACCTGTTCACTGGGCAGGAAGCTGCCATAGGCGGTCACCAGCAGTATCGGCGCGGTGATGGCGGGGCGCAGGTTGAACAGGCATTCAGGGCAATCGGTGATCAGTACATCAGGGTCCAGCCCGATCAACGGGTCATCGATCGAACGCTGCTGATACGCCAGCCCCCAGCCGGGCAACACGCCGGCCAGCAGTTCTGCCAGGCCGCTGCTGGCGGACGTAATGGCGATGACCTTGCCCTTCAGGGGGGGCGGAACCAGGGCGCGGGTATGCCGAGGCAGCGGCAACTCTGCACAGAACTGGCTGCCGAAGCCTGCCTCCGAGCTGATGGTCAGGCGGCCTTTCATGGCTTCGCAGAGGTTGTAAGTCAGCGCCAGGCCCAGCCCGGTGCCACCGAATTGCCGGGTGATGCCGGCGCCGGCCTGGGTGAAGGGCTGGAAGATCTTGACCTGAGCGTCCTGGGGAATGCCGATGCCGGTGTCGCAGACCTCGATCCTGACCCCTTCACCAAAGGTCGACAGGCGCACATCGACGCGGCCGAAACGGGTGAACTTGAGCGCGTTGGACAGCAGGTTGCTGACGATCTGCCGCACTCGGGTCGGGTCACCGAGCACCAGCGCCGGAAACTGCGGATCGATCAGGCAGGTCAACTCGACACTGGGCGCCGCGTTTTGCGACAACAGGTTGGCGGTGTCCTCGACCAGCGAACCGAGATCGAACGGAATGTGTTCGAGCTCCAGTTGCCCGGCATCGAATTTCGACAGGTCGAGAATATCGTTGAGCAATTCCACCAGCACCTTGCCCGAGTCGTGGGCGATCGACAGCTGTTGCTGTTGCTCGGCGGTCAAGGGGCCATCCAGCGACAGTGCGATCATGCCCAGCAGGCCATTGAGCGGTGTGCGGATTTCATGGCTCATGTTGGCCAGGAACACCGAACGCGCCTCGGCCATGTCCAGGGCGGTGCTGCGGGCGACTTCCAGTTCCTGATTGGACTGGCTGAGCCGGGCGTTGATGGCTTTGAGTTCAGCGGTGCGCGCCGAAACAATGTTTTCCAGTTCGCTGAGGTAATCGGTCAGGCGGTTTTCCGCGTTGCGGCGCTGCTGGATTTCCGTGGCGACATTTTCGAATTGCTGGTTGGCGACGGTCACCAGTACGCCAATCTCATCATTCTCGTGCCCGGGCGGACATTCCAGCGAGGTCGGTTCAGTGCTGCGCGAATCGCGGCCGCTGAGTTCACGGATCACCCGCACCAGTGGCTTGGTCAGCATCACGTAGAACAGCGCCAGCAGGATGCCGGTGAGGATCAGGCTGCGGGCGAAACCGTTGAGCAGGGTGACTTCGGCGCGACGCAGGAAGCGGTAACCGAAGGAATAGGTATCGACGTCCAGTTGCAGCATGCCCAGGGATTCGTTGGGCAGATGATCCAGATACAGGCGATCCTCGAACAGCCGGTTGGCGCCGAACAGCATATCGCTCAACACCCGATAACCGCTTTGCAGGCCCGGGCGCTTGACGTTGGCCAACACGTTGCCGTTGTTGTCGGTCAGTTTCGCGCCGATGATCGCCGGTGAGCGCAGCAGGCCCAGGGTCAGTTCCTGGGCGAGTTCGGCGTCGATGTTGTAAGCGATGCGCGAGGCCGGGTTGTGACTGATTTCCAGCAAAGACAGGATTTCACGGTTGATGGAGGCGTCTTCACTGGCATAATCGATGCCTATTTGCAGCAGGCTGAGCAGCGTGCCCAGAATGAAACCCACCAGCACGGTAAGCCGGGCTTGCTTGTAGGACAGCCGGTTGGTGAATTTGATGTCCATGGGGTGTTGAACCACTTCCGTTTCCCTTCGCTGCTCAAGCATAGTCGATCGTGCATGGATGCCGATGTTGTCGCGAGCCTTTGTATCAGGGCCGCTCTTGGGGATTTGCCTGGCCATCAGGCGCTTTGCTGCCTCGTTGTATCGTCATCATTACCCTGAACTTGTCCGAGGAGAAGACGTGGATTCCCGATTGAATGCTTTTCTTGAACGCGCCGATGCCGTTCTGGCCCGTATCGAACCGCTGCTGCCCACCCCTCGGCAAGCCATCGACTGGAACACCTGCCTGGCAGCGCGCTGGCAGCGCGAGGGGCGCAGCGGCTTCCTCCTGCCGCTGCAAGTGAGCCTGGACATGCGCCTGTCCGACCTGATCGGCGTCGACCGGCAAGTGGAGCAATTGGGGCGCAACACCCAGCAATTCATCGACGGCCTGCCCGCCAACCACGCCTTGCTGTGGGGCTCGCGCGGCACCGGTAAATCGTCGCTGGTCCGTGCCTTGCTGGCCGAGCATGCCCAGGCCGGCCTGCGCCTGATCGAGATCGAGCGCGACCACCTGGCCGACTTGCCACGGGTGGTGGAACAGATTGCCAAACTGCCCCAGCGGTTCGTGCTGTTTTGCGATGACCTGTCGTTCGAATCGGGTGAGGGCGACTATCGCGTGCTCAAGAGCGTGCTCGACGGTTCCCTCGAACAGGCCCCGGACAACGTGCTGCTGTACGCCACTTCCAACCGTCGCCACCTGGTGCCGGAAAAGGAAAGCGATAACGAAAACTGGAAACGGGTGGACGGCGAATTGCACCCCAGCGAGGCGGTGGAAGACAAGATCGCGCTGTCGGACCGTTTCGGTCTGTGGCTGTCGTTCTATCCGTTTACCCAGGAACACTTTCTCAACGTCGTCGAGCACTGGATCGGCCAACTGGCCGACAAGGCCGGCCTCAAGTGGCAACGCACCGAGGAGCTGGACATCCTCGCCGTGCGCTGGGCCACGGGGCGTGGCAATCGCAACGGACGTTGCGCCTATCAATTTGCCCGCTATTGGGTCGGGCTCAAACTCTTGGAGCACAAGGCATGATCGATTTACAACAGAGCGGCCAGGGCCTGGAAGGCTACGGCATGCTGCACGCGCAGTTGGAGTCGCTGCTGGCGCACGAGCGGGATTTCATTGCCAACGCCGCGCAGTTTTCGGCATTCCTGTTCAATCAGCTCGACGACCTGAACTGGGCCGGTTTCTACCTCAATCGCAACGAAGAACTGGTGCTGGGTCCGTTCCAGGGGCAGATCGCCTGTGTGCGCATTCCCTTCGGTCGCGGTGTGTGCGGCACGGCGGCGGCGACCTTGCAGACGCAATTGGTTGAAGACGTGCACGCGTTTCCCGGGCACATCGCTTGTGACAGCGCCTCGAACAGCGAACTGGTGGTGCCGCTGGTCAAGGACGGTCGCCTGATCGGCGTACTGGACCTCGACAGCCCGAAACTGGCGCGTTTCACTGCCGAGGATCAGGCCGGTATCGAGCAACTGGCGGCGATTTTCCTGCGTCTGACCGATTGCTGATGACCGATTCAAGATCCACTCGCCAGACCTGCCTTGATCAGCAAGCCTGAAGGATCTACCGCATCGATCTGCCCCGGGTCGAGGAAGCGCTCGGCGTACTGTCTGTAAATGTGCGCCTTGATGAACAACTCGAACAATGCCGGATCGATGTGGGCATCGCGGCACATGAACGCCATGATGCCCAGCGCCTCGCTCAACGACTTGGCTTTCTTGTAGGGCCGGTCGGCGGCGGTCAGCGCTTCGAAAATATCGGCGATCGCCATCATCCGTGCCGGCAGGCTCATCTCTTCACGTTTCAGGCGCTTGGGATAGCCGGTGCCGTCCATTTTTTCGTGATGGCCACCGGCGATTTCCGGAACGTTGCGCAGGTGGCTGGGGAAGGGCAACTGATCGAGCATCAGGATCGTCTGCACCATGTGGTGATTGATGATGTAGCGCTCTTCGCCGGTCAGGGTGCCGCGGGTGATGCTCAGGTTGTAGAGCTCGCCCCGGTTGTACTTGTAGCGCGGCACGTCCAGTTTGAAACCCCAGGGGTTGTCCGGCGGGATCAGTTCTGCGTCGGCGCGTTCCAGCAGGTGCTGGGGCTTGTCAGCCAGCAGTGACTCGGTCACCGGCAGTGTCGGCGCCGGCGTGCGGTTCTGGCGTTGGTTCTCTTCCCAGGAAACCCCCAGTCGATCATCCAGGGTTCGCAGCCAGGTGCGCTGGCCGATGCTGCGCAGGCGCTGCAAATCGGTCTCGGCCATGGCTTCGCCGCCCAGATTGCAGCGGGCCACGAAGGCAAAATCATCGTCCAGTTGTTCCAGGGTGGCATCACGCTGCCGCGCCAGCGCTTGCTCGTCGCCACCCTGGGCGAGCCCTTGCCAGTAACCGATCCACGCATCGCGCTTGAGCACCTCGAAGCGGGTGCGGATCTCGTGGATGCGGTCGTTGAGGGTTTCGAGTTTGGTGGCTTTATCGACCACGTATTCCGGAGTGGTGACCTTGCCGCAGTCGTGCAGCCAGGCGGCGATGTGCAGCGCTTCCCATTCATCGTCGCTGGGTTGATAGCCGCTCAAAGCCGGGTCTTGGCTCGCCGCCGCCGCCTGGGCAAGCATCAGGGTCAGCACCGGTACCCGCTGACAATGGCCGCCGGTGTAGGGGCTCTTGGCGTCAATCGCGCCGGCCAGCAATTTGATGAAGGCGTCCAGCAGTTGTTTTTGGCGGGCTTGCAGGCGCTGACTTTCGATGCTCACCGCCGCGGCGCCGGACACCGCTTGCAAAAACGCAATGCGATCGGGGCGCAGTTTTTCCAGATCGTCCTTGTTGCCGCTGTCAGCCAGCAGAAACACCAGCAGACCCACGGTGTCGTTGTGACGGTTGTGCAAGCGGATGCCGATCAGATGCACCCGGGGGCATTCCAGAGCAAGCAGTACTTTCTGCAAATCCCCGGCCTGCTCGAAGCCCAGGTTGCTGACCACGTTGTCGGCGGTCGACAGTTGACGAATCCAGGCCGGGCTCTGCGGATCCTGGAGCGAGTGAGCTCGCAGGTCGAAGCACGACAGGGGTTGCGCCGCTTCCCTGATCACCAGCCCTTGGGGTTCCATGCGATCGCCGTCGCCCTCACGCAGGTAGATCAGGCCGGCTTCGGCCTGGCCGATTTTCACGGTTTCGAACAGCACCCGCTCGAGCAACGGGGCAAAACGTGTTTCCGCACTCAGGCTGTCGGTGATCTGGAAGAAGCTGGCCAGGGTGTCTTTCATGCGCCCCATCGACAGGCCCAACTGGTCGACTTCCAGCACCGGGGAGCGACGGGACAGTGGAACGTTGAAATCGAAGCTTCGTATGGCATCCGCCTCGCGCACCAGGGCGCGCAAGGGCTTGACCAGTATCCGTGAGGTCAGCCAGCCCAGCGGCACGCACAGCAGCAGCGTCGTCAGGGTGATCAACGCACCTTGCCAGCGCATGCGGTAGGCATCGACGAGCAATTCGTCTTCCGGTACCAGCATTGCCAGTTGCAGGCCATGGGGGCCGCCTTCCTCCATGTGGCTGCGGGCCACGATCCATTGGCGACCGCCCACCTCCAGGCGCTTGCCGTCAGGCGGGCTGTTGATCAATGCACCCAGGCTGGGGCTCAGGTCGGCGGCCTTGCTCAGGCGGGCGGTCTGATCGTCGATGATCAGGCGGCTGGCGTCGGGATAGGCCACCGCATTGCCTTGGGCATCGAACAGGGCGATTTCGGTAGCCGGGGTGACCACATGCTTGGCCAGGGTGGCGCTGAGTTCGGCCAGGGTCAGGTCGGCCCCCATCACCACTTGATCGCCACTGCGCCGGGCCAGGGTGGTGCCGACGTTATGGGTGGAGAAAAAAACATAGGGTTCGGTGGTGATCTGGTCCTGGTCGCGGCTGGCACTGTTGAACCAGGCGCGACTGCGCGGGTCGTAGCGGTCTTCGGCGTTGTCCTGGCGGCTGATGAAGGTCAGTTTCTGATCAAAGAACAGGGATTGAGAATGCGCCTGGCCGCTGCTGTCGTGTTCGATGCTCCATACTTGGTAGGCCGCTGTCTGCGGCGCTTTGAGCAGGGTTTTCAGCGCGTCGGTTCGCATGGGGCGAACCATGAAAAAATCACCGTTGCCGTAACCGACGTAAAGCGAGGCCAGATCGGGGTTGTCGGTGAGCGACTGGCTGAACGGCTTGAGCAGCGCCAGGCGTTGCTGCAAGTCCGTGGCCTGGACCGCCGGGTTCACCACCTGCAGGCTCAGCAAGTGACGAATCGGCTCGTAGGTGGCGGCCAGGTCCAGGCGTACATCCTGCTCGATGCGATTGAACAGCTTCTCGCTGCTGGAGAGGATGATCTGGGTGGTCTGTCGATAATTGAAAATGCCCAACACCACCCCGGTCAGCATCAACAGGATGGTGAACATCACGCTGATGTGAACATGCAGCGGAAATCGCCGCTGATCCAGGCGCAGTGGGTTGGGCATGCGGGTCGCTCCGTGATGGTTAACACACTGCTCAGCGACCAAGCATAGTTAAGCCTCTGGCTTTTTGCCGTCGTGGTGGTGGGCGATTTGTTGCAGCAATGCCTGGTCCAGCTCCAGCAAGGCGCGGTCCACGGCGCTGCAGCATTCGGCCAACAGGTCGGCCTGCAACGGTCCGCGGCAGGCGGTTTCCAGGGTTTCGCAGCTGTCGATCAGCCGCGAGGCCTGAACGATTCGTGCAGCACCCTTGATTTTGTGAGCGATGTCGATAAATGCCTGCAGGTCGGTACACCCATGCAGGGCCTGCAACCCCTGGCGGTCATGGCGATTGCTGTTGAGCAGTTCAGCCAGCAGGCGCTGGTTCAACACCGGGTTGCCACCGGTCAACAGTCGCAAGCCTTCCATGCTGAAGGCCGGTGAACGGTCGGTTGGCGCCAGGCCCTCGACCCATTGGCTCAGGGCTGTCAGCGTCAGTGGTTTGAACAGGCAGTCGTCCATGCCGGCATGCTTGCAGCGCTGGACTTCCTCGGGCTGCGCATTGGCGGTGAACCCCAGGACGGTGCAGGGCGTCTGCTGCGTCTGTTGTTCGTGTTGGCGAATGGCCCGGGCCAGTTCGTAGCCATTCATGACCGGCATGTTGCAGTCAACGATCACCAGGTCGAACACGTCGGACTTCCATATTTCGAAGCCCTCCTTACCGTCCGATGCGCCGCTGAATCGATGGCCGAGAAACTCCAGTTGCTGGCACATCAGCAAGCGATTGGCCGCGTGATCATCCACCACCAGCACCTTCAACGCGGTGGTGGCGACATGGAGGAGGGGTTGGGGTTTTTCCACTTCAGGCTCCCGTGGCAGCGACGGTAAAAGTAGCGACAGTTGCACACGTGTGCCGATCCCTGGCTGACTGCTCAGTTGCAGGCTGCCGCCCATGGTTTCGCACAGACTGCGGCTGATCACCAGACCCAGTCCGGTGCCGCCGCGGGCCGTTTGCCCAGCGTTTTCGGCCTGGGCGAAGGGCTCGAACAAGCGGTGCTGATCCTCTGCACTGATGCCGATCCCGCTGTCCTCGACCAGCACCTGCATCTGTACCTGGTCAGGCTCGACACCCGGGCAAAGTTCGACGCTGATGCTCACTTGGCCCTGTTCAGTGAATTTGATCGCGTTGCTGACCAGGTTCGACAGCACCTGCTTGAAGCGCAGCGGATCGAGCAGAACGTCGACGCAGGGGTTGCTCGGATTGAAATCCAGCCGAAGCTCAAGGTCTTTCTGCCGTGCCAGACCGTCGAAAATCCGCACCACGGACGCCACGATTTCCCGCGGATTGACCCGTTCCGGGCTCAGGCTCATGTGGCCGGATTCGATGCGTGCGATGTCCAGAATATCGCCGATCAGTTCCAGCAGGTCTTTGGCCGAGTTGTAGGCCACATCGATGGCCGGGCGGTCCGGGTGTTGCCGTTCGATGCGCTTGAGCGTCAGTTCGAGCATGCCGATGATGGCATTCATGGGGGTACGGATCTCGTGACTCATGGTCGCCAGGAACGTGCTCTTGGCCCGGTTGGCCTGATCGGCGCGCTCCTTGGCGCAACGCAGGTCGTCGAACAGCTGTCGGCGCTCGCTGATGTCGATCCAGCCGCCGATGATGCCCTGGACTTCCCCGCTGGAGTCTCTGTAGGGGAGGATCCAGTGATAGATTGTCAGCCGGCGGCCGCCGATGTGCAGTGGACGGTCGAGAATCAGCGGTCGGCCCTCGGACACCACCCGCTGGTAATCGGCCTGAAATTCCCGCGCTTCAAAAGCGTTGCTCAGGGTGCTTTCGATGACACTTTTACCGATGACTTCTTCTCGCCGGGCGCTGAAGGCATGCAGGTAACTGTCGTTGCAGCTTTGCAACAGGCCCTGGCGATCGCGTACGTAAATCGGGTGTGGCGTGCCGTTGACCAGCGAGCGCATGAACTCGTACTGATCACTCAGGGCACGTTCGGCGGCCTTGCGCTGATTGATCTGACGTCGCATGTAGGCGTTCCAGGCCACGGAAATCAGCAGCAGCACGCCGGCGCCGATGACGATCTGATAGAACAGCCGGTGATAGTTGCGCCAGGTGCTTTGCGACGACGCCGAATAGCCGCGCCAGCGACTGTTGATGATGCCCAGTTCTTCCGGCGAGATGCTCAGCAGGGCTTTGTTGAGGATGTCATGCAGTTCGCCGGCCTCGCGTTGGGTCGCCAGGGAGAACGCCGCTTGTTCGGTGCCGATGGTGGTGCTGATCTGCAGCGTGTGTTCGAACAGTCGCGATGAAATGAAGTAGTTGGCGATCACCAATGAATTGACCGCGCCTTGCGCCAGGCCTTCGGCGAGCATTTCCACGGCGCTGAAGGTGTCCGGGGTTTCGATAAGTTTGATCAGCGGGTATTCGCGCTTCAGGTACGCCGTCAAAGGGTGGCCTTGGGCGATGGCCAGGCGCTTGCCGTGCAACTGGCTCAGGTTGGCCGGGCTGTCTTCGGCCTTGCGGGTCAGCAGCACGTAGGAATTTTGCAGGTAGGGGCGGCTGAAATTGAGTTGGGTTTCGCGTTGCGCGCTGGGCAGCAGGGCGGCGATCAGGTCGGCCTGGCCGGCCTCGAGCTTTTGGATCATGTCGCTGTCGCTGCGGCTGCGCTGGATGTCGAAGCGCAGGCCGGTGCGCAGCCTGATGAGCTCCAGCAGATCTGCGGCAACCCCGCGGAAGTTGCCGGCGCTGTCGAAAAAGGTGAGGGGGGCGAAGGCTTCGTTGACCACCACCCGCACCACCGGATGCTGTGCCAGCCAGCGTTCTTCGCTGTAGCTGAGTTCCAGTTTGTGATCGGTGAGCAGGATGTCACTGCCGGCGCTCCAGCGCTTGGCGATGTTTTCGCGAACGCTGGTGGGGATGGCCGCGAGGATGGCGTTGACGATGCCCAGCAGTTCTGGATTGTTCTGATGCACCGCGAAACTGAAACCGTGGGCTTCGTGTTTGCCGAAGTTGGCCATGCGGATGTTGTTCAAATAGCCCTTGTTGATCATGTAGTGGGTGGAAATGGTGTCGCCGAGGAAAACGTCAGCCTGGTCGAACGCCACGGCATTGATCGCATTCTGGTAGGACGGGTAAGAGGTGATGAGCGCTTTCGGATACAGGGCCTTGACCTCATCCAGCGGCAAGTAGTGATAGACCATGCTCAAGCGCATGCCGGACAGGCCATCGGTCAGCGACCGAGTCTCGCCTTCTCGGGTCACCAGCACCGGTTGGTCCACCGCGTAGGGCCTGGACAGGCTGATTGCGCTATTGCGCGCTTCGAATCCGTTGGCGGTACCGAGCAGGTCGACTTCACCGTTTTCCAGCGCCTCGATGGCGGCGCCTCGGGAAGCGAAGCGCTGAACCCTGACGGGCAAGTCGGTGACCTGACCGAGGATGCCCGCATAGTCGGCGGTGAAACCCTCGTAGTCGCGGCCGCTCAGGGTCAGGTCGAAAGGCGGATAGTCCGGTGCCGAAGTCCCCAGGATCAGTTCGTGTCTGTTCTTCAGCCAGCGCTTTTGTGCCGGGTCCAATTGAAGGTCCAGGTGCCCGGCCGTCGAGCGACTCAGCAAGTCATAGTTTTCACTGTGCTGTGCCGCGAGCAATGGGCTGCTCAGGCAAAGGCCAACAGCAATCAACAGCAGATAATCCATCACACGACTGGGCATCCTGACTCTCACACCAATGCGTTGCGTTTTGCCATTTCGATCAGCTCGACCAACGACTTGGCCTTGAGTTTTTGCATCAGGCGTTTTTTGTAAGTGCTGACGGTCTTGTTGCTCAGGAACATGCCTTTGGCAATTTCCTTGTTGGTGCGACCCTGGGCAAAAAGTTGCAACACCATCAGTTCCCGATCGTTCACCGACTTGAACAATTCAAGTTCGGCACAACGCGCTTCGTCACCCTTGACCGGGCTCAATGCTTCGCTCGGGAAGTAGTTGTAACCCGACAACACGGCCTTGATGGCGCTGACCAGTTCGCTGAGGTCTTCCTGTTTGCACACATAGCCGGACGCGCCCGATTGCATGCAGCGAATACCGAAGAGTGTCGGGCACTGTGCCGTGAGTACCAGTGTCTTGAGGGGCGTACTCATAGCGTTGAAACGGGCCAGCACCTCCAGGCCGTCGAGCTTGGGAATGCTGATGTCGAGAATGACCAGGTCCGGCATGCACTCGCGAACCATCTGCATGGCATCGACCCCGTTGTCGGTTTCACCAACGACTTTGTAGCCTTCATGTTCAAGCAGCATACGAACGGCAAGCCGGATGACAGGGTGGTCGTCGACGATAAAAACGGAGTTCATAATAAAATCCCATGGGAACTGAAATAAAGCGCGCACCTTAGCTCAGATAGTTGAGGGGGCGTATGAACTGACTGACCTGTAGTGGCAAAATAGGAATGTTCCTACAGGCAAAAAAGAAAAGGACTACGCGATAACTAGCCTTGTTTACGGGTGGGTTTTAAATTGAATTTTGTTAGTTGTGGATTTGATTTTCAGGGTTGAGCGTTATTTGATGTTTTTACGTTTATCTTCTAGCAATGATTTTCAAATAAACATGAGGTCAATAGTTGTATGAATTCGGATTTTTTCAGCGGTTTTATCAAATAACCCAGCAGTGGCAGATCATCAGCCACGGCCAAGTGTTCAAGCCCGTCCAGTTCAGCCGGCGTCAGGCTGCTCAGCAGGATTGCCCGTTTGATCATCCCTCGGTGGCTGGCAAACTTCACCAGATCGATACCCGAAAGGTCTGGCAAACATTGATCGCACAAAAGAATATCGAAAGGTTGATCGGCGCCCCGCATTTGCTGCAGGGCACCCTGGGCAGAATCGGACGTGGTCAATCGATTGAAGCCGTAACTCTCGAGTAGAATTTGATTGGCCTTGAGCTGAAACGGATGGTCTTCGACCAGCAAGATGCGCAGGTTTTCTTTGTTCATATTATTCATGCGTCTTTTATCGAGCAAAGGAGTCCCGATTGTTCCGCTTCCCGATGCGACAATCGATCAGTTCACGCGACTTGAGTTGTAGGGGGATTCGGTGAGTGTTGAGTGCATTTGGATTGGCCCATTCCCCTGCAGGAGCGCCATGCTCGCTCCTGCAGGGGAATGCGTTCACTTCAAAACTTGGCGCATCACCCCATCAGTGACTTGAGCGCCCGGTCATTTCCAGCGCCATGTCACTGGCATAGCTGTCCGTCATACCCGCGATGAAGTCGATCATCCGCAGGAAGGAGGCATGAAGCGAACCGTGTGGGTCCGGCGCATTGTTGCCCAGCAGATCGAGAATTCGCCGACTCTTGAACGAAGGTGTACGACCGTTGTGTTGCTCCACGGCGGCGCCGCAGAAGGCATTGAGCAGAATTTCCAGGGTGGTATAGGCGCCGATTTCGTGCAGGGTCTTGCGTTTGTCCTGAAAGATTTTCTTGCGCGCCATGTCCTTTGCATTGAGCACGCAACGTTTGGCCGGGCCGTGCATGTGCTCCACCAGATCCCCGGGCAGCGTGCCGGCCAGCAACGCGTCCTGCTGCTCGACGAACGCACGGGCGGCGGCGTTGGTCAGGTGCTCGATGGCTTTGCCGCGCAGGATCGCCAGTTTGCGTCGACGCGAATCCCCAGGGCCGAGCTGACGATAGGTTTCCGGCAGATCGTCGCCCACCAGGTCCAGCAGCAGCGATTCCACTTCGGCGTATTCGAGCAGCGACATCTCCAGGCCATCTTCGAGGTCGATCAACGCATAGCAAATATCATCGGCAGCCTCCATCAGATACACCAACGGGTGACGCGCCCAGCGCTGGTCCTCGATTTGCGGCAGGCCGAGTTTGTGGGCGATCTGTTCCAGCAAGGGCAGCTCGCTCTGGTAGCAGCCGAATTTGTGTTTCTTGTAGCCCAGCGAATCGGCGTGCCGAGCCGTCCAGGGGTATTTGAGATAGGTGCCGAGGGTGGCATAGGTCAGCCGGGTGCCGCCGTCGAACTGGTGGTACTCCAGCTGGGTCAGCACCCGGAAGCCTTGGGCGTTGCCTTCGAAATTGAGGAAGTCATTACGCTCGGCGTCGCTCATGGCTTCGAGCCAGCCACGGCCGGCAGCCTGCTGGAACCAGTGGCGAATCGCGTCCTCGCCGGAGTGACCGAACGGCGGGTTGCCGATGTCGTGGGCCAGGCAGGCCGACTGCACCACCATCCCCAGGTCGCTGGGTTCGCACCAGTCGGGCAGGGCACTGCGGATGGTTTCACCCACGCGCATGCCCAGCGAACGGCCCACACAGCTGACTTCCAGCGAATGGGTCAGGCGCGTGTGGATATGGTCGTTGCTGGAGACCGGGTGGACCTGTGTCTTGCGCCCCAGGCGCCGAAACGCGCCGGAGAAAATAATGCGGTCATGGTCTTTGTGAAAAGGGCTGCGACCGAGCTCTTGCGGGCTGTGCAGGGGTTTTCCGAGGCGTTCGCGGGTGAGCAGGGTAGGCCAATCCAAGGCGGGGTCTCTCCGTCAGGTGTCTGATGACCCTAGCTTCCCGGTTCGCACCGGGCCTCGCAAGGGGCATTACAACCCGACGGCATCAATATCGATCAGCAGCAGGCGTTCGCCATTATCGAAAAATTGCCCGGCGGTGAGGCAGTACTGGTTGCTGGTGGCGTCGCGATAAGTGTTGGAGAGCGTCAGGCGCCGTTCATCCCAGCCTTCGGCCAACAGGTGATAAAAGTACGGGCGCCAGGACCAGTTGTGGCCCAGGTAGCGATTGTCGGCAACCCAACCATTGTTGCGCCATTCCAGGTTCGGCGTCAGTTGCGTGCCGTGACGGTCGCATTGGTAGAAGCGCAGCAACCAGGGAAAGGCATCCAGTTGCGGCAGGGCGCTCAGCGGCGCGCGGGCCTGGGCCCAGGCTTGCAGGATCGCCATCAGCTCCGCCAGTTGCTGGCGCATGATCATCAGGCGCCCGCGCTCGGCCAGTTTCTGCTGGACATAACGCTGACGCAGCCGGGCGAATGGTTCGACGAAGGCGTCGGTGGCGAAGAAATCTTCCTGAGCACCGGCGAACAGGTAACCCTGTACATAACGTGACCCGCACTCCAGGGCAAAGTTGAGCTGCGCGTCGGTTTCCACGCCCTCGGCAATGATCCAGCAGCCGGTTTTCTCCGCCATCTGCGCCAGGGCCTTGACCACGTCGCTGCTCGGTCCACCCAGCGCCGCGGCCTGGAACAGGCGCATGTCGAGCTTGAGAATGTCCGGTTGCAGTGCCAGTACGCGATCGAGTTGCGAATAGCCGGCACCGAAGTCATCGATCGCGATCCGTGCACCGGCGCTGCGGTAACGCGCGACCACTTGCGCCAGGCGCTGGATGTCACCCCCCAGTTCGGTGATTTCGAAAACGATGCGCTGCGGGTCGACGCCGTGACTGTTCAGTTGCTTGAGGCTGGGCAGCGGTTGGTCTGCGCGTAATCGGCTGATCCACCGCGGGGACATGTTCAGACTGAGAAACCAGTCGGCGGGGGCTTCATGCAGACGGCTCAGGGCGTTATCGCGCAATTGCCGATCCAGGCGGCGCAGGGCGATCGCGTTGGTGCGCGGGTCGGCGAACAAAGGTCCCACCGATGCCAGTTGACCATCGGCCTGACGAAGTCGGCCCAAGGCCTCTACCCCTGCGATACGGCCAGTCGCCGTATCGATGAACGGTTGAAAGCAGGCGAGCGGTTGCCCGTCGATCACAAAGCCTCCTTAGTTGATCTTGTTTTTGGATTGAGCCTTGGGGCCGGGCAGGCACACAGGGCCGAACCCCTCGCTGGAGAGGTTCATCCTGTCGTTATTGCAAGAATGCAGCCAGAAAGTGACAGCTCAGGGTTTGCGCGACGAGCCCTGCATCACCAGTTTGATCAGCGGCCCCAGCGTTGTGCCCAAGCGCACCAGCCGCGACAGGCTGCCGGTGCCGCCGCCTTTGGCACCCTTACCGGTCAGAAAGCCCAGCAGCGTGACCGCCGCTACGCCCCAAAGTGGCGCGTGCTTTATCCCCAGGCCGTCCTGCAGGTTTTGCGTCATCCCGCGAACGCGGTGCAGCGGTTGCAGCAGTTGTGCCGATTCGTGGCGGATTTCCTGGCGATGCATTTCCATGCGTAACCGAATCAGCGTCTTGCGCATGTCCGCGCGCGAGCTGTTGCGAGGCAGTTCAGGCAGGTTCATGGCAGCAGGCGCTCCCTGTCGTTGGCCAGTTCTTCCAGGGTGCCGTGGAAGGGTGAAGACTCATCGAAAATCGCCGCCCTCAGGCGAATGCCGCAAAAGATCGCCGCCAGGGTATAGAACACGCAAAGACCGATGATGGCCGCCAGGCGATAGGTGTCCCAGAAGAGAATCATCACCAGCGTCGACAGCCCTACCAGCAACAGCAGCGCAAACACCAGGGCCAACCCTGCAAACAACAGCAAGCTGACGGTTCGGGCTTTTTGCTCTTGCAGTTCGATGCCGAACAACTCGACATGACTGTGCAGCAATCCGAGAACGGCGGCGCCAAGGCGTCGCGATGAGGAGCTGGCGCCTGTGGACGCGCCGAAATCTTCGATCGCCATAATCAGCGCCGGGTGGCCAGCAGGCCGATCAGAAAGCCCACGCCGGCCGCGATCCCGACCGATTGCCAGGGGTTGGCTTGAACGTAGTCTTCGGTGGCGGTAACGGCGGCCTTGCCGCGCTCGCGCAATGAATCTTCGGTCAGCTTCAGTGTTTCCCGGGCACGCAGCAGGCTGTCGTGGATCTGCTCGCGCAATTCATCGGCCTGGTCGCCAGCCAGGGACGCGGTGTGTTCCAGCAACCGCTCAGTGTCGCTGACCAGTGTCTGAAAGTCGTTCATCAGGATTTCTTGAGCAGTCTTTGCCTTGATGCTGGCCATTGGTGATCTCCATAGGTGGCGTCTGAAACGTTCGAGTATGAGCCTTTGACGAAGGTTCAGTACAAATGACTGGTACAACTTTTGCTGTGTCCTGGTGCGTCAGCCTGCGCATTTGCGCTGTTGCTGGGCATGATTTGCGAAAACCCTGATTCAAACAATATGGAACCGCGCAAAAGTACCGGTTCTGATTGGCCGTGACGAACCCTGTGCGCCAAAGCGGTTCATCGGCCGTGGCGCTCCTGATCTCGGGCGTCACAACTTGGTGCATGGAATGCCCTCGCGAACTGCTTTGGTGCTTTTTTTGCCTTAAGGTCTGCCTCATCCATGGAAAACCTGCAAAGCGCTGTCGACAGCCTGGTCCATAGCTCCAATACCTTGTTCATTCTGATCGGTGCGGTCATGGTCCTGGCCATGCACGCCGGATTTGCCTTTCTGGAAGTCGGGACGGTTCGGCAAAAAAACCAGGTCAACGCCCTGTCCAAGATCCTCAGTGACTTCGCCGTTTCGACCCTTGCCTACTTCTTTATAGGCTATTGGATTTCCTATGGGGTGACCTTCCTGCAACCGGCAGCGGTCATCAACGGCGATCACGGTTACGGGCTGGTGAAGTTTTTCTTCCTGCTGACCTTTGCGGCGGCGATTCCGGCAATCATTTCCGGCGGCATCGCCGAGCGGGCGCGATTCGTTCCGCAGCTGTGCGCCACCGCCTTGATCGTGGCGTTCATCTATCCCTTTTTCGAAGGCATTGTCTGGAACGGCAACTTTGGCTTGCAGGCCTGGTTGCAGTCGCGCTTCGGTGCCGGTTTCCACGATTTTGCAGGCTCGGTGGTGGTGCATGCCATGGGTGGCTGGCTGGCGCTGTCGGCGGTGTTGTTGCTGGGGCCACGCAATGGTCGCTATCGCGAAGGGCGGCTGGTGGCGTTCGCGCCGTCGAGCATTCCGTTCCTGGCGTTGGGTTCGTGGATCCTGATCGTCGGCTGGTTCGGTTTCAATGTGATGAGCGCGCAAACCCTGCAGGGGGTCAGTGGGCTGGTGGCGGTGAACTCACTGATGGCCATGGTCGGCGGCACCTTCGCCGCGTTGATTGTGGGGCGCAATGACCCGGGCTTTCTGCACAACGGTCCGCTGGCCGGGCTGGTGGCGATCTGTGCCGGTTCTGACCTGATGCATCCCGTGGGCGCCCTGGTGACCGGGGCGATCGCCGGGGCGCTGTTCGTCTGGTGCTTTACGGCCGCTCAAGGCAAATGGCACATCGACGATGTGCTGGGTGTGTGGCCGCTGCACGGCCTGTGCGGTGTATGGGGCGCAATCGCCTGCGGCATCTTTGGCCAGAGCGCGTTGGGTGGACTGGGCGGGGTCAGCCTGGTCAGCCAATTGATCGGCACGGTGCTGGGCGTGGCCGTCGCGTTGGTCGGGGGCCTGGCGGTGTATGGCACGATCAAGGCGTTCCATGGCCTGCGCCTGAGTCAGGAGCAGGAGTATTACGGTGCGGACCTGTCGATACACAAGATCGGCGCGGTCAGCCAGGACTGAAAGGCCAACCCCGGGCTGCTCGACGACGTTTCGGGGGCGGCCTAGAATACTCACTCAAATTTTGCTGGTTGAGCGCTCATGCCTCCTGAATGTCAGCTGTTCGGCACCTTGGGGTGCCACCTCTGTGAAGTGGCCGAAGCCATGCTGATGGAGTTCGTCGAGCGCGGCCTGCTGGTAGAACTGGTGGACATCGCAGACGATGAGACCTGGTTCGAAGCCTACAGCCTGCGTATCCCGGTGCTGCGTCGGGTGGATACCGGGGCGGAGCTCGGCTGGCCGTTCGGCTCCGACGATGTGGTGAATTTCCTGCGGTAAGCAGGCGTCGGCATGAGCGGGTCCGCCGGTCGAACTTTACGATAGATCCCTTGGCGTAACCGGTGCGATTCGGATACTGTATGCGCATACAGTTATTTCGGGTTGTTGCTGCATTCTCTGCCTACAGCAGGCGAGCAGCGAAGTCCGGGCGTCAGAGGGATGAATCGTGGTCAATGTCGAACAGTTGAAAAGCAGCGTGAACCGGATGTCGGTGGACGTGGTACGCGAGGCCGTCCTCGAATTGCGTCTGGACGGTCTGGTCACGGAGGGCAAGACGCCCTTCAACAAGCTGCATTTCAATACCTGTTTCGCCGAAATCGAAGCCTTGTTCCAGCGTGCCGGTTTTCACCGGCAACTGGACGTCGTCGGCTATCAGGGACTGCTGTATGCCTTGTATGACCCGAGCCGCTGGGAGGCGGTCGACGTGCTGCGCTGGCTCAAGGAGTACACCGAGGCAGCGGCGCGGGCAGCGATTCCCGCCTGAGATTCTCCGCTAGGTTCATGTGCGGCGCTGTTGGATAATGTCGCTCTGCCTTGAGGTTTAGAGCTTTCGTATGTCCAGTCCATCTTTCAGCGCCGCCCACAGCCAGGCCAGCACCCTCTATTTACCGCCGGGTTCGTGGCAGACCGTCTTCGATTGCCTGTGCGAGCACTTCAGCGCCATCGGTCGTGATCAATGGCTGGACCGCATCGCCCGTGGCCGGGTGCTGGACGGTCAGGGTGCCCCCATCGCGCTCGACCTGCCGTACAAGGAAGGCCTGCGTATCCACTATTTCCGCGAGGTGCCGGACGAAAAGCCGATCCCGGTGGTGGAGTCGATCCTCTATGCGGACGAGCACTTGGTAGTCGCGGACAAACCGCACTTCCTGCCCGTCACCCCGGCGGGTGAATATGTCGAACAGACCCTGTTGCGGCGGCTGATTCGCCGCCTCGATAACCCTCATCTGGTTCCCTTGCATCGCATCGATCGGCACACCGCAGGGCTGGTGCTGTTTTCTGCCAATGCGCAAAGTCGTTCGGCGTACCAGTCGTTGTTCCCGACCCGGCAAATCGAAAAACGCTACGAAGCCATTGCTCGAGCGTTGCCTGAACAGTCGTTTCCCCGGGTGCATAAAAGTCGGCTCATCGATGGCGAGCCGTTTTTTCGCATGCAGGAAGCAGAGGGCACACCCAATACCGAAACGGCGATCGAGGTCAGGGAGAAAAACGGCGATCTGTGGCGCTACGGCCTCTACCCGGTTACAGGCAAGAAGCATCAGTTGCGAGTGCACATGGCAGCGTTGGGCGCCGGCATCTGCAACGATCCGTTTTATCCACAGGTACTCAAGGATGTGGAGGACGACTACGCTAATCCGTTGAAGCTGTTGGCGCAGGGACTCAAATTTGTCGACCCGGTCACCGGCCAGCATAGAACGTTCGAGAGCGCCATCACGCTGCAATGGTAAGCAAGGGACGTCGGACAGATCGAATTTATGATCATCTTTGCAGTCTTTTGAACAGGCCCCACGAACGTGGCGTTCAGAGAACTCGGGGCAGCAGCCAGAGCTGCCGGCGGCCCCGAGACCTTCCATGCAAGGAGATACCCATGAAACGTACCGTTTTCGCTGGAATGATCATTTGCGCGACAATGCTGGCCTCTCCCGTATTCGCCGCAGACCACGACCTTTGCACCATCAAACTCCAGGAACTGCGGGACAAGATCACCACGCTGCCGGCCACGTCTGAGAACACGACCATGGAAGTCAAGCGCATGCAAGCCAGCGCGGAAGCGGCCAATGCCGCGAACGATGACAAGAAATGCATCACAGAAGCGACCCAGGCGCTGGCTCGCGTAGACAGACTGGCGAAGGAACCGAATCCATAATTGATAATGCCCGGATAAAAAAATGCCCCGACAAGTCGGGGCATTTTTTTATCTGCAAGTCGCCGCGCAGATTACAACTCTTTAACGGTGCGAACCTGATCCTTGTTGATGCGGGTCTGCTTGCCATCCAGTTGCTCGAATTCGTAGAAGCCCGAATCCTTGTCAAAATTTGGCGTATCGACGGCCTGGATTTCGCGACCGTCATTCAAGGTAATCACGGTAGGCGATGCGCAACCGGCCAGGGTAGCGAGGCCCAGTGCGAGCATGAAAGTGGCCAGGGTCCGTTGAGTCATGAGTGTATCTCCGAAAATGAATTCTTTTGGTTACTGAGCTTCAGACGTATGCAGCGCGTGCAAGTTCCTCGGTAGCTGTCAGTCTGACACAGTGTTGTGAGCGCTTAACAGATCAGGCGTATTGAGATTGGCCAGACGCGGGTCGTTGTCAGGGCATTGCAAGGCGGTCGTGCCGAGCTGGCGCATCAGGCGTCCGGGGCTGCGTTCGCCGTTTTGCCAGGCGCTTTCGAACTCAGCGCCAAGTGCTACCGGAATGACGCAAAGCAAAGGCTCCCAACGATCGTCATGGCGCAGCATCAAGGGTTTGTCGGGGTGCAGACTGGCGGTTTCGCGCATGCGGGTGATCAGCGCCGTATCGACACGCGGGACATCGCAAGGCAAGACCAGCATATGGGTATGCCGAGCCACTTTCAGGCCCGCTCGAATCCCGGCCAATGGCCCCGGAAAGTCACTTTCGTCGTCGTGAACCAATTGGTCGGCGTAAGGCGCGTACTGCTCCAGGTTGCGGTTGCAGGAAATGATCAGGTCATCGCTCAAAGGGCGTGCCTTGCGATGCAGATGAGCAATCAGCGGTTCACCGTGCCATATCACCAGCCCTTTATCCTGGCCGCCCATGCGTTGTCCGCGACCGCCTGCCAAGAGGAGAATGGAGCAGGGTGGCAACAGATTCGACGTCATGGCAAGGGTCCATCATACAGGTGGGGGCGGCGAGAAAATGGGGCACTGTGATATAACACCGGGCTGTTTCTCCTACAACTGGATGAGCCTATGAAAGCCAAGGCTGATGTACCTTTCGCGCCGCTCAACATCGCGGTGTTGACGGTCAGCGATACCCGAACCCTGGAAACCGACACCTCAGGCCAGGTCTTCGTCGACCGCCTGACGGCAGCGGGTCACAACCTGGCTTCCCGGGTTCTGCTAAAAGATGATCTTTATAAAATCCGTGCGCAAGTTGCCGCCTGGATTGCCGACGATGTGGTGCAGGTGGTCTTGATCACCGGCGGTACCGGTTTCACCGGTCGTGACAGTACGCCCGAAGCGGTGAGCTGCCTGCTCGACAAGCAAGTGGATGGATTTGGTGAACTGTTTCGGCAGATCTCCGTGGCGGACATCGGTACGTCGACGGTTCAGTCCCGCGCCCTGGCGGGTCTGGCCAACGGTACGCTGGTTTGCTGCCTGCCGGGTTCGACCAATGCCGTGCGCACCGGTTGGGATGGCATTCTGGCCGAACAACTGGATTCGCGGCATCGCCCGTGCAATTTCGTGACTCACCTGAAACAGGCGGCTCCCTGTGAATCCCGTGGGTAAGCCTGGCAAAACCGGCATCCTCATGCCGGTGGAAGTGGCGTTGGCCCGTTTGCTGGAAACGGCCGACGCCGCAAGGATTGTCGAGCGTGAGCGCTTGCCGTTGGCGCAAGCCCAAGGGCGTGTGCTGGCCGATGATCTGCTGTCGACGCTGGATCTGCCGCCGTGGCCCAACAGCGCCATGGACGGCTACGCCCTGCGCGTGGCCGATTGGACCGGCGAGCCGCTGAGCGTCAGCCAGAAGATTTTTGCCGGGCAGGCACCCGTGGCTCTGGAGCCAGGCACCTGCGCGCGAATCTTCACCGGCGCCCCTGTTCCCGCCGGTGCCGATTGTGTCGAGATGCAGGAAAACGCAGAAGTCCAGGCCGATGGGCGGGTGCGTTTCAGCGAAAAACTGTCTCCCGAACAAAACATTCGTCCACAAGGCCAGGAAACCACGGTCGGCGAATTGATTTTGCCGGCGGGTACTGTCCTGGGTCCGATTGAACTGGGTCTGGCTGCCTCGCTCGGTTGCGCCGAACTGGACGTGATCCGCAAGGTGCGAGTGGCGGTGCTGTCCACTGGCGATGAATTGGTCGAGCCCGGCCAGGCCCTCGGGCCAGGTCAGATCTACAACAGCAATCGAGTGCTGCTCTGCAGTTGGTTGCAACGTTTGGGTTGTGAGGTGATCGACGCCGGCATTCTTCCGGATGATCTGGACGCCACCCGTGCGCGGCTTGGCGGGTTGAAGGATGTCGATCTGATTCTTTCCACCGGTGGCGTCTCGGTGGGTGAGGCTGATTTCCTCGGTATTGCCTTGCGTGAAGAAGGTGAGTTGAGTTTGTGGAAGCTGGCGATCAAGCCGGGCAAGCCGCTGACCTTCGGACATTTTCGCGGCGTCCCGGTGATCGGCTTGCCGGGCAACCCGGCCTCGACCCTGGTGACCTTTGCCTTATTGGCCAGGCCTTATCTGCTGCGTCTGCAAGGCGTCGAACAGGTAGAACCGTTGAAAATCCAGGTACCGGCAGGATTTGACTGGCCGGTAGCGGGCAATCGACGTGAATACCTGCGCGGTCGGCTAGAGAACGGGCGGGCAGTCATCTACAAGAATCAGAGCTCCGGCGTGTTGCGTAGCGCCGCCTGGGCCGATGGATTGGTTGAAGTGCTGGAAGATCGCACGCTGGTGGCCGGTGACGCCGTGTATTTCATTGCGTTGAGTGAAGTGCTGGGCTGAGGCGGGTTCGTGCTGGCCCGGTCAATGGGCCAGCAGCAGCGTCACGAGCTGGTCGAAACGGCTATTGGCGATCCAGCCCAACACGCCGAGCAGTACCGCCGTACCGCCTGCGTAATAGGCGAGGCGGTGTTTGATCGACCTGACTTCGCTTCGCACGTCCTCCATGTCCTGGCGGATGTCCTTGAGGTGTGATTGCAACTCGGCGACGCGGGGTTCCCTGGTCATTTCTGCGTTGTTGTGATTGAGGTCTTGGCGTTGCATGGCACATCCCTGTGATTGTCCTGCGGAAGACTGAAAAATCTGGACACCAAAGTGTACGAATCACCCCCGATGGTCAATTAAGCCGTTTCCTCACCTTTTGTAAGAAAAATCCCGTCTTGACCCCCGCAAGCCACCCCGGCTGAAAATAATTCGCTGTGCATCGACTTTTATCGGGCGATACGGGGTCACATTTGCCAGGCACTGTGCAAATCCGGGGGACTACACATGAGCGAACGAAAGGCACTGTTGATTCTGCATGGCAAGCAGGCGCTCAACGACGAGGTGCGTGCGGCCGTCGAAAGCCGGCGCGAACAGGGTTGGGAACTGGCCGTTCGGCTGACCTGGGAGGCGGGCGACGCTCAGCGTCTGGTCAATGAAGCGCTGGCGGCGGGCTATACACATATCATTGCCGGCGGCGGTGACGGTACGTTGCGCGATATCGCAGAAGCCTTGTCGTCGCAGTCGGACCAGGCCAGCCTGGTGCTGATGCCGTTGGGCACCGCCAACGATTTTGCCCGCGCCGCCGGCGTGCCCCTGGAGCCTGCCCAGGCGCTGGATCTGCTGGACGTGGCGCCCAGCGCGATCGATCTGGGTGAAGTCGGTGGGCAAGTGTTTCTGAACATGGCCACTGGCGGCTTCGGCAGCCAGGTCACGGCCAATACTTCCGAGGACCTGAAGAAGGTCCTGGGCGGCGCTGCTTACCTGTTCACCGGCCTGTCACGCTTCAGCGAGCTGCACGCGGCCTATGGTGAGTTGCAGGGACCGGACTTTCACTGGCAGGGCGACTTGCTGGCACTGGGCATCGGCAATGGTCGGCAGGCGGGGGGAGGCCATGTGTTGTGCCCCGAGGCGCTGGCCGACGACGGATTGCTCGATATCAGTATTCTGCCGGCGCCGCAGGAACTGGTCGGGACCTTGAAAAACCTGCTGGCCGATGGCTTCGGAATCGACAATATGTTCGTGCGGGCCCGGCTGCCATGGGTCGAGATCAAAGTCTCCGAAGGCCTCTACATCAACCTTGATGGCGAGCCGCTTGAAGGCGACAGCCTGCGCTTCTCGGCGAAGCCGGCGGCGCTTCGCGTGCACTTGCCAGAAAACTCGCCGCTGCTGAGTACCTTGGCAGCGGTCAGTCGTCCAGGCTGATGATCTGCTCGCGAACGGCGAACAGCACGAGGCCTGCGACGTCGAAGATCTGCAGGCGCTTCATGACCTGCGAACGGTGGGTTTCCACGGTCTTGACGCTCAGGCCGAGGCCGTTGGCAATCTCCCGGGTGGATTTGCCGCGAACGATCAGGCGCAGGATTTCCAGCTGACGGGCCGTCAGGTTGTGGGTGTCTGGCGGCACCGGTGTTTTCTGGTTTCGGGTCAGGGCCTGGGTGATGACGGTATGGGCAATGGCCGGGCTCAGGTAGCGCTCGTTGTTGCGCAAGGCTTGCAGTGCGTGTTCCAGCTCGGTGGGTGTGGTGTCCTTGAGCAGATAACCGTGCGCACCGGATTCCAGCGCCTGCATGATGAGGGCCGGGTCGGTGTGCATCGACAGGATCAGTACTTTGCTCTGCGGACGGATGCGCTTGAGTTGCGTCAACGCCTCAAGGCCGCCGGTCTGCTTCATGGAAATATCCAGCAGCACGATATCCGGTGACATGTGTTCGACCATGGCGAGCAGCTGCGAGCCGTCATTGGCTTCGCCAATGACCGCATAGCCAGGAAGATCCATCACCAGGGCGCGCACGCCAGCCCTGATCAGCGAGTGGTCATCCACCAGAAGTAAGTTACAAGTCAATGCATAACCTTATTCGTACTGGCCCGTTCGAGCGCTCGCGGCGCCCAGGGGAAGAGAGCTTCGATTTGAGTGCCTTTGCCAGGTTCGCTGGTGACCGTCAGTGTGCCGCCCAACTGGCTGATTCGCTCCGACATGCCGGCCATGCCGCGCTGCCCCTCCCGACCGGGGTCCTGGGCGGGTGCGAAGCCCTGGCCATCGTCACGGATCGACAGTGACAGGCCTTGAGGCAAACGCTGCAGGCACACCAGCAGGTTCTTCGCCTCGGCATGGCGCAGGATGTTGGTGACCGCTTCCTGAGTGATGCGAAACGCTGCGACGGCCATTTCTTCCGGTATCCCGGTCAAGCGCTGGTGGCATTCCAGGCTCCAGTGCACCGGGGTATTGGCCAGGGTCTTGAGCAGATGCGCTCGCAGACTGGCTTCCAGTCCAAGGCTGGTCAATTGCCGCGGATTGAGGATGGCCGACACGTCGCGGACCTTGGCCAGGGTTTCTTCCAGGGTTTCGCACAGGACCACGCATTGCCCCTGGAGCTCTTCGGGCATCCGGCGTTGGAGCCAGGCGCTTTGCAACTTGGCGGCGGTCAACAGTTGCCCGATGTCGTCATGCAATTCGCGACTCAGCCGATGGCGTTCGTTTTCCTGGACCTGGAGCAGGCGGTCGGCCAGCTCCTGGGGTTGAAAGCCGATCGATTTTCGCGACAACCGATACTGCACCCAGACGCAACCCAAGGCTGCCACATTGAGCAGCAGCAGACCCAGCGGCAGGGGCATGGAAAGGCCATAGATCACCAGGCTGCCCAGCGTGGAGCAGGCACATAGCAAAACCGTGAGCCGTCGCGAGTTTTCGCGGGAGGGTGGCCACCGGGTGATTGATTTGAGGCTGGCGTACATAGCGGATGGAGCCAATGAATGTTCGCTGCGGACAGGCCGGTCATGATGACGGGCCTCTGTGTGTAATGTTGTACAACGACATCAACAGTGCAGGGTTTTTGTATAAGAAATTTGCAATAACTTATACAGCTGCAGCGGTGGCATACATATTGCCGTTATTTGACGTCAACTAATGGGCGGCATAATACCACTTAAGATACCGTTGGTCGCGCTCGTGATATATGTCCGTAAAGTCAGGAAACCGGGCGTCCGATGTCGAACTGCACACAGTGACAGTAGGGGTATGGGGGGCGGAAAAAGGCTCGATAACCCGGGGGTTATTGGCCCTGAATGCCAGGTAAAACCTGAGCTGGATCAGGCAACAAGTTGCCTGGAAGAGAAATGGTTTTTTGCTTCTGTCGTAATCAGGTACGCAACATTCAATTGCGACATTAGTGTCTTTAGCCAGCGTTGTACTTATGCCGTTGAAAATGTGAAATACGACACAGTTCTACGAAATCAGGCCTGACGCTCCATGTAGGGTACAAGTGCGAATGGCTTGGAATTGATCGGCAATTGAAACTGACTCTGACCGACCTGGAAGGCGAAGGCTTCGATAAGCGTCGTCTGTTCGGTTTCGTCCAGGCTTAATTGGCCGGTTTTCTGATCGATCAATTCAAGTTGCCAGGCAATAAGGGTCAGGCAATCCTTGAGCGCGTTCAGGGCCTCGTCGTGCAGGGCCATGTGGCTCTGAGCGTGATTGAGCAGGCCGTGGATGTGCAGGGAGAATTCGGAGACGGCTGCCAGTGCCAACGCATCGGCTTTGCAGGCCAGCTTGAGCAGCGTACTGAGCATGCAATCGATTGCGTCCCTGTCATTGCGAATGAGCTGCAGGTGGCTGAGGCATTCCTCGGTCTTGGCCAGCAGTGATTCGGCCTCGACCAGAAACTCCGGGACCCGCTTCGTCCATTCCTTACGATTGTCCGGCATGCTTATCTCCACAACGTCATGACTAATGAGGGGATGTCGTGTGTGTCGACGAGAACGATGGGCGTTCCTGCGTCTGCATTTTGTCGTGAGATCGCGTCCCGCCCGGCTTTATGCCAGGTGGCGCAACGGGTTGATGAGGTGGGAGGCCACTGACCTTCGATCGCACACAAAAGCCTGACTCCATTCATGCAATGAGAATGGCATCACATTAATGGCTATTGGAAATCGCGAATATCAGGTTGCAACTGATTGTGGATCGGGGAATCCCCTACGCAGCGGAACCTATCGAATAAGTAGCGGTCGCGCGCAGAGAATGCAGTCGATGAAAATTGCAACGCCAGTAAAGCATGATGTTAATGTGACATCAATGTTCCCGCATGGCATTTTGCACAGGGTCAAGGTCCTCAGAAAACAGCCGATAACCCCTTATTAGTGAATTCATCAGTACAAGCCCAGGAGTCATTGATGGCCGGCATTCTCGATACGGTAGACCAACGTACGCAATTGGTGGGTGAGAATCGCCTGGAAATTCTCATGTTCCGGCTGGCCGGACGGCAATTGTTCGCCATCAACGTGTTCAAGGTGCAGGAAGTCCTGCAACTGCCAAAACTGACCTTGATGCCCCAGCGTCACCCGTTCGTTTGTGGTGTGGTCAACCTGCGGGGGCAGACACTGCCGGTGATCGACCTGTCCCAGGCGATCGGCATGCGCCCGCTGGTGCCAGGCCCGAACAGCACGATCATCGTGACCGAATACAACCGCTCCGTGCAGGCATTCCTGGTCGGTGGCGTGGACCGCATCGTCAACATGAACTGGGAAGCGATCCTGCCGCCACCGACCAGCGCGGGTCGTCAGCATTACCTGACGGCCATCAGCAAGGTCGACGACCAGTTGGTGGAAATCATCGACGTGGAGAAAGTCCTGGCGGAAATCGTGCCCTACAGCGCCAAGGTCTCCCGGGAAAAACTGGCCGACCCGGTACTGGAACGGGCCCGTGGCCGTGAAGTGCTGTTGGTGGATGACTCCAATGTCGCTCTTGCGCAGTTGCGCGACACCCTGGGTCAGTTGGGCGTGAAAATGCACATCGCCAGTGATGGCCTGAAGGCGCTGAACATGCTCAAGGCCTGGGCCGACAGCGGCGTGGACATGACCGACAAACTGCTGATGGTATTCACCGATGCGGAAATGCCGGAAATGGATGGATATCGCCTGACTACCGAGATCCGCAACGACCCGCGGCTGCGTGGCCTGTATGTGGTGCTGCACACGTCCCTGTCCGGCAGTTTCAACGACTCGATGGTCAAAAAGGTCGGCTGCGACAACTTCCTGTCCAAGTTCCAGCCGGACAAATTGGTCGATGTGGTGCGTGAGCGCTTGATGCTCGATGCCGTGCCTGCCTGAAACCTGCGTGCGCCTCAAAAAACCTGTAGGAGCGAGCTTGCTCGCGATGGTCGTCAACGATGACGCGGGAAAATCTGGTTCACCTCTGCACCGTGCGCTTTGATTCAAAGACCCGGGTCGTATAGGGTGGCATTTTTGTTTCCTGGGGAGCTGGTCATGCTGCGTCTGAGCGCGCTTTATCGTTATCCGTTGAAATCCGGCAAGGGCGAGACTTTGCAGCAGATCGGCCTCGACAAGCTGGGGCTGGACGGTGATCGACGCTGGATGCTGGTGGACGAGGCCAGCGGGCGTTTTCTGACCCAGCGGGCGGTGGCGCAGATGAGCCAGTTGTCGGCGTTGTGGAATGCCGAAGGCGGCCTGACCCTGGCGGCCCCCGGGTTCTCGGCGATCGATGTCGCCTTGCCCGGCAGCGATGCCGAACTGCGGGGCGTGACCATCTGGCGCGATACCCTGCGTGTGCCGGATGCCGGCGACGCGGCGGCGGCCTGGGTCAGTGAGTTCATTGGCAAGCCGACGCGCCTGGTGCACGTGCCGCTGGAGCGCGCGCGCATGACCGAGTCCGGCTACGGCAGCGATGACGATCAAGTGGCGTTCGCCGATGGCTACCCGTTGCTACTGATCGGTCAGGCATCGCTGGATGACTTGGTACAGCGGGTCGGCCGCCCGCTGGAAATGCTGCGCTTTCGACCGAACCTGGTGATCGAAGGCAGCGATGCGTATGCCGAAGACAGCTGGAAGCGCCTGCGCATCGGTGATGTCGAGTTCCGCGTGGTCAAGTCCTGCTCGCGCTGCGTCCTGACCACCATCGACCCGCGAACCGGCGAACGCAGCGCCGATCGCGAACCCTTGGCCACTTTGCAGAAATACCGTGCCCAGGCCGATGGCGCGATGTTCGGACAGAACCTGGTCAACGACAGTAACGGCACGCTGCAGGTCGGCATGCCGGTGACGATCCTGGAGTAAACCAAACCCAAAAAAATGCCCGTGTCCCAGGACACGGGCATTTTTTTTCCGCGGTGAAAATCCGGGCTTTTAGCCGCGGTATTCGCACAGGTAAGCGGTGTCGACGGCTACCTTGAGCTGGAACTTGCTGTTGGCAGGCACGTTGAACTGGCTGCCGGCGGCAAAGGTTTCCCAGTCGGTGCTGTCTGGCAGCTTGACGGTCAGGGCGCCGGAGACCACGTGCATGATTTCACGTTGGGCGGTGCCGAATTCATATTCGCCCGGAGCCATGACGCCAATGGTCGCCGGACCTTCAGCGGTGCCAAAGGCGATCGACTTGACGGTGCCGTCGAAGTACTCGTTGACTTTAAACATGGGCGATTCCTCGAAAAGGGCTAAAAAGGGCCGGCCAGTATGCACAAGGGGGCCGGTGTCGTCACCTCTCCAGAGGGGGGAGAATCTGCGGCAGCAGGCGCGCCGTATTGCGCGCATCTTCCAGCGCCCGGTGTTGTTGTCCGGTAAATTGCAGGCCGGCCAGTTGCAACGCGCTGTTGAGGCCCAGTGGACGATCCAGGCGCCGGGATTTGGCGAAACGCTGTTTGAGGTTGATGTGCGGGGTGCGGCTCAGCACGCTATCGATGTGCAGTCGCTGCCATTCCTGGATGAATTGCTGGCGATCGTAATCACCCCAGCTGACCCAGGCTTCCAACGGCGAGGGATGTTGCCCCAGCCATTGCTCGAAAGATGGCCAGACTTCGCTCAGCGTTCTGGCGCCGTCGACATCGGCCTGGGTGATGTGGGTCAGTTCCCGGCAAAACGGTGTCAACAGCGGGCGCCGCAGAGGCCGTACGAAGCACTGGAAGTGATCCACTTCACGTCCTTTGCGGTCCACCAGGGTGGCGCCGATTTCGATGATTTCCATTTCCGTGACAGGCCAGCCACCCTCATCGGTGGTGGCTTCCAGATCTATGACCAGCCAGTGGGGCATTGCAGGGTTCCTGGTATCCGCGTCCTGATAGGCTTGAGCGTAGCCAAACCCGGCGGATCCGCCCAGCGGCTTATTCGACCTCGAGCAAAACCTGGCGGTTCCTGACCTGATCGCCGACCCGCACCTGCAAGCGCTTGAGCACCCCGTCGATGCCGGCCTTGAGCGGATGCTCCATCTTCATGGCCTCAAGCACCACCAGCAATTGACCCTTGCTGACCTTGCTGCCCTGCGTGACCAATACATCGACGATCGCCCCGTCCATCGGCGCCTTGAGCGTGCCGCAACTGACACTGGCCTGGCCGCTGACCAGGGCCTGGGTGCGGTCTTCGATGACGAGGCTGCCGGGTCGGGTAAACAGGCTCAGTTGCCCCGCGTGAAGGTGGTAGGCATGACGTTGGCGGACGCCGTCGATTTCCAGGGTGGCCCAGCGTCCATCGCAGTCGATGACCTGCAGTGCCAGGCTACGGTCGGCAACCTGAATCCGATACGCGCCCCCCGGTACCGCATCCAGCGCCACCGGCCATTGCTGCTCGTCCAGTCCCAGATTGAAGTGCAACGGCACGCTGGCGTTGTTGCGCCAACCGGCCAGCGGCTGGCGATGGGCCTGTGCGCGGGCCTGATAGAACAGGGCCGCGGCGATCGCCAGTTCTTCCGCGCAGGGCACATACGGGTGCAGGCACGGGTGTTCGGCGAAGTGTTGCGAGATGAACGCGGTGCTGAACTGGCCGCTGATGAATGACGGATGCTGCAACAGCCCGGCGAGCAGGCGCTGATTGCTTCGCACCCCCAGCAGCACGGTGTCCTGCACCGCTCGCAGCAGCTTGCGCCGGGCCTCCTCGCGGGTCGCGCCGTGGGCGATGAGCTTGCCCAGCATCGGGTCGTAAAAAGGGCTGACGGTCGTGCCTTCCAACAGGCCATGATCGATTCGCACACCGAGCGCCGGTTGCCAGGTGTCGATACGCCCGGTCTGAGGCAAAAAACCCTGGGTCGGGTCTTCGGCATACAGGCGCACTTCCATGGCATGGCCGTTGAGCTGCACCTGATCCTGACGCAGTGGCAACACTTGTCCTTCGGCGATGTTCAGTTGCCAGGCCACCAGATCCAGGCCGGTGATCAATTCCGTCACCGGGTGCTCCACCTGCAGGCGGGTGTTCATTTCCAGAAAATAAAACTGCCCGCGGGCATCGAGCAGGAACTCGACGGTACCGGCGCCCACATAATTGACGGCCCGACCGGCCTTGAGCGCCGCTTCACCCATGGCCTGGCGCAACGACTCGGTCATGACCGGGCAGGGCACTTCTTCGACGACTTTCTGATGACGACGCTGGATCGAACAATCGCGCTCGCCAAGGTAGATCAGGTTGCCGTGCTGATCGCCGAACAGCTGCACCTCCACATGCCGGGGTTCGATCAAGGCCTGCTCCAGGATCAGTTCGTCGCTGCCAAAACCATTGAGGGCTTCGGAGCGAGCGGTGCGGATCTGTTCCAGCAAATCACCGGACTCGTGCACCAGGCGCATGCCGCGCCCGCCACCGCCGGCACTGGCCTTGATCATCAAGGGATAACCGATGCGTTGGGCTTCGCGGCTCAATGTGGCGTCGTCTTGCTCGGCGCCCTGATAGCCCTGGATGCAGGGCACGCCGGCGTCGATCATGGCGAGTTTCGACAGGCGTTTGCTGCCCATCAATTCGATGGCGTCGGCGCTGGGGCCGATGAAGGTGATACCGGCGTCCTGGCAGGCGCGGGCGAAATCGGCGTTTTCCGAGAGGAAACCATAGCCCGGATGGATCGCATCCGCGCCGGTGCGGCGCGCCGCCTCGATGATCGCCGGGATGTTCAGGTAAGACTGTTGTACCGCCGCCGGGCCGATGCGCACAGACTGGTCGGCCATTTGCACATGCAGGGCATCGGCATCGGCGTCGCTGAACACGGCGACAGTGCGATAGCCCAGGGCCTGGGCGGTGCGCTGGATGCGGCAGGCGATTTCACCGCGGTTGGCGATGAGGATTTTTGTGAGGGCGGGCATTGCGTTGTTCCTCTGGTATTTGTGTTGCCTGTCAGGCCGTCTTCGCGAGCAAGCCCGCTCCCACCGTTTGAAATGCATTCCCCTGTGGGAGCGGGCTTGCTCGCGAAGCTTTCAAAGGGCCCACCCCGGTTTACGTTTTTGCACGAAGGCCATCGTCCCCTCGACGCCTTCCGCACCGACCACCGCCTCGCTGAACCACTGCGCGGCCTCATCCAACAGCTCACCCGAAGGCTGCACGGCACTTTTCAACAACAACTGCTTGGTCGCCGCATTCGCGCCCGGCGCGCAGCACAGCACATGAGCCAACACCTCATCGAGGCGCTCGGCCAGGGCTTGCGGATCCTGTTCGACAAAATGCACCAGGCCCATGCGCCGGGCCTGCGCGCCATCGAAGCGGGCCGCCGTCAACGCCAGGCGCCTGGCCTGGGTCAGGCCGATGCGCTGGACCACGAACGGCGCGATCTGTGCCGGCAACAGGCCGAGGCTGGTTTCCGGCAGGCCGAATTGCGCCTGATGATCGGCCAGGGCCACGTCGCTGACGCAGGCCAGGCCGAAACCGCCACCGAGCACCGCGCCCTGCAGCACGGTGATCACCACTTGCGGGGCGTGCTGGGTTTCTTCCAGCAGGGCACCGAACGCACGGTTGAGTTCGCGGTAAGCCGTCGCGCCCTGGGCACGGGCATCGGCCATGTCCTTGATGTCACCTCCGGCGCTGAAATGCCCACCGGCACCGCCGATGACCAGTGCGCGAACAGTGCGGTCATCGCGCACCGCCGCCAGCACCGCGCGCAGTTCGCTGACCATCTGCAGGCTCATGGCGTTGCGGCTTTGCGGGCGATTGAGGGTGATGTGCAGCACGCCGTTGTGCAGTTCGAGCAGCAAGGTCTCGCAAAGCGGCAGGCGGCTCATTTCTTTTTCCCCGGCAAAATGCCCATCAGTTTGCAGATGATCCCCAGCATGATTTCGTCGGCGCCGCCGCCGATCGACACCAGCCGCACATCGCGGTAGGCGCGGGCCACCGGGTTGTCCCACATGAAGCCCATGCCGCCCCAGTATTGCAGGCAACTGTCAGTGACTTCGCGGCCCAGCCGACCGGCCTTGAGCTTGGCCATGGACGCCAGCCGCGTGACGTCCTGGCCCTTGATGTATTGCTCGGTGGCCTGGTAGACCAAGGCGCGCAGGCATTCGATTTCGGTCTGCAATTCCGCCAGGCGAAAGTGAATGACCTGGTTGTCGATCAGCGCACTGCCAAAGGTCTTGCGCTCCTTGCAGTATTCGATGGTGCTGTCGACGCAATACTCCAGGCCCTTGATCATGTTCGCCGCGCCGAACAGGCGTTCCTCCTGGAACTGCAGCATCTGCATCATGAACCCCGCGCCTTCGTGGCCGATGCGGTTGCGCTGGGGCACGCGCACGTTATCGAAAAACACCTGGGCGGTTTCCGAGCTGCGCATGCCGAGCTTGTCCAGGTGCGAACTCAGGCTGATGCCGGGGGTGTTCATCGGCACCATGATCAACGACTTGTTGATGTGCGGCTTGTCGTCCGACGTATTGGCCAGCAGGCAGATGAAGTCGGCGCTGGGCGAGTTGGTGATCCACATCTTGCTGCCGTTGATCACGTAGTCGTCGCCGTCCTTGCGCGCCGTGGTTTTCAAGCCTGCCACGTCGGAGCCGGCGCCCACTTCCGAGACGCCAATGCAGCCGACCTGCTCGCCGCTGATGGCCGGGCGCAGGAACTCGTCGCGCAGTTCATCGGAGCCGAATCTCGCCAGGGCCGGGGTACACATGTCGGTCTGCACCCCGATGGACATCGGAATACCGCCGCAATGGATGGTGCCGAACGCTTCGGCGGCGACGATCGAGTAGCTGTAGTCCAGCCCCATGCCACCGAATTTTTCCGGTTTGGAAATGCCCAGCAAACCCAGGTCGCCGGCCTTGCGAAAGATCTCGTGAATCGGAAAACGCCCGGCCTTTTCCCATGCTTCGACGTGGGGATTGATCTCGTGATCGACGAATTGGCGGACGGTGCGGCGCAGTGCTTCGTGTTCCTGGGTGAAGATCATTTTTATTGTTCTCCATTCAATCGCCAGCCTAGAAGCGGGCGATACCAAAACTGTTGGCTTGCAACGGCCGCACGTGGGCCTCGTGGCAGATATCCAGCAAGTAGCCGAGCAAGGTCCGGGTGTCACGGGGGTCGATCAAACCGTCGTCCCACAGGTTGGCGCTGCCGTAGAGTGCCGTGGACTGGCTGTCGAGTTTCTGCGCGGTGACCTGTTCGAGCATGTCGAGCATTTTCGGGTCGGGCACCAGGCCGTCCTTGGCCTGCTTGGCCTCGGTGACGATGCGCAGCACCTTGCCGGCCTGGGCGCCGCCCATCACCGCCGTGCGGCTGTTGGGCCAGGCGAAGATGAAGCGCGGGTCGAGGCCGCGGCCGCACATGGCATAGTTGCCGGCGCCGTAGGAGCCGCCGACCACGATCGTGAGTTTGGGCACCCGGGCGTTGGCCACCGCCTGGATCATCTTCGCACCGTGCTTGATCACCCCTTGCTGCTCCGATTCGGTGCCGACCATGAACCCGGTGGTGTTGTGGAAAAACAGCAACGGGGTCTGGCTTTGGTCGCACAGCTGAATGAACTGCGCTGCCTTGCTTGCGCCCTTGGGCGTGATCGGGCCGTTGTTGCCGATGAAGCCACAGGTGCGTCCCTGGATCTTCAGATGGCCGCAAACCGTCTGCTGATCGAACTCGGCCTTGAACTCCAGAAAGTTCGAGGCGTCGGCGATCCGGGCGATGATCTCGCGCACGTCATAGGGTTTTTTCGGGTCGTCCGGAATCAGCCCCAGCAGCTCGTCGATGGGGTAGAGCGGTGCTTCGTATCGCGGTTCGGGCAACCATGGCAATTGATCGTTCCAGGCCAGCAGGCTGACGATCTCGCGCACCTGGCGTATGCCGTCGGCATCGTTTTGCGCCAGGTATTCGGCGGTGCCGGCCACCTGCGCGTGCATCTCGGCGCCGCCCAGTTCCTCATCGGTGGCGATCTCGCCCGTGGCGGCCTTGAGCAACGGCGGCCCGGCGAGAAACAGCTTGGCCTTGCCGCGCACCACCACCACGTAGTCCGATAGCCCCGGCTGATAAGCGCCGCCCGCCGTGGCCGAGCCGTGCACCACGGTGATCTGCGGCAGGCCCATGGCCGACATCCTCGCCTGATTGGCAAAGCTGCGGGCGCCCTCGACGAAAATCTCTGCCGCATAGTTGAGGTTGGCGCCGCCGCTTTCGGCGAGGGTGATGACCGGCAGTTTGTTTTCCAGGGCGATCTGTTGCAGGCGCAGGGATTTTTTCAAGCCGCTGGGGGAGATGGTCCCGCCCTTGATCGCGCTGTTGTTCGCCACCACCAGTGCCCGTACGCCGGACACATAGCCGATCCCGGCGATCAGGCCGCCACCGGCCGAACTGCCGTCCTTGTCATCGTGCAGCTTGTAGCCGGCCAGGCTGGCCAGTTCGAGGAACGGCGCGCCGGGGTCGAGCAACAAATTGAGGCGATCGCGGGGCAGCAATTGCCCGCGTTTGTCGAACTTCGCTTTGGCTTCGGCCGCTTTGTTCAGCAGGTTCTGTTCGAGCTGACGGACTTGTTCGATGGCGGCCAGCATCGCGGCACGGTTCTGCGCGAACGCTTCACTGAGCGGGTCGAGTTGGGACTCAATCACCGGCATGGCTTATTCCTTGTCCTTGAGCACATCGGGCAAATCGGCGCGGTGAAAACCGTTGTACGACTCGCTGTTGGTCGCCTTGTGGATAGGCCACGCGCGCCCTCCGAGGCTGGCGGCGCCATCGATGCGCAGGGTGCTGCCACTGACGAACGCCGCCGCCGGGCTCAACAGGAACACGATCGCCGCGCTGACTTCCGATTCGGTGCCGATGCGCTTGAGTGGCACGTGTTCGCGCAAGGTCGGGATCACTGCTCTGAAAGCGCCGTCGTAAGTGTCCATGCCGCTGGAGGCAATCCAGCCCGGCGCCACGGCGTTGACCCGAACCCCGGCATAACCCCATTCGAAGGCGGCGGTCTTGGTCAGGTTGTCCATGCCCGAGCGCGCCGCCCCGGAATGACCCATGCCGGGCATGCCGCCCCACATGTCGGCGAGCATGTTGACGATGGCCCCGCCGTGCTTGCTCATGGACTGGTTGAACACTTCCCGTGCCATCAGGAAGCCGCCCACCAGATTGGTGCGCATCACCGTTTCGAAACCCTTCTGGTTGATCGAGGCCAGCGGCGAGGGGTACTGGCCGCCGGCATTGTTGACCAGCCCGTGGATCGGCCCGTGCTTGCGGATCAGCTCGCTCACCAGGTGCGCCACCGCTTCCTCCTCGCGAATGTCGCAGGCCATCCAGTCGGCCTTGCCACCGTCCTGGGCAATCTCGGCGGCGACGGCCTTGAGTTTGTCGGCCTTGCGCCCCACCAGCAGCACGTGGGCGCCGAGGGCCGCCAGTTCGTGGGCGGTGCAGCGGCCGATACCACTGCCGCCACCGGTGACGATGATGTTTTGCCCGGCAAACAAGTCGGCTTTGAAAATCGAATCGTAGGCCATGACGACAGTCCTCTAATTGACCTGGTCGGCGATGCGCTGGGGCACCGGAATCTGGATTTCCAGCAATTGCTGGGCGAAGGCCTTGCCTTGCGGGTCGATGCGCAGGCTGGCGATACCGCCACCGCCCAGGGCGTTTTCCAACAGGAAGTTCAGGCTGTGGGTGGCGGGCAGGTACCAGCGTTCGACACGGCCGAGCACCGGATCGAGGACGTGGCTCATCCAGTCGACGACCACTTCCGGGGTCAAGGCTTCGGCGATCCACGGCAGGTACTCGGGCTCGCGGGCCATGACCCCGATGTTGCTGTGGTTGCCCTTGTCGCCGGAGCGGGCCACGGCGAGTTTGATCAGCGCCACGCTGGCGTCGGCCCGTTCGCTCGGTTTCGGCGGGTCGAAGGGCGCGGGCAAGTCGTCGGGGTCGAGGACATCGACGGCGGGCAGGGCACAGGGCAAGCACTCGCCGCTGAGTTCAATCTCCAGCGTGCAGGTGCTTTTGTCGATGAGAAAGGAAAACAGGCGGATCAGCGGATACACCGTGGGCCGACCGCCAACGATGCCGGTCAGCCCCGGCGCCATGCCGGTGGCGGCCTGGGCGATCTCCCGGGAGAACAGGATCAGCGCCTGCTTGTTCGGATGGCGCACGGCGAGCTTGATCACCACTTCGCGGCTGTCCTGGCGCTGCCCGTGGGGGCCGTAGGTGGCTTCGCTGCCGAGCAGTTCGATGTTCACGTCGCTGTAGGGCGCCCAGCCGCGCCGGGTGAACATCTCCGAGGTCTTGTCGATGATCGCCTGGCTGACGCGGCGGGCCTTGGCCACCGCGTCGATACCGGCGATCAGGCAACTGGCGGTGCAGCGGAAACCGTCGGGGTAGGTGGCGCTGACCTTGTACTGATCGGTAGGCGGCAAGCCTTTGGCGCCGTGGACCCGAACGGCGTTCTTGCCTTGTTGCACCAGTTTGACCTGGGTGAAATCGCAGACCACGTCCGGCAGCAGGTAGGCCCGTGGATCGCCGATTTCGTACAGCATCTGCTCGCCCACGGTCAGTTCGGTGACCAGGCCACCGGAGCCTTCGGGTTTGCTGACGATGAACTGGCCGTCGGTGCTGACTTCGACGATGGGAAAGCCGATGTGTTCGTAGTCGGGCACATCGCGCCAATCGGTGAAATTGCCCCCGGTGCATTGGGCGCCGCATTCGATGATATGGCCGGCCAGGGCGGCCTGGGCCAGTTTGTCGTAGTCCTGCCACGACCAGCCGAACTCATGCACCAGCGCCGCGCTGACCACCGCGCTGTCGACCACTCGCCCAGTGATGACAATGTCGGCACCCAGGCGCAGGGCTTCGACGATGCCGGGGGCGCCGAGGTAGGCGTTGGTCGAGACGCACAGGGGCGGCAACGGCGCGCCGCTGAACATTTCATGGAGGCCGCGGGTGCTCAGTTGCCGGAACTGCGGTTGCAGGTCGTCGCCCAGCAGCACGGCGATCTTCAAGGGCACCCCGGCCTTGTCACAGACAGCCTGCAGGGCGGCGGCGCAAGCCTTTGGGTTGACCCCGCCGGCATTGCTGATGACGCGAATGTTCTGTTCGGCCAGTTGCGTGAGCAAGGGGCTCAGGACTTCGACGAAGTCGCTGGCATACCCGGCCTGGGGATCTTTCATTCGTGCCCCTGCCATGATCGACAGGGTGATCTCGGCCAGGTAATCGAACACCAGATAGTCCAGGCGTCCGCCGTCCACCAGTTGCGCAGCGGCGGTCGAGGTGTCCCCCCAGAACGCGCTGGCGCAGCCGATGCGAATGGTTTTGGGCGCAGTCAATTGAGTAACCCCCTCCGACAGATGTGTTTCGAGACTACCAAGCAAGCGCTTGGTTTGTAAACGGCTGAAATATCTTCCGCCCGAGCGCTTGCTTGGTTGCCATGGCCAGCTTAAATTGCCGGCGCAAGGCCGCTGAATTTTGCTGTGATGGGCGGTGGTGATTGATCGACTGTAGGAGAGAACGGGTGGACGAGCAAAAAGCCCTGAGGGTTATGCGCGAATTGGTCGATAACGGCCAGTTGACCGATCCGGACAGCGCCCGTGGCAAGCTGCTGCAAGTGGCGGCCCACCTGTTTCGCAACAAAGGTTTCGAGCGCACCACGGTGCGCGATCTGGCCGGTGCCGTGGGCATCCAGTCAGGGAGCATTTTTCATCACTTCAAGAGCAAGGACGAAATCCTTCGGGCGGTGATGGAAGAGACCATCCGCTATAACACCGCATTGATGCGGGCGGCCATCGCCGAGGCGGGCAGCGTACGCGAGCGGGTGCTGGCGCTGATCCGCTGTGAGTTACAGTCGATCATGGGCGGCAGCGGCGAGGCCATGGCGGTGTTGGTCTATGAATGGCGTTCGCTGTCCGAAGACGGCCAGGCTCAGGTACTGGCGTTGCGCGACATTTATGAGGATATTTGGCTGCAGGTACTGGGCGAGGCCAAGCGTGCCGGTTTCATCCGCGGTGATGTGTTCATCACCCGGCGTTTCCTCACCGGTGCGCTGTCCTGGACCACCACCTGGTTTCGCGCCGGTGGCAGCATGAGCCTGGATCAGTTGGCCGACGAGGCGTTGATCCTGGTGCTGGAGGAGAAACAATAAGTGCGTATCGTGCAGCAGGAAACTGGCTAACTGGGCGAAACCGCCTAGCTTGAATGCATTGATGCGGTCTTTCGGGGAGTAGGTTGTTTTGATGTCTTCGCCAAATCGGACGGCTTCGCGGATTTTCATGGGAGCGCTGACAGCGTTTGCGGCGTTGTGGGCCATGCCATCCCAGGCGGCGCAGCTGGTGCGCATCGGTGCCGCGCACTTTCCACCCTATACCATCCGCCCGGAAAACGGCGCCGACACCGGCCTGCTGCCGCAGCTGGTCGAAGCGCTCAATGCGCTGCAGACCCACTATCAGTTCGTGTTGGTGCCCACCTCCATTCCCCGGCGTTTCGGCGATTTCAAGCAAGGCCGGATCGACATGGCGATCTTCGAAAACCCGGCCTGGGGCTGGGAAGACATTCCCCACACGGATGTCGACATGGGTCTGGAAGACGCCGAGATTTTCGTCGCGCAACGCCAGCCGGAAAACCGCCCGGCGCGTCAGCAGGAGTATTTTGACGACCTCAAGGGCAAGCGCCTGGCACTGTTCAGCGGTTACCACTACGAATTCGCCAACTTCAATGCCGACCCCAAATACCTGGCCACTACCTACAACGCCACACTGACCTACTCCCATGACAGCAACCTGCTGATGGTCCTGCGCGGCCGCGCCGATATCGCCCTGGTCACGCGCTCGTACCTGAGCGACTATTTCCTGCGCAATCTGAAGGTCGCCGATCAACTGCTGGTCTCCGACCGCATCGATCAGGTGTATCACCACTACGCCATCCTGCGCCCCGCTGCGCCGATCTCGGGCGAGGCGTTCAGCCATTTGCTGCAAGGGTTGCGGGACAACGGTCAGATGCTGAAGATTTTCGACCCGTACAAGATTGCGATCGTACCGGTACCGCGCTGAGCAGGCCGGAACATAACCTGCCTGCAAAAGAGCCGGCTCAGATCCATACATGGGTACGATTGACTACACACCGCGAGCCGCTCAGTCTTTGCGCTCCATTTTTACAAGCGGAAACATCCGATGCCCTTCGTAACCCTGGACGGACAACCCCTTCATTACATTGATCAAGGCACTGGCCCGGCCGTGCTGCTGGCCGGCAGTTACCTGTGGGACCAGGCCATGTGGGCGCCGCAGATAGCCGCGTTGTCGCAACACTATCGGGTGATCGCCCTGGACCTTTGGGGCCACGGTGAGTCCGGACCGCTGCCCGCAGGCACCACCTCACTGGACGACGTGGCGCGTCAGGCCCTGGCGCTGCTCGATCATCTGGACATCGACCGCGTGACCCTGGTCGGGCTGTCGGTCGGCGGCATGTGGGGCGTGCGCCTGGCGTTGTCGGCACCGCAACGGCTCAACGGGCTGGTGCTGATGGACACCTATGTCGGCGTCGAACCGGAGCCGACTCGCCAGTACTACTTCTCGCTGTTCAAGATGATCGAAGAAACCGGCGTGATCGCTCCGCAGTTGCTGGACATCGTGGTGCCGATCTTCTTCCGTCCGGGTATCGACCCGCAGTCGGCGCTGTATCAGGATTTTCGCGCCAAGCTGGCGGCATTGCCCGCTGAACGCCTGCGTGAAAGCATCGTGCCGATGGGGCGCATCACCTTTGGTCGCGACGATCTGTTGCCGCGTCTCGGTGAACTGGATGCGGCGAGCACGCTGGTGATCTGTGGCGATCAGGACAAGCCGCGCCCACCGTCGGAGGCGCAGGAAATGGCGCAGTTGATTGGCTGCCCGTGCGTGCTGGTGCCGGAGGCGGGGCATATTTCCAATCTGGAGAACCCGGCGTTTGTGACCGAAACGCTGCTGAAGTTCCTCGGCGAGAGGTCCCTCAAGACCGCGTAGTCGTTCTTCGCGAGCAAGCTTCGCTCCTACAGGGGATCGCATGGACCTGTAGGCGCGAGGCTTGCCCGCGATGGCGTCAGTGAGCGCACCAACGATTCAGAAAACTACTTCGGCCCGAGAATCTTCACCAACTTGTCCGGCGACGGCGCGCCTTGCTGTTGTTGCAGCTCACCCTTGTCATCCAGGTAGAAAATCGCCGGGGTGGCCTGTAGTTCCAGATCTTCCATCAACTGCATGTTGGCGGCGAGTTTGGCCTGGATCGCCGGCGGCACTTCCTTCATGGCCTTGAGCGAGCTGCCCTTGCCGGCGGCTTCGTGCTCTTGCAAGGCTTTTTGCGGGTCCTTGGCGGCCAGCAGCGCGGCGGATTTGCCGGGGCTGTCTTCGCGGATGATCCCGACCATGATGTGGCGCAACTGCACCTTGCCGGCCTTGACCCAGGGCCGCGCCTGTTCCCAGAACATGTTGCAGTACGGGCAGTTCGGATCGCTGAACAGGTAGACGACACGCGGCGCATCCTTGTTGCCGTCGCCGATCCAGTTGCTCGCTTCCATCTTGCCCCAGACCTCCTTGGACATCGGCGCGTACACCAGTTTCTGCAATGGCGCGCTGCTCAGGTCATTGCCCTCGGCGTCGTACAGATTGCCCAGCAGCACATGCTTGCCGTCCGGCGTCAGGTACAGCGCCATGCCGCGGTTCTGGTATTGCGCGGCGTAACCGCGCAGGCCGTCCGGGGCGTCGAACTGGCCAACGATTTTCGCGCCCTTGGCTTCGATTTTCTTGATCGCATCGGGCAACTCTTCGGCCTGCACCGACGGCAGGTGCAACAGGGCGGCACCCAGGGTCAGGGTCAGCAGGTGGCGGAGGCGGGGCATGGCAGTTTCCTTGAAGAGGTGGCGGGTGCGGAGTCGAAGTTTTCCAGGGCGCGGGCCAGGCTGGCTTGCGACAGTTCGCCCAGATGGCTGCCCAGCAGGCGACCGTCAGGGCTATAGAACAGCGTAGTCGGCAACGCCATGGAACCCACGGCCTGGCCCAGGCGCCCGCTGCCGTCGAACAGCACGTTGGACAGACTCAGGCCCTGGGTTTCCAGAAAGGTGGCGACGCTTTGCATGCTTTCGGCCTGGTTGACGAACAGGAACGTCAGGTCCGGGCGCTGTTGCTGGGCGTTTTCCAGCACCGGCATTTCCCGGCGGCAAGGCGGGCACCAGGTGGCCCACAGGTTGATCACCAGCGGGCCGCCCTTGTAGTCCGCCAGTTGCACGGTTTCGCCAGCGGCGTTGCGCAGGGCGATGTCCGGCAGGCGGGTGCCTTGTTCATAAAGGGTCAGCGAATAGGTCGCCAGCAGCCAGAACGCCAGGCCGCTGACCACGCCAAATCCCAACGGGCGGCGCAAGCCCGGACGGCGCCAGCCGCGGTACAGCGTGGCCAGCACCAGCGCGATCACCCCCGGCCAGGCGAGAAAACCGCCGTCGCGCAGGTCGATCATCTGCCACGGATCGTTGCGGTAATGCGCCCAGTACATGGCGACGAAACCGATCCGCGCCGCCAGCATGCCGATCAGGAACAGGCCGAACAGCACCGACTCGGGGTTCTCGCCGCCGCGCTTGGCCACCCGCCAGCCGATGAAGGTCGCCAGTGCCAACGCACTGATCAGCAGCAGGTGATTCAGCGCGATGGCGAAGGTGCCGAGGGTGAAGGTCAGCATTAACGGGCGTCCCGGGTGATGGCCCAACGTTGCAGGAAGGTCTCGGCATCGACCTCGCCGGTGATGCGCTGGCTGCGACGCTCAGCGCCATCGGCACCGATCCACAGCAGGCTCGGCGGCCCCGGCACCTTGTATCGGCCGAGCAGTTCGCGGCTGGCGGCGTTGTCGGCAGTGACGTCCAGGCGCAGCAAACGCACGTCGCGCAAGGCCTGCATCACCTCGGTTTTGCCAAACACCTGTTTTTCCATGACCTTGCACGACACGCACCAGTCGGCGTAGTAGTCCAGCAGTACCCACTGGCCCTGGGCTTGCGCCGCGTCGAGCTCGCGCTGCAGGGCCGCCGGGTCCTTGAGGGTAGTGAAGGCGGCATGCCCGGTGGGAAGGGCTGTAACGGCGGAGCTTGATGCGCGGAACACCTGTAGCGGCTTGAATAGATCGTCACTGCCACCGGCCGCGCCGATCACCAGCAGGCTGCCCCACAAACCGAGCAGTAACGAGCTGGCACCGAACAGATGGGCAACACGACCGAAACCTTCCGACTGCTTCCAGGCGCTGTAGGCCGCGATCAGCAGCAACGCGCCGCACAGGCCGACCCACAAGGATTCATCCAGCACCGGGCGCAGCATCAGCAGCGCGGTGGCCAGGAACAGGAAGCCGAAGATGCCTTTGAGCAGGTTCATCCAGGCGCCGGGCTTGGGCAGGAAACGATTGCCCACTGTCACCAACAACAGCAATGGCACCCCGATGCCGATGCCCAGGGCGAACAGGATCAGCCCGCCGTGCACCGCATTGCCGCTTTGCGCGATGTACAGCAGGGCGCCAGCCAGCGGCGCGGTCATGCAGGGGCCGACCAGCAGACCGGACAAGGCCCCCAGCACACCGGCGCCGACCAGGCTGCCGCCGCGCTGGTTGCGCGAGACATTTTCCAGACGATCACGCACGGCCACTGGCAGTTGCAGCTCGAAGAAACCGAACATCGGCAACGCCAGCACCACGAAAATCGCTGCGAATGCGCCCAGCAGCCACGGGTTTTGCAGCAGCGCCTGCAGGTTTGCGCCCAGCAACGCCGCCAGTACGCCCATCGCCGCATACACCAGCGCCATGCTCACCACATAGCTGCCCGCCAGGGCGAAACCGCGCTTGGGCGATGCGCCGCTGCCGACGATCAGCCCGGCCAGAATCGGCAACATGGGCAATGAACACGGGGTAAAGGCCAACAGCAGGCCGAGGCCGAAGAACACCAGCAGGCTCCAGCCCAGCGCCCGTTGTTGCAGGCTGCTGGCCAGGGCCTGGTCCGCCGCCTGGCCGGCCGCGGGCACATCAGCCTGGCCGCCGAGATCGACCACTTGAGTCTGCGGTGGATAACACAGACCGGCGTCGGCGCAGCCCTGGAAACCGACCTTGATCTGGCCGGTGGCACCTGCCGGGATCTTCAGTTCCAGGCCCTGGCGATAGACCTGCTGTTCGCCGAAGAATTCGTCGCTGTGGGCCTCGCCCTCCGGCAGCACCGGCTGCTTGTCGGCGGGCAGACCGTCGAATTTCAGGCGTTTCTGATAAAGGTAGTAACCGTCGGTGATCTGCCAATAGAGCTGGGTTTCACCCGACTCAAGGCGCTCGGACGTGAAGACAAAGGCTTTTTCCACTGGCAGGAAGTCAGGCTTGGTTTCAAACGGATTGGTCCCTGCCTGGGCCACACCCGAGATCAAGAGAACAAAAAATAAAAACAGTCGACGCATGGGTAACCCTTATCCCTTTGCAAGTGATGTGCACATTGGGCTGTGACGATTAACCGATGATTAACCGCCACAGCCTTGTGGCAATGGCGGTTGCGGCATAATGTCCGCTTAATCGGTCAATGGCCTGATCAGCAATATTTACACGAGGCTCCCCATGCACGTACTGGTTTGTGAAGACGATGAGTTGATCGCCAGCGGCATCGTCGCCGGCCTGACCGCCCAGGGCCTGACCGTCGAACACGTGGCCACGGCGTCCGCGGCCCGGGCGATGCTCAAGGTGGCGGAGTTCGACGTGATGGTACTCGACCTCGGCCTGCCCGATGAAGACGGCCTGAAGTTGCTCCAGCAGCTGCGCAACAATGGTCTGGAACTGCCGGTGCTGATCCTCACGGCCCGGGACTCGGTCACCGACCGCGTCGACGGTCTGCAGGCCGGCGCCGACGACTATCTGCTCAAGCCCTTCGACCTGCGTGAATTGGCCGCACGCCTGCACACCCTGTTGCGACGGGTGGCGGGGCGCAGCGTCAACCTGATCGAGCACGGCGCCCTGACCTACGACCCGAGCAGCCGCGAAACCACCCTGGGCGGGCAGCCCGTGGACCTGTCGCGTCGTGAACAGTCGCTGTTGCAGGCCCTGTTGCATAACCGCGGCCGGGTGCTGTCCACCGAGCAGCTCAAGGACAGCGTCTACGGTTTCAACGACGAACTGGAGAGCAACGCCCTCAACGTCCATATCCATCACCTGCGACGCAAGCTCGGCAATGGCATCGTCGAGACCGTGCGCGGCCTGGGTTACCGCCTGGGCCCGGCCGATGGCGGAGACCAATCGAAGTGATGAGCCTGCGTTTGCGCCTGAGCCTGACGCTCGGCGGCGCCTTTGCCCTGATCTGGGCCCTGGCGGCAGCCTGGATGCTCAGCGACCTGCGCAACCAGATGATGTTTTCCCTCGACCAGCGCCTGGTGGCTTCGGCGCGGATGGTCGCCGGGTTGATGGAGCAATTGCCACCCTTGCCGAACAAGGGTGAGGGCACGCATTTCAGCGCTGAACAGCTGAATATTCCCGGGGGCATGGCCTGTCAGGTCAGCTCGTTGCGCGGGGAGATCCTGGCCCGCAGTCACACCGATCCGGGGCAAACCCTGGAAGCGGAAAAAATGGGTTTCCACGATCAGATGATCGACGGCGCGCCGTGGCGCAGTTTCACGTTGGCCCGGGGGGATTTGCGTATTACCACGGCGGATCGGCAGATCGAGCGCGAGGCCCTGAACCTGTCGATCCTGCTGGCGGCTTCGGTGCCGGTGGGCGTGGCGTTGCTCGGTTGCCTGTGTCTGTTGTGGTTGGGGATCGGTCAGGGCCTGGCGCCGCTCAACCGCATGCGCGATGCCTTGATGCGCCGCAGCCCTGACTCTCTGGAACCTTTGCAGGTACAGCCGTTGCCCAGCGAACTGCAGCCGCTGCTCGAGACCCAGAACCAGCTGTTCCAGCGCATTGGCAAGACCATCGAACGCGAACGCCGGTTGACCGGTGATGCCGCCCATGAACTGCGCAGCCCGCTGACCGCGATCAAGACCCATCTGCAAGTGGCGCGCATGACCGACGGCGCGGCCCGGGATCAATCCCTGGCTCGGGCCGAGGAGGGTGCCGATCGTCTGCATCGCACGCTTGAGCAGTTGCTGCTGCTGGCGCGGGTCGAGGGCAGCCTGTCTTTCGATGACGGCGTGCAGTGCAGCGCCGAACAGGTGGCGAAATTGGCGATCCAGGACACCGCCGGCGGCGATCGCCAGCGTATCCGTTTGAACGTGGCGTCCAGGCTGTCACCGGCCCCGGTGAAAATGCCTGCGGTGCTGTCGATTGCCGCGCTGCGCAATTTGCTGGACAACGCCCTGCGCCATACCCCGGGTGACGGTGCCGTGGAATTGAGCCTGCAAACCACCGGCAACCGCGTGCAATTCGTGGTCCGTGACCATGGGCCGGGCATTGCCGCGGACGACCTGCAGCACCTGACCCAGCGCTTCTGGCGCAACGGCCAGAGCACCGGCTGTGGCCTGGGGCTGGCGATCGTTCAGGCCATCGTTCAGCGCTGCGGCTGCACCCTGCATTTCGACAGCCGCCCGGATGGCTTGCGGGTTGAACTGACCATGCCGTTGCAGCTCGTCTGAACAACACATCAAATGTAACGCCTCTCCATTGGCTGGCCGGGATTCGCGCAACTATCGTTCCCGGCTCTCAATGGATTGAGGTAACTGTGCCATGGCATCACCGATTCACACCTGCAAGGCCACCCCCGCCGACGCCGGCATCATCTGCCGCATCATCGAGCGTTCCATCCGTATCGGTTGTGCCCGTGACCACCGCAACCACCCGGCAACCATTGCCGCCTGGACCCACAACAAAACCATCGAACATATCCAGCCCTGGCTGAAGGACCCGCGGCTGTACCTCAATATCGCCCTGCTGCAGGACAAGCCGATCGGCGTCGCCATGGCTTCGATCAGTGGACGGGTGGCGTTCTGCTACGTGCAACCGGAGTGGTTTCGCCGCGGCGCCGGGCAGGCACTGGTGCAGGATCTTGAAGGTTGGTTGATCGACCGGGGCCGGCGACAGGCCTGGCTCAACAGTACCCGCACCAGCGAGGCGTTCTACCGGCACTTGGGATATCAGCCCAGAGCCCGGGCCTTCCTGTTTGCCGGGCTTGAGGCCATCCCCATGCAAAAGGGCCTGACGCCCTGAAACGAGGGGCTGTTTTCGGCGCGCAAAAACCATTGGGTGTTAAGCGCAAAACCTGCGCGCGGGCTGTTCATGGGGATTGAATATCCGCTTGATCGATCTCGACGACATGGCCGGGGCCGACGTCGAACAGCACATAGAACGCGGTGTCGGGTTTCTTGAAGGTCAGGGTCGAGTCGGCGCCGAGCTTGCCCGGCAGCAGAATGCTTTCGTCGTAGCCGATCACATCGAGGGTCACCCCCGGCGCGCCGCTGCCATCGGAAAAACCGCCGGTGCACCGGATCTGCTCGGCGTCGATGGCCCTGCATTCGCATATCGGGTTATGGGCCAGGGCGCTGGCGCCGAAACCGGCGCAGAGCACCAGCAGTAAGGCTTTCAAAGAATGAATCGGCTGGGTCATGGTTTGCCTCCCTGGGCGTTCAGCCAGGCGATGGTGGCGGGGGAGGCCTGGGCCAGAGGAACGGATGCCTGATGCATGGAGCCGTCCCAGCCCTCCATGGTTATCCACAGTTCGGCGTCGGTTCGGGTCTTCAGCGGGATCGGCAGCATGGCGCCCATGCGGTAGGGCGTGCCGAAGAAAATCACCCCGGCGGCGCGCAGGCTGCGGGGTTTGCCAATGCGCAGGTACGTGGCCTTGACCTGCTCGCGGCAGCTGTCGCACAGCGCCGCGTTGAAGCTCTTCATGTAACCGGCCGGGCCATCGAGCTCCGGTGCTTCGTTGTGCAACTCGGCCAGGCGCAGGCTCCACGGCCCGACCTGTACTTCGCCGACCTCCCGCTCACCCAGCCCGATATCACCACGCAACAGCGCGGCGTCGGCGAAATACCTGGGCATGAAGCCCAGCGGGATCAACAGCAGCAGGACGTTGAGATGCAAACGCCATTTGTGCCACAGACGGCTGAGTGTCGATGGCGGCTTATCGATGGCGCCCCGGCTCATTGGCTGACCTCCGGTGTCTGCATGGGTGTGGCGGCCGGGGCGCTGGGCGCTTTGTGGCTGCGTTTGAGCGCATTGGCCGTGGCCAGTGCCGTGCGCTTGGTCCAGATCAACAGGCCGCTGAGCACCATCATGCTCAGCAGCAGGCCGAAGAAGAACCAGATCAACTTGATCCAGATTCCGCCGAAATCACCGGTGTGCAGCGGGCGCATGGACTCGGTCACGAACTCCAGGGCCGAGCGGTCCGACAGCAGGCGCGTGGCCGCGACTTCACCGGTGTAGGGGTTGATGTTGGCGGTCTGGAACATCAGCGGATACCCACTGCGCCCGCCCACCGACAGGTAGCTGTAGGCGTTGTCCGGCAGGCTCACAAAACTTTCCTCGAGGCCGGGGATGCTGTCCCTGGCCCGCTGGATCGCCGCGTCCAGGCTGATCCTCGGTGCCGGCGAACCGTCGGCGGTCAGCGGTACGCTTGCACGGGGGACCACGGCTTCGACCGGTTCGGTGGAGATGGATATCTGGTTATCGAACAGGAAGGCTTCGATCAGGAACCACACGGCAGTGATGGAAATCACCGCAATGAACCAGATCGACCAGATGCCGCTGAGCCGGTGCAAATCCCCCCAGAAAATCCGTGCGCCGTGGCGGATGCGCAGGGTCGGGCGCAAAAAACCTTTCCAGAAGCGCTTGTAGACCACCAGCCCGGTCACCAGTGAGGCCAGCATCGGCAGGCTGAGGAACGACACCAGGTACCAGCCCCAGCTATAGCCGTTGGTGAAAGGCACCAGCCACCAGCCATGCAGGGCACGGGTGAAGGCCTGGAAATTGAACGGCGGGGCAGAGCCTTGGATGGCACCGGTATAGGGATTGACGTACACCGTCACCGCACGTCCGTCGGGGTAGGTGACGCCGGCATCCAGGGCAAAGTGCGACTCGTCGGGGCGGTTGAGGCTGTCGACGATGAGGTCGGGCTCGGCCTTGTGCATCGCGGCGACGATCTGGTCGTAGTTCAGCCGTGGCGCGTCGTCCGAGGGCTGGCTGGCGCGCATCTGCGGGTTGGCCAGCCACACGATTTCCTGGCTGACCACCGCCAGGGTGCCGGTCACGCAGACGATCAGGACAAAAAACCAGATCGGCAGCGCCAGCCAGCCATGGACCAGGAACCAGAGTTTGGAGCGGGATTTCTTCGACATGATCACGGGGTCTTATATCGATGAAAAGGCCTCGGCTACGGGCTTCGCAGCGATGAGGTCGATAAAGGTCCGGCCGTGGCTTTTGCCGACGCGACCGGACTGCATCTAGATAGGACGGATGAGCGAGGGAAATCCCGAAGGGGGGATATGAAAGTAAATGTTTCGTGTTCTGCACAGCTCTGAGGAGCGCTCTGCAAAAAAGCTTGTCGTGGCGAGCGAGCTTGCTGTGGCAAGGGAGCTTGCTGTGGCAAGGGAGCTTGCTGTGGAAAGGGAACTTGCTGTGGCGAGGGAGCTTGCTGTGGAAAGGGAACTTGCTGGGGAGTGGGAGCTTGCTGTGGCGAGGGAGCTTGCTCCCGTCAGGCTGCGCAGCAGCCTTCTTCAGGGCCGCTTCGCAGCCCAGCGGGAGCAAGCTCCCTCGCCACAGATATCCCTTGCCACAGAAAGGGTTTCAACGCAGAAAATCCAACACCTCAGCCAGCAACAACGCTGGAACTTCTGTAGCAATGTAATGCCCGGCAGGCAACGCCTTGCCGCGCACATCGGTGGCGACCTGATGCCATTCCTTGAGCGGATCGAAGCAGCGCCCGACCGTACCCTCGGCGCCCCACAGCACCAGCAGCGGCAGGTTCAAATGATGACCGGCGTCGATATCGGCGCGGTCATGCTCCAGATTGATGCTGGGGCTGGTCTTTCAGGAATCCGGCGAACATGGGGGGGCTCCTTGGTGGTGGGTGTGTGCATCCTGAAAGTGTTGTGGAGCAAGAACAAGTGGCCATGTGTGGAGCGATTGTTCATGAATTGTGGTCAAAAGAGGTGCCGCCTTCGCGAGCAAGCCCGCTCCCACATTGGAATGCAGTCAACTGTGGGAGCGGGCTTGCTCGCGAAGAGGCCGGCTCAGACACTGATCTCAACCCTGCTGAAACATCTCCCTGGCCCGCTGTTCAATCTGCTCCTGAGTCAGATCCTCCTTGCGTGTGGCCAGGAACCACAGATGCCCATAGGGATCCCTCAAAGTCCCGGAGCGGTCGCCGTAGAACTGATCCTTGACCTCAGACACCACAATGCCGCCAGCGTCAATCGCCTGTTTATAGGACTTGTCGACATCGGTCACATACAGATGCAGCCCCACGGAAGGCGAGTTGTCCGGATTGCTCAACGGCCCTTGATCGCAGGGCGTGCCGAGCATGATCGGGCAGTCGCCGATGCGCAGTTCGGCGTGTCCGATGCCGCCGTCGGGCATGGACAGGCGCATGACTTCGATGGCGCCGAAGGCTTTCTTGTAGAAGCCGATGGCCTCGGCCGCTTTGGCAATGCCCAGGTAAGGGGTGATGCTGTGATAACCCTCGGGAATGGGTTTGACGCTCATGATGGTTCTCCTTCTTGTTTTGAACGAGTGATCGGTCTCCAGCCGGACGATTAATAGTAGGAGCTGCCGAAGGCTGGGATCTCTTGATTTTGACTGTCGACCGTATTCAAGTTCACAAAAGATCGCCGCCTGTGGCCAAGGCATTGAATTGCAATGACGTCCGGCAATTCATCCTGATCCGTTATAAAAGGCAGTTTGCACCGGGGTTCTAACGCCGCGCCCATCGTGGCGAGGGAGCTTGCTCCCGCTAGGCTGCGCAGCAGTCGTAAATCCGGATTGCGCCCTCTACCTGAAACACCGCGTCACCCGGTTTTGAGCTGCTGCGCAGCCCGACGGGCGCGAGCTCCCTGGCCACAAAGCGCTCATGATCGTTCCAGCAACTGCGCCCCTGGCCCTTGCTTGCCAAGCACATCGCCAAAATTGCGCAACGGACAGGCCTCCATCGACAAACATCCGCAACCAATGCAGCCATTGAGCCGGTCGCGCAGCAGGGTCAATTGCGCAATCCGCGCATCCAGATCCCGACGCCACTGCTGGGACAACAGCTTCCAGTCCTCCGCCGTCGGGGCGCGATTGTCCGGCAGGTTTTTCAACGCCTCGCCGATCTCCGCCAGGGGAATACCCAGACGCTGTGCAACCTTGATCAACGCCACACGGCGCAACGTTTCCCGCGGATAGCGTCGCTGATTGCCCTGATTGCGATTGCTTTTGATCAAGCCCTTGGCTTCATAGAAGTGCAGCGCCGTGACCGCCACACCACTGCGTTCAGCCAACTGGCCGACGCTGAGTTCCTTGCGCAGATTCTGCGAGGTGACCATTTTGAAAATGCCCCTTGACCTCTAGTTAACTCGAGGTTTTAACCTGCACGCCTTCGGATCGCAAGATCTGTCCTACAGATAGCGGGGAATATTCATGCAAGCGCCAGAGAAAAATCGCAGCTTCACCCAGTTGATCGAATTTGAAATCGAACCCCATCAGCAACCCGCGCTGGTGATGGCGTTATCGCAGCAGACCGAGCGCCTGGCCCAGCACTACACTGGCTTTCTGAGCGCGAGCATCCAGGCCAGCGACGACGGCCGGCGGGTGCTCAATTATCTGCAATGGCAATCCCGCGAGGCCGGGGAGGCCGCGTTTCAAAGCTTTGAAAGCGGCGAACAGGATTTTTGGCAGCTGATCCGCGCCCATCAGGCGAAAACCGTCACCTTCGGTTCGTTTCAGGTGTTGCACAGCCTGGAGCGCAGCCACGATCACGCGCTGCACTGCAACCTGGTGCACTGAGGCCTAGATCGACAGCTGCATCAAGCGCTCGCCCTGGACGTTTTCCATGGGCCGCCGCTTGTTCACCGCCAGCTCGCCGATCTTGATCAGGCGTGTGCGGGTCACGTTGCGACTCAGGCCCAGCAGCGCGGCGGTGTGCACCTGGTTGTAATGGCTGAAGCGATAAGCGGCGCGCAACAAGGCGTCTTCGACCTTCTCATGCAAGGCGCCGGCCTGTTCTTCGAAGAGCTTCTGAAAAGCCCGATCCAGTAGCGCTTCGGCAGAGTCGTCGACCTGGGCGTGGTAGTCGTCCTGACGCTCGATGCGCAGGTTGGACAGGCGCAGGTCTTCACGTTCGATCACGCCGTTGCGGCAAATCAGCAGGGTGTGGTGAATGACGTTTTCCAGCTCGCGGATGTTGCCCGGCCAGCTGTAGCTGCGCAGTTTCAGTTCGGCGTCTTTGCTGAGGGTGATGGGGCCGTAGCCCAGGCGCTGGCTGTAGGCGTCGATGAAGTGCCGGGTCAACGGCAGGATGTCTCCCGGACGATCACGCAACGGGCTCAGCTCCAGGCTGACCACGTCGAGCCGGTAATACAGGTCCTCGCGGAAATGCCCGGCGTTGATGGCTTTTTCCAGCTGTACGTTGGTCGCCGCCAGCACCCGCACATTGATCGGGATGCTCTTGCGCGAGCCCAGACGCACCACTTCGCGCTCCTGCAACACCCGCAGCAACTTGACCTGGATCGCCATCGGCAAGTCACCGATTTCATCGAGGAACAGCGTGCCGCCGTCGGCCTCTTCGAACCAGCCGGCCTTGGCACTCAGGGCACCGGTGAACGCGCCTTTCTCATGGCCGAACAACTCGGCTTCCACCAGGGATTCGGAAAAGGCGCCGCAGTTGACCGCCACGAACGGCCGGTTGCGCCGGGCGCTGAGGTTGTGGATATGTCGGGCCACCAGCTCTTTGCCAGTGCCGGTCTCGCCAATGATCAGCACGCTGGCTTCACTGGGCGCCACTTGTTGCAGATGCGCGAGCAAGGCCTGGGATTTGGGGTCTTCGAACACTTGCGCCGTGGCGCGGATCGACGTGGCCAGAGCGGGCGAGGGCGGTAAGGTCAGCAATTGCATGGGGGCACGCTCCTTGTAGGGCAGTTCATGAATAGACAGTCGGAATCGGCAGGAAAGCCGGAGAATTCCTTGCGATTTTCAGCAGGTTGTCGGGATGGACACCGAACAACGGCGCGGCGCTTTCTGCGGCCAGTTGCATGCGGGAGGGACGCCGGGTGCCGCCGGCTACGGCGACGACTTTCAGTGGGCGCGACCTGATCAGTTCCTTGTTGAACAGTTGCCTGAGCAACAGATCGTCAGCGGATGGAGGTGTTATAGAGCTTTGTTTATATTCCGTAAAATAAGTTAAATTAATATTTATAGGTCATTGTGGAATATAAAGCGCGTGAGCGATGGACATTGGGAAAACCTGATAGCCACTATCGAAAGCGATGATTTCTGTACGCTCAGCGGTCCGAGTAGCCTGTGTTCATTGCCCCGAACCCAGATTGCAGGACGCCGACATGAAAACCGTGACCGCCACTTTGCTGCTGTTGACCCTCTCCGTTCTCGCCGGCTGCGCGAGCCACGTTTCCCCGGAACTGCGGCCTTACACCGCTGAAGAGACCCGGGAACTGGCAATGGAAGCGTTGAACCGTCGCGGTTTGTCCTTCGACGAATACCACGCGAAAAAAGCCGAACTGCTCGGTCAGCCACAGAAGACGTTTGGTTTCGATAAACAGGGTGAAATGAACGCCGAGCGAGCTGTACAGCTGCACGGTCGCCCAAGCTAATCGGAAACTGTACTGCTTGAATTTTCGTCCAACTGTCCGTGGGTTTCGCGCAAGGTGTGCGATAGGGTCATAGCCTGACCGACCCTGATGGACTGCCACCATGACACTCTCATTCGATTTGCTGTTGGGCTTTGCCTTGTTTGCCCTTGTCACGTCCATCACTCCGGGCCCCAACAACACGATGTTGCTGGCATCGGGCGTGAATTTCGGCTTCAACCGCACCATTCCCCATATGCTCGGCATCACCTGCGGGTTCTTCGTGCTGGTGGTGGCCGTGGGTTTCGGCCTGGGTGCCGTGTTCAAAACCTATCCTTTGCTCTATACGGTATTGCGTTATGTCGGCGCGGCGTACCTGTTGTACCTGGCGTGGAAAATCGCCCATTCGGGGCCGGTTTCCGACAGTGACAAAGGACAGGGCAAACCAATCAGCTACCTGGGCGCTGCCGCGTTCCAGTGGGTCAACCCCAAGGCCTGGATCATGGCCATCGGCGCCATCAGCACCTACACGCCCATGCAGGGCTACTTCACCAACGTCATCGTGATCGCCGCCGTGTTCGCCATCATCAACTTGCCAAGCGTCGGGGTCTGGGCGGCCTGCGGTACGCTGTTGCGCAACGTACTCAAGGATCGTCGCTGGTTGCGCCTGTTCAACTGGGGCATGGCTGCGCTGCTGGTGGCCTCGCTGTATCCGATCCTGCTTGAAAGCTTTAGCTGACGCATTGCTTCAACCGGTTGCCCGATGCCTGTTAAGCTGGCTTTTCAGGAGCGTTCCTACGCACTTTTAATGAAGCCAACCTTCTTTAACGGCATCCGATCAGGTATTGGTAACGTTCTGAAACCGCTACGCAGCTCACAAGGCTGCGTTTTGGCGTTTGCAGCCACGAGCCTCCTGACCCCGGAACACGCTCTGCGAGTCTTTTATGAATAAACGTCCGTTGTATTTCGACTACGCCGCCACCACCCCGGTGGACGAGCGGGTCATCAAGGTCATGGTCGAGTGCCTGGGTTTGAACGGCAATTTCGGCAACCCGGCTTCCAGTTCCCACGCCTTCGGCCAGCAGGCCCGGCAATCGGTGGAACGGGCTCGGCAGCAAGTGGCCCAACTGATTGGCGCCACGCCTGAACAGATCGTCTGGACCTCCGGCGCGACCGAATCCAACAACCTCGCCCTCAAAGGCGTTGCCCAGGCGCGCGGCGTTGCCGGCGGGCACATCATCACCAGCCAGATCGAGCACAAAGCCATCCTCGACACCGCCCGTCAATTGCAGGACTCGGGTGTCGCAGTGACTTATCTGGTGCCGGACGCCGATGGCCTGATCACCCCGCAAGCGGTCAGCGAGGCCATGCGCGAGGACACCTTCCTGGTGTCGCTGATGCTGGTCAACAACGAACTGGGCACGGTCAACGACATTCCCGCCATCGGTCAGGTGGTGCGCGAGCGTCAGGCGTTGTTCCATGTCGACGCGGCACAGGGCGCGGGCAAAGTGGCGATCGACCTGGCCGAGTGGCCGGTGGACCTGATGTCGTTTTCCGCGCACAAACTCTATGGCCCCAAGGGCATCGGCGCGCTGTACGTCGGCCCGCGGGCGCAACAGCGCTTGCTCGCGCAGATCCACGGCGGCGGGCATGAAGGTGGCATGCGTTCCGGCACCCTGGCGACCCATCAGATCGTCGCGATGGGCGAGGCCTTCGCGCTGGCGGCAGCCTCCTTCGATGAAGAAAAAGCCCTGATCGCAGGGTTGCGCGAACGCCTGCTGCAGCAGCTGCTTGGCATTCCCGGCGTGCGCCTCAACGGCAGCGCCCTGCAGCGCATCCCGCATACCTTGAGCTTGACCTTCACCGAAGGCGAGTTCAATTCCGCGGCACTGCTGGCCACCATCGCGTTTTCCGCGACCTCGGCCTGCAATTCCGCCAGCAATGCGCCATCCCATGTGCTGCTGGCGCTGGGGCATGACGCCCGTTCCGCCAGTCGCACCATTCGCCTGAGCCTGGGCCGGTTCACCACCGAGCAGGATATCGATCAGGCGGCACAACTGATTAAAGCGGCCTGCGCCAGTGCTCCGGCATTCTGGCAATAGGCAAACCGGCCGACGCTGATCGGCACGACACAACAACGATAAGTGGTTAGCAGGAGTTACGATGAGTACGCAGTCTTCGATCAATGGATCGGTGCCCCAGCGCCTGGCGCAAACCCGTGAGCTGATGAGCCGGGAGGGCATTCACGCGCTTCTGGTGCCGTCGGCCGACCCGCACCTGTCCGAATACCTGCCGGGTTACTGGCAGGGGCGGCAGTGGCTGTCGGGCTTCCATGGCTCGGTCGGCACCCTGATCGTGACCCCGGATTTCGCCGGTGTCTGGGCTGACAGCCGTTACTGGGAACAGGCGACCAAGGAGCTCAAGGGCAGCGGTATCGAACTGGTCAAGCTGCAACCGGGGCAGCCATCGCCTCTGGACTGGCTGGCCGAACAAACCCCTGAAGGCGGCGTGGTCGCGGTCGATGGTGCGGTAATGGCCGTGGCCTCGGCGCGTACCCTGGGCAGCAAACTTGAAGAACGCGGAGCGCGCCTGCGTACCGATATCGATGTGCTCAACGAAGTCTGGAGCGATCGGCCGATTCTGCCGAACGCACCGATCTATCAGCACTTGCCGCCGCAAGCCACCGTCAGCCGTGGGGAAAAACTCACCAAGCTGCGGGAAACCTTGCAGGCCAAGGGCGCCGACTGGCATTTCATCGCCACCCTCGACGACATCGCCTGGCTGTTCAACCTGCGCGGCGGCGACGTATCGTTCAACCCGGTGTTTGTCTCGTTTGCGCTGATCAGTCAGCAGCAAGCGACGCTGTTTGTGGCGCTGAGCAAGGTCGATGCCGAGTTGCGCGCAGTCCTGGAAAAGGACGGCGTGACCCTGCGTGATTACAGCGAAGTGGCGGCCGCCCTGGCTGAAGTGCCGAGCGGTTCGAGTCTGCTGGTGGACCCGGCGCGGGTGACGGCGGGGCTGCTGGATAACCTCGACAGCGACGTCAAGCTGATCGAAGGCCTGAACCCGACGACCCTGGCCAAATCACAGAAGAGTCTGGCCGATGCCGAACACATCCGTCAGGCCATGGAGCAGGACGGCGCGGCGCTCTGTGAATTTTTCGCCTGGCTCGACTCGGCCCTGGGCCGTGAGCGCATCACCGAACTGACCATCGACGAAAAACTCACGGCTGCCCGCGAGCGTCGTCCGGGTTACGTATCCTTGAGTTTCAACACCATCGCTGCGTTCAACGCCAACGGCGCCATGCCGCACTACCACGCCACCGAAGAAGAGCATGCGGTGATTGAAGGTGACGGCCTGTTGCTGATCGACTCCGGTGGCCAGTACCTGGGCGGTACCACCGACATCACCCGGATGGTGCCGGTGGGCACGCCGACCGACGAACAGAAGCGCGATTGCACCCGCGTGCTCAAGGGCGTGATCGCCTTGTCTCGTGCGCAATTCCCCAAGGGTATTCTGTCGCCGCTGCTCGATGCCATCGCTCGTGCGCCGATCTGGGCCGAGAACGTCGACTACGGCCACGGCACCGGCCATGGCGTCGGCTACTTCCTCAATGTTCACGAAGGCCCGCAAGTGATCGCCTACCAGGCCGCGCCAGCGCCGCAAACGGCGATGCAGCCGGGCATGATCACCTCGATCGAACCGGGTACTTACCGCCCGGGCCGTTGGGGTGTGCGCATCGAAAACCTGGCGATGAACCGCGAGGCCGGCAGCAGCGAATTCGGCGAGTTCCTGAAATTCGAAACCCTGACCCTGTGCCCGATCGACACCCGTTGCCTGGAGCCTTCGTTGCTCAGTGCAGAGGAAAAACAATGGTTCAACGCCTACCACGCCGAAGTGCGTGAACGCTTGAGCCCATTGGTCGACGGTGCGGCGCTGGAGTGGCTGAACACCCGTACCGCGGCTATTTGACCGGTTGCAGTTCAGGCGCTGATGCCAGCGCCTGACTCATGTAGTCGACAAAGGCTTTGACCCTGGCGGATTGGCGACGATTCGCCGGGGACACGGCATGAATCGGCAGCGATTGCGCGCTATATTCCTGCAGAATCGCGATCACGCGTCCCGCCTTCAGATCCTCGCTGAACAGCCAGACCGGCGACAGCGCGATCCCCAATCCTCCCAACACCAACTCGCGAATCGCTTCGGAGTTGTTGCTTTGTGCATTGCCCTTGATTCGCACTTCGTGCCCGCCTTCATAGGTCCACAGGTTCTGACTGGTCAGCAGATTGAACTGCAGGCAGTTGTGCCCGGTGAGTTCTTCGGGGCTTCGCGGTTGGCCGTGTTTTTCCAGGTAGTGCGGCGCTGCGACAGTGACCCGATGGGTCGTGCCGACATGACGGGCAATCAGGCCGCTGTCGCTCAGTGCGCCAATGCGGAACGTGACGTCCAGGCCTTCGCTGACCAGGTCCTGGTTCTGATCGCTCAGTTGCAGGTCGATCTGGACGCCGGGATGTCGATCAAGGAATTGCGGCAGGCGCGGGGCAATCTGCAGGCGCCCGAAGCTTACAGAGGAACCGATCCTCAGGGGACCGGCAATGGATTCCCGGCCGGACTGGAAGCTGTGCTCGGCGGCGTCCACCGCGGCCAGAATCTGACGACATTCGCTGTAGTAGCGCTGGCCCTCATCGGTCAGGGATAACTTGCGGGTGCTGCGGGCAATCAGCTTTCCTCCCAGTTCCGCTTCCAGGGCTCGCAACACTTTGCTGATGGTCGGCTGGCTGGTCTGCAACTCCCGGGCGACGGCGGAAAAACTGCCGCGTTCGATCACCCGCACGAAAATCGCCATTGCGTTGAGTTTATCCACAGGGGTCTCTCATTCATGCCATAGGGGCATGTTTACTATAGCGATACGGCGTCTTATCGGCATGAGTGTACAGGCGCAAGATCGGTCCTACACATTCATTCGATGGGAGTTTTCGAAATGACCGACTCACTGCAAATGCGTGCGCTGATTGTTGACTCAGCCAATGCTTCACTGCGCTTGGCTTCCATTGATCGGCCAGTCGCTGGCCCAGGGCAAGTGCTGGTGCGGATCGCTGCCAGCGGGGTGAACCCGCTGGATGGAAAGATCCGCGCCGGCCAGGCGGCTCATGCGCGTCAGCCGTTGCCGGCGGTGTTGGGGATGGACTTGGCGGGAACTGTTGAGGCGTTAGGGGAGGGCGTCAGTGGCTGGGCACCGGGGGAGGAGGTGTATGCCATGGCAACGGGGATTGGTGGGGCTCAGGGTTCGCTGGCTGAGTACGCGGTAGTGGACGCGCGGCTGATGGCGCTCAAGCCGAGCAATCTGAGCATGCGTGAGGCGGCCGGGTTGCCTCTGGTACTGATTACCGCATGGGAGGGCCTGGTCGACCGGGCGCGGGTACGGGCTGGGCAGAAGGTGTTGATTCAGGGTGGGGCTGGGGGTGTCGGTCATGTCGCGGTACAAATTGCCCGGGCTTTTGGTGCGCAGGTGTTTGCCACGGGTTCTGCGCGGCATCAAGAAATCATAGAAGGCTTGGGTGCGACCTTTATCGATTACCGTTTATCGTCAGTCGAGCACTACGTGGCTGAGCACACAGGCGGGGAGGGCTTCGACATTGTTTATGACACCGTGGGTGGCGAAACCTTGGATGCGTCTTTCAAGGCGGCGCGGGTGTATCACGGTCATGTGGTGAGTTGCCTGGGGTGGGGGCAGCACAGTCTGGCGCCGCTATCGTTTCGCGGGGCTACCTATTCCGGCGTATTTACGTTGCTGCCGTTGCTGACCGGCCAGGGGCGTGAACATCACGGGGAAATCCTGAGTGAAGCGACACGGCTGATCGAGGCGGGCAAGCTCAAGCCGATTGTCGATTCACACCGGTTCACGTTGGAAACCGCCGAGGCCGCCCATCAACGGCAGTTGTCGGGAGCGGCGCAGGGGCGGTTGGTGGTCGAGATTTAACGCAATGCCTCGAGTACGAAGTCGAGGCGGTCCTGGCCGAAGAACAACTGATCACCGACGAACATGCTGGGGGCGCCGAATACACCCCTTTGAACGGCTTTGTCGGTGGCATCCTTGAGGGCGGCCTTGACTTCCTCATCGGCGGTCAGGGCCAGTACCTCCCGGGGATCGAAACCGTTTTTCGTCAGCACTGCCGCAACGGTGGCCGGATCATCGAGGCTTTGAGCTTCCACCCACAGGGCGGTGAAGAGGCAATCGATAAAGGCTGGGAAACGCTCGGGATGACGCCGTTGAATGCCGGTGACGGCGCGCATGAGCATCAGGGTGTTGATGGGAAAATGCGGGTTGTACTTGAGCGTTACGCCGTAGCGTCTGGCGTAACGGTCAAGGTCCTGAAACATGTAACGACCTTTGGCCGGGATGGTTGCCGGCGAGGCATTGCCGGTGGCTTTGAACACACCGCCGAGCAGGATCGGGATGTAGATCAACTGGCTGTCGGTTTGCTCACAGATTTTGGGTAGCTGGGTGTAGGCCAGGTATGTGGCGGGACTGCCCAGGTCGAAGTAGAACTCCACGGTTTTGCTCATGGTCGATGCGCTCTGCTTATTGTTGTGGGAAGGGCTTACCAGCGTTCGTTCCAGGGACGCAGGTCCAGCTCGAAGGTCCAGGCATCGCGGGGCTGGCTGTGCAGGTACCAGTAGTTCTCGGCGATGTGCTCGGGGTTGAGAATGCCGTCCTGGTCCTTGGTCGCGTATTTCTCAGGGAAGTTGTCGCGGATGAAATCGGTATCGATGGCGCCGTCCACGATGATGTGCGCGACGTGAATGTTCATCGGTCCGAGTTCCCGGGCCATGCTTTGCGCCAGCGCCCGGATGCCATGTTTGGCGCCGGCGAACGCGGCGAACCCGGCGGCGCCGCGCATGCCAGCGGTTGCACCGGTAAACAGGATGGTGCCCCGTTGCCGCTTGGCCATGCGCTTGGCCACTTCACGGGCATTGAGAAAACCGGAGAAGCAGGCCATTTCCCAAATCTTGAAATACTTGCGGGCGGTTTCTTCGAGAATGCTGCAGGGCACGTTGGCGCCGATGTTGAAAACGAAGGCCTCGATGGGGCCGATCTCGCTTTCGATCTGCTCGACCAGGGCGATCACCTCTTCCTCCTGGCGCGCGTCGCAGGCAAAGCCGTGGGCTTGACCGCCATGGGTACGAATGTCGTCCACCAGCGGCTGGAGTTTGTCGGCGCTGCGACGGGTGACACAGGCAACGAATCCTTCCTTCGCAAAGCGCTTGGCAATGGCACCCCCCGTGGCATCACCTGCGCCGACGACCAGTACGACCTTCTTGTTATTCATGGTTTGATCCCTTTGGTAAACGATCGTTAACTAAACGAACGTTATGCTACGATTCGGGCAGCGTCAAGGCGATCAACTCAGAGGGAAGGGCATGCGTTATTCGGCCAATCACAAGTTGCAGACTCGGGAAAAACTGCTGGACAGCAGTGCTGTGTCTGCCAAGACATCCGGTTTCTCCACGGTGGGTGTCGATGGCTTGATGAAAGCGATAGGGCTCAGTGGTGGCGCGTTTTACAGCCATTTCTCGTCCAAGGACGAATTGTTCGCGTCGATCGTCGAGCGGGAGTTGCGCCAGAGTCTGGAGCGATTGGGGGCCGGACAGGATCGCGACAAGTTGGAGCGTTGCTTGCAGCGCTACCTGAGCATGTCCCATGTCGAGCATCCGGAAACCGGCTGCGCGCTACCTGCTTTGGGTGCCGAGATCGCTCGTGCCGATGAGGCGATTCGACAGCAGGCGGAACACTGGATTTGTCAGCTTCAGGAGCGTTGGGCGCAGGTGCTGGAGAGCGATAGCCTGGCCTGGGCCATTCTGTCGCAATGCGTCGGGGCGTTGGTGGTGGCGAGAATGCTTGCCACGCCGGAGCTTCAGCGCAGGGTGCTGAAGTCCAGTTACGATGAGATCGGTCGGCAGATCTCAGGCCCGAAAGCCTGAACATTCATTTGCAGATTACGATCATGCTGCGGCTGGTATAGCCCGCCGGGTTGAGGCCGAATGGATAATCGCCGGGTTCCTCCACGGCATCCCCTGACTTGGCGATGACCTTGTACCCCTTGGGGGCGCAGGAGTTGGCGGCACTGCTATAGCACTTGTCCCAGGACGATGACAGTCCTGAACAGTTGATGTGCAGCCCTTTCTTGCCGTGTTTGGTATGGGTTTTCGATGTCGCCGCGCAGCCCGCAACGGCGAGTACGGCGATCAGTATCAAAATTCGTTTCATTGCTGTCCTTGGTGCATTTCCGGATCTGACGCCCGGTCTGGCAGTATTTGCTCTCGTAGCAAGCGCTCTGAAATCCCTATCCTGAAAAGTCCATGTGTGACATTGGGTTGCGGACCTAAACATGGCCTAAATGGGCGGCAAATACCAGCACCTCTTCACATCTTCGCTAATCCGCTGCAACTGCGGGCTTGGCGGCGCTGCCCATGGTCATGGTGGCGCCGACGGAAGCCAGGATGATGCACAGGATAGCCATCCACTGTGACAGGGAGAGGTATTCGTGAAGGAACAGCAGGCCTGATAGCGCGCCGAATGCGGGTTCGATGCTCATCAGGGTGCCGAAGGTCCTGGCAGGCATGCGAGTCAGTGCGACCATCTCCAGGGTGTAGGGGAGGGCAGTGGAAAGGATGGCGACACCGATGGCCACCGGGATCAGAGAGGGCGTCAGCAGCGCGGCACCTGCATGCACGATGCCGATCGGGGCGACGAACAGGGCGGCAATCATCACGCCGAGCGCGGCCGTCTGTACGCCGTTGTCCGCGCCGGCTTTCTGACCAAAAAGAATGTACAGGGCCCAGCAGGCTCCGGCGCCCAGTGCGTAGCCGGCGCCCACTAGGTCGATGCCTGCTGTGGTTGCGCCTGTGGGTATCAGCAGCAGCAAGCCGATGGCGGCGAGGGCGATCCACAGGAAGTCGATTGCCCGTCGTGAGGCGTAGATCGCGACGGCCAACGGTCCGGTGAATTCTAGTGCCACGGCAATACCCAACGGGACGGTGCGCAGGGACATATAGAAGAGGAAATTCATGCCGCCCAGCGCCATGCCGTAGACAATGACGGTGCGCAGGGATCGTGCGGTCAACTTGGCTCGCCATGGGCGCAGCAATATCAACATGATCACGCTGGCGAAGATCAGTCGCAGGGTGGTCGTCCCTTGGGCGCCTATGACCGGGAACATGCTTTTGGCCAGGGAAGCGCCGGACTGGATCGATGCCATGGCTATTAATAGCAGGCCGACCGAGAACAAGGTCGAGGCAAGGCTGCGAGGCTGATCATTCATTGAGAGGCATCGTCCGAAGTAGGGAGCTTGGGTATCGTTGTTGGTATTGGGCAATATACTGCGCAATCGCCGCGTGCGCGTCTATATATAAGCAGCGAATTTGCACCTGCTGATAGAAACTTCAAATCAGGGGTTGACGGCAGATTTCAGGTGTCTATAATTCGCCCCACTTCCGGCGTAGTCGAAACGGAAAACTCCTTGGTAAACAATGAGTTACGCAGTTTTCGGCAGCAGGTTGCTTCAGGTTATCGAAGCGCGAAGGAAGTTGAAAAAGAGGTGTTGACAGCAGCGAGTAACGCTGTAGAATTCGCCTCCCGCTGACGAGAGATCGCCGGCGCAAGTGGTTGAAGTTGTTGAGGATTCCTTGAAAACTTCTGAAACAAACCGCTTGACAGCAAATGAGGCTGCTGTAGAATGCGCGCCTCGGTTGAGACGAAAGCTCTTAACCAACCGCTCTTTAACAACTGAATCAAGCAATTCGTG
>Ga0208788_1000013_pt1 | contig 177789 bp, 222 predicted proteins | sample Wag4_2014_7_11_3_FD_187363 | JGI IMG/M metagenome (GOLD analysis project Ga0208788, IMG submission 187363) | Fresh water mixed with fracking chemicals microbial communities from Ohio, USA - Utica-2 Time Series FC 2014_7_11 (SPAdes) (version 2) ... | reverse complement strand
GTGACACCCGCAACTGGCATCCTGTGACATTAGTATCGCTAAACCCAGAGCGCCGAGTAGTTAGGGAGGTAGAGAAAATAGCTGCATAAAAATCAAACAGGGCGACAGATACCTTGACAGTTACCGGTAGCAGCGTGCAGCCTTCTTGGCACGCTGTGGACCGCCGTAAGCCTGGTCGCGGAAATGGCGATCGGCGACGAATTGGCCATCCTTCATCAACCGAACACGCCAACCAGCATCTGATGGAGTGGCGACCCGGTGATCCCGGGTGATTCCCTGCATCTCGGGATCGGAGTGACGACGTACGGCTCGTACCGGTAGCGGGTTTGGTCGAGGCCCTATTTTCAACGGGATATCAGTCGACATAAATCGTCCAAGTAAGGTCGATCAATCCGCACTGCCATCAACAGCACTGCCCGCGAGCTCGTTGACCTGGTCATCGGCTGCGTAAAACCTACCGCCCCCCAGCAACATGGTAGTCATGCCCATATCGGGCAAGGTCAGTTTCGATGCGTCATCGGCATTTGCGCCTTTGGGCTGCACCTTTGCCGGCATGGGGATGGTTGCTGCTTGAAGAGGGATTGGCTCCAATGAGCTCAATGCGTTCTGTGGCCGTGATTGAGGTTTCGGGAGCGGCAACGGATTGGACCGCCGGGGCATCAGTAACGGCTCACTCCCCTCCTCACTCTCCGGTAGTACGGTTGTCATTGAGCTTTCAAGGGTGTCGAACAGTTCATCAGACCGGGACATCAATTTTCGGAAAACTGAGTCTGTGAGGTCCTGATGCCGGCGAAGATTGCCGATGGCGCGAACGGTATCTGTAGATATCGCGTCCAGAGCATGTCGAAGTTCTGTCCTGGTCGCGTGGGTCAAGTAGTTGCTCTTGAACAACGTGCGTTCAGCCTCCTCTATGCGGACTGCAAGTTTTTCCATCGCCCTCAGCTGCCGCTGTTCACGCTGTTCCTGAGTTTTGGAGAAACGGCGGACGCGTTGAAGCCAGTAATACCCCCCCGCAACCAGGGCAATGGCCATGCCCGATGCAATCACCGGTGATGTACCTGAATGAGGGCTCTCCGGAAACAGAGAAAAACCGTAGGATGTCGACACCAAAAGGGGCCCCGTCAGCACCCCTGTTACCACTGCCAAGACCATTGGTTTGTACATATGAGCTCCAACGCCAAGCTTGCTTGTTAGAATGATGTTTAAGATACATAACGCGTAAACGTACGCCTAATGCATTACACCCTTTCAAGACGTTCTTGTCACGCTGAAAGAAGAACTCAACTCGATGCACTCGTGGTTTAGTCCAGAGAATCTGACGCTGAAGAACAGGGTCTGCCTCGCCAGCAAACCTCTGGGGGGCAATGCCGTCAGTTATTAATTCGTCCCCTTCGTTCTGCGAGTTCGAAAAAGCACCTGGCCCGATCGCCACCGGGTATCACAGCCAAGATCCGTTCGAAGTCACAGGTATAAGCTTCCCCAAGAGCTTTCCATCAGATTTCATCCGGATCAATAACTACATCTGGTCCAATTTGAAGGACCCTGCCTTGGCACCGGCGATAACGTCTGATTTCAAATTGGTCAGCACCGTCTCGCTCTCCTGGGCGACACCGTGGCCACGAATCCCTCCAGTAGGCACCCAGTAGGTTTTTCCTGTACCTGACTCAATCACTTTCCGGTGAAGGGTCACCGAGTAGCTGTAGAGCCGCTGGCCAGGCATGTAGTCGCCGGTCTCGACGATCGCGAACAACTGGTAGTCGCTCCCAAGCTGGGAAACGGCCGTAGGAAGGTTTGAAACGATCGTGTCCTTGATCTGGCCTTGGGGAATGTCGGTCGCGTTCGACGACAAGGTCATTTCAACCGCTTGAGCGTTCGCCCAGAACAGGCAACCGCATAGGATGGCCGACCACTGAAGCTGTTTAATCATCATGAAATCTCTACAATTGAAGTTAGGCTTCACAGGCAACCGGGGCGAGCTCAATGCACTCCCCGCGCTGTTGAAGCATCATGCTAAAAATGCCGGTATCGATCGGATCTCCCTTGTCCACGTGCTCCCGCAGCATGCGGCTCAGTGTTATGGCTGAGCATTGATCCTTACGGTGCCACCCATCACGCCCCTTTGCGCGAGACTTGGCCATCTTGACCTTCAGCTGCACCGAAAACTCGTTAATGGCTTCCTCGTCCTTTTCGGACTCAGCAGCGGCCTCGGGCGCGTTATAACGGCGAATAAGCGAATCCCCCTCACCTTTCACCGGAATCAACACGTCGACTGCGCCTAACGCATTCAGGGCGCGTGGTACCACTTCTGGATTCGCTCGATATGCAGTGCTCAGTGCGTCAAGCCAAACGCGCTCGATCGCTAGGCCGTCGGTACCGGCCTTCGCGAGGGAGCCTGCCTCATTTTTGGCATCCATCAACCACAACATCGTATTGCAGGACGGGCATGGCTTCGCATGTTCAGGGGATATCAACGTTAATTTCGGATCAGCAAGGAATCCACTGCCGTCGCATTGCCGCACACCGTCGTGATATCGGCACGGGTGATTTTGAGCCGCGGACTCGCCCAGGTTGAATTCATCTTCTGCCAGGACAGTGGCATCCGCCGTCCGTGCTATGCGGGCGAGTTCGCGGGCTGCTTCATCTGGTGGGAAGTCGGCAAGATCACGAATCAAACGATTGAGCCTCCGCTTGAGGTAATCCATATCGAGGCCAAACCGATTCTTTCCCGCGCAGGCCGGGCGGACTTGAGCTAATCCATCGATTACGGCCTGACTGATTCGCGTGAGGTACACGAAGTCTGGATTCTGTCCTTCCGCATGCCCCGCCGCGTAAAACCACTCGTCACCGAACAGATCAGTCATGAGAATTGAGGGCAGCGATTCAAAAGCCATATAACCACGTAAGCTTTCGCAAGCGTTGTAGAGCCGGCGAGCTTCATCCTTCTCGAGAGAATCGTAATCGAGACTGATGCCGAGACGCCGCTCCACGACGACACGTTTGGCATAGGCCACAAGCAGAGACTCGTCGTATACCGTCTGCCTCATCATCGGTGCCAGTGCTGATGCCAAATATTCAGCGTTCTGCCAGGCAACGAATTCAGCGATTGAGTTGGCACCGGTGTTGTTCCACTGATGGCTCCAGCTTCGCCCAAAGCAGGTAACTGTAAGGCTACCGCGGTACCGCCCTAAATCTTGCAAGATACACGTCACAGGATCGAGCGCATCCGCGCCTGTAATCTCGAGTTTTTGGATCGTTGATGCCTCAACCTGCATGGTGAACCTCCTGAGTGAGGGAGAGTGCTATAGAAAAATGGATTGAGAGGTCGATGGCGGCGAGGGGGGCTGAGTTTCAAAAACAGTTTGCGCTTCTGGTACGACGTCAATGCCTATTACTGCGCTAGCCGCTACCTTGGCGGCGGCAATAACCGAGCAATCAGCCTGGGACCAGTAAACAAACGCGGAGCTGCCGCTCAGCCGCACGGTACTCGTCGGGCGAGTCCGCATCAGGTGCTCCACTTCAAATACAACCCATGCGGAATCGAACGGAAGTTCGCGGTTTTCAATCCAAAAAAGGGCGGTTGGAATTTTGAAGAGCATTTCGTAGGCCGCAAAAGCCGCCGTCGCCAGCGGGTCCTGACTCTTCTTGAGTTGAGCCATTACTGGCCCTAATTTCCTCAAAGTCTTGAGCCGGATGTCCTTCGCCCAGCTAACCGCGTTTTCACGCCCGGCGAGTGCTGGAAGGGCTACCGGGAAGAAGCCAGTATCAGGATGCTCGACCAATCGCCCAAGCCTTGCTCGACACTCACCACAAACAGTGGCGGTTGCGTACAAGGTGTCACTACGGCGCCCACTGCGGCCCTTGCTGCTAAAGCTGTACATGTCGATGTGACCGCACAGCCTTTTGGTCATAGAAGAAATATGGGCGTTGCTCATCAAGATCTCCTTTCGCACCAGAGTGCTCATGGTTAGATACGCGCCTTGCATCGCAAGGATTCATAACACGTATACTTAATCTATGATCGAAAGAAGTCAATCGGCAAAGCGAATTCAAGCAGTTGGGAGAAGGGACAGAATCAAAGGTCCCATGTCTTGTGCGGTGAACGATTCGGTGATGGCCACCTTCACCAGAAATGGAATTGGCCTCTGCCCTTCGCGAAGATCAGTCAGTTCGCTCAGTGACAACCCTAAACGCTCTGCAAGCCCGGCCAGTTCAACGCCGGCAATCGCTGCCAGGCCATCAAAAAACCCAGCAAGGACTTCAGTCGTCTCACCCGCATCGAGGCGATCAAAGAAGCCGTAAATAAGCGTTCTGCGAACAAAGGAAGATTGGCCGTCAGCTGCGACGACGGCCTCTTTGACAGCGGATGGCAGCGCTGCGATGAGGGATGAGAGATTCATCTCAACACCCATTGCAGAAAGGATACGTACTCTGGCAGCTGGGGGTAACGGACGCATAAGGATTCGGCACTGCCGAATCATGGAAATACTGATACCGATACGCTTGCTCAATTGGGTATCGGACCAGCCCTGTTCCAGGCGGAACAAATCCATCACCTCAGCCCACTGGGCGTTGCTTAAACCGGCCGGGGCTGTAGCGAAAAACTTGCTCCTGGAGGTAAGGTTGCGAACCGGCTCGTCAGCAACCGATGCGATTTCAGAAACGCCAAACATATCAATTCCCCCGGTCTGGTTCAGCCGCCATAGGTTCGTCCTGCTTGGCTGAACTGTCGCTCGAGATGAAGGCCTGCAACATATTCAACAAGGCACCGCCGACGATCAACACAAACATCCCCATGAAAATGTTTCTCGGAGAGAGATCGAGTAGTCCTGCGCGAGTGGCCATCAGAGAGATGAGGGCCACGACAAGCACCACAAGGGCAGTCACAACTTTCATGATCAAACGGCGAGTAGCATTGCTATCCATCGGATAAGCCCTTTTATGATTCGTAACGTGTACCAATATACACCCAACCAATCAGAGGAAAAACCAAACCTTCCAGTATCTTTATCATTTCGGCCCGCCCACAGGATTTGTACGGTTTAGGATCGCTGGCGTTGGCTGAAAGGACGCTTCGCGAGAAAGTCCCTGGAAGCCAAACGAAAAAAACCACCCTCGCGATGCAAGGGTGGCCGTGGTCGCAGTTACAGGATTGCTGGGCGGGCTTGAGTCCCGAGTTGAGTTCCAATGAAGAAGCTGCCTGAGCCATTTTCGCTGGTAAGGCTTGTCGTCGTTTGAATTTCTACTGATGCCAGACAGCCAGTTTCCGGGCTGGCGATGGCAATTGAGCGCTGCTTCAGGTGCGTTAATCCTACTGGGTGAAAATCCTGACCCATTTCCCGCTTGAGATCACGATTAATCGAGTCGCACATTTCACCCGCAGTGGACTCAGCCAATGCCATCGCGGATACCGCGTCGAAACACACACCCTTCACGATCACCTCAGTACCTGCTGCACCGTCCTCAAGACCGACGACAACATACGCGGTCAGCGGCGTGCCCTGGACAACAATGAGGTCCGTGATAACAGCCGAGCGATTCATCTCTTCGATTGTAACCAACACCTCGTCTCGCACGGAACCGGCCGTAAAATCTCCGACCCCGCTCAACAAACAGCCGCGTGCGTCAACCGGTGCGGATGCGGCTTGTGCGTACAGCAATGCCAATTCATGAAAGCTCATATTCATTCTCCTGAAAGATGGATGCAAGACTCTTGCGTAAGCCTTGCAACAGGGTAATGAGCCACATGAATATATATTTTTTCGTTTTCCATCACTCCACCTTCCTTGATGCGCTGCTGTCAGTTAGAGATTCGTACAAACTTGAAATTCATTTTGTTGAGTGATACGGAATATAGTGCTCTACCAATTATGTCGCGTCCTGAAACAAACCCCCAATATCGACTATCTAGGCTATTTCCACGGTTATCGCCGAGAACAAAAAAGGAGTCGTTCGGAACTAGGCACTTCAACCCCACTTCATTCCGCTCACAGCCCGGGATATTCGGAAAATCGGTGCCGCGTCCAAGCTCACGTGCATGGGTGTCACGCAATATTTTAAATCGATTACCTGCCAATTCTTCAGTCGCTGACATGACTAACTTTGGCGCCCCTGATGTTTCATCGACATACTCGTACCGTTCGACGTCCTCCTCAAGGATTCTCACACTATTGACGTACAGTTCCCCTTCTCTATATTCAATTAGGTCACCCGGAATCCCGATCACTCGCTTAATGTACGGCTTACTTCTATCCAGAGGAAAGCGGAATACGAGAACATCGGCCCGCTGCGGCGAGGAAACTTCAAGAAACAACTTGTTGGATAGCGGATATCGTAGTCCGTAGGTGATCTTGTCGACCAAAACAAGGTTTCCAACGGCGAGATTAGGACGCATTGAAGAGGACGGCACAACATAGCCCTCTGCCACGAATGACCTAACCACAAAGAGCAGCACGGCAATCGGCACAAGCTCCACCGCGAATGCGATAACCCCCTGGGTAAACCGGATCTTGCCGCGGGCGGCTCGAACACGCTCGACAACCCAAAAGGGAGCTCCAACTGTTATGCACAGAAGGAGGATTGTGTGCATATCGACGAAGGTACACAGTAGGAAATAGGGCCCCAGGACTGCCGCCATGCATCCCAACGTGTATACCCACTGAGGTCCGCGAGCCATACATGACTTACGACACAGAACAGGGGCGATAGCCGTAAGACCCAGTCCTGATAGAAACAGGCTCACAGGATTCTCCCTGTACGCAGTGCGTGAATATGAACTCCCATTAACACCAGAAAAATTACTAGCGAAATCAGACCGCACGCCCAGCCAGCGTAAACAAAATAGGTGCCAACACGGGATATCCAACCATTTAAAATATTATCATCAACAGATTTAATGCCAGCGCCAATACACCACAACAAAGCCGCCAATACCCAGCCATTTAAGAGCAACTGCACCTTGTATCTGACACCTTTAATCGGTGTTTGACCTGTAAGCATATTCACTCCGAACGTACGACTGACCAGCCAAAACGATCAATATTGAGTTTCCAGCCAGGAAAAGCATTGATGAGCAACCCTGTGCCAGGTGACGCGCTCTTGCAACCAAACTCGTAACAGTAGAAATTCGATAACTTTTCTACATCAGAGCTGTACGACTCCCAGAATGCTTCATATTCCGGGCTTTCCGTATCTGGCTCGCAATACCCATACTGCAAAGGGAATGGTTGAAGGGCGTAGAGTGAAAGGTCTACACACTGACTAACGGATTCAGTGAGAGCATTAAAAAATCTGTGGCTTATTCCGAGGTGATTGCAGTCTGACCTGACTTCCAAACGGTTCAGAAAAAGTATTCCTCCGTTATATACGGCACAAAACAAATCATCCACGCTCGTACTAGACAAGTCGCTAACAATTTTATTAAGGGATTCACTTAGGAGGTCGCATGAGTCAGAAATCCCCATACCGCGACCGGTGCCTCTCGAGAGCACTGTGGCATCCAAAACGGCGACAGGGACAGCATCGCCAGGCCTACAGAGCAACGCAGAAAGCGCTCGGCCTTCGCAGACGGAACCACCGCAAAAAACGTCTTCTGACAAGCAGAATCGAGCGATAAACCCTTCACCAACAGAGACTGACTGAACGGCGCCGTGAAGCAATGGTATGCCGTTAAAGAACCCGCTTTCATCTCGGTCTCTGCGCAGGAACCCGCGCAGCGCTTGGGGCTTCACCATGCCGGCTCCTCAGTTCAATCCAGAACCAGCACGGCCTGGCTGTTTCGCCTTGGAGACCTTCCGATGGAAGTGCTTCAACACCTGGCAATAAACGATCGTCACCAACAGCAGCACAATGCATGACACAGCAGCGAACAGGCCGATGTAGCCAATTTTCAACCACACAAATACAAACGCAGCCAAAGCAAATCCGGCAGATGGCTGCCCGATCAGCCACAACGTACGGTTCGCCCAATTAAATAGGTTCACTATCGATTCCTCCAGTGATTCGATCCACGACACGTATGCAGAGAATGCTCGTCGGGGCGTGATTCAAACCACTCAGTAACAAAGAAGATTTTAGAAAAGAGCCCCAGCTCATCAGCTAGGGGGCCCAACTGGTCAGCGCGGAATGTGTCAGGCCGCAGCCATGATTGAGTAAATGCAGTAGGCCAAAGCGAACGAACCAAGCCCGCCACAGAGCCACAGCTGAAGGTTGGTGTCCCGGATCTCACGGGATACGAAGCCATCGAGAAGTGCGGCCTGGGAGTCTCCCGAGGTATTTTTCACAGTGAAAAGGGCCTTGCGGCGCTTGTATGCGATCGAAAAGATGATGGCAAGGACAACAACAAAGATGCGAGCAACAATATCCGGGGTAAGTGTCATAGCGTAATCCTTGTGTAAAAAGTGATTTTATGATGCATATCGCGTACGCATACGCAAGTTACGGAGGCGATCGATCCATTTTGTCGATGCTGACCGAGTCATTCATCTGCTTGATCGCCGACAGCATGGGGTCCCTCAGGGCTCCGTCCTCCCCTTCGCAGTGTGGTCTCCGCTCACCGGGCTTGATCAAGCAATAGCGGCCGACCACTTTGACATCTTGGCCTGTGAACTGTGGTGCAACTTTGGGCAGCGGTAATAGAAATCCTGCTCCAACAGCCAATGCACTGACGGACAATGTGGCCAGTCCCGCAATCAAACGGGAATTCAACAGACGGGGGAACCCGGCTCTACCCAAGCTCCACCCCCGTCGCGAGGACAGTCATAACGACTGCCAGGTTGGGGTTGATTACGCCCTTTGCCGCCAGCCCTTTAATTTGCCCCGAGAGGAATTGAGCAAAAAAACGATGCGATGCATCGACAGCATCATCAGTGCTGTTGTGGTCAGCTACCAACACTCGCTGCTCATTTGCCGCTGCTGTCGAGGAAGCCAGGGCGGTCATCAGGTCTGCGAACCGCGTTTCGGCAGTCTTTTCGAGCTTTTGAATACTCAACTGGGACAGAATTTCGGCCGGAATGTCTACGGTGGATACCCCACTGTCATACGCGCCGTCGTAAACCCGAGCGCCGCCATTCTCCAGGGCCACCACAGTGAAGAATCGGCCGAGCTGGTGATGAGGTTCACCAGGCTTCATTTCGAGGATCGGTGGGTTGGACACCTCGTACCCCGCCCCGACTTCAAGCTCAGTCATGTTCATGAATTTCTCCAGAAGGAAATACCGGCCCTTTGCCGGTGCTGCTTAATAATACATAACACGTAGGTATATTTAACAGGGTTTTTTTTGGATACCACCAGTCACCGACCAGTTTTCGCAGTGACACACCACTGTGCACCTACCCTCTCACCCAGGGCTGCTGAGTCGTCTACCAACAAAAAAACCCACCAGCACTGAAAGTGATGGTGGGTCAGATGTAGCGTTAGCTATAAGCGGCTCTTTTAAGTAGAGCTTTTATTTTGTTTGTACCTGCTCGATGTTTCGGCTTGCTCCATGCTGTATGCGTTGGAACTCACTTTTTACGGCGTTAATTGCACCCACCAAGGGGGCAAAAAATAAGCGAGGTGCTTGTTTTGCCGCATTTACGAACTCGGATCCAAACGTATTATTCATTTGCAGCCATCTCCTTCATAGCTCGATAGATACCGAGACTAAGAAACGTTAAGAACAAGAATGCATCAGTTATGGTTAAAGCAGTCTCAAGGAAAGTGAGAACTCCAATTGTTAAGGAGTTCACACCGAACGCTTCTAACTTATGCACGAGAAACGAGAGACCTACGGCCGGGAGACCGATGATGATAAAGATGATGGAGCCGACAAAGCAGTGTGCAGCAAAGTGAGCGATGGGGCTCCACCAAGGTTTTTTTACGGTTTTTGACATCTGTTACTCCTGAAAGGACCTGAGCGGTCGTTAAGTGAATGCATAGGGCAAACTTGCGAGTTGTCCTAGCGATTGGGGATGCTTAACGTGCTCGTGTAATCTCAGGCAGAAAAAAGCCAGACCGAAGCCTGGCTGATTTGCATTTCGAACCGAATCACTTCGGACGTGGGTGACGAACTCGTCCAGGGGTGAATTGCCCAGAGAAGGTGAAGCCCTTCTCTCGAACAAGTTCACGCACCTTGATCTTGTTCGGTGTCGAGCCATTTTCCTTGTGCAGCGCCACATGCTCCGCTTCAACTTTCAGCAGAAATTCAATGTCTTTTTGGCTCATCTCAAGTTTACTCTCGAGCTTCTTGCGATCTGAGAATCGCTTTCCAATTAACGCCGCGCTTACCGCAGCCAGCATGGTGCTGAAAAAGGCCGCACCAGCTTGGATCAAAGCAGATTGCACAGCTGGGTCATTAAGGGCCAATGCCATGTTCATTCTCCTGAAGGTTGTGCTTGCCTCAGGTGATGTAAGACTTTGGTTTGTAATCTGGCGTAGAGCGCAGAGAGACAAAAAAACCCGCCGGATGGCGGGTCTAGGTATGGGCAAAAAATTTAGTGCTTCGCGGTGGGAGTCAACGGCGCTTTACCGTCGGACTCCTCCTCCACTCGGAGAAATTCAGCCTTGATCGCTCTGGCCGCCCCAATCAGCGGTGCAAAATAGAGCCGTGGGGCTTCTTTCGCAGCGCTCAGAAATTCTGAAAAAAAGGTGGTTTTCATTTAAGTAACTCCTTTGTTACCTGAAACCGAAAATCTAATTTATGTATAGCAAACTCAATCGCAACCGGCAAGAAAAACCCTCAAGAGTGATTCCCAAGTCAATAAAAACCCGATGCGCAGTGCGCACCGGGTGGGTGTAGCTTTAACCGTCAAAACGGTATGTTAGGTTAGTTAAAAAGGGACATAGTCCCGGTTTGAGCAACAATGGGCTCAGGAGCTGCAACAATAATCACTTGTTCAGGAGCAGCACGGCGCTTTTGGAATTTCAGAATATTGTTTCGGGACCTCATCAAGAAACTGCCGATTTCCTCACCAACAGAATCAAATTGATGGTAGCAAACAGATTGTCCTGCAATTTCATGCCCCGTCGTTTCAGATACGCCTTCAAGCATAACCTGTGGAATACCTTTAATCCGGCCATGTTCAGCTTTAGTGAAGAGCCTGCTTAGTGTCGGGTCAATTGGGTGAATTAGGAACGGTTCAGTTGAACGTCCCTTTTTGTAGCCCTTTCCAAGTACACCGCATCCGTCTTCAGACCCGGTCAAAAGTTGTCGACCAAATCCTTTACCCGCAGCCTTGTCACGCTCCTCCTTTACGGCCAAATAGTCGTAGCATTTCCAACTTTCATCATCGAGCGCTACAGGATCAAGGATATCGTTAATGCACGATTCCCGGACCTTGTTAACCTTGAGGTTGTCAAACGAAAAGGTGTCGCCTAGTCCCTGGGTTATTGCGACAACCACCATGCGCTTACGTCGTTCGAGCGACCCGAAGTCCCATCCATCCAGGACTGTTTCGTGTACGTCGTAGCCCAAATGCTTAAATACGCTGCGAATCGCAGACATTGAAGCCGTTTTAGCATATTCGCCAACATTTTCTATTATCGCAATTGCTGGGTTAGTTGCACGAAGCCAATTGAGATAATCAATGTACAAAGCGCCTGCTTCATCATGATCTTCAGCAAACTCAAGTGAGTTCTTAGAGCGACCACTTCTACTGGCGCCCGTACATGGAATACCTCCGATTAATATTGATGCGTGCGGTGTTGCATCACCTAAGTGCACATCTCGTATATCTGAGCATATCGCAATTGATTCACTTGTCCACATTTGGGGGTTGTTGCGGAGCGATGCATCGAGGTATTCGCTTTCAAGCTCAACACCGACTTGAACGAACGAGCCAACGCCCGATCGCAGCATGCCTGAGTGAATTGCACGGTCGAGCACGCCGCCACCGTGAAAAAGGCTGACAACATCAAGCTTCTCGCCACGATCGAGCTTTTCCTTGATACGTTTGAGGCGTTCGCGAATCTTGGTTTGGATCTGAAGTGCCGTAATGACGATACGGCCGCGGCGCAATGCAATCCGCACCTTGTCGTCTTCTGCAAACACTTCACGGATTTGCTCACTACGTATTTCAATCAGCGGGTGAACTACCCCGTTGCGCTCCCGCTTTGAAACGGTGACGTGCTTACCTTGGAAGTCAAAAGGGACTTCGATCAGCTCCAGCCGCTTGGCCGGAATATCAGCTTTGATTGAGTACTTCTTCCCGATCTGGACACCACCATGGTGTAATTTTTGGCCTTCCATCCAGACACGCGGTAGACCTTTCGATTCGCCGATTTTCGCGTTGATAATTGTCGTCATGGTATTGCTCCTATTTGACGACACAGCTCCCCTGACGGGGCCTGTGCCCAGTCGGGGAAATGAAATTTGGTTTGCTTCGTGCCTGGGTATGCCGAACAGGAGCTGATACTTTCGCCAGACGAAAAAAAGCCTCCGACATGCGGAGGCTCGATGTAGAAGTTAAATCAGATTAGGGCTCGCCCCGGCGGCTGTGAGCACCTGGAACAATAGCTCTGGTCCAGTCGTACGGAAGTCGCTCGCGTACCAACGCCCAAGTTCAAATTGCAGTTGGGTTAGACGTACATACTCGACTGCGCTTGGGGTCGCCGGCATGCGCAGGCATTTACCGTTGCTCAACACCACGATGCTTTCGTCGCCTACCTCAGCCAACAAGTTATCGGCTGCATGAGCAGTTTGTGCGTCGCTCCAGCCGAGCAACCTGGCGAAAGACATGAGAATTTCATTGCGACTGATTTCGAAGCTACAAGACTGCGCTGTGCCTTCATCCAGCAGGTCCGAGATGTCACCGGTGACCATGCACAGACAACGGCCATTGTCCGTGCCGAGAACCTCATAACGAAGGCTTGGAATGCTCTGTAGGCCACAGCAGGATTCAGCTAAGAGAGCGTTGATATCTGAGACCGAACAGGATCGAAGTTCATCGAGTTCGACGTAGGCGATCGCTTGTAGCTGGAGGTTTTCATCGTAAGCCCAGTAAGTGTTCGATTTTGGAAAGTATGCGTACATGGAGAACCTCTCGTACCGCCACCCTAATGGTGGCTTAGGGTGGGGATTTGAATGGCCACACGGACCGTTGATTACGAGAGGGATGCTTCACAGCGGTGTGGATTCAAGCCTGAACGGTCTGTCTACCGGCCCTATTGGGGCTTCACCTGGCGAGCGCCGCTGGCAAATCCTCGCGTCAAATTCCTTGCGGCTGGTCTTCACCACCCAATGCTGAGAAGAGTTGAGGCAGGAACTCTTTGAGCGTGAGCATCATCAGGGTGAAGCTTGCGTCCAGTTGGCCAAGGGCCTCTTCCCCACCATCAGCTGCCGCCTGATCCTCCAAGAGACTTTCGAATCGCAGCCGCTTGATGATCATTTTGTCGTCGAGTACGAACGACAGCTTGTCTTGCCACGCCAAAGACAGCTGCGTTGCAACCTTGCCAATGCCCAAGTGGGTCGCGATCTCTTCCGTTGTCAGGTCCTGGCGCTTGCAACGCACGATACCGCCATCTTCGTGAGTGTCCCGCAGTTCGCATTCGTCCAGGACGAAGAAGCCCTCGGCGGCCTTCTGCGTTTTCAACCATTCGGTCATCGTTGCGCTCGGTGAGACCTTTACTGTGAGCGGTCGGATTGGCAGCGACCCCATGACCTCGCGCAGCGTCGACAACAGGTCTTCAGCTCGCTTCGGGCTCGCGCCGTTCACCAGGATCAACCCGAGCTTGGGTGCGATCGCGGCAAAGGTTGAACTGCGCCGGATAAAAGCCCGCGGGAGAAACGCCTGGATGATTTCATCTTTGATCTGATCGCGTTCTTTCTTGTAGACCTTGCGACTCTGTTCGGTCTCGATTTCTTCGATCTTTTCCTTCACGGCATCGCGGACGACTGAACCCGGGAGAATTCGCTCCTCCTTGCGGGTGGCCAGCAGAAGAAACTCACCGCTCAGATGGATCAAGGGTGCATCTTCGCCTTTACCGAATGGGGCAATAAAGCCGTAGGTGGTCACTTCCTGCGATGCGCAGGCCCGAGCAGGCTTGCTCTTAAGCGCCAACTCTAACGCCGCGGGATCGAATGGAATGTCCTGGGTCAGTCGGTATACCAACAGATTTTTGAACCACATATCGTTTTTTCTCCAGAGAGGAACGCCATTCCGACATCAGGGAGTGGTCGGATGGAAATTTAATTTTGGTTTGATCGCTGAAGCGAGCTGGAAGGCGCCCCCTCCTATCCGGCTTTGCTCGCCAGCAAAGGCAACGAGTTGGCCGCCGCGATCTCGGAATACGCGTCAGGCTTTTGGACATGTGCCCACCAGCCGCCCCACTGAGCACAGGTCACAGGTTTGGCCAGGCCCAATTGCCCTTCGGTGACACTGAAACAACCCGCAACCGTATCCCGGCGAACCTGGACAAGATCAGCTTCCACGCCCGGTTGCCCACCCCAGTTCCAGTAATGCCCGGGACGATCAGGCAGCGAGCGGGTCCAGACGTGCTTGCCCACCACCACAGGCGGTATTTCGTGGGCAATCTGGGCTGTGTCGAGGAGTAAGCCTATTTCCACCTCATTCGCCTCCTTGAGGGCTTTGGCGTGGCCAATGCAGACTTGAGTGGGGCTGCCGCGCTGATCCAGGTTCTCGTGACACATGAACTTCTGGCTCCCGCACGCGCTATACAAGGCGTCCTCGGTGGTCACCGGCGACTGATTGGCGTGGGTGCCGTGCCGGTAGACGCAACCAGAGCAGGTGCCCCGCGGATCAACCCCCGCTGCAAGCATCACACCCGACATCGCACCGGCCAGAGTAGGTAGGTTGATATCCTCGGCGACATGGGGGTGTAGACCGCCCTCGGTGATGAGCAGGCCGACCGCGCCTACTCGGCAATTTTCGATCACGGCATTGGCGCACCCGATCACCTGGGAAAGCAGCCGGATTGCATCACCGAGCCCCGCCGAATTGGCGTAGCGTGACAGCAGCCCTTCTCGCTCATGGGTTGGGGCTTGCACTACTTTGAGCAAAAACGTGGCCTCGACAGAAGTCAGCTCGTAATCGAGGGCGGCCGCCGGCGGCACGTAGTCAAAGGGGATTGCCAGCAGGGGCCATTTGGACATTGCATCGTCGACTTCGACATCGAGCTCGAATCCACCCAGCGGGTCGCCCATGCCCAATCTAACCATGGGAACATTGGCACGACCGGAGCGTAGTGCCTGGTCACGAAGCCAAAAGTACCGCTGCGCAGCTGCGAGATAGGCCATTCCAAGATCAGCCTGAGAGCTGACATGAATGGCGCTTACGGGTTGAGGTTGCACGCCCATATCGGCCTCCTGATGACTGTTAGCCGCGAGCAGCAATTTTCAGTTGAGCTCCTGGAGCACGAGCTTCAAGCTCTTCACAGCGCCGAGTGACTTGTTCAAGCGCCCGCTTGAGCAAGTTAACAGTAGGCTGGTCTTGCAACTCTTCCAACCGGGCCTCGAGCTCTTTGCAGCGAATGCTCAATTGGGCCATCAGGTCCACGTTCAGGATGCCCGTAGCATCCTCGATCAACGTGCGGTCCAGGCGTTCGATAATTTCAGAATTCATGCTTCGATGATTTGTGCGAGCGACTTCATTGATCTTGCCACGCATGCCATCAGGCAAACGGACCACGAATTTTTCGGCATCACGGGAGGAAGTGGACATGGAAAACCCTCAGAGGTTTTTGGGCCGAAGGGTGGCCCGGGTAGAGTTGGTTGATCAGGCGGCCCGCTGGTGCCGGGCCTGGGTCTCGCGTCGCTGCTTCGCTTCAACGGTCAGCAACGAACGGGGATTGGACAGCAGACGTGGTAGGCCGATTTTTTCACCAGTTTCAGCGCACCAGCCGTACTCGTCGGAGTCGATCGCGTCGAGTGCCAACTTAATGTCGCGCAGGTTTTGATTCTCGCGGTCGATACCGCTCAGCAGACCCTGCCGCTCCTGCTCGTTGAGTGCGACATCCACCTCGTCAGCAGCTTTTTCAAGACCAGCCATGTCCCCGCGCAATGTTTCGATCCGCGCAATCGCATCGCGACGCTGGGACAGCAACAGGTCACGGAAAAAAGAGGTCTGCTCAGGCCCCATGTACTGGTCATCAGGTTGATCGATCAATTGTTGCGGCGTCATCTGTGCGGGCCCTCGGTAAGTCGTTAACTGAAGCTACGCCCGGTCAGGGCAGCAGCAGTTCAGCCAGGATTGAACACGGATCGATAATACTGGCGGAATCGTATCATGGCAATATTAAATATGCGTACGTGTTACAGATTGCTCGGAATGCGCGTCGACCTCTTTCTAAGATCGATTGCCCGGGATTGGATTGGCCAAAAAAAAGACCCCATCGCAGCGCGATGAGGTCTGGGTGAAACGTTAGCCAATGGCCGCGGGCATAACCGATTGTTGGAGACTTCGTTTGTCTACGTAGAGGGCTGAAACCATCTTGTAGTGTTGCGGGTAGCGTTCGGCGAAACAAGTCAGTGCCGCACCCGGGCTGCCTCCGCCACTCCGGAACAAGCGGTGTTCGCCTGAGTCCACCGATCGATAAACGATGACGAATGCCGCGTCCTCCGGATACGAGTTGAGTGCATACTCCTCTGATAGGCCTGAAAGGCCCATCATCTCAATGATCCATTGCAAAGTTGTAGCTTTAACTTCTAGTTCAACCGCGGCTGCATTGCGGTCCAACGAGAATGACGAGGCAGACAGATCACCAATCAAGTGCGCCCGGGCATGCCGTTCAAAGTCATTGACGAACAGGTGCGCCAGGTCGCCAAACTTTACGACCAGACGGGCTTTCTCCAGATCCAGCACCCGGTAAAACTCGGGGGCCTGCCAATCGTCTGCGATGTCAGTCACTTGAGTGTCGAAGGTTGCTGCTATGTGGGTTGTTGCAATCATTGGTTTGCTCCCCTGAGCGTAAGTAGTACTCAGGGAATGCGAAACACGACCGCATAAACAAGCGAGCTTTACGTAGCTAAGCTTGGGGCCTATCTGTTATGGGAGACCATTAACACAAGCGAAGAACTTGCAGACCTTCGCTTGGATTTCAGGCTAAAAGTAGCGCTACGGTTTGAGAGGCAACGCGTAGCCTAAGAACACAGCTGTACAACCCTTATGCTTTGTACTCGTTGTTGCTTCTCCATTATTGCAAGGTTCAACGCCAGTGTAAATTATGGTTCCATGGGGGATCGGGTTCTTTGAAAGGTACCCAATAGGCTGCGTTGACCCGTTTTTAGTGTCTGAGTCTTTGCTAACCATTTTGTTGTTTCCCACATCGTTACCCGAGAAAACTTCTATGTAGTTTTCAGCAGGAACTGCACTTGCGTCGTCAATTGTATATCCGATTGCATTGGTCGCACATCCTTTATGCTTTTCGAAGGTCGTCACTTCCCCGTTGTTGCAAGGAGCTATACCAACATAGAGCAATGTTTTCCTATCCGATGCATCCAATGCAAATGCATTTTTTGGTGCGACAACTCCAAAAGCTATACTAGAGGACAGTGCAAGCGCGAAAATTGCGTTAGCTTTTCTCAAGATTGTCATTGCATTTCTCCAATTAGTTGAGAGATCAGTGCATAGGTTCCGACAAACTTATGCAGTGGCTCTGGCGCTTTAATTAGGGGTTTTTTTGATTAAAATGCATTTACCAGGCCCAAATTCAAAACGACGACTTATGAGAGCTGTTCGGCTGGCCCTGCTGCAACGAACCAGTCGTCTAGCTCAAATTTCAGCCAATGCATTACTACGATAGTCCAAACCGAAGGAATCGTTGCCCAGCTACGCACGCAAATCAAACATGGTATTTTTAACTGAGAACAGTTCGGACTGAACCCTGATGAAACTCTTCAGGCCACACCAGCCCTCACCTTTCGCACTATCACGCCTCGCTGCTGGAAGGCCTTCGCCACCCTCTGTTGCCTTTCAATCTGGCAGTCGCCAAAGATGATGGCGTGAGTTACGCCGCCCGGCAGGGTGGCAGGGTTTTGATGCCTGGCCACCGCGGCAGCCGACACTTTCAGTGCCCGCCCCAATTTCTGAAGTTTCGCGTCGGATGTCATCAGCGGATCTGCCACCAATGCCAGCACAGTGTGGTCGATTATCATGGCTTGTATTTGCCGGATATGGGTTTCACTGAGAGGCATGTCGGCGGTGCTGACAAAGAGTTTCGGTATGACGTTGACGTTTGCATCGGCAGGGGTCTCTTCTTTTTTAAAAACCAGCGGTTTACTACAGGCCCTGCACCTGTATCCGTATCCTCTCAAAACTTTGTTGTGCTTCGTCTTGGTGAAAGCATGCTCTCTGCAACCACAGGTGTATATGAAATGCCGCTTTGCCGCGCTGGAGGTGTCCATAGAGTGGCAGCGATCGGGCGCCAGTTTGAAGACATCGATCATCACGCTTTTCCACTCGGTCCCATGGGGCTGGATTCCCATTCCCCACTCCGTTCGAGCAACGTAATGAGCGACTTCGTGGGGACAGATCTGGTCCAGGTACTCCTTTAGGTTTTCGCGGACCAGTACCCGGTTAAATCGGAAATATTGGGTTACCTTCCCAGTCGCACGGCACTTGTGGTAGCAGTAATACCCCCCGACTCTCCCCGTCAGGTCAAACTTGACGGGGATATCCGGGAACGTTTTGCCAAAATGCGCGGAGGCTAAGTGCAGGCACTCAGTCACCCGCACTTTGATCGCCTTGAATTCGTCAACGGGCCCCATACTCAGGCCTCTGTTGCCCGCTTGAGTTGCTCCAGCAACTGCGTCGGGAGACTACGAATCAGCAAAGTGCCGTTTTGTTCGTCAAACTCAAGCTTGTTCCCCAGCAGGTGCTGCTCGAAGCTGATGGACAACCCTTCTGCCCGCCCGGTAAAACGCCTGAATTTGTTCAAGACCTTCTTGTCAGCGGGGAACTCCTCGCTCAGGCCATAATCCTGGGTACGCAAATGCTCAATGAACGCTCGTGGTCTGTCTTCATCGAGCAGCTCCGACAGTTCAGACAGGCCGACGGCCTGCCCCATTTTGGCTTGGCTGCTGGCGTACTGGACCAGTGTCTGCGTCTTTTCACGAGCGGACTCTTCAGGTAGATCCTCGGTCTCTACGAAGTCGCTGAAGGCTTTCAAAAGGGTTCGGGTTTCGCCCGCCGAATCGACGCCCTCTTGGCAGCCGATGAAATCGCGGAAGTACTCACTGACTCGCCGTCCCTGTTTGGCCTTGAGGAAGGACACATATTGTCTCGATGCGGGATTACTTTGCCATTCCGAGATATTCACCCGGGCCGCCAGGTGGACGTGGCCAAAGTCCAGATGCGGTGCCGCGACCACATTCATTTCTTGGTCCAGGCTCACACCCGTGCTTTGGTGCAGCAGTGCGATCGCAAGGTAATCGGTCAGGCCTTGCCGGTAGTGCACGAACATCGCGTGCCCGCCGACGGACAAGTTCGATTCTTCCATCAGCTTCGTGAGGTGCTCAACAGCATCCCGGCTGAACTGCATGAAGTCGTTCTTCCCTTCAAAGTAGGCCTTCAGCCAGCCGCTGAACGGATAAGCGCCGGATTCAGCATGGAAAAGGCCCCAGCCCTTCGACTGCTTACCGTTGTAGGCGTCATTGAAGTCGCTCAGCAAGTTCTCGAGGACGTCGGTTTGCGGCAGCTCAGTGTGACGGAGATGCAGGATTGCAGGGCTTCCATCTGGCTTCTTGTCGATCGTGTGAATCACGGAACTTATGACGGGCATACCGATTCTCTCGCAGGCTCATGGGATGCGCCAATATTACACATACGCGTTACGAATCTGAAACAGCATTTTTAAAGCAAAAAAGACCCCGGCCGATGGCAGGGGTCTATGGTGTTGCGTGAATAAGAGAGCTGAGTGCCGATGACTATCGTGGCACCCAAGTTATGGCGGCCAAAATGATCCGGTCGTAGCGTTTATCCAATTGAATGAGCCGGCGGCTTGTGACGTTGTCATCAGAGCAAGCCCTGACCACCATGCGCTCATGGCGTGACAGTGCTCGGCGTAACCGTTGACCTTTTTCCCCTCGCCAAACGGCAAGCGGCATTGCACCGGCGCTGGCGGGTATCGAGGTGAGGCTTCCCATTATGCAATCTCCTGAGGTTGCGTTTGCGTGTCTTCAGGTGATGCCGAGCAGACGCTTGTAAAGCTGCTGCCGCCTGGGGAGAGTGTTCCTGCCTGCGGCGAGGTCATGAAAAAGCCCCGATCAGCAGATGCTAAATCGGGGCGGTACCTGTTTCTGTCCTTAGGCTAGGTAGTAGCCTGGCGAACTGGCCTGATTTCGAAAGTCGTTTAGACAGTCAGAAGCAAATGTCTTGATGATCCAGCATTTCTCGCCATTCCGACTCAGGAATAGCATCAAGTTCAACTCCGTCGTATTTTTCAACTAATGCAGTGTCACGCATTACTTGAGCTTTTTTCAGGCCCGCGAAACCGTCCATGTTCAGTCCTGTGAGACTGCCCATCTTTTCTGCGAGCAACTGAAGATCCATCGTCGTGCTGACTATCATGTGCATTCCTCGTTACTTACGGTACGCCACGAAGCGCGGCATTTTTAGGAAATCCCACCGATGAACATCAAATCCACAACTTGCCGTACCCTTTTCATGGATCAGTTTGTTCAGCAGCCGGTCTGACCGATAACATGCCAGTAGCCATCATTCGTATAACCTGCCCCGTAGGTGGAGACGTTGAACTTGACACCAGCATCGTCTACCAGCGCGTACAGTCCAAGGGCATCGTCAAGCTTCAGCGCCTTATACGGTGTGCCAACTGTCAGTCGATACTTCCCCACAGCAGAGGGTGGGTACTTATCAAACACTATCTTCAGCTCGTCAGGCCTCATGCTAATTTTCCTTTAAGTGGCGATGCAGCCCGGCGAGCCGGGCGTGTCACTAAATCAGTTCCATCAGAGAGACAAGGTGTGCGCCACCCATTCCCAGTAACCGCTGAGCGTTAAATCCTGAGCAACGGCTTCCCGCCACTCAGATCGCGTGTGGTCTGGGTGTTCGCCGCCACCAGAAGGATTGTATTTTTCGTCGAGTTCAGAGGGCGTCAGTTCGCTATCCGCAGAGACCCGGGCAGAGATGCACTGCTCGGCGCTGGTTGTCGATTTTGTGGTGTTCATTCGGAGGCTCCAGTAAGGGCTGTCTTTACCGTTGGATATGAGGAAAAAGGGTTGAACGTTGCAAATGGAGATGGCCAACACCGAACAGGAAACAGCTGCGATGGTCACCGATGGGCCTTTTCACAAATTACAGCCATGAAAAAGCCCGCATAAATGCGGGCTGGTGTGTTGCGTTTGTCCTCTAGCTAAGCTCCCAGGTGTGAAGGGTGATTTCAGCTACTTCATAGCCGTTGCCGGAAGCCTCATCGAACCACCCGGAAACGGTGGCCGAACGGCCGCCCAGGATCGTTCGAATCACAGGCTCAGCAACCATGCCTGAAATATCGCCGAGCTCCTGAACCTCCTCGCGCTGTTTCCAGCCGGTGATTTTCGTGAACTTGTTGATGGTTGCCATCGCTTTGCACTCGATTCGGGGTTGATGATCAGGCTGGCTCATAGCGACCATGGTCATAGGCCTCCATCACATCTTTTTCGGTCAGTGAGCGAACGCGCACCAGGCCGTCGATCATTCTGCTGCGGTCTTTGAAATACACCACTATGGTTGGCCACTCGGGGATCGATTGGTCAATCGCTACGACCCACGCTTCAATGAGCTGACCCTCAGGGCTGTACTGACGGCCAGTGTTGAATTCGATTGAATTCAATTTGGCGCCGGGGCCAGGCTTGCTGATGATGTCGCCAAACTCGGCGACCAGTGCGGCGTAATGATCATTCGTGGTGGCATCACCACGCAGCTCATACACGTGGTTTTCGCTTTTCGCCTCCACCAGGAAGACTGGCTTGTCACTGAATCGACTTTGCCCCACATAGATCTGGGCCGTGTTGCGCAGCAAGGCGATGACTGTCGGTTTTGTGTTGTTCATTGTGAGGCTCCGATACGGGTTGTCTGTATGCATCGGTGATGCCGAACAAGTGCCGATAACCAGGTGCGCCTTGCGCATGAATTTCTAGACCCTATTTTGGCTGGCGGTGAGATCTGCCGGCCGGCATGCTCTTGTTTGAACCCTCCACCGAGTAACACCTGCATGCGCCAAAAACTCTTTTGCCTGTTCGCCCTCGCGTCAGTCCTGAACACCGCCACGGCCGCCAGCTCCGGCGACGTTGCTCCGACCTTGACCGTTCGCAAAACGGCTGACGGCATGATCGTCGACGCTGTTCGTCAGCACGCTGGCCAAAATCAGCGGGACACTACTGGCTTGATCCCTGGAGCCACCTCTCTCGGGGCCCAGTTGTTCAAGCTTCGTTTTCAGGGGTGTGGTGAGGTCAAATTCATCGACCGGGAGAACGATCACGTCGATGGCATTGCCGCCGGCCGTGGAACTACCCCCCAGTGCCAGATCACTAATTGGGATGTTCAGTGGAAGGTGCAGCACGCAGACGGGTAACAGGAGAGACAAGCAATCAAAGACGCGAAAATGTGCGCCCTACTTCTGAATTAGCCCCAGCGTGTGCAGACAGAGCTTGGGGCTTCTGGGCGGCCTATACCTTAGGCCAAGTCCACAAATTCCTACTCGATGGATTTTTTCCGCCAAGCAGCTGATTCAACGGCATACGCTTCGATCTTCGCAGCAAGAATTTCTTTTTGCCGCATACACTCACCCTCATCATGCTGCCATGGCTTTTTGACCCACCCTGATTGCAGATCCATGTTCCCGCGATTCAGCTTTCGTAAATCCGCCATGTACTGCATGTTGCACCGATTATTGATCACCGGAACAACAAGCAGAACGACCCCAAATTCAACCAGAAGCGCTACTGCGATAATCCAATAATTTCCCGTCGCAAATGAAGCAGCAGCGGCCAGGGCGAGAAATAACAGCAGCTTGCGACCCATGCCTATTTCCCTTCACCGAGTACCCAACGATCGCAAACGAAAGAGACAATCAGCGCCGCCACTATGCCGGCAGCCATCCGCGTCAAAAACGGTTGCTCGAACCAAAACCAGTTTGCCGCGATAGCAGCAATGATCATCAGCAGAATCTTTAATACCATTTTTTCCAACTCTCCGAAGCAACGCCCTGAACAATCAATGCCCATGGGGTAAAACACGTGGGATAGCCTTGTACCGGCAATCAAGATTCGTGCTGGCGCGGACCATCGAACCCGGATAGTTGGCCATGAAAACCCTGTTGTGGGCCTGGATGAGCTGTGCGGCGTGCTCCGAAAGCCCCCATTGCGAAGGGTCGCAAAGCTCGCCCATCATCGTCGAGTAGGGATCAACCAGACCTTCGTCCAGCTGCACTTCTTCATTGCTGAAGCACACAAGAATTTCCGGGGCATCGACTTCGGCATACTGGTCGTAATCTCCAAGAGGGTATTCGCCCCACTGGAGTTCAGGGTGCAGTTGCTGTAGTGCAGCGATGAGGGCTTTGCGTGTGGCAGCCATCATATTTTCCGGATCGTCCGGACTTGAAGGCAGCGATGCAATACCAAGTACCTCCTGGCAATCAGAGTTGGGGGCCATGGATGAAAGCAGTTGTTGCCGTTGAGGAACATCTGGCATGGCCGACTCCTCGTCATCAGAGAGCCGCTCTGCCATCCGCTGCATCTTCGCCTGGATGGCGCTGTATTTCTTTTGCGCCGTCGCGGTGAACACCGTCTGCTTGCCACTGAAAAAAGCCTTGCCGCCACCAATCACATTGGAGGCGCACATCTCCATCCCTTCTAGAGCTTCAGAGCAGGCGCTGTAGGTCATCAGATTCCCAAGAGCAACATCGGTGTGTTTCAGTGGTTTGGCAGCCATGTCAGCGATTTCCAAGTAGGTGTCTACTTGGAACTATAGGTGCGTTAAACGCACCTGTCAAAACCATTTGCGAGCATTCCCATTCAAGAACTGGACTCCGAAAGCGAGCTCGCAGGCCCGCGCTTCGGAGCATTCACGGAAAGTCAGGTTGTCTACTTATCCACGCGGTCGTATCGCACGGCGCCGTCTGCATGCACCGCAAGGTTGAATTGGCGATTCGCTAACACCTGGTCCTCGATGCCCATGCAACTTTCAACCACTACAGTGGCCAGTACGAATTCAAGAACCGCCTTATCAATAGCGTCCTCGTTGCCGCCTGCCTTCACGACCTTGACCAATTCACCGCCGAAAAAAGGGATTGCCCCTTGCCCAAACTCGATGCCCTTCTCCATGACTAAAGGCTTGCGCTCGGCGGCTATCTTCAGGATGTAGTCAGCCGGCAATTCACGGGATCCTTCGAACCAGGGTTTGTTTGCACTATCCAGCAATTGAATCTCACAGCGCATGAGGCTTTCCTTAGTAAGTCGTAGTGGAAGCCCATTCTAGGGAGGCTTCACTGTATGGCGCAAACGCCAAAGCAGATCGAAGAGCAGGTCGCAGTTAGCTGGGGGATCTCGATAGGCTGGCGCTGATATTTCGGAACCCGGAAAAGAAAAACCCCGCCAGCGTGTGCTGTGCGGGGCTTGGTGGGACATATGCGATCACTGCAACGCATAACATGCGTCAGTGGAGCTTTCCACCCTGAATCAGCCTCAGAGCTGGCCTGGTGGGTTGTTGGAGCGCCGCTTTCGCAGCATTTATCATTGCGTAAGCCTCGATGCGCTGGTCAGCCGCCGCGAGACGTTCGGTTACAGCAGCAACGGCATGCCTGTGTGCATCGAGATCCTCGGGGGATGCGCGACCACATTTGAGTGCCGAAACTTCTTCCAGGAGGGCTTGGGTTACACGTTTCCAGGTGCGAACCTCTTCGGCAGAGCAGCACGCATGGTAGTCACTGAGTTTGCGGTACAGGTGTTCATAGCGCTGGCGAAATTCACCAACTTTAACGGTGTTCGGATTGGACTGCGACATGGTCAAATTCCTTTTCGGTTAGTCGTTGAGCGATTCGATTCGTTGTTTTTCGGCCTGCACTTTTGCCATCTGCTCAGCGGCATTCGCCGCCTCGATCAGGCTTTTGTGCACGTGATCTGATACGCCCGAAAGGTCCATCTCACCGCAGCTCCATCCAGCGAGGTACCCACCGTTGTCTGGAAGGCTAAAGACCATCCCCCAAACTTGAGTGCAGTCCTCTGGCGGTTCACTTGCGTAGTACGGTCCCGTGCAGTCGACTCCAGCAATATCGTTGGACCATTGATACGGGTAAGGAGGCATACCTGGTTGTTCGAGAACAAATTCACGTTCATTACCGGTCATAGATTTCTCCCTACTCGAAGGCTTTGGATTGTTGATCGATGGAGACACACTGTTTCTTCACTGATTTCAGGTCCCGCCGACGAATTTCCTGCCCCCAGCGATTCGCATCCTGGAGCATTTGTTTAGCGCAATTCGAATCAGCAGTTACAGATTGAATTTCGGCAACGGTTGCTGCTTCGAATTCGCCAGCAAGTGACCATCCGAGAAGAATCACCAACAACAGGGACACGAGCGCACCTACAAAAGCTTTGTATTTCGATTTCATGGTTTGTTCCTTGAATACCCGGCGAACTGGGCAATTGGATTAGAGGCCGCGACGTTCCAGCTCGACGGCAAGAGCACCCAGAACTTCCGGCACGCGATGTTTGTTAGCGGTGTAGGCATCGAGCTTTTCACCGAACGGTTTGGAGCCACCGACAATCACGCCGCCGAATAACGCACGGAACATTTCAGTTTGGGTGCTTGTCACTTTGTCGCAGAGGCACAGGCGGCCAGCTGAGAGCACGTCATTAATGTCTTGGGTGTGCATTTCTTCGATGTTCATCGTCATTTCCTTGAAAGGCGTTGTGCCGAAGGCGATGGCCCCGGATCAGAGTTACTTGCTTCAGGGAATGCTGAACACGCAACGGTAATTGCCTTCAACGCTGTACGGTCGCGCCCTTCTGTGCTCCATGGCAAAGTTGAACGAACCCACCTATCAAGGCGCTGGCTTGTGTAGGCACATCGATCGCGTACATCGATTGACGTTGATCGTCGAAACGGAAGCGCACCCCAACCGACCTGGCACGTTGCATCTCCACCAACTGCTCAGCTTTGGGTGGGAAGTCAGACATCGCCGTTCGACCCATCATTTGAACCGGTTGCCTGAGTTCGACCGCGGACGTCCGACCATCAACCAGCAGATCCACACTGCGGACTTGCCCTTTCCCGCCGGCGTCGACCATCACAGCTACCAAAACGTCTTGCTGAGCGGTGCATGCCAGTTGAATTTCAACAGTGCTGCTGATGGTGCTTTGCACACCTTTCAGGACAAGAGCACCCTGCTCACTCTCGATACCCCAGACGGCAACTTCTTTCCCCGCATTCATCAAGCCGAGGTTGACTTGATCGGCCACCGACAGCTTCTGCATCGCACTGGTAGGAGTTACCGCCATCAAACTGAAGAGCTGAGTACTAACCCCCATGTCGCGGAGGAAATTGACCGTTGCGGCCGAGAAGATCTGCGCATCGGCCATTACCTGCTGTGAGGTAGCTTGGTCAGGTGCAGCGAACTGGTGAACGCCCACCACCGAGTCTGGCTGAATCAGCCTGAAGCGCCCGCCGGCAAGCAACATGACGCATGCACTCTCGCAAATGCCCGCTTCATCACTAATCGACGACACACCCTTCACGCCAACCTGGGTCGAAAACCCGAGTTCACGAATGCGACGGCCGAGCGCAAGCCCTGCCCGCATGCTGCCGCCAAAGGAGTTGAGGTGAACGATCACACCGTTGCGGCCCTTGAGGTAAGCGAAGGTATTCAGCCGCCCCATTACGTCTGCATCTATGCGTCCATCCAAATAGATATTCATCACACCTGACAGGTCTGGATTCGAACTCATGGTTACGGTTGCGGACGAGGTGCGAGGGGCATTGCGCTCCCCGGCATTTACGCTTCCAGTGATCGCCAGCCCAAGCACCCAGCAAAGGGAGCTACGGAACAGCGGCAGGAAAAATCTCAAAGTTTTCATGCGGTCGCCCTTATGCGGTTAAGTAGTATTTTGGAAATGCTGAACACAACTCCGTAAGGCGCAATGAACCAGGTGATGCGACTCAGAAAGGCAATGTGAAGAACGTCCGCCATGCTTTGGTGGGTGTACGGCATCCGTCGCTGGTCAGTGCCAATGCAACTGTTGGGTAGGACTGAGCATTTTAGAAATTTAATAACAACTCGACAAACACAACCTATGCTGAGTGCTGAAGTATCTAAACTAACATTTGCAAGGAGAGGGACATGAAAGTAGCAATCGGACTTCTTTTCGCGGCTTTGGGTATTGGTGTCGTCCAAGCAGAAACTATCGAGACACGGGCACAGGATTACATAGACAATCAAAATGTCGAGAGTGGTGCTAGGACAGGCTATGGCGACTGCATTGTCACAAGGGAACCGGGAAATCTGCCTACGTCTGCCAAATACAAAGTCAACGTAAAGGATGAAGGCAATTACCAACTAAAAATGACTTACGCAGCCGGGGTACCTCGCCCGGTCTCAATTACAGTGAATGGTCAGTTCATTTCCGGCAATGCAGCATCCGGCGCAACAGGTGGATTTTTTCCGGGTAATCAAATCACTTCTAATGAAGGCGTAGTAAGACTCAAAGCAGGCGAAAACCTAGTTCTAATTTCCCGCGATTCAGATTTTCCCCATATCCACAGTTTCACGGTAGAGGGACCGCAGCCATAGTGGGTCGAAAACCCGATTTCATGAATGCGACGGCCGAGCGCAAGCCCTGCCCGCATACTGCCGCCGAACGCGTTGAGGTGAACGAAACACCTTTGCGTCCCTGGAGGTACGCGAAGGAGTCCAACCGCCCCTGCGGTAGGCATAAAGACCAAGATCGTCGGACTCAGGCCAGCAACGAGTAGTACGCCTCTTGCTGCAAAACGTTCCTGACGGCACGGGTCCGCTTTGTGTCGCCCAGCCCGCTCGAGCGATCGGGCGCCAAGCTACTCACTTCGATGCTGATTTTTCGTGTCCGGGCACGAAGCCAGTTTGCGTCGGCCGTGTAATTGGCATCGGGGTTGTTGGCCTTCAGGGCATCTATTTTTTGAACAAGCTCGTCTGTCATAACCACCCTGCCGAGAATATGAAAATCCGAATGGTGCAGGGTCGAACAATCGCCAGCCGACATAGCTTCGAGGTTGCTAGGTACGCCGACACAGAATCGATCGGAACCGAACGTGTCCTTGGCCAATGCGAGCATTTGAGCGGCATCCAGGGCCCCACGTTGCAGCGGGACAATTACGCGAACACCCTTCCCGATCCAGTTCTTTACCCGCTCCGCGTGCTCGCTCCAGAGCTTCAATGTCGCTACCTGATCACCGATCACGTCCGGAGCTACGATGCTCAGCCCTTGCGGTTTGGCAGTCATCAGGATCACGGACTCGTATTTTTGAAACACCCGCTCCCAAATGACGGTTTCACCCTTTTGGAAGGCCGCAAAGGCACCGGAGTCAATAAAGACTGATCCCCCGGAATCAAGGTGTCTCGGCAGCGCGAGAAAGACTTTGGAGAGGCTCAGCAAGGGGGCCACGACCCCGATGGGAACACCAACATCCACAGCAGCGCGTAGATCGCTGCTTGCGGACATCCCCGAATGGAAAGCCAGGTGCCAACGGTGAGACATACGAAAATCCTGATTGATACTATCAGTATCTTTTATCGTATGCGTACGTGTTATGCAATGCCAGGCAGCCAATGAATGCAGTCTTGATCAGATGCAGGGGGTGTCTACAAAAATGTCAGGGGCGTAGCATGTTGACGAAGGCGCAGCGTCCAACAACGGACGATTTCACCGTCACCGAACTGGCGAGTAAGCGACTTACTCCGATGGGAAAAGAATGATCAATCGTGAAGCACTCGAAAGAATAGCTGCATTATGCCGCTTCGGCCTTCTCAGCCTTGCTGAGAAAAACAGCTCTATGTTCCATAAGTTCCCAAGGGGGGCATGTGGCCCAGCCTCTGAGGTGCTGGGCCGAATATTGAAAGAAGAATTTCAAATCGAAGGTATGTACGTTTGCGCCAGCGACCATTCGCAGCTCAACCAAGAGCAATCTCACGCATGGGTTGAAGTAGGCGAATTCATCATCGACATCACCCACGACCAGTTTCAAGGAACTGGCCTCAGCGGTTGGGTATTCAAGCGAGGGACGGGATGGCACGCTCAATTTTCCGAGATAGATCTGCGCCGCAATGTGTTCTGTACGCCAGAGAACTGGCCGTTTTATCCCCATGATGGGTACCACGCAGCGTTGGAAAAGGGGCGGTTGCAGCGACCGAGTGCAACACAATCATTAAATTGAAGCGGGTCCAGGCGATTGCTTACTCATCACCTCTGTAATCACCTCAATTGGACATTTGAAACCGAAGCGTTTACGGGGCCGAATATTCATCTGATACGCAATGGCGTCCAGCGTTTCCTGGCTGTGCACAGAAAGGTCTGTTCCTTTGGGCAAGTACTGGCGAATCAGTCCGTTAATGTTCTCGTTACTGCCGCGCTGCCAAGGACTATGCGGGTCGCAAAAGTAAATCGCCACGCCGGTGCTCTGGGTGATTTCAGCGTGCCGGGTCATTTCCCGGCCCTGGTCGTAGGTCATGCTCTTGCGTAAGGCCAGCGGCATTCGATTGAGCGCGGCGCTAAAACCCTGCACTGCCGAGGTGGCCGTCGCATCGTGCATTTTGATCAGCATCAGATAACCGCTGGTGCGCTCCACCAGCGTGCCAACCGCAGAGGCATTCGCTTGGCCTTTGATCAGGTCGCCCTCCCAGTGACCGGGCATGATACGGTCTTCCACCTCCGGAGGACGGACGTGAATGCTGACCATCTCGGGAATCTGGCTACGCCGGTCCACGCCGCCGACACGCGGCTTACGAGTGCTTTTACCTTGGCGCAAACAGGCGATCAACTCCTTGCGCAAGCCACCCACGGGCAAGGCATAGACCGCGTTGTAGATGGTTTCACGGCAGACGTAGCTATCTTCAAAACTCGGAATATTCATGCTGCGCAGCTTGCCGGCAATTTGTTCTGGGGAGAAGCACTGTCGCAGCAGATGCACCACAAGCTCGAACAATTCACCTCCTGCCAGCAGCTTGTTACGGGGCCTGCAAACCTTTCTTCTATGGCGCATCTGGCCCTGTGCCTGATGGGCGACGTAGGTCCCTTGCAGGCTGGTATTTCGGCGCAGCTCCCGGCTGACTGTGGATGGACTACGGTCGAGGAGTCGAGCGATATGACGCTGACTCAAACCTTGCAACTGACCGATTTGAACGGTCACGCGTTCTTCAATGCTGAGTTCGTGATAGGACATGCAACACCTTACCGGATAGGTTGGGTGTTGCACTCAGTTTCCGCCGCCAAGAGGTTTTGAGCGAAGTCCAGAATTAACGACGTGCGCTTCGATGGCAATTAGCGCCCAATTCGATGCTCTCCAAATATTCCACCAGCAGGACAAGGTATGCGCCAGGTGCAAAAGATCGGTGTGACAAGTGAAAACATCTGCGGAAAGTCTGTATTTACGTTCGATAGCCACCATGAAGCCCTTCTTCCCTGGGCGCAATGTGCGCGTGACTTGGGTTACGCTCCGCGCCTATTGACGCTGGATTATCACAGCGATACACGCCCTGCCTTCGTAGGCCACAGCTCCGTGGACATAACCATGGGTATGGACGATGAGGGGTGGGAGGAACGCGCCGCGGCTGAGGTTGCCAAAATCGATTTTCGTGTCGAGGAAACGGTTCGAGACGCGATCCTGAATCTTCGCTTTGACGAACACATAAGTGCTGCCGTGCAATCACGCACTATCGACATTGCGTTTGCGATTGTTGGGGGTCTGATCACCAACGAATACCAAAGCAACGAACAACTTGCGGCTGAATCAGAGTGGAGTGAGAGGGCACATGATACGCCAGGGGTATCCAAGCCTAAGGCCCCGCCGCCCTACACGTACTCCATTCCAGCAGAGCGAATCGTCGAATTACCTCGTCAGAAGGTGTGGCCTAATGACCAACCCCGATCCAAGGGGTACGCCAACCAAGCGTTGGAGTCCCACTTTCTTCGCCGACACCTTGATTTTATCGAGAGTATTTCTCAGTCCAGCGGGATCCCCGGACTGTTTGAAGCACCGTTTATTCTCGATATCGACCTTGATTACTTCAACACCAGGCAGTCGATTCAACCTGTCGACCACGAGCTCTTCCATGAGCTCATTCGTCGAGCCGACATCATCACCATTGCGCGTGAGCCGAAGTGCGTGATTGCCTGTCAGAAACCCGGTGAGAAGCTGACCAGCGATTGGCTGGAGACTGAGTTGAAACGACATATCAGAGAGGCGCTCAGCACATCGCCGAGCGAGGACGACCTGACAACTCCGGAACAAACGAGCGCCTGATGACAGACCTACTCACCAAATTGCAGTCACTCAACAAAGAACAAGGGGCGAAGGTCCTTCTGTACTGTGACCTGCGGGGCATGCAGCGGGACCTGGTCGTCCGGGGCGCCTGGGGACTGGCATTCCTTGGTCTGGCAATGATCGTACTGAAATCATTGGGCCGATCGGATAATTCCTTGCTGGCCCCTTACCTCGACTGGATGGGTATCGGTATATGTTTCGTCGCACTGCTTTACGGCGCTATATCGCTCTTCATGGTCTGGAGTATTCGGGCTACCCGCCACTCACTTTCCGAAATGGGGGTCAGACCCGAGCTTGTTGAGCAACTTGACGCCCTCCCCTCTAAATCCCTCGCCCGTCGTCGCGTAGAGCAATAACAGGCGCCGACACCTGAAGTTCATCTGTTCCCCATTACTGGCATTTCACCGATTTCAGTTGATTGAAGTCGGTGGTGAAACTGGCCGACAGGTAATCACGCTTCATTGCCCACTGTGCCACCGGCGGTTCCAGCGCCAGCCGGAGGCTGCCCCTCCCATACCGGGCGTTGACCTGGTCAATGACGCCCATAAGCGCATCTGCATTGCGCCGCGGTGTTGGAGCGAACAAGTCAGATTGGTAGCTATGCGGCGAGCAAAATTGCGACAGCACAATGCCGGCCTTCGCATACCGGTACCCCGGCACATAGATGCGCTGGAGTCCCGCCAAGGCGGCGGCGACGAAGTCGCGAGTGTCGGCGCTGGGCACCTCGAGTCCACAAATGGCAGTTCGACTATAGGGGTGATCATCGAAACGGCTTGTCTGGATGAAAACCTGAAGACACGACGCCAGCTGCCCCTCGCTACGCAGCTTCACGCATGCCCTGGACACGTAGGTGGCCACCGCTTCGCGCAGCCCTTCAAGGGTAGTGACCCGCACGCCAAAGGATCGAGTCGACGCGATGGTCTGCTTGGGTTCAACGCTCTCCTCGAATCTGAAACAAGAGACGCCGGCGAGTTCCAACGCGGTTTTCTCAACATTGACATTGAAAGAGCGACGAAGAGTTTTGTGGTCGAATTGCTGGAGGTCGCGTGCGGTTATGATCCCCATGACGTTCATCTGGGCAGACAACTTTCGTCCTACGCCCCACACATCTTCAACGGGCATAAGACCCAACAGCCGGTCCCGGCGGACATCATCCAGCGGGCCAACCACCCCACCCGTCTTACGATAGGTTTTCGCGGCGCGATTTGCGGCCTTGGCCAATGTCTTTGTTGTGCCGAACCCCACTCCTACTCCGATGCCAATTTGCTTTTTAACGTCCGCCTGGATCTGCCGACCCAAGGATTCGAAGCAGGTGTGAACGCCGGAAAAATCGAGCCAGGCTTCGTCATCGAATATGGCGAGGTAGGAGCATACGTGGTCAAAATTTGCATGACCCTATTCGACACGTTTTGATACAGCGCGTAGTTCGAGGACACCACCCTAAGCCCATGCGACTTCATGAGATGTTTGATCTCAAAGAAGGGGGCGCCCATCTTGATACCAAGCCCCCCGCGGGCAGTGTCCTTGCTTTTGGCAATCGGGCAACGACTGACTACACAGCCATCTGAGTTGGACAAAGCGACCACGGGGACCTTTCGAAGTGTAGGATCAAACAGCTTCTCACAGGATATATAGAAGCTGTCACAATCGACAATGCAAATCATAGGCATGGCGGTTTTGAAACCTTTATCTGGAGACCTTGTGCAAGTTGTAAAGTACAACGCCCCAAAGCTCGATTTCTTCCCAGTCACCAACCTCAATGTTCGGGAAATCTGGGTTATGAGCCAGCAAAAGCGGCGACCTTCCAAGCCTTTCACAGTACTGTTTGGCCACAAAATCAGGTCCGATGCAAACTACAACCACGTCCCCATCTATCGGCTCCAAAGCCTTGCACACCACCATTACATCCCTGTCGAAAATACCTATATTTTTGAGGGAGTCCCCCTCTGCGCGTACTAGCCAGCGAGAGGGCTCGCGCAGCCCCACCATTTCGTCAAGTGATAGTGGCGGCAGCATATTCAAGAGCAGGACTTGGAAATCCACATGAAACGCGCCCTGCAACCGGTTTTCGAGTGGGTATGTCTGGGGCTGAAGCTGGTCCTAAAACGGTAAGCATCTGCACAACTCAATCACTGTATATGCAACCAGTATGGGGCGCAGCGGCAATTTTCAGCAAGCGTCAGGCGATTGAAGGTGGTGCGATACCTGGTCGGGGCAACACCGTTACAGGTCACCCACTAACGCTGATAGTGCTTTCAGATCGCAACCAAACCGTGACCTCACAGGGGCCAAGCCCATCGTCAACACGAATGTTCACATGCCCCATTAAAACGACCAAAACTTCCGTCTGCCCAGAAAATCGGATCTTTTCCCCTGCCGGCTCTCCGCGCCAAACAACGCCGAGTCCAACCTGGCACTGCCTGTCTTGCGGGCATGTGAGTTGATACCTGCCCCAAGCGCACGCGTAAGTGTCGAAATCAACCCATTCTGTTCCAGTAACTGTCTTTGTTATGTGCGGCCGAGGTTCACGAGACATCTTTTTCTCCATGAAATGCCGGCGTCCGCCCAAGGAGCCTGTCACAACCGCAGAACTGCGTTGGTGGTAGTGCGTGGGCAAAATGCCGAGGGAATACTGATTTCACAGCTTAGGCCACAGAACCGTAATTAGCTCGCCCACGTGAAACCTGATCAAACGGTTCACAGGTAACGGTAACCTCATTCAACGATGGGCTCCTAATTACTATGCTCATTAGATCGAGTCCCTTGGCTTACGAAGCCAATTCGTTTTTCGACGCACATTCTCAAATCTTCAGCTTAAATAAGGTGGCAACATAACTCCCTGTCACTTTTTGGTTAATTAGGTTGATTCAAATGGCCTAGAAAAATGGAGAAGTTAAATGAGACACTTAGTTTCTGTTATGACTATATTGCTCGCTATGCATCCAATCAACGCTCATGCCAATTGGTTTTCCGACATTTTCGGCCTCAATGAAGCTGCCACGAATGCAGGAGCAAAGGCTGGCACAGAAGCCGCCGAGGGTTTAGTAAAAGCGTCAAGAAACATTACGATGATGACAAACCAATTTGGCCAGATCTTGTCTGACTACTATGGAGATGATGCGACAAAAAAAGAAAGTGCTCGCAGATTAATTGAAGGAGCGTTCAAGGTTGAATTGAATAAAACAGGAAAGTTTGACGTAGATATAACTGCCGTCTTCAATAAAATTGAATCAGGCAAACCAATCAGATCTGACATTTTGTTTGTCAACGAAGAAAATGACCGTCAAATTCAAGCTATATTAGCAACTTCTACGAAATTTAAAGGCGAGGAAATTAATGCACCTACTTTAACACCTGCGACAATTGATGAAGCACGAACCAAAATTCGCACTCTTGTCGACAACCGATTAAACAACACCGGGTGCCCCACTCCGAATATTGCTACTGGATTGGACGATTCGGGCTTGACCATCAAATGGGCAAAAAATCAAGCAGAAATTGATAAGTGCTTAAAAAACAACGAAACAACAGCTTTTGTAAATGCCATATTAACAACATTAGACTTTACAAAAACCATACCATCAAAAAACTCATTCTCCAGACAGTACACCGGTGGTAAATATGCCGTACTGGTGGTGCCTTCTAGCGATTTAAAATCCGCACCTAACGATTTGACTATCGATATAACCATGCATCAACAAGGTGATATAGCAAAAGCACTGACCGTCTTTAAAACGCCTAAGAGAGTGGACTTAGCTTACATGAAAAAAAACATCGCCAAAACGAGTAACGAATCTTATGGGGAATTCAACTATTACTTTGTTGACCTTAGAATAGAAGGTCTCGCCGCTGTGCCTATAGCACTGGAGTGAAAACGGCAGTGATGCGTAAACTTCGCACTGTTCAATGCTTCAATGCTTCAATGCTTAAGATCCCCGATGCATTCCCACCATCGGGGACATTTTTATACGTTAAGTTCGTAGCCTGAGCGCTTGGCGATCCTAGCCGCCCCACCACCGTGGTTGCGAGACATAGATAATGCCATCTGTGTCAGTCGTCTTCGAAGTTGTAGCTGCCCGGCGCCAGGTTTTCAAAGCGGGTGTATTTACCGATGAACGCCAGTCGTGACGTACCGATGGGACCGTTCCGCTGCTTGCCGATGATGATCTCCGCGATGCCTTTGTGCTCGGTTTCCGGGTGGTACACCTCATCCCGGTACACAAACATGATCACGTCAGCATCCTGCTCGATCGCTCCGGATTCCCGCAAGTCGGAGTTGATCGGGCGCTTGTTCGGGCGTTGCTCCAGGGAGCGATTGAGCTGGGACAGCGCCACCACCGGGCAGTTGAATTCCTTGGCCAGCGCTTTCAGGGACCGGGAGATCTCGGAAATCTCGTTGGTCCGGTTGTCACCGCCCGAACCCGGGATCTGCATCAGTTGCAGGTAGTCGATCATGATCAGGGCGATATCGCCGTGTTCACGCACCAGACGCCGGGTCCGTGCGCGCATTTCCGACGGGCTGATACCGGCCGTATCGTCAATGAACAGCTTGCGATCGTTGAGCAAGTTGACCGCCGATGTCAGGCGCGGCCAATCGTCGTCTTCCAGGCGACCGGCACGAACCTTGGTCTGATCGATACGGCCGAGGGACGACAACATACGCATGATCAGCGATTCGCCTGGCATCTCCAGCGAGTAAACCAATACGCATTTGTCGCTGCGCAACACGGCGTTTTCCACCAGGTTCATCGCAAAGGTGGTTTTACCCATGGATGGACGGCCGGCGACGATGATCAGGTCAGACGGTTGCAGGCCGCTGGTCATACCGTCGAGATCGGTATAACCGGTGGACAGGCCGGTAATGGCGTTGTCAGTGTTGAACAAGGTGTCGATGCGGTCGATGGCCTTGGTCAACAGGTCATTCACGCTCACCGGGCCGCCGGTTTTTGGCCGGGCCTCGGCGATCTGGAAGATTTGGCGTTCGGCTTCGTCGAGAATCTCTTCAGCCGAGCGGCCTTCCGGATTGAAGGCGCTGTCGGCAATTTCGGTGGCGATGCCGATCAACTGTCGCAACGTTGCCCGTGCGCGGACGATCTGCGCATACGCCTTGATGTTGGCGACGGACGGCGTGTTTTTTGCCAGCTCGCCGAGATAGCCAAGGCCGCCGACTTGCGAGGTCTGACCTTCCTTGTCCAGTTGCTCGGCCAGGGTCACGACGTCGATCGGTGAGTTCTGATCGGCCAGCTTGGCGATCGCACGGAAAATCAGGCGGTGGTCATGTCGATAGAAATCACCGTCCGATACCTGATCGAGCACGCGCTCCCAGGCATTGTTGTCCAGCATCAGACCGCCAAGCACGGCCTGTTCGGCTTCGATCGAATGCGGTGGCACCTTCAGCGAGGCGGTTTGAAGATCGTATTGCTCGGGATTGGAGATGTCATTCATTGGGAAAACCATCTTGTTGTTCCGGCAAAAGCCAGGGGCGCAGGGGATTGGAAATAGGCGAACTAATCAAAACCCCTACGGAGGGCGGCGAGGCCCACCTCTGCCAGTAGGTGGGCGAGCCCCTTCTTTTTTCGCTTTGACAGATGTAGCGAGCTGCTGGGCGCCAATCCGGCCCAGTCGCGGGTTGGGATCGACCTGCTCGACGCCCATTTCTTCTTCAGTGAAATCGTGAGTGCCCGGCACTAGGTTCTCAAACCGCGTGAAGCGGCCAACGAAGCCGAGGCGCACGAACCCGACCGGGCCCTCACGCTGCTTGCCAATGATGATTTCAGCAGTCCCCTGAAACCTCGACTCAGGGTGGTAGACCTCGTCACGGTAGGCAAACAGGATCACGTCGGCATCCTGTTCAATGGCCCCGGATTCCCGCAAGTCGGAGTTGATCGGTCGTTTATTGGCTCGCTGCTCGACACTACGGTTCAGCTGCGACAAGGCAACCACCGGGCAGTTGAATTCTTTGGCGAGCGCTTTGAGCGAGCGCGAAATCTCGGAAATCTCGTTGGTACGGTTTTTCCCGGTTGAGCCTGGGACCTGCATCAGCTGCAAGTAATCGACCATGATCAAGCCGATCTCGCCATGGGCGCGTTGCACCCGTCGGGTTCGGAAACGCATCTCCGAAGGACTCAGCCCGGCCGTATCGTCAATGAAAAAGCGGTTGCCTTGGTTGATCAGGTTGGCGGCGCGTGTCAGTTTTGGCCAATCGTCGGGCAGAAGTTTCCCCGACCGCACCCGGGTATGATCAATGCTGCCGATCGAGGAAAGCATCCGCGAGATCAAGGCTTCGCCGGGCATCTCAAGGGAATAGACCAGGACAACCTTTTCCGACCGCATTACAGCGCTCTCGACCAGGTTCATCGCGAAGGTGGTTTTACCCATTGAGGGGCGGCCGGCGACGATGATCAAATCCGCCGGCCGAAGGAAATTAAGCTTCTTGTCCAAATCATGAAAGCTGGTGGACAGGCCGCCTGCTTCCCCACCCGACTCCTGCAACGCTTCGATTTTGCTGACCGCTTTGCTCAGCAGCTGATTCAACTGGACCGGACCACCCGCCTTCGGCCGGCCGCTGGCCACGGACAGGATCAGTTGCTCGGCTTCGTGCACCACGTCGTCAGCCGCTTTGCCGTTTGGATGCAAAGCGTTCTTCTGAATGGTGGTGCTGATGCCTACGATATGCCGCAGGCTCGCACGCTCACTGACAATTCGGGCATAGGTGGAAATGTTTGCGACGGAGGGAGTGTTCTGAAACAGTTCAGATAAGTACGCCGGGCCGCCCGTTTCCTCGAGAACACCCTCAGTGGCGAGCACATCCTGGAGCGTCACAACATCAAAGGCTCGGCCATTGTCTGCCAGCTCACTGATGGCTTTGAAGATCAGCCGGTGATCTTCACGGTAAAAGTCATTTTCCCTTACCAGATCTGAAACCCTGCTCCACGCGCTGTTGTCCAGGAGCAGCCCACCAATAATCGCTTGCTCAGCTTCGACTGAACAAGGGGGCTCCCTTTCGGGTGGCAATGAAGTATCGGCTGATACGTGCAGTTGGTCGTTCAAGCGGTTGGCCTTGCGAAGTTGAGAGCACGACAGGACACAGAGAAAGCAAAACCCGGCCGGCGACAAGCCAAACCGGGCGAAAGATTACCACCCTAACGGCGCCTTGGCTTGCGCTCGACGGTTCCTACAGATTGCAGGCCCAGAGCTCAGAGCCTCAGGGATCAATGGCCTAGCAAATAAACGCTTAGCCGGCCGATCCGGCGGATACGGCGCTGTATGGCGATATGCAACAGTAGCACCGCTATGCCCGGCAATCCGAACATCAAAGTTGCGATGCCAACCCAGTGGGACAAGGAAGAAAACAACTCTGCCTGCGCCGTTGCGGGGTCAGCGTACGCCTTGGCTGGACCCGAAAAGTGCTTCACCTCAGCGGCACTCTCGATCGCATAGGCCAGGCGGTCAACGCTTGGCGGTGCTAAACGCAGCTGATTGACGATCAATCTTCACGCACAGCACTTGAACCGATCCAATGTCCCGCCGAGAAATCTCTCGTGACATGCGATTCGCATCGGTGAGCTTTTGCTTCACGCACGGCGAACCGCCGGCAATCGCCGCCTGGAGTTCCTCCACGGAAGCTGGTTCAAAGTCATGAGAAAGGTAGTCGCCTGCGATGACACACACCAGCAACGCAACGGTACCGGCTAAAATTGGGATCGGTTTCATTTCTTACCTGCATGTTGATCGCGCATGGCTTAGCGATTAATGATTCGTAACGCGTACGCAGACTATACGAACAAAACGAATACAGGGAAGTTGCTCCGTAAAGTTTGTTGTGGGGCCGCGCTTGCGCGTAAACCTGAGGAAACGTCTTGCTACTGCTCAGTAGTCGGGCGTCTTTTTTCCAAACCGTAGCTGACCATCTTCAAAACATCTGTCGGGTCTTGTCCTTCCTCGACCATCCTGAATGCCGCATCGACAAGGCCTTCTAGGTGCTTCGGAACTGTCGCGTATGCATCCGGCAGTTCGTCATTGCTTTCTTTCTTCTGTGACATCGGAATCTCACCTCAGCGGAACTTCGATGGTTTCGGCCCGGCCACTCAAGGTCTGGAAATCACAGAGGCCGAATTGCATGGCGCCTGGCTGGTGGTGTGCAGCAGCCACCGCCACCTGTTCGGTAAAGGCCGATATTTCCCTGGGCAACACCTCCCGGCCGGTGGCGGTCCTGATCTTGTCTCTGAATTGCCTCAACTCTTCTTCCATAGGTGCTCTTCTACACCGGGGTGTCCCGCGGTGGCTACGTTAGGGTACTTGTAGGGTGCTTGTGGTCTTGATCATCCGCCCACCGATGCCGGGGAGGGAGTAAACAAGGGGGCCTTCGAGGTTTTCGCCACGTTGGCCAATAACCGCCCTCACCTCTTGGCTCTGGAGCTGAGGTAAATGCGAGGAAACCTCCACGCTTGCCTTACCAGATGGCAAGGGGCGCCCTTCGACGCTAAACCGTGTGGACGCAAACCGGCCATTCACCACCTCGACGTTCTGCATGCCACCGTACTGGCCGGGAATTCTGAGTGTTACGGTGAGCAGGGTTCCGTCCGGCATATTGGTCTTGCCATAGATGATGGGGTAGCCGCTTCGATCGGCCTGGATGGTGACCTCGGGAACAAGGGCCAAGGTCTGTGCTGCCATTCCGATCATGATCAGAAATGCAGATCCGCCGACAAGACATAGCCGCCCCTTCATCTGTTCGCCCCTGGTTGGATCGAGCCGGCTGGTGTCGCCGAGACAGATTTACTTTAGCTGCTTTATTGGCTCGTTCTTGCTCCGCGACGCTTTCGCCAGAACTGAGATAGGAAAAATCTTGCCAAGTGCCTTCAACACCATGATGACTGCCGCTACGCCCAGCACCAGACCAAGCACCATGCGAATCAGCATGGTCATGTCGTTGGGACCATTCAGCTGATCACCGGCGGACAGGACGCTCGATACGCCCAACAACATGTTGAGTTCGGTCGGGTAACCAAACACGCAGAGGTACCAAACGCTCCAGAATGCGAGCGCCCCGAGCAATTTCCTGGCTTTCGACATCAACTGTGGAAGTGTCACGGTTTGTCTCTCCAACTCTCTTCTCGACTCAGTATCGGCTTTGACCTCTCTCGCAGCTGTTGTGAGCCTCGCGGATTACAGATGGGGAAAGCCAATTACTTCGTCAAAGGGGAAAAGTTTTTCCGGTTAAGTGCAAAGTTTTTCGATTGAGCGCAAACCCGTCGTCAAGCGGCTTGAAGTTCAACCTGCCAACGGCAATTGTGAGTGCTGCCCGGGTATCGCCAGCCTGAGCCCACAATCAAGGTGATGCCCTCGGTGGCGTCCTCGTATACGCGGCAAGATAGCTCTGCGACGTCACCCGCTGGCTGCGAGGTCGCGGTACCTTTGAAGAGGGACCCCTGATGCCGCTTGAGAGCTACCGTGTAGCGGTAGCCATCGGAGTGCGAGAGGTCAAATGCGATCTCATTTCCGTCATTGCGCGAGACGGCAGCCGTGATGTCCTCACCGTCGTCCAAATCGTAAAACCGTCCAGTCAAATTCATTTCGAAGTGTCCTTGATCACTCAGGTGAGGTTTGGAATTCCGATCGCATCCCAATCGCCAGGTTGCGGGAGGTAGCCAAGAATCCAGGGCCATTCCACCGTGAATTCATGGTCTTCGGACGCGAAAGTAGCAGTTTCGGTGTCGAGGTAGTCAAGCACCCACATATGCGTCTTGAGGCCATCTTCCAGCGTGACTGGCGTCAGAATGGCAACCAGATGGCGATAGGCAGGTGGTGGCGCGGGCGGCGTCCAGCCGGGCACCAATTTGGCATGGAGGGGTGGATGAGTTGTGTCGACCCCTTTGAAGATCTCAGCATCTTTTTGAGTGAGCAAGTTAAAACCCCTTCGATTTACGCAGCTGCTTGGTCGGGACGAAAAACACATTTGCACTCGTCGAAATGAGCGATGAGGGTCCCTTCCCCGTCGAAGTATTTCACGTTCCAGGTCGGGTGGCAGTTGTGCAGATGATCGCCATGCTTCAGCCGGTTCGTGAACCGCACATCAAGGTTGGCACTGCCGTTCATGCCTTCGATAGTGCCCATGTCACCATTCACTTCAACCATCATGCCGAGTCGAGCAAACTCGATTCCCCGGCATCGAAGCATCTCCTCTTGGAACTGCTCCGCCTTCCTCTTTTTTGCTGATGTGGCCACGGTAACTTCCTCGTTTTGTCAGACGCAAAAAAGGGCGTCCTCCCCGCAGAAGCCCCGATAAGGCGGGGCTGTAAGCGATACTGCATTTAGGCTTCTGAAATCGAGTTTTCCATCATTCGGGTCAATCGCCCCGCTCTTACGGCCTCGGCCCAGCAGTGCTGGGCTTGGGCGTACCTAGTGCGTTTATCCTCGATATTGGTTATTCGTCTAAGGAGTGCTTACGTCGAAGATGCTCGCTTACGCAATCCAACGAACAACTGAACGCCACGCAAAAATGGACGTCCTTCTACGGCCTCGGCCCCGGCTTTTAAGGCCGGGGCTTGGGCGTACCTGAGCGCGAGTTTCCTATCACAGTTCGCGTGATGCACCTGAACGACTTACTGCACGCGCACACGCCAAGTCCTCATAGGCCAAAAACGCGTAGAACGCTGCTAAGGCACCAGGCACAACATACATAACGACTTTTGCCAAGAGCTTTGCCAGACCAAGCATGTTGGCCTGTATTTGTGTGAACGCATCACCGCTGGTGTAAGGCTCGGTGAATGTCAAAAAGCCGATTCCCAATACCAGGATCACGGCGATCACAAAGAACATCATGAATTTAATTTGTTGCCGGGCTGCCCGTGATCCGATCAGGAGCGAGACACACAGACACACAGAGAGGATGTAGTACCAAAACGTGTACTGCGTGAAGCCCAGTTGTCCAACTCCCACACCTACTAACGTGGTGAAGACGATGATTCCGACCGCGCAAAACCAACCGGCAAACATGCCCAAAAACAAACCTGCGATGGTTTTCATTTTTTACCTCGGTTGTGCGGGCGCTTGCGGCACCCTTGATGACTTACGGATGAAGCCATATGCCATTATTTAATCATAACGCGTATGCATAACACCACATCGATAAAGACAGAATCTCAGTCCCCCTCCGGCTAATGGACGAAACCGCCTGTATTTACCATCGGTTCCAGGTCCTGATCATTTACATTCGGCGCCGGTGTGTAATTCAGCGTACCGTTGAGGATTGCTGCCTTGATCGCTTCAAACTCCCAGGCGTGATACTGCGACTCCGCGTAAACGCGCATTTCACCGTAGTCATGCTTCTTGCGCCGGATGAACGCCTCGGCGGCATCCTTGGTGAAATGGCTGTTCACGATCTCCCAGCGCGTGTTCCAGCCGGTAACGGTGTGGTCTTCAAGCTCGCTGAGGATCTCCCATTGATCATCTTGATCCGCACTCATGAACTTGCACTGACAGTGGGCTTGGGCCTTTCTGTTGATGCTGGCTTTCTCATTCCGATCGAGGTGTGCCCAGTATTCTTTGGGGCTGAACCATGACCGATCCTCAAGGCAGACGACGCGACCTTTGGCATAGTCCACTTCAAAGCCGTAATCGATCTTCTTGACCTGGACGGTGAACAGGGCTGCCGCGGTTCCGTGGGAACGAACACCCTGCCCCACACAGTCATGCCGCAGGCGCTGAACGAAATCAGCCCACGTTGCTGCGTTGAGATCTGCGCCGGTGGCCAGGCTCGGTGCTGGCTCACCGTCAGTACTCATGGGGTCAGTCATCACACCGCCTCCGTCGACAACAGGTCATGAGCACTCACAACCGTCATCCCAAGGCGTTCGGCGATGATCACTTCAAGACGGGCACCCTTCGAATGCTCCCAACCCGATAGCGTGGCCAGGGTGTAACACTCCATCAGGGCGACGATGTCGCGGCGCAAGCAGTCGCTCCAGTCCTTGGTTGGGTGGTCGATTTCGGCGGGGTTGATTACGGCATGACCGGCCGCCCGAAGGCGAGCTGCCATTGCATGGAAGGCCGGGAAGTTCAGGTCGACCAACCCGGTCATGGGCCCTGATAGGTAGATTGGCTTTTGCGGTGTGGCATCGTGCCAAGTGCAGACCTCGAACTCTCCGGGTTTCAGCCCCAAACACTGGCCGTCAGACATAACCGCCGCAACAGCACCATAGCTGTTTGTCCATGCCCGGAATGTTTGACTGATCACCGCCGTAGGAACAGCGCCTGTGATGTAGGTGAAGCCGATCACCGGCATTGGGTCGGCGGTTACGGTCTTGACCATGCGAACAGTGTGCGGGACACGATCACCGAACGGGTAACCCTGGGCCCGATGGTGCAGTGCCGGGCAATCGATTTCGGGTTCAATGATCATGCGGCCTCCTCGGCTTGCCGGAAGACCGGCAAGGCGCCGGCTTGTTCGCGCACCTTCTGCATTTCGTCTTCGGGGTAGCCCCAGATGTTCTCGCCGTTGAAACGCTCAGGCCCGAGATAGAACGGATCCAGCGGTTTACCGGTAAGAATGAAGTCCCGGAACCCTTCAACCACGTTGCGCAGCGTGCCGCCGCTTGAGAAACCGCGCCATTTGTTCCAGAGCGTCGGGTGCGTGTAAATCCGTTTATGCGTGGCGTAGTCGATGTACCAGACACGACCGCGCTCGTCGACTTCCATGCTTGCATAAGTCTGCTTGCTGGCGCTGTAGAAGAACCGGCGCCCATGCGCGGCAATGATTTGAATTGCTTGGTTGACCTGTTCGCAGCGCTGCCGCTTCAAAACGAGTTTGTTAACTGGGAGCATGGGATGTCCTGTGCCGAGACAAGCCCGGCAGGTTGATGGTTGGGTTACGCGGCTATTGATCGACGCTCGGCTGATCGCCATGGGTCGTTCGCCCGGGCGAGGGCTGCCATCGGTGGCGGGCTAACGCTGTTCCCGCACATATGCACTTGCTTTGTAATGGTGAAAGGCTTGCCATCGGCGCCGACGGTGATGTTGTAGTCCGCGGGGAAACCCTGGGCCTTGTACAGCTCGGCTGGTTTGAGCATCCGCAGGCAAATATCGACGATCACGTACGGCGTGCCTTGCACCATCACCGTGACCATCGCCAGTCGATCTTTGGTGGTGATGGTCGGCGCCGGGGCATCACAGCCGCTGGTGTTATCGGCGCCGTAATAACTGATCAGGAAAGCCGCGACCCGCAGCGCACCAGCCTCGTGCTCCGGGGAAAGCTTCAGCGATATCAGCGAACTCTTACCGCCACCGCCTGCGGTAATTGTCGGTGCAGGATCATCGACCCCCGCCCCTACGCTGGCGCCAAACTGACGTTCCAAAAATGCAGAGACAAGCCCGTGGTGCTGGCCACCGGCGCTGATGGTGTGCAGCGGGTCATCGACATCGCGGGCATCGCAATTGCCGCGCATGTGCACCAGGCTGGCCGCGACCAGCTGCTGTTGGCTGCCTGTGTTGGTCACCGTGGTCATTGGCTCGTCAACGCCCTTGGCGTCGGTCGTGTTGAAACCACCGTTCATCTGGGCCATGAACACTGAAGAAATCCCCATAGCATGGGCAGCGCCAGCCGGGCGCTTATAGTTGCCACCGCTGGTAATGGTTGGCACTGGCTCATCGAGCGGTTTGCCTTCATCGTTGAAGCGAAACTTCACCAGGTGTGCAGCTGCAAGAGCCCGGTGATTCTGGGTCATCAGCGTTCCCGCCGGTTGATCAATAGCCACTGGCTTGCCTGAGTATTCAGGACCGCCAGCTCCAACCAGTACCGCGCTGGCGAGTGCATGCTTTACACCGCCCGCAACAACTGTTCCCAACGGGTTGTCCAACCCCGGAACCCGCGGTTGCTGGCCTTCGCGCTCGCCGTAGCCGGACTGGATCAGGGTCGGACTGATCAACGTCAGCTCACCACGATTCGCACAGGTCACCGTCGGTAGCGGGGCCAAGGGATCATTGATCCGATCGCTACCTTGGTGAGTAGCCGGGGCGATGACCGGGCTGACAACGCTGAAGGCTCCACCTTTCGGGTATGACGTGATGGTGCGCAGCGGCTCATTACCGGACTGAACAGACTCTCCGGACCAGTTCGCAATCGGTACGATGAATGGATTAGCGTTATTGATGACGAATTTCTTCATGCCTTTGGCTACACGGCGCAGGGTCGCCGGGGCCAGATCCTTCTTGCGCCCGAAAATGCTTTTGCCGAGGTCGCTAAAGTCGATGCAATCTGCGGCGGTGCGCCATGGCAGCTGGCCTTTAGAGGGGTTCTTGGCGTGCGTCGGCTCTGGCCACACGATAGGCTGCCCGTCGCAACGCGCAATCATGAACAGCCGCTCCCGACTGGTCGGGGCGCCGAAGTCGCAGGCCTTGATCACACGCCACTCGACCTGATAGTCCATCCCTTCAAGCAGGGCGACGAATCGTTTCCAGGTACGGCCGCGGCGCTTTGGGTCCGGAATAAGGAACTGCTGGCTCACTGGCACCACTTCTCCAGGTGCGGCAACTTCGCCACCCAGTTTCACAACGCGCCCCGTTGCCTTGTCGCGCTTCGCAATCAATGGGCCCCACTGCAAAATCTGCTTCACGTTCTCGAGGCTGATCACTCGAGGGCGCTTCTTCCCGGCCCACTTCAAACCGATCCACGACAAGTTGCGAATTTCACGCTTGCGCGGCTGACCGCCGGCGGCCTGGCTGTGGTGCGTGCAATCCGGTGACATGTGGAACCAGCCTACGGCTTTGCCGCCGCACTCCGTATCCGGGTCACCTTCAAACACGTCAGTTGTGTAATGCCGGGCGCTTGGATGGTTGACGCTGTGCATGCTGATGGCGTCAGGGTTGTGGTTTTTCGCGACATTGACCGGCCGGCCCAGGCCCATTTCGAGCCCGGTGCCTGCACCGCCGCCACCACAGAAGAAGTCGACAACGATTTCATCGTCCTGAGGGTTGAAGCTGAGACCGTATTGAGTTTTGAAATCTAACGGGTGTTTCTTCTGTAATGCAGTCATTGATGAGCCTCGTCGGCGGGTGTGATTCGCAAGAGTTGGCGAGGCCGTTTATTGGCCACGACATAATAGCGATTTATGATTCATAACACGTACGCATACGATACCACTGTAAATGAACAAACTGGCAATGTTCAATACCTGCCTTTACAGTTGTTCTGCGCAAAGAGAGCCCATGGCGTTTTGAAGGCGGCGTTTTTGAAATAGCGGAAAACGCACCACCACAGCGGATGGCTTGACGGCGTTTGTCCAAAACACTGAATTGATAGAGGAATGATCGGCAATGGCAAGAGGCAAAACGACACTGCATTTCCGTGGGGGACCAAACGATGGCGAGGCGATTGAGGGCGTGGCCCTCTATAACGTGGTTCCGAGTTTACGATATGCAACAGGGAGCGGCTTTACTGAAGAGGCTAAGGGGCTCGTGGGTGTGTTCGTCAACGCCAGCACCCGTCCTGGTAACTGGCTAAGCTACGAAGTCGCTCTCTATTGCAAAGCAGAACCGGTAGAACGCCAATCAGGTGTTTATTATGACTTTACAGGTATGAATACCGTACATCGTTGCCGGGCATTTACCCAGACCCACTCCCGGTGTAAGAACGAAGCGCTTACAGGGGAGGAAGCATGCAGAGCTCATGCACGTGACTCAAATTTGGCCCAGGTTCGGCTTCGCCCCTAACAGGCATGTCAACGGTGCACTAAGCGGTTACGCCCACTGCACCGTGAAACATTGCAGTATTACCTCAGTCGTTCACACCACACTCGCAACAGATCAGGCACCTGTTTCTCATCAGTTCCCTTGGCAGGCGCTCCGATCGGGAATCACTTCACCGGCACTGAGCTTCTGAGCACACACCGCAACATCCACGCCATATGGCAGCGGTAGGTGCTGAACCTCTCCATAAACGACCTCGATTTGCTTCGAGATCACCTGGCTGGCCTGCAATGCCTGCACATCAGGCGGTATCTGCTGGCTGTATTGCTGGCCGTTTGCGTTGTACGAATAGCTGCGCCCCACCTGGTACTTCAGATTGATTGCCAACGTCGCGCTAGTTGCGCTCGTTGAGACGATTTTGGCTGCGCCACTGATCACACCAATGCCCAATGCACAGGCCGTCCTGGACTGGTTACACTCACGCAATTCCATTGGCGGGTACGCAAGCGATGTCGCCTCCCCTGACTCTCGGACATCCAATCGCGCCCCGACACCGTGTTCGTGTTGGCCAGACATATCAGGTCCGTACGCGGACACGGTGACAACGGCCGTATCCCTTGAGGCAGTTGTTCCACCTGCACAACCAGCAACCACCACGAAAGCAAACATAGCGGCGAATCGAAAACCCATTTGCATAAATGCTCATTCCTAAACGATGGAGTGCGCCGCCCTGAGTGTTCGGCGCTAAGGATTTTTATACGGGGTTTCGCAGGCCGCTTCATCCCGATCGCGTGTATTTTTGGGCATTAAAAACCCCGACCATGTGGCCGGGGCGAGATGTGCATTCACCAGCTATGCCGAAGGCCTCAAAAACTTGGCCATACGGAAGGAGAACGCGTGAATGGTGTTCGGGGCATTCGCCCTCGAGGAAAGGGCCGCAGGAAACTTCAAGCCGCGTGAAACCTCGGGCAGAGGTTCACCGGACCCTCTCGAAAATCTACCGGCGGAATAGATGGGATAGATCGCCCCGGTATGCATCGCGTTCCGCTGCCTGTTCAGCGCGGGCCTTAGTCAACTCTTCAGACTCGAATGTGTAAACCACCTGGTACGGGCACTTCAGGGCCAGCATTGCACGCAAGCTGGTCAATCGGACGTAAGGCCCCTTCGGACAGACCTGAGCGCGAGTCGTCTGTATGCCGTCAAGGTTGTACATAATGGCCATCATTGCATGATTCCTTACGCCAGGGCGCTCCTCAACCTCCCAAGCCAGATCCAGATCGCCCAGTTCTAACTTCTGGGCATCAAGGAAGGAGCCAAACACCGCGAGGCGTGTAACCCAGTAATAAGGGGCCTCGGGAGGTAGAGCATTCAAGGCCTTTGCCGACGCCACTGCTTTGTCAATTAGGGCCTCGGCCTTCTTTCGAGGCAGAGGCTTGCCGAACCTGGCACGCGCCAGTTCATCCATGCGGTCGGTTGGTCGAGCTCCATCAGGAGTCTTTTCGATGAATCCCTCTGCGACAAGTTGCTCCCAAGTTGGCCGCGCTTCTGCGGGGCTCACCCCAAGCACGACTGCCAAGTCGTAAAGCTTTGCGGACTCCATGTCGGCAAGCTTGGCTGCGGCCATTCGCAGCAAGGGACCGTTAACGCCAGCGTAAGGACCGTAGGGCAAAAGCAGCGTCATATGGCCTCCTGCGACGGCGGTATTCCGTCTTCCGCGTCGCCCTCGTTGTCGTCGTACTCGGGCGCTAGGTCCGAGTCACCCCCACCGACTCGTTGGATGCCGCTGGCCGCCAAGACAAACGTACGCCGGTTCCAAGACCAGTGTCGACCAGCGGGCGGAGTCGAAGCGCCATCGAAACCTAATCTAACCCACTGGCCGTTCAACAGACGACGCTCAATGTGGCCCCTATCTTCAGTGGGATAGGGGCGATATTGCGCCGTGCCGATCTGATGATTGGCGTAGAGCTGGTAGCCACTGAACATCCAGCACAGATTGAGCTCATCGGGCATGATGTAGTCCCTGCACAGCCTGAAGGCAGAGTGCACGGCTGACATCCGATGTTCGGAGCGGCCCCTGAAATCTGTGAAGTTCAACGCAACGGGCATTTCCAGTCCCAAGAATACCCTCAGTGCTTCAGCGGCGACGGGGCCCTGCTCTTCGGGAACTTGATACCCCGCCTGATTCGGGGTTGCTTCGGGGTCCACGTAGCGTGAGGAAAACCCACTGGCCTCCAGGCTCGCATCCAATCGTTCGAGCCTGCGGGAGTGAGGCTCGAATAGACGTACACAGTCGTCATCGGCAGGGTGCCTGTTTTGCGCCATCTCCTGCACAATCTTCGCAATCCAGATGGGATCATCAACTTCAAGCCGATCATGCCCCCAGGCTAGCCTGATGAGCCTGGGCAGACAGGAGGACGCTCGTGGCATGCACCTACTCCGGGTATTGTGTTTGAGAGACCGTCGAAGCTGAGTCTAATCCGAATACACAAGACTTGAAGCCCCCCGAGCATTTACTGCCAACGAAGCTATAGCTTTCGAGAAATGGCAGTGTGTATCCGGCGAATTTTTTTGAGCACTACATGAAGCGGTTTGCAGTCTGCATATCCCTGTTGAAGCAAATCAGAGATTTTATTGATCGCATCCAGCTGCTCAATTCCTTTCCGAATCTTTATCGGGGTCGCGTTGTAAGAATAGGCACCGCGTTGCTCGTCTGTAATTTCCCCATCGCTTGGAAACTCCAAATTCATCCAGTCATCAAGTGCAACCCTCACATCAGCGAAAGGAGAATCGCATGCATAAGGCATCCCTGAGTACTCCAAACTAGTCAGCAGAGCAGCAATTTCCAAGTGGAGATCCAATGAGAGCCGGTGACAACCTTTATTGATGGCGGCAAAAGCAAACCTCCAAAACCGCAATCTTGTTAACCACTTTTTTGACTTGTTAACTACCGTGGTTTACAGTGCAAAAAAGTGGTTAACAAGGTGGCGCGAAATGCCGGTTTTACGGGACGACATCAGGCTTTACCTCGAATCTACGCTAGGTGTGGATGCGCAGCTGAGGCCAGCCCCAGAACTCAAAGTGCCTCACTACATCAAGGACGCCTACAAACTCGTCAATCTGGTTCTCTTGATTGGGGGCAAGAACAAGCAGTCGAAGCTTTCGATGGTCCTGCTCCTGCCGGTTGATGACGAATATCCGGGCGCAGTGACGCTTGGAAAGCATATCGCCCAGGTACAAAGATTCACGGACAAAGTGGTCGTGTACGTGTGCAAGTCACTTTCGGTACCGGAGCGACGTAGCCTGATCGCCAACCACATAAACTTCATCCAGCCTGGCTATCAGCTGTTCATTCCCGAACTGGCGATGGACCTGAGAGAGAGCGTCCGCACGCGCCGCAATGAAGGGGAAGTGTCCGATCTTCTCCCTGCTTCACAAGCGATGCTTTTGGCTCGCCTGTATGAGGGCTGGGACAGCGATCAAGTCTTCAAGGCCGGCGACATCATGGGTGAATTCAAGTACAGCCGCGTCACCCTTGCCAAAGTGATCGATCAGTTGCTGAAGCTGGGCATCGTCCATCCCGCCCAAACCCGCGGATTCAAACATTTCTATTCGTTCAGTGCGCCTCCACCCGACCTTTTCAAAAAAGCTCTCCAATTTATGCGTTCTCCCGTTAAGCGGAGGGTGGCGATCGACCGTGTGCTTCACGCACGCAACGGAGTCTTTCTCGCCGGCGAGACCGCGCTGGCCAAGAGCACGATGTTGGCTGATCCCGCACAACCAGTATTTGGCATGACCAAAAAGCAATTCGACACCATGGTCGAAGACAAAGAGTTCAGGGAAACCGGCGAGGTGGACGAGATCCGGGCATGGGTGGAGATCTGGGCATATCGCAGTCTTGCGGAAGATAAAAACATTGCAGATGAAGCGTCGCTGCTTCTGAGTTTGAAAGACAATCCGGACGAACGTGTCCAGCAAGCTTTAGATGACCTTAGGAGGACCGTTTCGTGGCTGAGATCAGAGGATTAGACGTTTTCGGGCAGCATTTTAGTGAGTATCGTGACCAGTATGTCTTGATCGGCGGGGTGGCCTCCTGGCTTACGATGGATGAGGCCGGCCAATCGTTCCGCGCCACCAAGGACCTCGATATCGTGCTGGTCATTGAAGCGCTCAACTCTGATTTTGTGGGGGCTTTTTGGGAGTTCGTCCGGGCCGGAGGGTACGCGATCCGCCAGGTTGGCGAAATTGACGGTAAGCGTCCGGTGTTCTACCGGTTCCAAAACCCGGAAAATGAAGCCTACCCCGCCCAGCTCGAATTGTTCTCGCGAGCACCCGACGGTATTGAGCACCCAACAGATGCAACACTGACCCCCATTCCTACGGATGAATCAGTCTCAAGTTTGTCAGCAATTTTGCTCGATCAGCCCTACTACCAGTACCTTCTAGAGGGGCGTCACAGTAACGAACAATTAACCTTTATCGGCGCCGACCGGCTGATTCCGCTCAAGGCGCATGCATGGCTCGATTTGTCAGCGCGAAAAGAGGCTGGTGAGCAGATCGACAGCAAAAACGTGAGAAAGCATAGGAACGATATTCTGGTGCTGAGCGGGCAATTGACGGACGACCCCATCAAGCTGCCAGAAAGCATCCAGAACGACATGCGGGCGTTTGTGGAGCGCCTGGCGAAGGAGGAGATCGATCTCAACGCCCTCAAGCTGAAAGGCACTCTGGAGGGTTTCATAGAACGACTGACGTTGAACTTCGGGTTGTAGTCGCCACCCCAGTAGGAGAACGCCCAGTAGCACCACCAGCCCCACTACCAACCGTGGGGCTAAACCGAAGTAGGACCCCTATTGGCGTCCTCGATACTGAAGAAGGAAAACGCATGGCCAGCAAACCTGAACTCACCGATCGTGACCACGACAACATGGACGCGTTCCTCGGTTACGTGCTTGATGCGCACAAAGCCGGTGACATCACAAAGCAAGAAGCAGTCGCCGACCTAGCGCATGTAATGACCGCGCTCGACCAACGTAGCTACGATGAGGTGCGGTCGTGGTTTGAAAAAGGTCGTAAGCATCTGGCAGACGCAAATTAGAACTCCGACCCATCCCAAGCCCGCCGATCGCGGGCTTTTTCGGCAACAGGGTCCACTATTCAAACCCAGGTGACAGGACAGGTGGTCGAGTAATGAAATTTCAGAAACGCTTGCGCGGCGTCTCCAATGGGCAAATGTCTGATGATGCCCTGACGAAACTCCTTCGAGATCTCTCCCGCGAAACGATTGCCCTTTCCGAGGGAGGCAGGACTAGCTGGGCCTTAATTGTGAGTCGCTGGGAACTGAACAACGGCTACTTCGATATCGAATTTTCGGAGCAAGCTCTGGCGCTGATGGAGGCCACCCAGGACAAACGTGCAGAACTGGTCCAAGTACTTTTTGAGCACATCACCACCACCGTGCACTGAGCGCGCCCGCAAACCACTTGGACGAACTCCACGAGAAAACATGGAAAAAAGCATGTCCATCACGAAATTCTCGTTGATTGCCCTTTGCGCCGCTTTGATGGCCGGCTGCAATGACAATGCACCCAACGTCACGATCCCGGCCGGCTCCCGAATTTTCATCAAGGCGAATCACTTGGACGATACCCTGACCGGTAAGGTCCTACCCACAGAATGGAAAGCCGGAAACTTCGAGAAAAGTGAATACAACTTCTCGCAAGTGTTGGTGGAGAGCAATTGTTCGTTTGAGGTAGCCCCTCAATGGGACAGTCGGGTCAAACGCCTTATGGCGGACAAAGGCACGTTAACTTGTGATGGCGCTGTATCTCGCGAGTTGCCTGGCTACTTGGTCGACGATCAAGGTATGGTTGGCCGCAATGGCGTCGCTGTTGGTGACATCATTGCATTTGTCATTTCCAGCAGCGTTGCCGTCGAATAAGGTCGGCAACTGGCATTGTGTAACGCGGATCAGTAAGCAATTCTCGAGTGACCTGGTGGAAGCCCGTATTGCACGTACTGCCAAAGCCACTTCAAAATATGGAATCTTTCATTGCATCAATGGCGACCAGCCATAAAACTTTCCAAACACTAGGGCTATGAGCATGACTCTCGGCGATTTTAATTGGTCCATTCGCAGATACCTGCGATCTCGGATTGGTAGCGCGCCTTCTCGCGAAGACACCTTCGACCTTCTTGCCACACTGCTGGGCTACCAATCTTTTCAGTGCCTAGCGAGTGATGCTGTGATCGTAAGGCTACACGGGGCGGACCAAACCTACATCGACGATGTCATTGCCCTTAGACAAAGTCCGTTCCCAATAGAACACGCAGCAATGCGTCATAAAGCAATTGGCGCCGAAGGTGGGGCAGGTGCAACCGCGCAAGCCTTAGCCGACTACGCTGATGCTCGCGTTCTGGTTGCAATACCGCACAGCATTTTGGTTGATCCGGACTCTTATCCGGACCTTGATGCACCATTTGAAACACTGAGGGAGAACGCGGGCGTGCTTGCCCTACATTGCGCATTGCAGGAGGATTGGAAACTCAGAGATCTCCCGATCCAGATGCTCGAATCGGAGTTCATTAACAAGCCAGAGTTGGCTGTTCCGCTTTACCATATTTACAACGCCATTCTTGATTGCTGCCACGAAGATAGCCCTTACCGAGTGCATATTTGCGAGAAAACCGCCTTCTACAAACAAGCAGCGGCGTCGAACGGGCATGCCTTGTATACCCGAACTTCCCAAGGGCAATTGCAGACGATTTCCAATGGATCAGGGCGACCGCTCTGATGGAGCAATGTGGGAAACTTGACGCGTTAAACCGGCACCTGTAGCGCGTCGGGTGATTGGGATCTTTCCCTGGAGCAAATTAAAGCCAGTCACCCGTCGAGCAGTTCACATCGGTATCTCAATTCCGTGCGCAAAAAACCCGACCTTTGACCGGACGTGCATTCGTCAAAACCGTCAAACGCTTCAGTCGTTTTCCTGCCCATACACCCTTCGCATCAGCTCGTCCGCTTCAGTGTATCGACGAACAGTGATGCTCACGGTACTGCGACTGGCCCCAGTCTCACGGACAGCATCGGCCTGAACGACACCGTCGACCAAGACTCGGCGAGCTGCACGGTTGCCAGCGCTCTCCACATCCCCGCGCATCAGCTTCACCAGGGCATCGTATTGTTCACCCTTCATAATTGTTCCTACGGCTCAATATCTGTTTCAGGACTTGATCCCTGCCAGTGTGGTCAGCTGGCTGAAAGTTTCAATAGCGCCCCATCATACCAGCCGAACAAGTGACGCATCGCCCAGCCCGCAGCACGTCAATTTAGAACCAGGCGAACCTCATTGCTTCGTGGCCTTCAGCATCACCACCGACACGCTGACACCTGCAAACGCATTGTCGATGACGCTGGACCATTCATGATCGAAGCCGGGTAGCAGATCTTTGCCTTTCGCTGATGCCGGTAGGATCGCGGTCAGGTTCCCGTTATCTGCAACGAGCCGGCCGGCGGCTTTCGTATGGCTCTGCCAGCGCCCTTCGCTGAACGGTGGATTCATTGCGATACGATCGAAACGCTCGGTGGTGGTTTCTGCCCACTCAAGAAAATCCGCTTGAGTGACATCGTAACCCTTGGCCCTGAGGACGTTGCAATGCAGCTCACTGATCTCGATACACCTCGTGCGATCTTTTGGCATCAGATCGGCTAAACCACCTACTCCCGCCTGTGGCTCGGCGCACCGATGCGTCGGCCCGATGTCTGCCAGCTCGATCAACTGGGTGCCCAGCTCCACCGATGTTGGGTAGAACTGATGCGCTTTCTGGTCGGGGATGCAGCCTGACAAGACGATTTCATCAAGCACCGGGCGGGCGTTGTAATCGAAGTCGAACCAGACATGGGCATTTTTGTTGCGGCGTACGCCCCCAATCATCGCAAGGACCCGCTCCGCTTCTTCCTGAACAACAGCACTGTGATTGCCATAATCAAAGCGCAGGGCCCACTTGCAGTCTGTCAGAGGCGGGCGCGGCTCAGCCCACCGATCAGTTCGGGTGGGCGTGCAGGGCTCGGAGCGCATGCTGTGCAGCAAATTGATCACGGAGAAAGGAAGCGGGCGGCCAAAAAGCTTATGGCTTTTGGCGCGAGCCTTGGGCTTTGTGCGGAAACTGGCCGGGATTGCCAACGGGTACAGGCTCGCCAAAACAGCATTCAGGCGCCAAGCCATGTCTGGGTGTACCTGGATGTGGCAGGTCCCTTTTTTGTACATCTTCATGCGGATCGTCCCGCCGTCGACTTCATGCCAGTCACCGGTACGCCGGCGGAAGATTTCGAGCAATGGACCGGTGTCACCGTGACGTGGCTCTTCGCGCCCCATGAACTTCGCGATAACACAGCGCAGGTCATTGAGGTAACCGGCCCGGTCGTAGTTGATGCTGTCATAGCTGGTCAGCATGTTGGCGACAATCATGCGCATGCCGAAACCTTGTGGCTGATTCGTGACGTGCTCGCCTGACAAATTTCTAAAGATCCCGTCGACGCGCTCGGCGAAGAATTGGGAACGCGCCAGCAGCAGGTCATTGAGCGTCGAACGCACTGATGCCTCTTCGAACTCAGGCAACGGATGAATCGCCCACCGTTCTTCATCGCCGTCCCCATCCGCACGGAAACGTCGCTCTGCCTTTTTACCCATTGGGTTCCGGATCTGGTCCGACCACTCCTGGCGCCGTTTCTGCGGCATGCAGTCATAGACATCAGTCAGCGCCAACGCCCTCCCCCAGTAGGAAGCGTTCAACGACGCGATGGCAGGCTCCAGCTGCATGAGGTTTGCAATGTTGGTGGTGTAGTAGCGACCCTGATCGGAAGTATTGGCCTCCATGAAGTGATAGAGCGCACTGCTATAGCCGCCCCCGGTCATCATCTCGTGCAGGTATTCGATGCGCTGACGTTCAGCCTGGTAGCTGCCAATCAGACCGTCCACGACATCGGCGGATACCGGTGCAAAAAAATCGGTGGTGTCTTCAACGAGGTCACCGGTCACGGCGGCGTGGGAGAGGTCAGTCATAGCTCAGGCTCACATGTTTGGTCGTACGCCCAAAACCCGCTTGCGCGGGCGAGGTGAGTTGAACTGGTTGAGGGAGTAGCTGAATGAGCGGAACGTTTATGTTGGTGGCAGTCCTGGGGTTATCTGTCGAGGGGTTCAGTGTATTACTCTAGGATAATACACGCAATCTTTTTTTAGAGTCGATCCTCCCCACCTATGTAGCCCACATTCACCAAGCACCAGAACGAAAAAACCCCAGGCCATCGCCCGGGGTTGCTAGTGCTTTCACTCAGAAATCAATTTTCAAAGCCGCCAACAATGGAGCAGCTCCAATGATGGTTACGCCTGCACAAATCAAAGATAAGGGGGGCTGGTAAAACGTCGAGGGTGAGTTTTTACTGGCGTGACCAGCGCAACCGTGAGATCGCCTTGAACTGAGATATTCCGACTGATCCCCTCTCATTCCGTGCTTTTGAGCCAGGCCTGGTCAACAACTCTTCTATCGCAGGTCGTTCTGCCTCATAGATCGCGAATGCATTCAGGTCGGAATCCAGCAGAACCAACTGAACAACGTCGAACGGCTGCCTGAGATCGATAGAGCCGACCCTGCCAACAATTCTCTTCAAGTTGGTAATCACGCGCCCCTTGATTTGCACCTGGACAGGATTGCCATCCCTTATTTCAGTGGCATCGTACCCGGCTGTACGCGCCGCATGCAGATCCAAACCAAGGATCGCAGCAGCCTCACATTCAGCAATTTCACCGATGATACCTAGCGGCTTCCCAGTCAGCTGCTGATATCGGGTGGCAAGGCGTTTTGCCTGTTTCACAAGCTCTAGCAACTCAGCACGATCAGATTCGGGCGGTATCTGTACATCGAGTTGGGTCATGGTGAATTGCCCTTAATGGCGTGCTGGTTAGGACAAAAAAAAACCGCTCCAGCGAGGCTGAAGCGGCCACCTGTGGACCTTAAAGGTCGTCTAAGTGATCCCGCAGGAAGTGGTACAAGCGAAACGCTTGAAACACCCTCCATGCGGAGTCCAACGTACGTCGTGCAAACTTGTACATACTGGGCCCTCCCATTGGTTGGGCCAATCTCCAGTGCGCTTACCGGAACACGCGCACCTTCGGGAAAACTTGCACCAAGTGTTCCCTGTGAAATGGCTGGATTTGAGGCCTCCCGAGTCGATCCGGCACGGGTTCCTAATCCGTGTCGAGAGGGCCAAACTTAATGCGTAATTTGTGGCGAATCATGCCGCGCTGCGAGATCAATGGCCGAGCAACCACCAGCACCGCTAGTCGCTAATATTGCGCGTAGTGGTACCACCTGTGTAAGCTTGACGACGCACCAAGTGTTCCCTGTGAACAAGCAAGCCGGCTTCCTACCGTGATTTGCTACGAAGAAACCGCCCTCCTACGGCGGTTTTTTTGTGCCTGTCGTTGGCGTTTGAAATCCAGTCAACTCGCGGTGCTGAGGTTGTACTTCAGTGCCTGTAGTGGCTGCGCTGAATATGGCGCAATTATATGGATGTTTTTCAGCCGGTGGTGGGGCGAATCCGCGCATGGAGCGGACGAGACGGAGGGTTTTTCGGTCGGAGCGAGGGTTTACAGGGCTTTGGCTGGATGTCGCGGGTGCAGATTTTTTTTCATAAATTTTGACGGGCAGTTTTTTTGTTCAAAAAACAACCAAAAATGGCATATTTACACTACATGTTGTGTTTCAAGGATGGCGTCAGGTTTCAAATGCCTCTCAGCCGCTTCTTTACACTCGGCGGCCGCACGCATGCCCCTCCTTAACCAAGCACCAGCATGAAAAAACCCCGGCCATCTCAAGACGGTCGGGGTGGGTGTCGCGTTCAATAAAAGTTGAATTCCGGTCCCCTGACGTTTTGCGGGAACAGCGGTTACTCGTGCCCTATGGAATAGCCATGATCCAACGATGGCCACCCTCTACGGGTCAGGATTCCATTGACGTCAATGTAGCCTCCCGATTCGTTCTGCCACCGTACTGAGTAATACCGATCACTCGAAGGCAGTTCAGCATCCATCGTGTACACGGTGAGTTTCCAACCCTCGACAACCTTGGCGAACCCGGCAACATCAAGGCGTTGCAGTGCATAACGAGCCAAACGAAAGGCCAACCCCTGGGTTATTACCTTGTCGGTGATATGCAGGTGATCTGGAAGCTTTTGCCCCACCATGTTGAAACGCGATTCGCCTCGCTGGTAGACCTCAGTGGCAACAGTACTCATACGCCCTCCTGGGGAGTCGCATGCTCTGAATCCATCATACATTTGAAGTCGGCCGCTTTTTTCTTCGATGAAAAATGGTAGATGACTGGATCCTCAGCCGGGTCCGCTTTGGTGTCCTCAACACACCACGGTTTTTTTGAACTGGAACTGGGGCGTAGCTGAAAGCGCTCGTTTTGCATGGTTACATCTCCCTGAGAATTCACTTCGTATCAGAGAGATGCGCCACACAGGCTTAGAAATGGCTCGACCTAAATGCTGTTCTACCAGATGAAGTTTTACGTGGCCCACACAGAAGAACCTCATCGACGTTCCGACACACGCTGGCGTTTCCTAATCACCCGTTAGTACGATCCCAGCATTGTTCTTTAGCAGGCTGTAAGTGAATATTGTGATTCTCCAAAAAGGTGACCCCAATCCGTGAGTCCTCCCACCTGTCTATGATCGACTGTATGAGGGCGATATGTGGCTCATCAACTCATCAATCTCGCCGGCACTGGGAGAGTACGCAGGTTCGAATCGGCCACTTTCACCGGCAAACACGTACTTTTCGCAGAGACAATCATCATGCATCTGATCACAGTTGATGCAGGGGGGATTGCAGAGCTCGATCATTTGATCAATCGCCGTTGAAGGATCATCGGGATCGTAGATATCGGGATACCAGGAACTCTCCGCAACGGTGAACTCGCCCCTCGCGAAACTCACAACGTCATCAGGCCCTTCAAAGTCCCAGCTCGACAAAGCCTTAAGCGCAGGTAAGAGCACCACGCGACAGTAATCGAATCGGTACTCATCAAGGTGGCAAAGAATTCGTCCATCGTCCTCGATAAGGCTCTGGAACGAGATCTGCCCGTAACGATCGCCCAGACCTTTATACCTTGCCGGGTTAATTCGAATATGCTTGAGGGCATTGTTGATCCCATCGACCAGTTCCATTTTTCGATTGGCCAGATACGCCCCGGGAACGGAGAACATTGCATCAAACGTTGTGACCAATTCTCTGCGTGATTCTGTTATCCCGTCGGCCGCCCGCACCGCCTGCAAGTAATCAACACTGTGAGCCAAAATCAGGTTTGCGCCGAATGCCTGGTGGAGCGAGATCTCATTCTTCCTGACCTTTTCCTCAAGATCGGCCTTTGCAGGCTCGAGGATGTACTTGATGTAATGCTCGAAATCCTCGCAAGCACGATTAAGGACCTCATTTGTCGGTGCCACAGGCGGACTCTCAATACTATCGTTGCACGCTGACGACAGGACGCCGCCGGCCGCGTTCGACTCATTGTCAGCTAACCGATCTATCGTCCCAGCCGCAGCTTCCGGAGCCTTCCATTCCAGCCCACCGCCAAACAATTTGGCAGCAGCAGATTTGGCCCCACGAAGAGTTTGATAGTGTCGTGGTAGCTCCAGGTATGCGTGACTTCCCCGGCTATCAAGATTGCAGTCGAGGGTAAACGGTTTGTCTGAGCGGTTGGCTACCCGGATGAACAACGCATCTCTGCCGATCGCTGCAATGAACAACACGTCATTCATGACAATACCCATATAAGGCCCGCGATCATCTTTCAGAAAAAATAGGGGAAGTGAACGGCTCCGCCAACGCACCTGCCAGAACCATTTTCGCACCTTCACGCTTAAAAATTGGGCCCCAATCTTCTAGCGTGTAGACCGGGCCGGTCTTCGCTACCTGGACCCCCGCTTGCTCACCTGCCTGGGCAATCAGATTGATGACTGTCTTATTATCAATACCTGTCCTTTCTTTGATCTTCACCACGGTCGCATCAGGAATGGAGTCAATCGCAGCTAGCACAGAAAGCATGCGACGCAGGTCGCCTTTGGGATAACTAACAAAAGTGGTCATTGAACTGCTCGATGGTGCGATTAATGCACCTATTCTAGTCAGGGGGATTTGCCGTTGTCACGCGCAAAACTCGGGGGCGATTAGGGGTCAGAACGGCTCTTCAGGGTTGTGCGCACTTGGCTCGGTTTCTACCAGCGAATCATCCAGCCCGACGTTCATGAGGAGATGGAAGTACTCGTCGGCAGTTACCCTCGCCAAGGCTTCGTCTTCATGCCGGTCCATGAACCAGGGGAAATCGATTACTTCCTCATTGACCTCATCGGCGGGTACTCCAAGTTCGATAAGGCGATCGGCAACGACTGCAATCCATTGGGTGTACTGCATGGGTACTCCTGGCGCCATTGGCGGCCTTACGCAACGGGTTAAAGCATCGTGGTACTGGCCTGCAATTTAAGCCACCTCTTGCGCTTCGCAAGCGCGTCTCCGCCGACCACACGAGCATCCCACTTGTAACCCGCGTTCGACGCCCAGGCAGCGGTACAGGAGCCCTCAAGAATCATTTGTTCAATCGTCACTGGTGTTTCCATGTGTCTGTAGCTCCGTGATCAGTTTGGGGGAGCAATCGCCACTGCCGGGGGCCGCGATAGGATCACTTACGAACCTATGTGAAATCAGTTGGGCTTACTGAGGCCTATCAACTTCATGCCGGGTTGCTGATTCACCAAATGCAGCTGCTGCTTATCGGCCTCATTCAGTTCCGAGCAATCCAGTCCCTGAAAACCAGCTTGGCCAAGCATCTTTGCAGCCAGGTTTGGATCGCCCAGCCGGGACGCCGCGGCGGCGGCGACAACGAATCCATGCTCAAAATCACTGAGCGGTTTGAGTGATGACATCGTGAATCAGTCCTATTTCTGGGTTGTTCATTTACGGTCGCAGCCCCGCAATCGCAGAGCTCGGAGCTGTTGGGTCACGAAATGGAGATCTACACTGCTCTTTTGTGGGCATCGAGCCGCAAAAGGATCCGGCAGGCTGGGCATTCATCGTCACGGACCATTTCCCCTTCAACCTGGTCAGGACACGAGCCGTTGAACACGTGCGCAGTTCGACCGACCGCAATGCCCTCCAGATCATGCACCAGTTCCGCTGGCACAACTGACGTACTGGTGGGTGGCAATGCAAGCGCAGCACGCAACTCATCACGGACAGGCTTGGCAGCCTTGAATGCAGACGCCGCGTGGATCATCTGTTGGTAGGCACGCTCAACCAATGCGCGAGCCAGGGTGATGGTATCGGGGGCCATTGTGTTCTTCCATTGACGAAAAGGCTGTAGAAAGCAGACTTGAGAAAATCAGCTTTCGACAGGCCCCGGCGCACCAGGGCGGGTTGGGGTCAGGCAGTTTGACTTTCCTCGGCCATCACCACCTTTAGAGCTGCATCGAAAGGCAGGTCCAGCTCCTCGATGAGGTGGACGGCTTCGCCGAAAATATATTCCTGCTCGCAGGAACAGTCGAACTCCTCGAAGTCCTTGTACTCCATGTGCTCGACGCCTTCTGCCAGGTTGCGATTGACCTCGCGAACGGCTCGCTGGCCCACTGTCTCGGCAGCCCTCTTGATGGCCTTGATCTTCTGCGCCCACGTCGGCAGAGAAGCCTGAACTCCAATGGTCTCATTGGCCATTACTGACTCGCTGACACCGTTCGGTCCTGCCTGTGCAGACACCTGCGCCCCCTCGCTCGGTGCCTTTTGGACAATGTCGTTCCGGGTTTCAGATGTTGCGAGGATCCGCCCGCTTTTATGCCACTTATCAGCCGTCCCGCATGCCACGTAGGAGCCGACACAGCCATAATCATGCCGGGTTGATGCACGATCGATCATGACGCGGTCGCCGCCACAGGTGAGGTACTCACCTGGCGCATCGATGATATCCGAGAGTGTGAACAGGGGGATGAAGTAGACGCTCATGTTTTTTCCCAAAGGATAGCTTTGGGGAAAATATAGGTGCGTTTAACGCACCTGTAAAGCTTTAATCGGACTCCAGCGGTTAACGTCTAGTCCTGGGATCCATTCGGCGTCTGAACCGGGACTGGCTCCAGGTGCTGGGGAATATAAAATGTTGAGCCATGTCGGCCCAGTTGTGCGAGGTATTCGTCTCTCTCACTGTTCGGTTTAACTTCAAAAATTGGTCTTAGGCCAACGGCAATGTAATACCAGCACGGCAGGTAATACGCCGTGCCAAGACTCAATTTTTGGGCGATTCGCGGATGAGCATGCACCCAGCTCTTGAGCCCATCCCACGCCTTCCCGTGGTAGAAGGCTGCCATGCAATAGAAATCATCCGAACCGAAGGGAGCTACCCAAAAAGGGAGCCCGAATTCGTGCGCCAACTCAAGCACTTGAACCTGACTGAGTTTTGTCAGATCGATCAAGGCGTCTTGGCCGTATTTCGCAAACCACCATCCCTCCTCACCAGTGCTTGGAAAATCCGGGCTGAAGAATCGAAGATAAGAGACGCCCAAAGCCAAACTGCGGCATTGGTTTCGATATGGATCTCGGCAAGAGATGCGCGGCTCACTATCCAGGATGAACGCTTCAAATTGTAAGCCCCCTATGGAGGCTTTATGGAACACGTGTACGGCCATGCGATAAACCTCCAAAGCGATATTTTGAACATAGTCTGCAAACTCAGGTAACACCGATAGGCAGACCAGCGGCGCAGCCTGCGCCGGGTAGCCAGACACATCCTTTTAGGATGGCCAACATCACCAAAGAGCTCGTCCCAGCCACAGATCCAATCAGCTGGTAGGCCGGCGCCACACGGTTGACGCACATAAAAAAACCCCGACCAGAGAGGCCGGGGTGGGTACTGCGTTCAAACTCAAGCAAATGTCATTTCGTTGCGCATGGCCTGAATGTGTTCCAACACCTTCAAGCGCGCTCGCTGCAAAGTTGCTCGTAATCCACGTAGGCGAGCAGCATGCGCAACCGCTGTCGCTCGTTCAATTCGGACCACTCAACGCCACTGAAAAACACACCCGCTACGTCCCCAGTTTCTATGAAGCAAGTGTCCTGGATGGCTCTGACGGCATCGTCAATGTCGTCAATCACTGCGGACGAAGCAAGAAGCTGAGCAGAGGCCTTATTGATGTCGAATTTCATACTGGAGCTCCTTGCTTAACCGCTGCGTGGTGCTCTGCAAGGCACGCCCGCGCCTGCTCTTTCGCGTCAGTCAACCCGTCGGTATCCGAAGAGTCCTCATCCAACCAGTTTTCAGCGTTTAAGGCCTCAAGGGCATTGATGCCCTTATTTGGCGTGCCAGATTCCAGGGACCAGCTGAAGCCAGCTGGGACAATGAGTTTTCCCGTTCTCTGCGGCGTTTTGAATTCGAGCACTGCCAACGTGCCCTCATCAATCAGTTCCTGGACCGCAAGCCGCACCTCGAAGAACATTTGGCCTCGCTCCATCGGTGACATTTGCGCTTGAAGGTCGTTTAAAAACTCGCCGTACCGGTAAGGCAATCCATCAAGTAGCAGCAACGCGGAAGTCTTGATGCTGGTCTTAATCGGGTTTGAGGTCTCACCTTGAGTTTGCATAGTGGTCATCGTGAACATCTCCGTTGGAATTAACTTCGTGGCAGGAGATGCCGAACACCGACTCAGAAATTTACCGACTCACCGTACACAGGGAGCCATCTTTTACGCTGAAACACTCGCTTCAGAAAAAGGTAAAATCGCCGCCTTAGGCGACCGCATAAGGAAGGGATAGTGAATTTCTCTACAAAATGGCTTCACGGAACAACATCGACGATCACTGCATGGACACTAAATGGCCGTGGCGGCATCAAAGGTCCTATGCCACTTCACAAAGCCCTATTTTTCACCTCGAACCGCTCGTTCGCTGAAGGGAGTTCGGGGAGTTCGGGGAGCGGCGCCAATGTTTACCAATCGACGATCAAGGCGGGGTCAAATGTGCTGGATCTGTCTAAGCCCGGCGTGACGTGTACAACTCAAGAGTCGGAGAGTTTTCGAAAGCGCGTAATGCAGTGCCGCCCAGGTAAAACCAATATTCAAGCTGAGTATCAGCAACACTGGGAAGCTGGTTGGCAGACAGGCGCGATCATGAAATATGCGCACAGAGAACATGAGGAGCAGCAGATGAAAACGATGCAGTACCTCGCCATGTATGAGCGTGACACTCCAGAAGGCATTGTAAGCTTTAACCACATCCAGAAAACAACGCGTGACTGCATCGAAGACATCGTGGATGCAGCAATTGCAGCGGGCTATCAGGCCGTTGCAGGTCACGAGCTACAAAGCGGAGTTACCTACCCGCTGTTGATTGTACTCGACCCGAGTATTCTCTCCGCGCCTGTGAAAATCTAACCGCGGTTCATTGCTCGCGCTCAGCCCCTCTCGCGTAGGTAATGCCCAGCCCGAAGTTAACCGACTTCGGGTCATCCTGGTTCTGGGTGGACATGTGCAATGCTAACGGATGGTCATGGCGAGTGCATTTCACCCCAGCCGGGAAGCCAGTGGAAAAAACCAGCTTAATGGGCCGGTTTTCGACTGCGGACATCCTACCGCACCAGCTAAAAGTGCAACCTGCCCGGCCAGGCGACAGGTTGAAGCGACCATACCGCAGCAGCACTACCCGATGGCCTTGATTGATACCACTTCGAAAAAGCGGTACTTCTCCTTCTTGGCCAACGTCTTGGCCTCCTGCTCGGCATCGAACTGGCTCAATGTATCGGCATCATGAGTGAACTCGACGGTCTCACCCTCAAATTCCTTGCTGACAAGTAGTGTCACCCGGAGCTTGGGGGACCGGGGTTTAAGCTTGCTACCCGTAACCCGGGGTTCAGATTTCACTTTTGTCGCCGGCACGGGTGCCTGAGGAGTGGAAGGACACGCATGTGCCGCGGTCAGGCCTAAGGCCCGGCGCATTTCGTCCTCGGTGAATCCGCTGCTCATTGTCAGAGCTCCATAACTGAGTGGCGGCTGTCGCTCAATGTTGCCAGCGAGCGAGGCCTCGAGGTGAGCGCGGACGCCCACCATTCTTTCACACGAAACTTTGTGTTGCCGACCCACGCGGTAGACGGCACCGATTCGGTAGCGCCACCTGGCGCACCCGCCAACTGTCCTTGAAACAGAAACCACTCTCGTTGTTCTGTTTGCTCGGGGCCTTATGCGATATCTCGGATTTACCTTCGGCGGAAACTTGGTGCCGGCGCCGGTACCAGCTTGACCAAAGATCGCTGGCATGATTTACAAGTAACCAAACCGGAATCGGTAGTGCAGCTGAGATTGTGATTGTTGCGTCCACAGGCGACATCACTGCCACCAGTTGAGGAGTGAATTACCAAACCGCAAAACTCCAACCTTTAAATCAGCCAACCTATTTTCGCACACGTTTGTAGCAAGTGCAGATCTGTTCACCAATCAATAGGGACCAGAACTTCAAATCCGACGCATCTCGAAACTCATGTAGGTGTGGCAATATACAAACATGCGGAGTGGTTGTGCTGGCAGGGAGCTTTGTCAGCTTATTCAGGGTGACAGCTTAATCGGGCTGACTTTTCGCCCCACCATCACAACCACTCTGCACTTTCCAACCGCGGCGCCAGCGTGCAACGACCGCCGACCATAACGAAGCAACTGGAAGCCCAGGGCTAAGACCCTTTTATACCCCCCAAACAATGAAAAACCCCCAGCCTCGGCCGGGGGGGTAGTGTTGCGTTAAAGCTGCGAAACGAGATGCTGATCAGTAGAATTCGACTTTGCAGCACGGACCGCTATCGCCACTGACAACCAGGTGATGCCTGAAGAGCCGGGCATTGCATGACATGGACGTTCGACCATTGGCGTTCAGAAGAACACGAAGCCTCAATGCCGGTACAGGCGCAGTTTTGAGCTCGTTCGCGCTCCAGGCCGCCAGCGACTTTTCCAGATTGCCTAACCATTTTGTGCCTGACTTACTGCTTTCGCAGTGGTAGACATTGAAGTTCTCGCCGCGGCGAATGTTGAGGGGGACGCAGGCGCGACGCAGAGTCGGATGCCCGATCACGTCGTAATCGCGAAAACCATGCGCGGAGCTGTGAAGCTTGATTTGGAATGGCTCGCTGTGCGTTGCTGGGGTCATCGTGTTCTCTCCGTGGGAAATTTTACTTGCGCCCGGAGATGTCGAACAGGAAACAAGAACACACCATGAAACCGGTGATCAGGAGAGTTGCTGCCCATACAGCAGAACTTATGGGTAGGTTACGGTCACATACGGATCTTCGCCGATCGCGTCTAATCGCTTGCTCAACCGATCATCCAGCGCTTTCTGGTAGTCATGGTAGGTGGAAGCGTTGATGGTTTGATACTTGAATAGGGCGTCCAGGTAGCCCTTGATGTACAGGCGAGTATCACGCATCGACTCAACGCTATCGCAGTCATCCACGCTATCGATCTGGTGATTGACATCAGCATCTATCGCTTGCGGATCAGGGGCATTCATCGCAGCGACGCTCCTGCATATCTTGAAGGGTGAGCTTCAAGTTTAGTGATGCCTCTGGAGCCCTCGCAGAATCACCGACCGAAGGTCATGGAAAATATCCTGTGACGCGCCAATAAAAAGCCCCCGGCATGCTCGATGACGGAGGGCTATGAGTAACTCGCCATTAGGGCAGGTCAGTTCTGATACACCGGGTGATAATCCTCTTGCTGGTTTGCCACCTTCTCCAGTTCGGCAGCCTGGGTCTGCGGGTACACCTGACGACGACTGTTCAGACGGTGAAGCTTCGCAGCACTATGCACGTCGTCGACTGTCACTGTTTCCGGGTTGGCGGGATTGTTCTTGCGCTCATTCGCAGTTAATTGCACGGCGAGTGCTTCAGGATCAACGTCCTGCGCAAGTGAACGGGCGATGCGTGCGCAGGCAATGCCGGTGCGGTCGGCTTGGTCATGGGTTAAGAACTCGAAGGCATCTCGGCCTTGGTCGATTATTTTGGGCATGTGTCGTTCTCATTGAGTGGCTGTGGGTTGCATTTCGAGAATACCCGCCGAGCGAACTGCCGACCAGCAGTGGCCGACCCAGCCCATCGGGGCAGACCTCACGGAAAGTTCTGCGGTTGCACAGATCGAACGCGGTTGTTTACCCTCTTCGATTGGCCTTATCGCCTATTTCGTACTCCACACAAGTACAAAAAAACCCCCGGCATGGCCGAGGGTGGGTGTAACGTTATCTGAAGTCGCCCAGCAAGCTGCGCGGTTGACCTCAAAGATCTTTAAGGTATTGCGAAACCGAGATCTGCTTGCCGCAGTTCACAAAGTTTTCAAGATGGCGTGCAGCCTCCTCTTTGGTCCAACCTTTGTCCGCCATGACGCGCTTCATGAACAGACCTTTCAGATAGTTTTTGATGACTCTGGAACTATTCATCGTCGTTGTCCTTGGAATGCCCGGGGTACCGGCCGGAGCAGGTAGTCGTTACGAGTAGAGGTATTTGATGTTGTGGCAAGGGATCTCATGGAATTTCCGGCCGCAGGCATCGACTGCGACGAAGCAACCGCTAGTGTCATCAGTGAAATCTATTCCCAGCTTGCCGCGATCTTCAGACCTGATAGTCCCCTTTGCTCCGACCGTTGCGATCAGTTCTCCGTGCAAGTTTCGATAGTCCTGCTGGACCATGACGCTCGTGAAGTTAGCCATTTACATGCTCCTGAGGGCGGGCACCGCCAGCCCGGGTTTGTGAGTTGAAAATCAGTTCGAGTCCAATCCACCTGCACGGTCGATCGCGAGCATTTCAGTGCAAAGAGCCCGGAGTACTTCGAGCTGCGTGGACGGATCGTCCTCTACCGGGTCATAACCAACGTTGCGGAGGTACCACGCGGCCAGTTCCTTCAAATCCATGATGGTGAAATCAGCGTCCTCGAATTCTCCAACAGGGCTATCCACCGGGTCGACCAGCAGACTTTCCCGGTCAATCTTGACGGCAAACTCGTACTCGTCATCCGGCAGCGGTGTTACCTGGAAAAATGCGGACTCCTCCACCAGCCTTGCGGCGAGTGCTGTTGCAGCTTCAGTGCCGGTAACCATTTTGAAAGCAAGTTGGGGGTGTTTGCTCATTGCGTGCATCTCCTGAAGAAGTTGGCGTTATGCAGGGAGATGGCCAACATCCGTCAGGAAGAACGTGGGTACAGTGCCCGCTCCTTGTTGGCGCGGTACCAGAAAGAAAAAACCCCGGCCAAAGAGATGGCCAGGGTGGGTGATGCGTTTACTGAAAGCTCACCACGCAACACGAACACTCGTCGGAGCTGCGTGCGGTGATGGCTAACCGGAAAAGGCCCCGGACATCTGTCAGTCGGGGTTTACCCTTGATCGAAACCAGCACCAGTAGCCGCGGCTTCATTGGTGAGATACCAATTCAGAAGCACGGGCCGCTGGCGAGGGGGTTTCTTTGATCAGTCGTGCGAGGAAAGCAACGTAACTTGCCTGCTCGTTGACGTGCATGATGTGAGCGATGAACTCGCTGCTTTTTTTCTCCAACCATTGCTCGGCTTTGGCGGCGCCTTCACAAGGAACACGACCTTCAAAAATCTTGAAGTCATCGAAAGCGATCTGTTGTGGCCAGGTGAGTTCGGTAGCGTTGAACAGGTTCATGTCGGCATCTCCAGAGGATGTAGTCTTCGTATGCGGGAGATGCGCAACACCGAGCATGAAAATCAGTCGGTGATGAGTTTGGTCAAACTCTTTAAATGAAAAACGGCTATTCGGATTTCAGAGTGGAGTGAGATGTAGTACCGCCCCCTTCTACGGCCTCGGCCCTTCACATGGCGAGGCATCGGTGAATCTGGACGCAACCCGGCGCTAGCAGTCATCGCACAGAAATAGCCGCTCTTTGCGGCTGCGCGGGTCATGCGCGTGCGGACCGCAGTTCATGTTGCAGGCCTTCGTCGCCGGGTCGAACCGGTCCAGGGCGGCCGGGTCTGCGCGAGGCCACTCAATCGACCTTTCTGCCGCAGGCTGGGTTGGTTCCACTTTCCGTGCTTTTACGCCCATGACGCACCTCGCTGGCTTGTGGTTGGATGTCACTCGGGCTGTCAGGGGCGCCTTTCCTGTTCATGGTCGCTTTCCTTTGTTTCGAAGCTGCATTGGTAAAGCGTTCACTGTCCCCGACCAGCTTGATTGGGCAATGAACGCTTTCCGATGCAGCCCCGTGGGCTGCTCGGCAATTCCTATGACGGTTGATCCGTAACTACTCGGCAGTAGTAAGTCGAAACCTTCATGGGCTGGCCATCGGCTTCGAGCTTTTCAGCCTTCAACTGAAACACCTCGTTGTTGTAGACGTAGGCCATGTCTTCACAGGCTTCGCGTGTCGGGTACTGAGTACCCGCTTTTGGGTTTTCGGTGTGACATGGGGCACCGACGGCCATTGACGCGCAAACGACAGCGTTCAACAAAAAATGCATACCAACTATTTCCTTCAATAATCAGTCCACAGATAAACGTCACCCTGTGCATCGCGCAGTAGCTCATACACACGCTTACGATCCACTTCCTCATCAGCTCCGACGAAGTAGACGCCGTTCTCGCACTTGACCCAAGTGTCGCCAACTACCCACAACACGGTTCCAGGCATGGCATGCAGCAGTTGCATCACAGGGGCGAGCATCAAAGGATGACTGTCATAGGGAGCGGGAATTGCCATCTACGGATTCCTAATGAACACGGTGTCGGTGCCCGCATGGCACAGGATGTAATTATCCGAGCCGAACTGCCCCTGCTTTAGACGAACCTGGGCAATCCAGCCGATTGAGCCGCGTGGCGAACCACCATGCGGGCCAGTCTTCACGAACATGCCTTGTTCGGGCATGCGGCGCGATCCAAACCCGCCGACCGTTTGCATCCAGCGAACTTCATGATCGGCCACGATCGCATCGTGGATCTGCGTATGCAGGTCGTCAAACTCGGCTTGGTTGGCTTCATCTAGCGGCATTGAATGTTGCTCCTTGCGATTAGTTGTAGAAGACACGAACCCGCGTCCTTCTGCCGCCAACGCCCGCGCATGGCGGGCTGATGAGGGCAGCGACTTTTCCTAGATCAACTCATCATCAGCTCAGGAGGAAGCTCCACCAGCGCATCCATCGCGTGGATAAGACATGCTCCATGGATGAAATGGAGAAGCCCAGCATCTTGTCCAGCTCTAATGACCACACCGGCAAACAAGTGAGGGTCACCAGATACGAAGACGGGCGATCCACTCAATCCATCAATATCATCCACATGACCAAAATCAGTACGCATCGTAATCACTGCGTCTGTAAGCTCCCCCACCAACGGGCCACTGAACGCTGCCAAGTCAGCAGTGAACTGTTTGGTATCGTAGTGAAACTCTCTTCGACATTGAGGGTATCCGACAGCCAGAAACACTGATCCTTGTTTGAAATCTTCTGCCGGAAACGCGAAGGAATTCAAATCAAGCGCACTCATTTGGGCTGGGGGATTGCTGGCCATTATCTCTCTATTGACCCGCAGAACCTTTAGGTCACTACGTTCTTCAGGACCAAAAATGGCTTCATAGTCAAACGGCAGCGCCCAATCATACCCAGGGATAAAGATGCGGAAATTCTCAATCGTAATTCCCATTTTTTCCCAAGTGTGCCGAGCGCAAATTACGAAAACCTGCCCTCTGTACTGGCAGACGAACGCTGTGCCACTGCCGATGAACTGGTAATAATCATCGTCGCAAGCAATTGTTACCGGTCTAACAAAAGCCTTCATCGCTGTATCGAAGGTCATCGAAGCTTTTCCGTTAACAGGAGTAGTGAAACTGAAAGTAGCTGTCAGCCGTTATCGGCATGCAGATCGTGAGGGGCAACAGAATCAAAGGGCGTTTCATCGGGCATTCTTCCTAGTTGATCCAAGGCGCGAAAGCTGCGCCTCCTTACGTTCTCGGCCCGCACGGGGCGGGCTTGAGGGTGCAGCAGACTTTTCCCTTATGAATGGCTTCTTTCCGACCACTCAACATAAACAGCGCGACTGGCAGCAGCGGCTACAAACCATAAGCCTCCAATCGACATCCAGTCGAACCAACGTTTGGAAAGCGGCACGTAGAAAAACGTAACCATGGACGCACCGTAGATGACTTCGCATCCAACGATGCAGGTTGGCCGAGAACGCCGGGGAGTTCTTCGGGTCAATCGCGCTCAATAGATCGCCAATCCCAAAACCTGGAGCGATGTTACTGCCGGCGTTTTTCTCTGCTGTGGTCATAGCAACGTCCTTGACTTCGCGGACGTGCAAACCACGTCCTTGTACTGAACCTTTTGCACCTGAGTTTCTTTCAATGTCGCCACAGTGGTTTCCCTACGTTGTTCCGCCGTATGCCCGCAGTGCCTTCTCAAGCGCATCGCTGGGACCGAAATCACGGATGTTCGCACGCAGGTCTTCTGCGCTCATCCAAAGGAAGCCTTGCGACTCTCCATCCTCAATCACACGGACTTTTGCAGCATCCGCGTTCCGAGCGTAACGGACGCTATTGAACTCAATCAGTTCGAAGGTTGGGTTGGGTTTTAGCATCAGAATTTCCCTTAACTCGAGCAGTGGCAGGCGGTTGTCGGTGAGCCATGTTTGTCAGTCATGTGCGGTTGCCACCTCGAAGAATCCGAGTCGACCTTTGAGCGGCATGAACGCCAAGGGCTGCGGGTCGCGCAGCACAAAGGCCTTGGGCCCCATGAACCATGGCGAGTCGCTGTGATCCAGGACGTCCACCAGTTCAACCGATCCAATCACCCCGCCCCGCTTCAGTTCCTCATACGCCGGGATCTCCAACGCGCCACATACATAAGCCCACGCCTTAGCCTCGTCGTACTCTTGGCGGGTCATTCCTTTTGCTGCATGCACCAGGAAACGGCCCCGGAAGTGAGAACGCCAGGTGCGGTTTTCGATGTTCTTCCCCGAATGGATCACGAGCCAAGCCCAGGGCTGTCGAATACTCAGTGCTTTCATACTCGCGCCGCCTCGCATCTTTCAAAGAAAAATACGACCGGCGCCGCCGTTTCCACAACCAACCCGTACGCTTTCGCCATGCGATAAATGCCGTGATATTCGTTGAGGCTGTTCACATGCCCTGCCAGCCACTTGCGCCACCCTTCCAGTTCCTGGCGCCCCTTGCTTCGGTTACACGGGGCGCATGCCGGCATCATGTTGTCGAGGCGATGGTTTTCCGGGCGCTCGGTGGGTTTATCAACTTGGCGAATGATCGGATCAAGGTGATCCTCATGCCACTTGTTGCCAACGAGCTCCACACCACAATAGGCGCAGTGACCGTCATACTTGCGACGCAGTTGTTCGCGTTCAGCTTTCTTCAGGCGCATGGTTCAGCACCTCCTGATCCATGCTCGGTGCGCTCATACAGCGCGAGTACTCGACGCAGGGCTTGAATGCAGGTCTCCTCGGCCGTATGGCATACAGCGCAGTGCGGGCAATGAGCCTGCCCACTGGTGTTGGTCTGCGCACCCGGCGAGCCTAAAGTCTTCCCACTGATGAAGGTGAGCACTCGCAACCACCAAGGTCGCTTGGCGTCCTGGCGCAGTCCCTCAAGCTCGAAAATCATTTCCCCCAGCGCCTTGATCGACGCCGCATCGCCGTAGAAAGTATGCATAAGGCTTTCATCGCCATAACCACACCATGTGGCGGTCTTGGCCTTCAGCTCTTCGTTCTCGGCAATCAGTGCCGGAACCAATTCAAGAATGCACTTCCCCTCCTCGTCGAAGTGCTTCGGATCGTTCGTCTCGGCGAGCATCTGACGCAATTCATTGACCAACGACGCCTCGGCGTTCAGCGGTTTTTCAGTGCCAGCGAAAGTGGGGTCGTATTCGGCTCGCACATCGAGTTGAGCACACACGCGGGCCAGCAGATCACGCAGCTTCTTGTTCATGACGTGGCTGCCTCGGTTTCCGACTTGCGTACCAGAAACCTCGCGTAATACAGCCGGTGGAAAATGGCGCAGATGGGGTCCTCGTGTTCGTCGCCACCCTGCTCGTCAACACCGTCAATGCTGCCCGAATGGACGCTGGCCAGCCGGTAGCAACCCTCGACTACGTCGATGTACTTGGCCAAGTCCGCAACGCGCTTGTCGGTCAGAGAAGCCAGCGCGGCACGGAACTGCTCAATGTACTTCTCATTGGAGGATCCCCAGCAGTTCACAAGGCAAACGTCTTCGGGCTCGCAGCCTTCGTCCTCCGGTTCGTCGCTCGGCTCGCCTGGGATCATGAGGAATTCCCTCTCGATGGCGTGTAGGAGGTCGGCAAACCGGATGATGTTCTTGAAGTTCTCCAGCAGCACGGAGACCGGCTGACTGTAGGAAAGGCCGATCAGGTCATAAACCTGTCTCAAAGCAGCGGTGTCGCCATGGCTCACTGGCGGCTTGCGGTACAGCGTTCCTTGCTCGGCAATAGCTCGAACCACATCACCAGCAGACCAATTCAGGCGCAGCATGCTGGGTAAAGCAAGCTCCACCGGCTCGCCCTGGTGCTGACTCGCTCGCAAAGCTTTGAGCTTGCCGATAGCTTCGCGCAGGGCCTTGCCCGCATCCATGTTCTTCAGGCGCTCGGCGCTGTCACGACTGGTATGCGCCTCTCGCACAACTTCCAGTTGAAGCAAGGCTTCAGACCATTCGGCACTGCCCGAATGCTGATTAACGGGTTGCTCCCACTTATCCTTCTCAGGGGTGGAGCAATCCCAACTGCTGCAAGGGTCGGGTACCTCCCGTTCGCACGTGTCGCAATAGCGGGTCTGTACCTGGGCCGGCGGCGTGGCCAGAACTGAGGTCAGCCGTACAAGATCAAGCCATGGGTGATCACTTGCCGTATTTTGTACATCGCAGTCAGATGCGTGGACAAACTTTTCACTGCCCTTGCTCGCCAGTTGTCCGGAATTGCAGTGTCGGCAACGATACAGATCCCCATCGATCTCCCAGGTGCGGTGATGCAGCTCAAGGTCGCTATCCATTTTTCGTAACACGCTGTCGGTCATTTCGATGCTCATTGATCGCCCTTTTAGGTACCGAGTTCTACCCTCCGTGGACGGGTGACCCGAGTTTCGATGGATGTGCGTGCGGCCCGCCGGCCTTGTCATGCTTCAACCATCCCAGCGTGCCTGCTGGGTGATTGGTAGCGTGGTGCAACAGGAAGCCTTACGAGGCTAAACCAGATAATAATACATAACACGTAGCTATACGCCTACTAGTCGATAATTTCACACCCGCTTGAGGGCACATTGCATGAAACAGCAGAACGTCACCCTGTCCGATCAATGCTCAGATATCGGCTGGTCATTGACGGAGGTCCTGGCGCAGAAGCACGACAAGCGTCTTTGGTCGCTGGATGGGGGCCCGGCCGGGCTACCGGAGGAAGTGGTTGGCCAGATGCTCGTCGGTAGCGGCGGTAGCGTGAGCTATTGCGAAGGGGGGTCTGCCCTACTTCTCATGAAAGCCGCAGCGCTGGAAACGTTGTCCGCAATGAATACCTTCGGCGATCGCATCGACGCAGTTACCCGGTATTTGGAAGCTCAGATGACGATTCTGGCGGACCATACTGCCGAGATCATCGAGACCGTCAGGTGCATTTCACCGGACGCCCTGGCGCGGAATGTGAACGAGTTGGCCACAAACTCGACACTGGGGTCATTCTTCCCGCGGGTGAAAGAAGAGTTCATGCTCCAACTGTTCGAGCATCTGGGCAGGGACAAGCTGGCGGACATCCTGCTGGCGTTCTCCGCGGCCCCGTACGACTACCGTGCAGGGTGGCCAGATCTGATCGTGATCAAGGACGGGACCATGAAGCTGATCGAGGTCAAAACCAACGACAAGCTGCTGGATTCTCAACTGCGTTTTGCAAGGGGGATAGGAACACCTATGGGTTTTGACTGTGGTGTCGTCCGCCTCAAGTTGGCAAAAGTGTGAGATATCAAGCAGGGGTTCGTCACACAGTGGCACCAGTCTCTCTGAATAGGCCGCTGTGCTGCGACTTTTCGATACTCAAATTAGTAGCCGAGCCAAACCAACAAGTCGCGTGCTTGATACTCTGCATGGTCACCAAGTTCCGCCACCATGTCAGCCATGTTAGCGGCGTGGCTTTTGCACTCACGCTCAGCCACGGCACGCGAGACGGTCGGATTCTCGTATATCGCTTCTTCGTAGGTCATTTCCATGGTTTTTCCTTAGATGCCCGGCGCACCGGGCTCCTCTCTTAGTTTCGCGGACAGGCAATCGCATACTTAGTCAACGATGAACCCAATCGCTACACCGCCTGCAAGCCGAGATGAGTTGTGCCATCGTTAGTGTTACACCTCAAAATCAGGATCGACGATCAACGCGCCCCAAACGCATGCAATCGCTATGGGACGATACTTCAGCGCGTGCTTGTATCCGCACCAGGAGAGATCACTCCTCAGGAAATACTCGGTTGCGGACAGCACGTAGCGAACAGAGTGGCGAGCCTGACTCATGCGGCGGAGCGTTTTCAGCCATACAACCCGAGCCGGTCGTTTGATGTTCATAGTCCCCCCTGATGTTCGTAAAGGCCCACAAGGGCCGGTGGTATGTAGCGATCTGTTCCGTTATTCGGGTTCGTTGGTGGTCAGCTCGACGCCGCCGTCCCATTCGGCCTGTACTTCAGCACCACACGCGGAGCAGGCCGTTGTCACCTCGGGGGACGATTCAGGTAGATGCAGCTTGCCTGAATGGCCACAAACGGTGCAGCGGTACACATACAGCACAAGCGGGGTATTGGTGGTCGGCATGGTCGGAATTTCCTATCTCTCGACGCTGTTCGTACAGGTCGGGTAATTCTTCATGGAATCAGTACTGGAGAGGTCGCTAATTGCACTGAGTGCCTCCGCCAAACTCACAACCTTGGCTCCAGCAAATTCAGTCGGAACCTGTGATACGAGTGCCATTAGCAGAACCTGCCCTTTTGATTCGGCAAGGAGGTTCAACGGCCCCTTCTCACCAGCCTTGGTTTTGCCGGGAGCATCTGGACGAAACCAGTTGATGCGGATCTGCTTGGGGTCAATCGAGAAACTCTGTAGCAGTTGCCCATGAGTATTCTGAATGACCCATTTTTCAGTGTTGTTCATCGCATTTTTCCTATGCGTTAACGTAGGTACGCCATTGCATGTTCGTGTGACAATCCATCATTCCGACGTTGGTAGTACGCCTTCACATCCTCCATTCTTTTGATTTGCACGTCCCCAAGGTTCTGCATGATTGCCTCGGCCTTTGCTCCATGAAGCTTCAAGAACGACTGTGTGCACATCTGCAATTCGTCGCTTCGGCCCATGTCAAAAGTGTTCATCATTGGGTGTGGTTTGTCCTCCCCCCAACTCATTGAGACCTGCACAAATACAGTACCGTCTGCACGGAACCCAAGGGCTTCGTAGTAGGGAACCTTATCGGGATGGCAGCTCAAGCCGATAAATGAGTACTTCGACTTGATGCTTTCCAGCATTACTCTCAGAACGCCTTGCCGGCGGAAATCTTTTCGCACTGCGGCATAGTTCAACCCGCAGTCAGTAGAGCCAGGAGCGCTTAATGCGATTGCGAACCCTACGACGTCGTTCGTTGAAACCTCTTTGGCAACCAGAGCCTCAACGCATAGGCCATGAAACCCTGTTAATGCCTCCTCCAGATAGGCCCGCACCTCAATTTCCACCTGCGAGCTGCACAGGCTGCTAGTGGGCCCATACGGCTTGACCAATTTCTGAATCAAATCCGTGTAGTACAGCTTTGAAAGCCTCACAGCCTGGTCAATATCTCTCTGGGTTAACGAGTATGTGATGCTAAACAGTTGTTGGGCCATGCTTACTCCATTGTTCGTGGATCTGGTGGTGGGCAGGGTGACTTGTTGCCCTGGATATCAGCAGCCAGCAAGCCCAAGGGCGGCGGTAGTCGCATTTCCCTTCAGTCATCAACAACGACAGGACAATGCCTGAAGGCTTAAGGCGGCTGAGTAGTCCGCCCCTATCAGCTTGTCCCGCCACTCCTTGCATGTGCGCGAATTGTTTGCAAGTCAGGTGACGTTGAACGCCCGAAGTACCTGTGCTTCCTCGATCACCGGGCTTGTGGCGGAATTTCATCCTGAATGAACAGATGCTGCACATCACCACCCGGCTTTTGTAGATCTCCTGAGTCATCCGAATTCAGCGCTTCGCGGATACTGGAGAGTACCGAACGACCTAGAGTTTCAAGCGCACGCTGGTCTTGGCCACTAGGGTCGAGCATCTGGCACTCGGATACATGGTAGGCATAGTCGCCGGTCTGCACTCCTGCGGGAGAAAGCTCAAGAAGGGTCGGCCACTCGTTGCACAAACAGTTTCCACACAGAACGCAATCCGTCGGGTCTCCCCGCCCTGCCGCTATCAGGTAGAGGCCGTTGTACCCGTCCGGATCTTGGTCCTCAAGGCGTACCACCTCACCATTTCTCCGACGCTTGCACGAAAGCGAGTGCAACATGCTGGTAGTAACGTCCGCCACCAGCTTCGACACTGCTTCCGCAGGCATGCTGACCAGTGCATGCTGTAGCGCCACTTCCAGCAATGACTTTGGGTCGTAAATCGTGCCGTCAGATGAGAACGGACCTTCGACGGTCACTCTAGCCTCGAACTTTGTAAAGATTTCATCACTCATTTGCAGTGCTTCCCGTGAGAATCGTAAGTCGTTGAAAAGTATTGTGACCTTGCTCACCCAGGCTGCGTTTCCTGGTCGACGCGAAAACCGCTCCTCTCCTACTACTGCAAAGCCGGCGACAATGGCGGGCTGATGGTGCAACTGCATTTCCTACAACTTTGGGGTTGATTACAGGCTCAACTGTTTCATGCGTGTACGCCGAGCAATCACCAGTTCAAGCCGAAGATCAGGCATGTCCTCGTCATCCACTAGCGCTGCCGAGCAGCAATCCGTTATGAGGTCGTCAGCTACGCGCACTTGGTGCTCAAGGACGCGCAAATCGATGGCCTGGCCGACGTCGGCTGTAGCCTTGTGGATCGCGGCCAGCGCGTCGTCGCGGGTCTGTATATTCGTGTTCATCGCTCCGGCCTCGTTCTGATGGTGTGTGCGGTAAGAAATTTTCCGTTCTATTCGGGCTTGTTAGTCTGAGCCTCAATCGAGGCCAAGAATGCGCGAGCGCCGGGGGATGGGGTTTCGATACCTTCCATCACCATGAATCTGGCCAGCGACTCAGGGGTCACACGGACGCTTGGCCCCTGACAAAACATGATCGTTTCGAAGGGTTTGAACTGGCTGAAGTCATAGGGCTTATTTGCATTGGCTTGCCAAAGCTCGTCCATGAAAAAGAAGGCCGGGCCTGTCGGCGCTGATTGAAAACTGACCCACCGGGGATGCGGCGGAAATCTTGGACTACCTGGAGGTAGTTCATGTATTCATACGAAGACCGTATCCGAGCGGTCAAGCTCTACATCAAACTGGGCAAGCGAATCGGGGCAACTATTCGTCAGTTGGGCTTCCCGACGAAGAACTCTTTGAAGAGCTGGCACGCAGAGTATGAGCGATGCCTCGACCTGCCGCGTGGCTACGAGAACTCGAAGTCGAAGTACTCACTGGCCCAAAGGGAAAAGGCTGTCGGGCACTATCTCGAATACGGTCGCAACATCGCCGCTACCATCAAGGCGTTGGGCTACCCCGCGCGGGATTCGTTGCGTGCCTGGATTTACGAAATGCGCCCCGAGTTGCATACGCGTATTGTCGGTCGATCAGACGGGTTAGCCCGGCCGCCAGCGGTGAAGCAGGCAGCGGTCATCGCGCTGTGCACGCGAAAAGAAAGTGCGAAAGCCCTGGCTCAAAAGCTGGGCGTGTGCAGGCCGACCTTGTACAACTGGAAAAACCAGCTACTCGGCCCAGAGGTATCCCCATCCATGAAGTGTCGGCTTGAACCCTCATCGTCACCGGAACGAGAGGAGTTGCAGCGGCAACTCGAATCTCTCCAGCTCGATGTTCGCCGTTTGCAGCTTGAACATGACCTGTTGATGAGGGCGAATGAACTCATAAAAAAAGAGACGGGCATCAACCGGCAAATCCTGACCAATCGGGAGAAGACATTGCTGGCTGATGCCCTAAGGCAGAGGTACTCCTTGCTAGAGCTGCTTGACGCGTTGGGCTTGGCCCGAAGCTCCTATTTCTATCATCGAGCCCGAATGCAGGTCGCGGAAAAGTACACCGAAGTGCGTCGTGCCATGGCGGACATATTCGAGCGCAATCATCGTTGCTATGGCTACCGTCGGATGCAAGCTTCGTTGAGCAGGCAGCGTGTGCGCCTTTCAGAGAAGGTGGTGCAGCGCTTGATGAAGGAGGAGTGCCTAGTCGTCGCCAAGCCGAAACGGCGTCGATACGGTTCCTACCTCGGGGAGATCAGTCCGGCGCCGGAAAACCTCCTCAACCGCGACTTCACGGCCCTAGCTCCGAATGAGAAATGGCTGACCGACATCTCGGAGTTCCAGATCCCAGCCGGCAAGGTGTACCTGTCCCCCATGATCGACTGCTTCGATGGGAAGGTAATCAGTTGGTCGATCGGCACGCGTCCCGACGCCGAGCTTGTGAACACGATGCTGGATGCCGCTGTCGAAACGGTGGCCAGCAACGATAAACGGCCTGTTGTTCACTCCGATCGTGGCGCTCACTACCGCTGGCCCGGCTGGTTATCGCGCATCGCTGATGCGAAGCTGATTCGTTCGATGTCGCGCAAAGGCTGCTCACCTGACAACGCGGCTTGTGAAGGTTTCTTCGGCCGACTGAAAACGGAGCTGTTCTATCCTCGCAACTGGCAGTCAACGAGCATCGAGCAGTTCATTCAGGCCTTGGATTCATACATTCGCTGGTACAACGAAAAACGTATAAAGATTTCCCTCGGCGCGCTCAGTCCCATTGAGTATCGTGAAAGCCTGGGCTTCGCGGCATAACCAGTCCAAGTTTTTGTCCGCATCCCCACCCTGCCGATTGAAAATTGACCCAGGGCGGATTGCTGATTTTGGCATCAGCAATTGTGGATAAGCTTAGCAGTCGTGTCCCGGTGGAAGAGGCATTAAAGCCCCACCGCATGTGGGCATGCGGCAGGGTATTTTTGGTGCAGATCAAAACAGCTCATCGTCCTCGGCACCATCATTGTCTTTGCGCTTTCGTTCACGTGATTTGATCTTGGTCTGGGCGACCAAGCTGCTGTGTTGCAGGCGGTAGGACTCGTTGCCCGTTTCGACGATGTGGCAGTGGTGTGTCAGCCGATCCAGCAACGCCGTTGTCATCTTGGCGTCACCAAACACGCTCGACCATTCCGAGAAGCTGAGGTTGGTGGTGATCACCACGCTGGTGTGCTCGTACAGCTTGGATAGCAGGTGAAATAACAGGGCACCACCGCTCTGGCTGAAGGGCAAATACCCCAGTTCATCGAGTATCACCAGGTCTGTTCGTAGCAGCCCTTGAGCGATGCGGCCCGTCTTGCCGTCGTACTTTTCGCGTTCCAGCAGATTGACCAGATCCACCGTGGAGTAGAAGCGCACGCGTTTGTGATGCGTCGTGATCCCGGACACAGCCAAGGCGGTGGCGAGGTGTGTTTTGCCTGTTCCAGGCCCGCCGATGAACACGACATTCTGCGCGGTATCGGTGAACTCCAGGTTGGACAGATCCCTGATCAGGCGGGCATCTGCGCTGGAAGCGCTGAAGTCGAAGCCGGCCAAATCACGATGCATGGGGAGTTTGGCCATGTTCATCTGGTGGTTCACTGAGCGCACCGCTCGATCCGCATGTTCTTGTTGGAGAAGATGCTCAAGTAGCCATTTCGAGGATGCCGTCGAAGCTTCTCCTTGCGAGGCTAGTTCTTCCCAGGCGCTGGCCATGCCATGCAGACGCAGTTCTTTGAGTTCCGCCATAAGATCACGCATTGCGAGTCTCCTCATCGGTGGTACGGAGCCGGTCGTAGCGTGCCGTATTGGCGACAGGCGCTATCTTGAGTTGAAGGCTGGTTTCGGCGGACGGAGGGGCTGCTGTCGATGTCAGTCGAGCCAGGACATTCAGGATGTGCTCAGCACTCAAGCTGCCTGATTCAAGTACCAACTCCACAGCCACCAATATGGCGTCGAGCCCGGCGATGGGAACAGCCGCCAGTACCTGCGTCATGACTCGATCACCATTGGCGTGACGCCTCAGACCGCGTTTTAGCAGCTGCAACGGCTTCGGCAGATCAGCAAACGGAGCGCCATTGCGCAGCGCTCCAGGCTTGCGCTCGATAAGCGGGATGTAATGCTGCCAGTCAAAACTGACCTGATCTCGATCAAACAGACGCTCGTGGCTGGCAATCGTCGTTTCATCGGCGATGACCACCACCCGGGAAGGATACAAACGGCTGCTGACCCACTGGCCGACCCGCTCACACGGCACCGAATAGCGATTTCGCGCCACGCTGATCAGGCAGGTGCTGGAGACCCGTACGGTGCGCTCGACGTAGCCATCAAAGGCAGTCGGCATCGGCATCAATTCAGCGCGTTCCAGCTCCAGGACGTCCGCCACGGTCAGCCCGTTGTACTGCGGGTGCAGCAGTTCGCCCCAGAGCGCACGGCAGCGTTGGCCGAGCCAGGCATTCAATTCCTCGAAGGTGTGGAACATGCAGTTTTGAGCATCGAGCCAGATGCGCCGTCGGCTGTCTTGGACGTTCTTTTCAACGATGCCTTTTTCCCAGCCGGAAGCGACGTTGCAGAAGTCCGGGTCGAACAGGTAGTGCGCACACATCACGGCAAACCGAGCATTGACCGTGCGGCCCTTACCCTTGTTGACCTTGTCGACAGCGGTCTTCATGTTGTCGTAGATGCCGCGACGCGGCACCCCACCTAACGCGCCAAACGAGCGGGTATGGGCATCGAACAACATCTCGTGGCCTTGGCTGGGATACGCAACCAACCAAAATGCGCGACTGGCGCACAGCTTCATATGGGAGACCTGGATGCGTCGGAACAGGCCGCCGATCAGCAGACCTTCTTCGCTCCAGTCGAATTGAAAGGCCTCCCCGAGTGCAAAGGTCAGCGGCACAAAGGCTCGTAAAGACTTGCCTTGCTCGCCGCGCCACGAGCGTATAAAGGCGGTGAGTTGGCTGTAGCCGCCGTCGTACCCCTCGGCCTTGATCTGTTCGAAGAGTGCTTTGGCACTCCTGCGGTTGTGCTTTGCCCGAAACGAATCGGCCTTAAGCGCCTGCTCCAGCGTCTCGTGAAATGGACTGAGTTTGTTGAAGGTTGCGCACCGTTGGTACGCCGGCTGGGTGGCTTCGGGTGCTCTGACCCATTTTCGAATGGTGTTTCTCGACAGTCCGGTACGCTTGGCTACCTGATGCAGCGAGAGCTTGTCGCGGAAGTACATCCGCCGGATTTTTCCCAACATTTCCATGCTGATCACCCTGTGTTCTCCTGCTCGAAAAGTGAGCAGAAGCAGTTGAACACCTGGGTCAGTTTTCAGTCGGCAGAACAGCCTTTACTGGGTCAGTTTTCGGTCAGCGGCAACAGGCCGGGCCAGCCTTCTTGCCTTTGAAGTAAGTGCCTCGTGGAAGCCGGTCATTGGGGCGCAGCCGTTGACGCCATTCATCGAAGGCGGCCGTTTTCTTGATCTGGCGAAGCCTCTCTCGATCAGCGACGGTAAGGCTCTGTGTAGCGGTGATGGTCTGCATGATTGATCCTGCTCGATCATGGGGAGCGAAAAGCATCCCTCTCCTACGGGCTTAGCCCGCACGGCGGCGGGCTTGTGGGTGTAGCGGGCAACTTTTCCGTTAACGATTCGAATTGTGGGCCGAGGGTTCATAGTGATAATCGCGGTACGACACCGCGGCGACGAACACGAACGTGAGCACACCGGAGATCACCGCCGCTTTATGACCGACGCCGATCGGATCGATTGAATAGCCGATGTCGAAAAGAAACCCTGCACACAGCGTTCCCGCCACACCAAAAAATAGAACGCTGACGATCGTCATACCCACTGTCGCAAGGACATACGCTGATGGTGTTCCTGCCATGTTCGACTCCTTGTTGATTATCACTCGGACGCGAGAATGAGCGCCCTTACGCCGGCCCACCCTCCCACGACGGCGGGGCACCGGCTTGGATGGTCATGATCCGTATCTATCGCTTGTGGTCCAGGACATTACGGCCCTTCTGACGAACGCTTTTAACGTGCGAAACCACAATGAAGCCGACCCAAAAAATAATCGAAATCCACGAGGCAACGCGCTTCCATTGAACTGAAAACACGTCACCACCAAGCAAATCGAAGATCCCGACGATTGCGAAAACAAACCAACCCATTGATACCGCCATAGCGACAGGGCCACTGAAACTGCTCAGCAGCATTAACGCCAAGTGCTTGAGTCCGACTAAATACTCGTGAACTGCGGATCGATCACCGCCATCTGTGGCGGCCGCGTTTGTTTGCTCCAGGGTGACTTGAGCATCGGGCTCTGAAGGTTCGGCCTTTTTGCCATTGAAAAGGTACATGAACGCACCAAACATCAGGACCACAACCAAAAACGTTCCTGCCCATGGGGATAATGGCAAATCCATCGCTGCTCCTAACTTTTCGGACGGGAAAAGCCCCATCCCTCTACTGGCCCGGCCCCGCATAATGGCGAGGCTGGGGTGACCTGGTGGACTGCTATGCAGATAGAATCGGATTTCTTTTATGCATGTATACCTGCACGAGAAGCGGATGTTCTTGCTCCATCGTTTTGACAGTTATGTGGGCTTGTCGATACGACTTCAGCAGCTGTTCATTTTTTTCTTTCCAATCAGCCGTTGGCCCCTTCCACAACTTCCACCCGCGAAGATTTGCGTGCTTGATACATGCGTCATTTGAAGCGGCCGCAGCGTATCGTGCAGCTTGATAGTCGGCATAAAACTGGCGACGCTGATCTTCTGTGTATAACTCGCGGCTTAGCTCCAGGTTGGTCATTGCTGCCGTCGCTAATTTGGACATACCTTTTTTCCCGTTTTCGATTTTTACCGTGCCCGCCCCCACGAAATTTGCTTCGCTTGGGGTGTATCGGACTGTTGAAAGCCGACTTGAGAAAATAGGCTTTCAGCAGGGCCAGCGAACTGGCCGCGGGGTAAGTCACTCAACGCGACTCAACCACACCTGCACTATCGATGGCACATCTGGGTCTTCAGTCGCCATGAGCGACTCAGCGAGGCTGCCCTCGCCGATTTTCTCGAGGAGTTCGAACCACACGCAGCCGTCCCAGTCGTCACCTTCGTCTTTATGCTGCAACGCAACCTCTTCCGCCGCTGTTTCGGCCAAAGCCAAGAGGTTGGCGTACCCCACTGCGACCAGAGACTGGTCCCGTTCTTCCTCATTGGCTTCGACATAGCGAATGAGCGAATGAAACAGCACACCAACATCTTCTAAATCTTTGATGCGATCGTTCGACTGAATCATGACGGCTTTCCCAGTTAGTGATTACAGGGAGATTATAGGTGCGTTAAACGCACCTATACAAGTCCTGTTGACGTCAGACCGCAAAAGATTTGCCAATGGTCTAACTCACGCCCAAAAAGGCTCGATGGCCGGGGTCTCGTATTCCTGGATCGCTTCTTTGTGCATCTCGTGGTGAGCGCGGTACCGCTCGATGTGCTGCTGGCAGAAAGCTTCGAGTGCCTCCTCACCGAGCCTCGGCGAATACACGGCAACCGGTGTGCAATCCTGGTCAGCGAACTGCAAGGTGCCGTCGGCATACATCGCCCGGCCTATCCCGCCCAGCAAGATCTCAACCTCGGTAGTGAAAGGAAACTTGCCGGCTTTGTCCGGGCGAAAGTGGTTTGCTACGGTCATGGGATGCTCCTGTTCAGCGGTTGACTTGACGAAGGACACGGATCGTTCATCGGTTCTTGGGTAAATCGTTTCGGGCGGCCGGGGCTCACCGGCCCCGCAACCGCCGGCGGTGTTCAAATGTGCCATCGTTAGTGAAAGGCCTTTAAACCCGCCAAGCCCCTTGAATACAGTGGGTTCGCTGGATTCGAGATGTGCCATCGTTAGTTTCGGTGGTTCGGATAGCGCTATTGGTCAAGTCGCCAGTGGTTATTGCGCCTTCACCAGTGATGCTTGCCTTTGGGGGGGAACAAGGGCTTATGGCTGAACCAGATCTCTGCATACCCTGGCTCCGAAAGGTCGCGTTTCCAGGGATTGGTTCCGAGACGCTGACTGACCTGTCGTAGAACCCACGTAAATTGGCCCAAATTTTCTGAGCAGACTTTTACCCGAACCCCGGACAACACGCCTGGGACTGCGTATCGCCGCTCAGAAGCTTCGGCATAGCCCAGTACCGCGTTGAACCATTCCTCGTCCATTCCTTGGGCTGGTGCAACACCAACGCCCCAAACTCGTTCGGGGACGTCAGTCAGATCTTCAAACCAGATGGCCAGATCCGAATACCTCGGAGCGCAATACCGCTCTTCCTTGGTCGGTGCGGCTGATCCTGGCTCAAGGGCCGCCGGGCCTGCTTCTACCGTTGCAGGTAGAAAAATGCCGAGCAAAGGCCGCAAAAAAGATAAAGAGAACATTTGTACTCCAGCCGTAAAAATGACGCCTTGGCCACAACAGCCAAAGCCGGATTACAGAAATGCGGACTGGGAAGCCAGCGGCGCCGGCTCAGCAGTTCGGGCGCCCTTCCGATCAGACTTCTTGCCTCGGCCTGGGGTATTCAGGCTCACGCCGTACAGCTCACACAAACTCGCCAGGTGCTCACCGTTCAGAAGGCGGTGGGTTTGGCTCAAGCGCAGCAAGATGGCCTTGGGCGTGCGCCGGTGCACTTTGGCCAATGCAGCGATATCAGCGTCATCCTGATACGCCGCTACGAGCCGTTGATCCTCGTCATCTGTCCACTTGCTGCCCTGTGCGGTTGACTTGGCTGCCGCCGGAGATTCCGCCGGTACCGCCGCTGGCGCCTGAGGGACAATTCCAGCCTCTGGCACCGGTGGCAGTTCGGCGTCGATGACGGTCGAGAGCATCGCCAGCCACCGGGTACGGTCCGAATCCCGCGCATGGTGAAAGTTCACGCTGCCGATGATCGCCATGGGATTCACATTCAGCGCGGTGGCGACCTGCCAGGCGTGGTAGTTGTCGAGCAGGTCCTTGCCGGTGCGCCAGCGTGAAAACTGGGTTGGGCTCACGCCCAGGAACTCCGCCGCCGTCACATCGCCGTGGAACCCTTTGGCCTGTTTGAGCTGATCGAGCCAACCCGCTGCCGACTTGACCAGCTTCACATTCGGGCTACCGGTGTCGTTGGCGAACGGCGTGGAGCGCTTCGAGCGCTGGTTCAATGCGGCGGCGCCAGCGGCGGCGGCCAAACGCAGATTGGCGGTCAACTGCACCCGGTCGTCATCACACTCGCGGCCGGTTTCATCGAGCCCGGCGGACAGATTGACCAGAATGCCGATCGAGCGGATTGTCAGAGCCTCGTTGCTTGCCATCTCTCCTACCTCCTCGGTACAGGTATCGCCATTACGACAAGGCGTGCCATGCGCAGGCAGGCCGGAGATACGAATGCCCCGGCCCTACCCTGTCGCAGATCTACAGTTTCAGGTCCTTACGGATCTGAGCCGCCGCCGGCATGTTCTTGTAGCGGATCACCGCCACCCCCACCGCCTTCATGAGATCGTCGCGACGACGATCCTTGGAGCGGGCCTTGAAGTTGTTGTGAGTCGAGTCGTCGACCTCCACCAACGCCACTGGCTTGAGCTTCTTGTCGCACAGCAAAAAATCACACCGGTTGTGGGCGACCACATGCCGGGCATGGTTCTTGTCGGTCAGCGCCGTGGCCTTCACCTTGATGAACGCCCCGAACACCACCTGGGGAGCAATGACCAGGTCATCGCGCACCGCTTCCTTGAGCCGCCAGAAAAAGTCCTGCTCCCGCTCGGTCAGCAGCGGGATGCACTGGTAGTGCTTGGTCGAGTACTTCTTGCGGTTACCCAGCTGGAAATACACGAAGACCGCAACTGCGCAGGCAACCACCACGATTACGGTGTTGCCTCCAAAAACGTCTGGAAGTTCCATCTTAGCTCCTTTTTTTAATTCTACACACGTACCAATACGTGATATAGGCAGAATTTGGCGAATGGTTCGCCTGTATGATTGGTCAAGCCGGAATTACTTTTTGCAGGTGGTACAGCGCCTGGTTCAGTTCAATGCCCGTTCCTGTTCGGTTGCCTCATGCAGTTGATCGGGCAACGTGACACGCGGCGGTTGCTGGCTGAGTACGGAAGCGATAGAGTCAGCGAACTCCGGCGGCACGCTCGTGCTGCTTCGCAACGCCCCATCCAGCTCCGACAAATCGCGCACAGAACGCCCAGCTGCAACTTTGCGTGCCGACTTGACCAACTTCACAAACCGTTCTTCGTAGATACCCAGCCCCAAAGCACTCTCGTGCTGCGCCTGTGCCAGGATCAGCTGCACCACCGCGGCCGGTTCAACGGCAGTCACCGCCACACACGCCCGGGCCAGTGCCAGTATCTCGTTGGTGTGCATCCACTGCGCGAGTAACGGTGCCCGCCGGTGGCCATTGATGCGGACCAGCATCGCCTTGCCCCGCTCGGACAAGGTGAACACCTTCGCGCCAAGGTGCGCCTCGCAGCAGGTACGCGGCGCACTCACCACCAGCCCCACGCGCTCCAGATCCCAACACGCTTCCATCGCCTCAACCGAGTGCTCGCGGCTGTGTGACCAGTGCCGCGATACTTTCCAGAGGGGGGTATCGCCTTCGGCCCAACTGCCCTCCCGGCCCAGAGACCGCAGCATGACGAATTGTGCCATCGTTAGTGGCGGACGAGCCGCGGCCGGGCCCGTGCTTGAATGATCAATCATGTTCCACCTCCAGGTGACCGGTCACCGCCGGCAATTGCTGCGACCCCTCGCCGCCATCCACCGAAACGGTGGCCCGGCCGGCGCCGCGACTTTTCCCCTTCCCGCCCTTTGGCTGATTCAACTTGCGGGCGGCAATCCCCAACTTGACCGCCTCGAGGATCTCCACCGACATCCGCTGTTGAACCAGCCGCGAGTTACCGATGCGCCAGTTGGACTCGGTCCGATCGGCGTCCGCTTCCATCGCCCACACCTTCAGCACGGCTCGGGCTTCGGAGATGCCTCCGCGCACCTGGCTGAAGATTTCGAACATCATCGGGTCAATCGAGACTGAGGTCCGCTTCGATTTCCCGCCGACTTCGCGCCTGTACACGATGCGTATGAAGTCATCCGCCATGGCAGCCCCCATCACCGATCAGTGAGTCACGCATATCAGGCCGCATCCAGCTGGATGTTGTTGACCAGACGCTGAGTGACCGCCTCACAATCAAGGAACAGCACCGCCGACAGCCGGCCGCAATGCACCATCGTGGCCACCGCATCGGCGACTTCGGCAACCGAACCGCCCAGGGCGTCCGCCAGACCGGCCGCCGTCAGCAGGCCCTGACGCAGAATGGCCAGTTCGATGCGTGATTCCAGTTCATCACCGTCGAACAAGAGCGCCGCATCCGAGCCCACCAGCTCGGCGACATTGGCGAACGCGCCCACGCCGTACTCAACCGCGGCGAACGCACCCTCTGGTTCACCCTCAACAACCAGAGCAGCCCCCCCACCTTGTTTGGTGCTGTTCGAAGCCGCCAAAGCCGCAGTACCGACTCGGCCGGCGGTTTCGCAGTAGCGCACGATCGCCAGGATTTGCTCATTCAGCTCAATGGCCGACATCGCCCGGGTCAATGCCACGTACAGCAGGTGCAGTTCCTGACGCAGCTCAGGGGTGTCCAGCACCAGCGGCAAGCCACCGTCGGTGATCAGGTTGTGGAAATCGCCGAGCAGGACCAGCTGCGGGAATTCCAAGCCCTTGGAGCGGTGGGCAGTCAGCAGTGCAACGTCAGCGTCCTCGATTTTGCTGACGCTGGCGGCCTTGATCTGGCTGACCAGCGACGGGATCTGATCGCCGTACTGCTTGGCGACACTGATCAGGGAGTGGATCTCCTTGTCGTCGGTATCCTGGGCGTACGCCTCCAGTTGGGCGAACGAAGCAAAGGCACTGATCAGAGGATCACGCAGCTGAGCCCCAGTGTTGGCACGCAGGTGGTGTACCTCAACCAGTTTTTCGAATGGGTACTCGTCGATCCCACCCACGAAGTGCAGGCGCTTGGTGCCCAATAGGGCTACGGCGCTGGCAAACAGTCGAGCGTTGGTACGGCCGATGATTGCGTATGGCTTGGTACGGTCTACCTCAAAGCGAGTAGCGAGATCCAACCGCGACGAACGCACCGGTTCCTGTTCGCCGGCGAACTCGCTCAACAGCATGGTCGCCAGCTGGGCAATCGCGGGGCCAAAGCGGTGGCTTTCCGAGATGGTGACCACCTCATCGAATTGCGCCGGATCGAAAGCGTTGAATGCCCCGCGGAAGCCGAAGATGCTCTGGAAGTCGTCACCGGCCAAACGCACCGGGCAGGTCTGACGCAGGATCACCGCGGCAAAGACCGGGTTGGTGTCCTGGTACTCATCCAGCAGAATCTCGTCGTAACGGTGGCTCAGATCCGGCTCGCTCATTGCCCACAGTTTGAGGTAACCATCATGCGGCATGCGCAGTGGTGTGGTGTCGAGGAACTCGGCACGTTGAGCCTGGCTTTCGCCGCAGCCTCGGGACCATTGACGCAGGCGTTGCAGATCCGACCACACCAGTACGGCCCACTCCACTACTTTGGGCTTATCGGCGGCGGAGATCATCGACGGTACGTGCGACGCCAGGATCTCGTTGTCTGCGGACACCATGAAGTTGTGCAGGGTCTCGCGCAGGTGCCGGGCAAAGGCCATCGGAATGTTGTAGGCCTTGGCCAACTGGGACGGAAACAACTCGCCCTGCTTGCCCGTCTTCTTGAACTGACCGCCTACCTCCCACGCAAGACCATGGCTGGTTTTGGTGGCGACGTTGGACGGAAAGCGGGCAGCTGCGTCTTCTTGGTTGGCCTTGCCGAAAGTGACATACAGAAGTTTCAGCTGAGGTTTGCGTCGAGCGTGCTCGATCAACAGGGCGGTCTTGCCAGTACCGGCTTTGGCACGAACGAGCAAACGGTGCGCGGTGCTCGCCAGAGCAACAGCCTGCTCAGTGTTTGGGGTGAATGCTAATGCGGCCATTGCCGGCCTCCTTGTGGTTTCGGTTTTAGTTGCGATCGTCGTCGTCGCGGTGCCATGGGCTGAACAGGTCATCCCACTCATCTTCTTGCTTGCTGAATTCAAAGCGTTTGCCTGGAGCTTTTGACCTGCTGTCGCGGAACAGGTTGAAGAACAACACCGCCGGGACGGAGCCAGCCACGACCAGTAGCAAAGACAGGGCAAACGCCCAGCCCGGCAGATGGTGCTTGGCGTAGGTAGCAAACAGAGCGCACGCCAGTGGCAGAGCGATGCAGACCAGCGCCTTCCCTACCCATTTGATCAATCCGAACTTGGCCATCTGCGGCTCCTAGTGCACAACCATTTATGTCTCAACGATACACATAGATTTAGATCGTCGCAACCTATTTTATAGGTACGTGTTATAGATTGTTTGCACAACCATTTATGCACGATGCCCGGGCAAAGCCATCGAGTGATCGACCAACCATTTATGCCAGAGCGCCAGCATAAAGCCCACATCACTGCCCAACCATTTATGCCTAGGCAGGCCCCTAAAAGCCAGTCACGGGCGTCGGCCAATCCGCCAGCAGCCAGCCGCACCCATGATTCGGGATGAGGCGCAGATCGCCGGCAGCGGAACCCAAAGGAGGGACCGGGCTAAAGGCGCAAGACCGTCGCTCCACAGAAGGCATATCCAGCTGAGAAGGACAGCGCATGCTGCAAGCCCACGCTCACCCCGCCCTACGCCGTTAGCCCGCTGCACCGAAGGCACCGAGCAGAAGGAAGCTGACTCTGATCAGACCTGGGGCCAAGCCGCAAACCGGCTCCGCCCACCATCGCAGGGCCGCCAGAACGAAGGTGCGCAGCGCAAAGCCGCCGATCGACCAGCGCCACGCCCGACCGTGCCCAGCATCAGGTGCGACATCGCCCGCCACCGCTAGCAGCATTCCAGACGTGACGCATCCGACACCGCGCCCCTGCCCTGCCCCACCGCTCTAACCCCCCGTCGCATCCTTCTCAGCCTGCCCGCTCTTCCACCCCGTCAGATCCCACCTGGTGGTCATCACCGAGAAGCCGGTGATTCGCTTGGCATCCGCGCATGGATCACTCAGCCAACCAGCGGTTTCGGCACCGACGGATCGCTACAGGTCAGCCCAGGAGGTGAACGCAGAATTGACACAAATGGTTATGCTCACGCTGACAGAAAAGCGCGTACCTCAGCGCCAGCAAAAGATGCGGTGGAACCAGAGGCAAAGGACCAACAAGCCAAACCAAAGAGGGCACAAGTGCCAGATACACCGGAGTACATGATAGCGCCAGAGAACGAACTTACACCCGCAGATCAGAGAAGGAATCATCAGTTGCATCGGGAAGAGGTAGAACTACCAGAGATGAAGCGGCAAGTGGAAAAAGAGAATGGAAAGAACAGAAGCAGCTGAGGCGGCGGAGTATGCAGCAGCAGAACCATCGAAGTGAGAACCGGCAGAGAGGAAAGAGCCAGTGGCAGAAGTGGATCTGCAACAAGTGTCAGCAGAACAACAGGCGGCGCCATGGCGAAGCGGAATAGCCAGAGGAAGTACCAGCAGATGCAAAAGAGATTTCGACACAAGTGCCAGGCGTACAAGTACCGGAAGAACAACGACGCCGAAGGAGAAAAAGAAATTAAATTAATTAAAGGGATGGGGCGCGGGAGGCGTGCAGCCGTTGAATTGAAATGGGGATCGCATAACAGAAACTCCGCCTGCCATCGATTAGCAGAAAGTAATTCTCAGCAATCAGGTTTGTTCTCGCCTCAGGTAAAGCCTCAGTTCAGCTCAGCATATTACCGTCAGGATTCTGGTTCGACTCTGCCAAAGCCTCAGGTCTAACTTCGCATACCACCGTTAGGCTTCTGGTCCGTCTTTGCCAAAGCCCGGTTCTGACTTGGCCCACCACCGTTAGGCTTCTCGTTCGACTCGGCAACAAAAAAGCCCCAACACAGGTACGCGTTGAGGCTTTCGATTAACTACCCTGGTTGATTACTCCACTTCCATCTCCCCTTCGAATTGCATTTCAACTCGATCAAGCATGCCGTTGACCAAGGCCTCAAGTTCATCAAGTTCCGTTCCACGCTTGCTGACCGAAAGAGATACGCCATGCATCAGGTAACGAAGTCGATCATGCATTTGCCCACGCAGTTCGAAGAGTTTCGTGATCCGCTCGCACAAGACCAGCATGAGTTTGTGGTTGGGCTCGAACTCACGGGATCGCTTGACTCTCTTGGTCAGACCTTGATGGCTGACGTTGGTAGAGGTCCATTTGCCCTTGCCTGCCCGGAGTTTTCTGTACACCCGGATGAAGGGTTTCGCCTGGCCCCGGTGATGGTTGAAATCAATCGCAATTCTGCCGGACTGGAAGGGCTGCATGACGTAGAGCAGTTCGCCCATGCGCATTAGCAGGGTGTCGATCCGAATCAGGTAGTCGACGGCGGTGTCCACCGAGTTCTTGGCAAGCCTCCGAAGGTCCTCGAAATCGTCGATGCTGGGGGGGTTGTGTATAGCCATTGTTTAAGCGTTGCCCGGGGGGTTGTGTATAGCCGCACCAGGGGGGGTGCGTTCGGGGCGGATTCTCTGTGGATTCTATCTGTATTGTCAATACGTGTTATGTATCTTAAACTTAGACAATGCGCAGTATGAAGTAGGCAGTACTGATTTCCCACTGGGTGGTGAGCATTGCGCAGTGCACATAGAACTCCACCTTTATGCAATTGATTTAATGAGGTTTTTTCAGAATGAAAAGTCGCACAGTTGTCGGTCTGGATGCGGGTCGAAGCGCCATTAAAGTGGTTGCTTACACTGAAGGGACTCGTTTTTCTATCATTTACCCTACCCTGGCGGTTCCTGCGGTCGAATTGACCGACCCAACCACAGCCGAGCGAGCGAAAGCGGAAACCGAAATTGTCGACGGGAAAGCCTACTTCACTGGCGATACTGCCCGCCTCCAAGGCAACCTCACCTCGTCGATCGGCCTGAATGATGACTGGACCGATACCCCGGAATACCTGGCGCTGGTGAAGTCCGCATTCACCCGGCTGCACAAAGCCGGCGTTCCCAATCTGGACAGTGCATATGTAGTTATTGGCACTCCCTCGAAACTTTACGGCACTCGCCAAGAGCGTCTGATTGAAAGAACCAAACAGGCACTTCCGAATGGAGTTGAGATCAAAGCCCTTCCTCAGCCGATGGGTGCTTATTGCGACTACGTCCTTGATAAATCGGGCATGCCAATCAAGGACAAGTTGATTGGCCCTGGTGGACGCACCAAATCCTACGGAGTAATTGAGGGCGGCCACTTCTCAACGGACTTTCTTCTAATGAAAGAGGGCCAATATATTGAGCGTGGTGCTGACTCCTGCTCGGGAATGAGCGCGGCAGCTGAACAACTGCGCCGCGTACTCGCAAAAAGAGATTTGACCGCAAGTCTGGTTGAATGTGAGGAAGCATTCCGCACGAAAACGCTTTTCCAGTTCGGTGAAGAAATTCCGATTGCAAACGAAGTCCTGCAAGCACAGAGCCATGTAGTTCAAGAGATTATTTCGAAGGGTAATTCATTGTTCGCTGATGACGCCCGATCCTTGAACGGTATTTTGATCGCCGGTGGCAGCGCTGAGGCAATTCATGCCATTACCTCTCAAACCTGGAAACACAGTCTGCTGATGGAAAACTCTCGCTGGTCAGTGGCTGAAGGTTTTGCCCGATATGCACTGGGGCAACTTATCCGGGCATCTGTTGGCGCCAAACAACTGGTAGCTGCGAATGGCTAAGCTCGTACGGGTTTACGATCCAGACGAAACGGAACGGCGAATTAACCTAATCCTCAAGGATGCAGTGTGCCCAGGCTTACTGGAGTTTATGTCTGAACTTCCATATGGAAATGACACCCCATTAATCAGGGGGGTTTTTTACCAATGGTTTATTCAGCACAGTGAAGCCGGGACCCTCGACGACGCGTTGAACAAAGTCTTGTCTGGCCCCGGCGGATTGATTTCAGTGGGCTCCCAAGGGGCTCGAGAACCTCTCAACGCGAGACCTCGCAAACGCATTCCCAAGCAGCGATCGGTAACGGCCAAAGCTGGGGGTCGCCCGCCAGCAACAGGCCATTCCGAGGAACCTGCTCTGTCCAATTCGGCAGTGACGCATGATCCTCAACCGGCCTTACAGCCGCCATCTGAACCGCAGCCTCCTGAGGCCCATCGGCATACCGATTCCGATCTACCCGTACCAGGAATCGCAGCCGCCCAAGCAGCGGTAGTTCCAGCGCCCTCCCCTCCGGCCTTGCAACCGGCGGAAGAGCACCCACTACCCGTGGCACAAATGAACGTAGTAGATGTCGGCGGCCAGATGCCGGATGCCGAGCAGGTAGCGCTCCTTAACTCCATGGGCGCGATGTTCCCCTAACCCGCTCCGCGGCAGCCTCTGCCGCGGCCCTTCAAGGCTCAAATAATGAATACTCTGCTGAACACCTTGTTTGTTATCCGGCGGGTGCTGGCCACCGCGATCGACGGGCTCCTGGTCTTTGCGTTTACTCTCGTATTGTTGGCGGTTTCCGCTTTCATTGCTGCACACACCTTCCCCGCACTTTCAGTTCCTGAAGGTATGGCGCTTGCACAGTGGTATGAGGGAATTGCCTTGAGTTTGGCGCCCTATTTTATAATCACTTTGCCGCTCGTTTGGTTGCTGTACGAAGCGACACTGATCAAGGTCTGGAACGGTACGACCCTGGGGAAATTTCTACTCCGGGTCCGGACGGTCTCCCTGGTTGGCAACATCTCGTTCTGGCAAAGCCTGTTCCGCACCACCCTCAAGATCCTGTCCATGTTTCTGCTGTTGAGTATTGCGAACCCTTATGCCCTGGGCGCAGTGCTGGTCGCCTTCATGGCCATCCCTGTTTTCACCGTGAAAAACCAGTGCCTTTTTGACTTGCTGGCATCGACCACAGTCACTCGTCGTTTCATCTCTAAGGCTGGTTGACGCCAGTTAATCGGCAGCCCCGCCCCACGTCGAAGTTTACGGCCCTGGTCGACCCGATCCTCACTGAAAGTCACGGTATGAACGTCGTGGGGAAGGCCGAGATGGATGGCATTTCTACTCAACACGACGGGTGCGATGGAACGATCATTCTCCAAATTCCCGCTGAATCTTGGGAGGTCGTATCGAAGGCTTTATTCATTCCCGATACTGTCTAAACCGTTTCACCACCGGCCTTTCGAGGCCGGTTTTTTTTGCCTGGCCAATCTTGGAAGGCCACTGAATGAAGGGCTTCTCCGATTACAAAGCTCTGATATGCATCACCAGTTGCAAAGTTAACGGATACTCCTCCTGGAGATGCCAGACAGGTCCGAGGTTGCGAAGCCTCCTTTGTAGTCAACACGGTAACGGGTAAGCGCATCACCCACATACCGCCTGATAGTATCGCTCCCTAATGCATCCCTTGTGTCTTGCTTCTGTGTTCTCAACTCGGTGATGCACCGCCAGTTTCGAGATCAGACAATAGTCGTGCATCGGGCTTCTCCCGATAGCAGACAACACATGTTTTGGATGAATAGGTTGTAGCGATACTCCCTCAGGTCGTTCACCACTAAGTGAACAGCGCAAATGACTTTCCCCGGACGTAACGTCCTCTACATAGCAGCCAGGTGCAACTGGTGGGGATTTCGCTAGGCTAGCCGAGCCGTGAACGTCGTACTGCTATCGACAGATCCAAAAGGCGCTCAAAGAGGTGAGCCCAGTCTTGGTAATGATGGATTTCCATCTACAGAGCCGCGGCTTCTGTGATTACCAAGGCTGGGCTCTTTTGTATATCAAAAGACCCAGCTTTTTTTTGCCATTTTTTCATCCCCCCTCGCCCATCAATAGATTCGGCTTCTGTCCGTTTTCGTTCTGAACTAAGCTCTGCACAATGTAAAAACGCTGGCAGTACGTCGTTGAGCGCCTCTCGACCTGTAAACAATTCGCACACATTCAAGGAGTGTCACCATGAGCGCTGACGGAAACCCCTTCGCTATCCACCGTGACAAGCTGATCGGAGCGGACTACTCAGCCGCGTTGAGCCTTCAGGCATTTGTCCTGTCGCTGTACAACGGCAATACCTGGAAATTCAGGGGCGACAGCTTGAGCAATTTTGACGAAGAGCATTTTCACGCCTTCTGCCAGTTGGCTGGCTGGTATCGGCGTTTCACCGAGGGCTGCCCGGTGTTCATGGCAACGTGCAGGGAAATGATTGCCGAGCGCCGTAAATGGGCAGCTATCAATCTCAGCGAGCTCGAAAAACTGAGGGCAACCGATCCTGCCGACTTCGACGGTAGTGCCTCAGACCTTTATTACTGCATTGAGCAGTGCGAAAAGCGCTACGAGAATGATCAGGCCCACTATTTGATTGGCCGTGACGACTGAAATAGAGTCAGGCTGCGAGCGACCGCTAAGGCTGTTTCCATTTAATATTGTTGGTCACATGGCCAGGCAGCGCCGGCAGGGACAGGTGGGATAATGAGCAAGCACTTCATCTTCAGCCCGGTCGCGCACGTCGTGAGCGAGGTCTCCAGCGACAGGTTTGAATAGCCTGCGACAGTTTTAATTCTCACAAACCAGCACGCCTACGCTCAACGCGTTTGCCTTTGATTTCACATGGCCACTAGCGCAGATACATCGAAAGCCAGTATTATAGTTACATGTTATTCCAAGGAGGCCCAAACATGTTCAAGATGCTGTCCGCTGCCATCCCCGTCTCACTCATTTTTGCCACCCTCGTCGGCTGCGCTGAAAAGCCTGTGCTTGTCGATAATGGGCCCGTCCGCATTCAATCGTCGTTGATCAACGCTCGGTTACAGGAAGGTTGGAAAGGTACGGTCAAAGCTGTATCGACCGACACTCATACCGAAATGGCCGACTTCGTGAACGAATCGCTGAAGAACGCGAAATACAACGTCGTGCACGGCGATTCAGACCTCACATATTCGATTCGTGAGATCTACGCTGGGCCAGCTTCTGAGTACAAGGAAGCCCATACCGGTGCCGGCGCTGTTCTGGCCACCGGCGCATCTGTGGCCTTAACGGTAGTTACCTGTGCAGCCCTGAACTCTTGCACGTCACCTGGTGTGCTCGGAAACGGCGTGGCCATGAACATGACGGCGGCCACAAACGCTGCCAATAACACCAACGGTCAGTCAGTCGAAAACCTGAATAAGACCAACCTCGTCATACACAGCATTTGCCTGGGCGGTCATAGCTGTGCGAGTTCGGCAGCAGCAACCTCTGATCCTGCACTATCCCTGGATGATCTCCGCAAGGAAAATGCACAGTTAGGTCTTACCACCGCCATGCGACTGAAGAACAATTACTGAAGGCAAAAAAAACCCGGCTGTCACGAATGACGGCCGGGTGTGGTTTTTTAAGCAGCGAGCCACGCTCGCGATGTGACATTCGCTGCAACCGCGCATGCGTTAGCAAAATCCGGTCTTCACCTGCGTCGCTCCAAAAGCCTTCGACGCTCAAATACCCATCTCCGTGACTCAGTACCCTCGTCCGCTTCGGTAGCTGGCTTTCATGCCCAGGTACACAAACTGCGTTCTCTCCGCGCACCAAGAGCTGTGCATCGGGAATGGTCCAGACGTCCGCATTGCCCGATTGACTCTCCGCAAGCCTGATCTTCCTAGACTTGACTGAGGAAAAGAGACCGCGATCAAAGTTTTCAATCAATGCCACCGCATGGACCGGGTCCATACGGTGAAGCCTGTACCCTCGAGCGCACAAACGTGTCGTTGCCGGCACCGCAAAAATGCCAATCCTCGCCAAACCATGCCTCAAGACATTCATCGAATCGTTCACTGAACTGTTCATCTGTAGCTCTCTGGGATTGTCTTGTCCCCAGAGATGCAGAACACCAGGTGAGAAATTGAAAATCCGTGAAGGCGTTAAACATCTCCACCTATCAGGGCAACCTACAGGCAAACCGCCTGAGGCCCGCTTTCATTTGTGGAGAGCAAAAACATGGCGATGCAGATCGTTACGGGACCAGCTACAAAGCAAAACTCGCCGGAGTGGCTCGTCTGGCGTGAGGGCGGAATAGGTGCCAGTGAAGCCCCCATAATCACGGGTACCTCGAAGTTCAGAACCGCTTACGAGTTGTTTCGCATCCGCCGAAGAATCGGTCCTCCCCCGCCTCCCAATCCATTTGTGGATCGGATTAGAGAACGCGGGCACCGGCTCGAACCTGTGGCACGAGTTGCATACGAAAGGCACACAGGAACCACGGTAACGCCTCTCATCGCGGTAAGTGCGGCGTTTCCTTTCATCAGAGCTTCGTTCGATGGCTACAACGGCTTCGACGCTATACCGGTCGAAATTAAATGCCCCGGGGACACAGCACACACCCTTGCACTCAAAGGAATTGTTCCTCCGGAATACGTCGACCAGCTCCAGCAGCAGATGTTTGTAGCTGAAGCGATGTATGCGCACTACTACTCCTTTGATGGGGTAAAGGGTGTGCTGTTGAAGGTCCCTCGCAATCAAAATCGGATCGATCAAATTTTGGTAGCGGTTCAGGACTTTTGGAATCGACTGCTAACCGGAAAGTGGGGAACAGATGAGTGGACCGCGGCAGCCGCAGCTTGGCTATCTGCAAACCACAACATGCTGCTCGCCCAGGAGCGCGAAGAAGCAGCAAGGGCGTTGCTTGTTTCTCTAATGCCGAAAGGGTTGAAGCGTCATGAAGGTAATGGCGTTTCCGTATCATTGAGCTCAAGAAAGGGAAATATTGACTGGCGAAAACTCTTTGCCGATCACGGGATAACAATGACAGAGGATCAACTCAATCAATACAGGAGGGCAACCTCGGACAGCGTCACCATTCGAGATCTGCAAGGAACACCACTGAGCAGCAACTCGGCAGGGCGCATCCGATCCGTTAACTCTGCAATGTCGAACCAAATGGTTACGGTACCGGATCCACCCAAACCATCTGCCCATGACGTACCAGCCGTACGCGATACAGGCCGGGAGTTCATTTTCTAAAGTCCCACCGCCCCCCATTTTTTGGGGGGTTTTTTTTGCGCGATTGCCCGGGCCCAGGCCGGTAAATTCTTAGGTCCACTTGTAAATCATCCCCAAGAACTAGGACTATCAATTGGAGCGGGTATGCGTAAATTCAAACTCTCGGCGAGTCAATCGGTTTTCTTGGCGTTAGCTGCCATAGGTTTAACTTTGGTGCTGTGTGGTGGCCGGACATACCTGGGGATTTTAATTCCGATCAGCATCGGGCTTTGTATGCCTTTCTACTCTCTGGTGAACACGGGATATTTCACGTATTTCCCACCAGTAAAAAGCAACGAAGTTGCAAACCCAAAGCAATTCATGTCACCTACTAAACCAGAGAGACAACAAAAGGCATTGGATAACAAACAGAAAAGTTACGATATGCGAGATATCCCGTACCCATCTAAGCGAAAGGGTGACCTGCCAATTACAAACCTTCCCTATGGGAATGGACTGAGCCCACAGAAACAAGTAACAAAAACTTCTAACCCGCGGTGTGCCTTACTAGGCCCCAAGCCGCCAACTCAACCTGGTGCCCGCATCCCAGAGCCTCCAATCGGAGCAACTCTTCCGCTTTTCACCAACGCCGACACCCCTTCTTCACAAGAGCCTGAAGAGGTCTTTGTGCAGCAGAACTGCATTTTCCTGTGAAACGTTCCACAAACCGTTGCCAATTCTTGGCAGCGGTTTTTTTTTTCGTATATCTTCTTCTTGGAAGATATTACCAATAAGCCATATACAAAATTTGGTCTACAAAAAAGACGCATACCAATTTTTGCACACACGAAAGTGTAAGAAATTAGTAACATTTCTGGCGCCTTATTATTGACCTCGTGTTTAACAGTTACCTATAATTTCCATCGTGGATCCAACCTAACGGAATTCGATGGATATTATGGTTAATTATATGTCATATGGCTTTGACAACAATCACGGCGCAACGGAAATCGGGCTCACTTCGCTTGGCTGTCTCTCCGTCGATGGAACTCCCCGCTGCCCCAGGTACCAAAAAGACTGCGATGTTCCATGCACAACGAAATGCATGGTTACCGCAATGAGTGACTTCCCTGAAGCCAAAGCGGAAATCCTGCTGGCTGGAATCTTGATTTCCTCGACTCATGCCACATCGCTGGCAGAAATGCATATCGCGCTGGCCAGTTTCGAACACGCGATTCAGGCCACCTGCATCTAACACGGCACGGCCCACCCTTCGAGCTTCAAACCCTCGGGTTGCACAGAAAAATCAATTTGAATCGATTCCGCCTTCTACTTACGCGTTATGGATTCGATTGACGCATTCTGTCACGTACGTATAATCATCTTCAGCAGCCCACAGTGGTCGCTACCAGAGGTAATGCTTCATGAACCACGAATACACCCCAATCGAGATTGGCTTGGATGCTCTCGGTGTTGTGCTTGGTCAGGACCCGCTTACTGAAACCGGGATTAACGGACGTCAACTGACAAGCCAGGTGCAGGAGGTGAATGAGCGCATTGAATACTCCATGCTTGAATACCCAGAGATCCGAACTGAGATCCTGGCAGCAGGCATGAAAGTCCTCCTTGAGGTGTCCAGTTCATTGGAGCATTTCAGAGAGGTCGTTCTCCCCCGTCTGGATCGAACTGTGGACAACGTGGCTGCGTAGGATTTTCTGAATCAACGAGCCCCTCTATGGCAGCAGAACAAGCAAAAGCTCCGGAGCTGAATCCGGAGCATGATAGAAACACCAGCGATACCACTGACTCCTTCCTGAGCCCTCCTGGGAAACAGTCGTCATTCGAAATGCTGTGCGAGAAGTACATTTTGAATGGCGATCGCTCCCCTCTCCTCGTCAATCAAATCGCCTACGCGATGAATAAAGACGAACGCGTTCGCAAAATCTGCCGCGTAAAAGCCAAAAAGAACGGCTGTGACCTCAATGATTTTGATGAGGTATTGCAACGCGTTATGGAGGTGTTCTTTCACTCTCAGCTCCCCAAGACTGTCGACCCCGACGCTGTCTATGCTGTCGTTTACGCCGTCGCCAACAATGTGACCCGTGAGGTTTTGCGAGACCGCCAGAAACTGGTCGTCAATCACAGTTCTATTGAGGAGATGCTGGAAAGGGGTGAGGAGATAGGGCAATCGACTCTGGTGGATCATGCAGAAATCGATCACGATCGTGAAATAGACACTCAAACTGCCACAGAACGTATGGCAGCGGCACTTCAACGGGTGATAAGCGGAGAACAGACTGTGGCAGATTTCGGCGTATTCAAAATGGAACAAGATCCCCTAGTGCGTCTTGTTCTGCAAAAACCTGAAACCGATGGCGAACTTGAAACACCGGCTTCCTCCGCCCAGCGCAATTCACAACCCCCTACTGGGGAAAAGAAAGCACGCGGGCGCACCGAGCTGTCTGTCGATCAGCAAGAATTGGTCAACATCGGCAATCAACTCGGACTGCGGAACCAGGACTATGCTTTCGCACTTGGCATTGGTCTCCCGCGGCTCTCGTCCTACATTTATGGGCGAACCGCTTCGGTACCTGACGACGTAATGAACAAGGCCCGGGCTTTGTTTGCAGAAGAGCCGCTTCGCGTCGAAAGGCTGAAGCGCTTCGACCGTCCAATGAGCCAGATCTTCCGAGAATGGGAAAAACGCCTCAATCCCAAGAACGATGAAGATCTCGCCACCATGCTGGGCGTGACCAAAATGACGATCTACCGCTGGCGCAACGACGAAACCAAACCTGACCCCACGGCCCTGGCCAGGTACGAACAGTGGATCGATGAATACGAGAAGCGATTCTCCCACATGGTCGAGCAGCGGCTAGCTGATCGGAAGTAAGCCAAAAAAAACCCCGCGTTTCGCGGGTTTTTTTTTCTTAGTTGAAGGCACGGCTCGATATGGGACGTACACCATGATTTGTAATTTTGATGCATATGTTGCTTCTGGCCACCACCACCATATCGCGACATTGGGACCTGGCGCCTCATTTCATGGGGTCTATCTGATTTCCAGCCCCCCCACAGTCATAACTAGGGATAACGAAGATTTCTACTCGTTCATCGTTTCTGACCTGACAGGACATTTACCCTGTTTGATCCCGGTTCATCGCGTTCACTGGAAGCAGAGCCCTGAATTTCAAACGCAGCGCGTTCTAATTGAGGGAAACACAGTTCTGGTAGAAGAGGATCTGACGGCCCTCGTCCGCGACTTGGAACCGGTGAAGGTAATCTGGTGAGCAAAAAAAAACCTTCTGGGCCGATTCCGGTCCAGAAGGTTTCTTTTATGTCAGAGCCTTGATGCAGGCCTGACTCAATGCAACGCGGGTGAAGCTGGCCATCGTAAGTACCTGATAGACAGCGGCAACCCTCCCCTCCTCCAGCGCCGCATTCCCCAACGCTAAAAGGGCGTCGGCCGGCACGAGCTCAATTTCTAAGCTCCTGGAATCTTCGAAATCGATCGTGATCTCATCATCGGACGTCAGTGATCGGCCAGAACACAGCCCATCAAAAACACCCGGGGCTTGGGACAGCACGAGATCGAAGAACTCAACGTAGGCGCGTAACTCGGCAGACTTCTCGTCTGACCAAGTGGTGCGCCCTTTGTCGAGGGAAGTTTGAACAGTGTGAAGCACATACTCAACAGCATCCACCTCACGCAGAAGATCCTGGTCCGCTGAAAGAAGCGCATCAGTGAGCTGAGCGCCTGTACGCGCATCGGCCACACGGATGACTTCAAGATCACCGCCCGCGTCGCTATAACGGCACTGGGAGATGACACGGATCATGGCTTCATAGGTGGTGTCAGCTTCCACTACATCACTGAAGGCTTCCCCGCTGGGAAAAAGGCCTGAAATGAGTAGCGACTGAGAATTGAGTTGAGTAGTTTGCGATTGCTGAATCATGGGAAATCTCCTGAAAGAGTGTGCTGTTGAGGCGTTCCGCCTAACGGCCTTGCAACAGGAGATGGTCAACAGGAAGTTATAATCGTGCGCACACAGAACAGTACTTACGGATACTGTCAAGCCTAGAATTAATCCTCATAGGGTGTTGTTATGCGTTATCAGGGGTTGTGCTGGCCCCTTTGAACAACCAGACGGACTAGCATACGGCGGTCATTGTCTTCATGCACTGCCCGAAACGTTGGGGCCACCCTGTTCCCGACGCTACAATTCGCACCGCGAATCGACTTAACCTGTGAGAGTTTTCATGACCAACCTGGAGCGGATATTCAAACGACCCGCGGCACTGCCAACGATCTCGTCTGTGGTTCTGGACCTTTACGAGATGACAAAGGACTCCGCGGTTCCTCTGTCGAGCATCGTCAAAATCATAAGCGCCGACCAGGTACTGGCCGCACGGGTACTGAGAACAGCCAACTCCGCTTATTTTGGTCGTAGCGGATCTGTGTCGCGCATCGAGGATGCCATTTCAACAATCGGTATCCACACACTTCGAACCACCATCATCACGAACGGTCTGATGAAAGCGATTCCAGAAGCTCCAGGAATCGATATGCCCGTCTATTGGAAAATGGGGCTTCATACTGCGTTCATGGCTTCTCACCTTGCAGCAAAAACAGATCATGACCGAGATGAAGCATTCACAACTGGACTTATGCAGGGTTTGGGCGTGTTGTTGATTCACCTGGTGATGCCGGAAGAGGCATCTGAAGTAATTCAACACGTAGCCCCTTTGGACTTTATGAAACGAAGAGCAATTGAAAAGGACCTTCTCGGTTTCGACAACGCAGAAGTGGCGGCAGAGCTCCTCAAACGTTGGAAATTCCCGGCCGCAATTCAAAAAGCTTTGCTCACGTATTCCAATGTTGAGCCGCTACCCGATAAGCTTGGCCAATTGCTATCAGTATCCTCGGCATTCGCATTTAGCGTTGTTTCGGGGTTGGATGAATCTTCTGTCGCCGAACGTGTTGATCCCAATGTCATTTTCAGATTCGGCTTAGCTCAAGATTGGTGGGCTGTCAGCCGAGATAGGGTATCCGCTTCCGTGAATTTGATGATTGTATAAACGAAAGGGATTCGTCGTGCTCAAAGGGCTCCGCCTTTATCAGGCCATAATTGACAGAAGCGATCTGCTTTCTGTCCCGTTCGCAGTCGCCAGTAACCGGTGTGGATTTACTGCGGACTCTCTTGCCAGTTGCTTTGGCGATGTGTCGAGATCCAAGCCGCATGTACTACTCGATGTATTGGATCGCAAACGTATCGATAAAATTGCCGCTTTCTTAGGCTGCTCTGGTTTTGGTGTGCTCCAAATGGCAGACGTGTTCTGCTGGGCGGATTATTGCTTGATCCAGTCCTCCTCTGTTTTCAAGTCATCTTCAAACGCACAGGACAGCCGTGAGGCCGCGGATTACTTTGACTCCGTCACGAAATCGAACGTCGCCGGCTCCGCAGAATTCATCATTGATGAGCTGATTGCCGCAACGTGGTCTACAGATCTAAGAGAGGCTGCGGAAAAGACGCAGATCCCATTCTTGAAGCTACGATCCTGGCGGGCGGGGAAACCCATGCCAACGCTGAAGGATTTGGAGGCAATTCGGGTCCTCGCAAAACACCTGGATATGGGGACCCCGTTGGTGATGATGGCACTTGGTGTGATCAGGACTTCAGATTTCATGATCGATGGTATTCCAGTCGACATCGAGACTGAGCTGAACCACGCTTTGGAAATAGAAATTTTGTAAATGATCGCTTGCATCATTACCCATGTAAAATATGTGGGAATAACACGTATTGATAAGATTCTGGATGATTGCTAAGATCTTGACTAGGCCTATTGGTTGGATCTTCCTTTTGCCCAGGACTTGAAAAATGTTCAACGCACGCGTGACTACTTCCGCCCTTCTCGGTCTCCAAATACCGGCACCCGCTATTGAGGTGTTGGAGGAGATACACTCCCTCGAGGGCAGCACCCTCACCTCCTCGATTGAACGCGCTACGACTGGCGATGCGAAATCCATTGAGTATCTCAAGGGCATCTTTTTCACTGTCCTCCCGATAGTACCTACCCGCCTGGCCACCGCTCAGTTAACCCCCCCGACCATTCCTCTTCTTGTATCTATCGGGCGAACAGAGGGGCCAGTATTTGCGAAGGCGCTTAAACGTTGGGTGGATAGCGGTTGTCCAGACAACGACGATGGCAGGTATTTGCGCAGGACCTACGCAAAGGCTCTGGTGACCACTTTTAATGACCAGGGCGCCAGTGAACCAGTGGAAGCCGCCAACGACGTGACCAATAATGCAATCGGCGCTGATGAACCTCTCGGGCAAATTGACGAACCTCTGAAGCAGCAAACCGGAAAAAACTATGTGAATCGGCATGTCTACGGCGGGAAGGTTGCTATTTGCTTCTCTGCCGATCAGACCCGGAACGAAGAGCACACCATTCGGATCGAAGCGGCTCTTGCATCCGGAACTCGCACCTACAATTGGGAAGACAAGATCGCGATTCAGTTGTCTACGCGAGAGCTTCCGTGCGTGCTAGCGACACTGCTACAGATCCAGGATACGTTCGAGGGGAAAGGCCATGGTGCGCTTAACGAAAAATGGTTCAAGTTGGAGAACCAGCCGGGCAAGGTTTATTTGTCAGTGAATGCTAAGGGGTTGGCTTCGCGATCGTTGCCGATCGGGCCTGGTGACTGCTATGCAATTGTCACGCTGGTGATGGAGCAAATGTTGAAAAATTCCCCTTTCCTCACAGCTGAAACGCTGCTGGGGCTAATCAAACGAACAGGGCTCATGGCATCGGCGAAGGGATGAGCCCTTCGCCCTCTACGCTTGGACGCCGGCACTCGTGGAAAGCAGGAATTGCAGCAGCTGATCGGAGTTAGGCGCTTCCTGGAAGCGATCTGCGAAAATGATCGCGACTAGGCAATTCAGCACCATTGGACTCAACCCCTTCGACTTATATTGCTTGTAAGCCAAATCGTCCTTTTTCAGTTGCGACTCGTATTTTGCCAACAACATCTGCTGCTCTTCTGGGCTCTTCGCATTGATCTCGTCACGGATGGTGGTGCGCTGTGCAGCACCCCATTGCTCAAGAAGCACATTCATTTGATTACCTGGTGCGGTCTGTGTAGCCGTATCAGGCTTTTTGGCAGCTTTTTGCGGTCTCGGTGCAGGGGCGGAAGCATCAGATGGAGCAACCGGCTTCTGCTTGCTTGGAGCTTTGGCGTAGTTGTTGGTAACGGCTGCTTTGAAGTAAGCCGCTGGACTTGCAACAGAGTCCTTTTTCTTCATCTGCGCTTCGGTGTAGTCCGCTTGAGCCAGCAGATATTCCTCATCGTGATTCATCCCCAACTCTTCTATGTCCTTAGCGCTCAAGGACAGAGACTTCAGTCGCTTGGACACCTCGGCACCGACAATTTCTGGGGGTGGAGATAGGCCGAGCTCAGGTTGCATTAGGGTCTCAAGCTTGAACCAAAGCTTGTCGTACTTGCGGTTATTTTTGGTCACGACTACTTCGATTTTGAAACGCCCTTCAATACTGTTTACTTGGTCGACGGCACGGCCAAGCATTTTATTGAAGTCTCGGAACTCAGCATGAGGGGTTGCTGATCCGGATAGCAGGACGCTCCAGGCTGTCCAATGCTCGCGAAAGGTTTCTTTCTGGGAGAATCCGTAGTAACGGGACACGAGCTCATGCAAGGAGAGAGCGGAGTAACTGGTGAAGTGATACTGCATACGCAGATCTATCAGATTGAAAATAGTCGGATCGAGTAGCCGGCGTTTTAACTCAGCAGGAAATGAGTAGCGGATGGTCTGATTGTCATCGAGGATGTAGGCTTCGGCGATCAGGTTTGCAACGCCCCACCCACTTTTCCGACCCGGACTTTCGCCTTTGTAATCGAACTCCACCTGTACCTGGGTCATGCCCTTCAGTACTTTCTTCAGGTGGTCCCTGCTATTCGAGGTCGTGTGACCCACGTGCTCTTCAACCAATTTGATTGGGATATCGTGGACCATCTCTGTGTCTGGTCTTTGCTGAGCAAACTGAGTTAGGGTGTTGTACAGCTTGCGTTGAAGGAATGTGAAATCACTGGTCGTTGAGACGTTTCGCATCGCCAGGGCTTCCACAGCTTTTTTCAGCTCAACAGCTTTTGAGGGTTCAATCTCTCTGACAACCAAAATTTTCGGAGCACGCTTACGTTTCGGGGGATTTTGGTCCTCACCAGTCGGCGCATCTGATTTCCGTTTTGTTCGTGGTCGTGGTGAAGAGGTGTCCATCTCAAATGTGCCATTGGGTGACTGTGGTGGCACATTACCCGAACGATTGAGTTAGGGTCAATCTTTTCTCGGTGCCATCTTCAGGGTCGAATTGTTCCATGGTTAGGGTTTACTCAGAACGGTGTGTTTCTCGCTTTTGCTTCTCGCCTGGTCAATCCAAAAAAACCAACAACAGCTTGTTTCTGTTTTTACTGCTTTTTAGAAGCTTTGTTAGTGAACCCCTCTAAGCCACGGTTTATATGGCTTCCAGCCAATTCTGTGTGCCATCGTTAGGGCCAACAGTGCCAGCGCTCGTGCCATTTGTGCCCTCGTTAGAGCGGTGCGGTGCCAGGCTTAGTGGAATGTGCCTTGATTAGGGCTTTTATGTGCCATCGTTAGATCCCCTCCTTAAATGTGCCGTGCTTAGTGGCTATTCCCACTAAGCACGGCACACCCCCTGTAACCCATGTAATTCAAGGCCTCCAACGATTTGGTGTGATCAGGTTTTCACACGACCCCATCTAGCCGTGGCACATTTCATCCCGAACGATGGAACCGCTGAAAGCTATTTCAGGTGGTTTACTTTAGCAATGCTCTAGCGATGGCACATTTGGGTTTTATTAAGCAGATCAAGGAGCTGTGCGTGTGGGCTTGCCCCTAAAGATGGCACATTAGGCTGGCTCAACTCTTCCTCATCCCTGCAAGTCCCTCCTGTTCCCCCTACAAGGCTCTGTAGCAACGCTGTGTCCGCGCCCCTAATCACCACTTCAGCAACTGTTTTCACAGTGAAAAGCGCCTGTAATCGTGTCTGGCTATAAACCCTAACGCTGGCACCTTTCAGATATGAGCTATTCGTTGACGGCTCTAACGATGGCACATTTCAATGGAGATTGGGCTTTCCAGTCCCTAGCGATGGCACATTTGCTCAGTGGGACCCGTGTTTTGGGGGGGTTATGCCTATGCGCGTGATTTCACCGTCTCTCAAAGGATGGCCATTAACGGTGGCACATTTGGAGCCAACGACTCTGCTGGGGATTGTGAAAACGCGATGGCATCAGGCCTGTGCGAGGTGGAGGGGGTGTGCCATGCCGATATCGTCAGCCTGCAATGACCACTGCCCCACCAAGTACTCACGCGCAACTACGTGAAGCGGAACGGAGCGCTTCAGCTGGCAAGGATTGGCAATACGGGTGTAATGCGTGGCCTTGCAACATTTGCTACAGACCAGGATGGAGCGTGTATCGGCGGGCTGCCGGTATGCGTGCTTGGGCAGCTATATATAGAAGCAGTGCCTGCCGGGAAACGGCCAAAAAAAAACCCTGCACGTGCGTGCAGGGTCGGGGGGGTAGCGGAATCTAGAAGTGAAACGCTGGATTACCAGTGTCTACAGGTCCAGGGGCTTGTGCATTTACCGGATGCTGTTCATTGGGCGATGTAGGTGTTTCGTTTTGCTGTGGTGCCGCTTGCGACGCGTTTTTTACACGGGGGGAAATAGCAATGCTGATGTAATCCTTACCGCCGTTGACGCCGAGCTTCTTCCAGCCGGCGATGCGCATTTCATGGTTGAACCCAAAACTACCTGCATAGTCAGGGCCGTCACCAACCTTTTCGCTCTCTACGAACAGGCTGGCATTGATGCCACCGATCGAGAGTGAGTAAAACTTTTCTTCAGAATTGGCCTTTTTCTTCACCCAGACGGCGACGTCGAGCTTGAGCTTTTGGCTTTTTTCCTTATTAAGCAAGAACTCGACATACCCGACAAACAGCGGGGCTCGCTCAGACGAACGATCGGTGTTTTCGAAAATGGTTCCAGAGCCGTCAGCGAGTACCAGTGCAATAGAAGTCATGTGCATCTCCGAGGTATTTAGGGGCGGCTTAAAATTCAGCCTTTAGGTGTAAGTCGGTATGAATCACACGGCATTGTAATCTAGCGATAACACGTAGCCATACGTGACATGTATCAAATGCATGTCTTATTTTAGGCTGGATCATTCCTCACGCACCAGCATGTGAGCTCGCTGAAAGAGACAGGACATGTCCATATTTCACAGTGAAATATGGAGTTTCCACTGCGATCAATTTCACAGTGAAAAACCGCAGTCGGTAAATAGTTGGCGCTCAATCCAGTTCCCTGTCCGGATAACGTTGCTCTGCCTAGTCATGACTGATGGCCGACTTGACTCGATATTTCACAGTGAAAAACAATCCAATCCGAGTTTTAGGTATGTAGCGCCCTCTAGTTTTCACTGTGAAAACTAGAGGGCGCTCTTCTGGGGCGACTAAGGCATAAGCCCTGTCCCGGATTCAGAGGATGCGGGCGCACGAAAATGGCTCATTGCTTGGTTTTCACAGTGAAAACCAGGCACAACCCCGCCAACGTTTCTTCACGCGGTTCATCATCAAGCATTCCTTAGATGCGCCACTTGGGTGGTGAAGTGCTGGCCAACGCGTAGATGTTTTTCACAGTGAAAACTTATCGCCAGCCAGGTCGAAGTTAGCGACAGACCAAAGTTGTTCTAGTGACTAAGCAGAGTGAATAGGTGCGAGGCGGTAGGCTACATATCTGCTGGAGTTTTCACAGTGAAAGTCACAGTCGGATACATCGACCTAGGAAGGGGGCTTAGATCTGCTATTTTCACAGTGAAAAAGGTCAGAAGGTTTTCACTGTGAAAACCCGCGCTCAATCAATTTTGAGCACGGGAAGTTTGTCGCTGGCTACCTGAAACTACTTATTGTCATGGGGTATCAGCAGGATTTTCACTGTGAAAAGACAGACTGTAGATTGGCCGGGATAGTTGTGATGTATCGGTCCCGGTTGCCAACTACAGGTTTGCGGGGGATTTGTGAGGTACATACTGCGCACTGCGCACTGCGCATTGTGCGCTATGCACTGCCCAATACACACTGCACTTACCCGGTTTTGACATCGGGTTACGAGGCCGGCCGGAGGCAGTTAGTTAGAGCAGACACGAGAAAATGCCTGTGAGCTTTACGATGCGGAACAGACCGTAAGGTGAGATTTCACAGTGAAATTAGACTGAATTCTGGCAGCGCTTTCACTGTGAAAAAGAGAAAACCGAGCGAATTTTTCACAGTGAAAAAGAGGTCAACAACCAGACCACCTTTAAAAATCAATAGGTTGGGTAAGAGTTAGCTAGTTGTTCACCAACTCGATGGGAGAATTCCTGACTAATAATTGGTGGCCCGCAGCTCAGTACGACTCTTCAGAATGGGGATAAGAAGCCAAGCCAGACGTTTGAGAGGACAGGGGAGCTGATGTTGTCCTTATCGTTCCATGGAATTGAGTAAGTTGGTTCCGATTTTGAGCCGTTGCTGCTCTGCAACTTGGTCTGTGTTTCGATCAGGCGTAAAGGAGGGTGTTACAAGTTAATAGGAATGCGTTGCAGATGATCTCCGCCCAAGTATTGCCATGCCAAATGTCAGATAGTGATCCAGATCGCGGAGGTACGGAGCGGGAGAACGCTTGGTTGGTTTTGGCGTGATCTGCTTAACGGCATGATCGTAGTAATTTTTGTAGGTCGATGAGTCGTATGGCTTCTCGCCTGGTGCAAGCCTCGCTAACAGCTCTTCTGCTTCAGGTATCAAGATATCCATTGCCTTGGGGATGGTCAGGCCGCCGCCCTTGTTGCAGGGATTTACCAAGTCCCACATCCATAGCCCATACAACTTGCTCCGATACTGCTTTGTCTCGCTGACCTGAAAGGTACGCTCGTCGTAGTTGCGCATGAACAGCGAGTTATCGAACTCAGGGGTGCTGACGTTGGCATAAATGCCACAGTTGTCGATTAGCGCTTCCCTGAGGGCTGCACGGAACTCGCGCCACATAGCATCAATGCGTGTTGGAGTTGTGTAGGTAGGGACTGCGAGAATCAGATGGTTTTTAAGTTCCTTACCATTGATGCTGACCTGGTGCTGCTTGTGGCCAAAAATGCGGACGTTTGAGACTAGGATTGTCTGGTAGGCGCCCTCACAGACGATACCGGTCATTTGCTCATCACGCTCAGCTTCTTGCGTGTAGAGCCAATGGTTGTCACGCCCCAATCGCTTAGCCCAGAAGAACGCCGTGTGCTCACCACATTTAGCAGCTAAGTAATGAGTCAAAAGGGTTTTTCCGCTTACCAAATTGGTGAGTGCGAAGGGATCGTAGTAATCGAAAAAATTTAACTCGCCCTGGATCTTGCTCACGACAGCGATCCCGTTACAGAGAATGGCAGTGAGTGAGTCGAGATGGTCGCTAGAGAGGCAAGGTAAAAGCGGGAGGCCGTATCTGTCTGGTATTGGCCGGAGTTCGTGCTCAAGCAACTCGCGGAGCTCGGACATTTTTCCAGCGATCCCTAAATCCCGGGCAAGACGCGAATCCAGTAGGCGCATGCAGCGGGCAGTCGCTGTGATCCTTTGTCCTACATGAAGGCTGGGTTTATCGGTTGTCAGTTGTGTTTCGGCAAGCACTTGGTCGACTTGCGTACGTATGCTTCGTAGCGCAAGAAACGCCTCGGGAAAATGAAGGGAAAAGCGCCTGACACAGTACTGATGCGCTAAAACCTGGCCGAATTTCTGGACCTGTTGAAACTCAATCAGTTGGTCTTGAGATAGCACACGCGTTTGATTGGCCACCGCATGATGAATCACGCCTGAAATAGGGCTCATGGCTTACGAATTGCTCCACTGTATCGGGATCATGATTCTAATTAAAAGTCAACATCTGGGGCAGCGCTCGCTCTCAGATGCATGCAGGAACAGTTCGGTTTATTAACCTGTGCCTGAGATCGATCAATGGTGGTCGACTCTTAAGGAAGACTCCACATGTCATTACGAACGATCGGCGATGTAATTTCCAACCCTTTTGGTACGGCGCGGCTTCTCGAAGCTCACAGCACTCTCAAGCGAACACAAGCCGCCAACATGAGTTACGAGCAAATTTGTATCGTGTTCCCCGATGCTGCGAAGTACAGCTCAGCACAACTAGACGGCTTCATCATGATCGGCACCGATCTGGTCGAGGGGCGTGCACGCTTTGATGGGAGCATGTTTAAGCAGGCCGGGGGAGTAGTGCCGGTACCTTCGCCAACGTGAGGCTTGGAACGCTCGGGTAGTCCTGGTGACTACCCGAGCAACAACCCGGTATTTTTCGAAATCGGTATTTCGATGGCCACAACCAGCAGAAATAGGCCGGACACTTGCAATATTGCCAGCCCCTAGTACTTCTCTTGATTCATGAGATAGCACAAGTGACGCGTTTCGTTGGCGTAGCTCCTTGCCCGGTTCACGTCTTCTGCCAGGGCTTCAATGGCACGCTGAGCCGCCGGATCAGCCAAAGACTTCTCAGCAAGTTGCACGACCTTAAAGAGCGTCCAAGCAGCGATCAGGACGAGATCCTGAAACGGCTCGTCAATATAGGCATCGCCTACGGGTTTGTTCCGCTTTACATCGTGCCAGGCCGGATTTTTCATGAACATTGGCGTACCGCCTACTGCGAGAAGGTAGCCGTGAACAAGGCTGTTGCGGTAATCGTTCAAGTCTTCAGCGGCTTTCGCAGCAATCTTCAACACTGCGTTGCACTTGTCGCTGAGCTTGGGGTTTCCAACCCCGAGAGTCTTGAATTGAGTTTCGGTGTTCATCTTTTCGGTAAAGGGCCGTGTGCCCGCCACGCTGGTTTCCGTCAGCGTCCACAGTGCGCGTTCCAGTGTTGTTTCGAATAGTCCATAGGCACATATGAACGATCCAATCAGCATCAGGTGGTTCGGCAGGAGTCCCAACCCGTATAAGCGCGCTTGAATGTCGAGGGATTCTGCGGGGTAGTTGTGCACTGAGCATATCCAGGCTTTTGGCTTCGAGTTGAGCACGATACCGGCTGAACAGCAGGCATTGCACGCAAAAAGCACGCAGCTGAACATTGCCTAGCGGCACTAGTAGTTGCAGGTGGGAGACAAACATCTGAAATGGTGCAGGAAGGTCGATTGTCGACTGGGATTGCAGCGCAGCGAATATCGCGGGTGAGGAGGCTCTGCTAGTAATCTCGCCACCGTTTCCGGCGGCGATTCTTGATTGCGGTGCAAGATGCTACTTAGGATCTTTAAGCATTTCTTCCAGGTACTTCAACACATCTTCAGGATTGACGCCTTTTGGCGGAGTCAGGATCACTTTACGCCCGTCAATTCGAGCATCCAGCTGGGTGCGCTCCTTGTACGCGATGTGCTTGGGCGGCGAAGGTGTATGCGGATGATCCTTTTTACGGACTTCACTCTTGGCCCAGTTGATAGAGCTGTCCTGGGAGGAACCACCCCGAATCCTGGAAGCCGCCGCAATGACGGTATCGGTATGGCCTTGATCAGAAAGTGCGACCAGGTCGGCCACCACCCGGTTACCGATAAGCTCAGGATTTTCCTCAAGCATCCCAATGACGGCCGCGGGCAGTTTGAAGTACGCCAGGCACCGGCTGATGGTGGGCATGCTTCGACCAACTCGACGGGACAGTTCGGTCTGGTTCTGGACGATCTTGTCGTCGAGCAGCTGCTTGTAGCTGACGCCACGTTCAAAGTCGGTCAGATCTTCACGAGCGTCGTTGTCCGCGACGGAAAGTACGGCCGCTTCTTCGTCGCTGAGGTGGCGCACCAGAGCGTAGATGGTGTGTTTGCGCAAAAGCTCGTGAGCTAAAAAACGGCGCTCACCAGCAATTAGCTCGTAATTACCATCTGGCAACGGTCGAACAACGATGGCGTTGTTGAGTCCTCCATTGTCTTCGATGGTATTGGCGAGTAGAGCAAGCTTCTCTTGGTCAAAAACCCGGCGAGGCTGGTACTTCCCCTTGCGGATTTTCAACATCGGAAGAAACATCACCTCACCTGGCAGCTTCTCCGACGCCAACTCGACATCCGTAGCAGCAGGCTCAATGTGACGGGGTGTGGATACCACCGCTCCGTTCTGAGGTGGTGCTGTTTCTGCGGCTTCCTCATCAGTCAGCCCGATTTGACGAAGAACCTCGTCCATCGGTTTCAGATGAGCCTCAGGCATAGTTTTTGGGACTGAGACGCCCTGAATGCTACTGCCCTCGTTAGCGGTAACCGTGGGTTTGCCGATAGGACTGGTTCTCCTCATTTGGATTTCTCCAGCACGGACTTAGCGCGTTCCATGACTTCGTCGAATACCTTACGGAAGGCGCCGAGGGAGTTTTCGGTACCTTGTTTCCAGAGCACCAGCGGGATGCCATCCTCCAGGCTCTTCGAATAGTCCTCGGAATGGATCAACTGTTGCTCGGTAACCTTACCCGGGAACAGCGAGGAAAGCCTAGCCAAGTTGGCTTGAATGCGAGGACGGTTCCTGATGTACATCGTCGGAATCGCGATGATTTCAGGGGCCCGCCCGAAATCCGCGCTCATGTCATTGATCTTGAAAGCCAGTCGCGACAAGGCTCGAAACGAAAATTTGTCCATGCGTATTGGGCACAACAAGAAATCCGCAGCGGCGAGGCTGTTACGCGAAAGCATGGTGCCAGAAGGGGCGTTGTCCATGATGATTACGTCGTAGCTGGACAGGTCGCAATGCGGGACCTTGCCTTGTCGAGCCCGCTCAATGAACAACGAATACCGAAAGTCAGCGCCTTGCGCGTTTCGAAGGACCACATCCATGTCGTCAAGCGAATCGAATGCGGGAATCAGGTGGGGGCCATCCTCGCCGAAAGGTTTCTTGATCACCTGATCCAGATCCATGGGAGGGAAGGTTGACCCGAGGCGCATCAAGTTGCCCAAATGGCCTTCAACCGCACGGTCCACCGGTAGGCCAAGCTCGGCAAGTTCCTCAGTCGTCTGATCTGGGTCATAGCCCAACATGCTGGAAACGTCTGCCTGAGGATCATTGTCGATGATCAGCGTTTTATAGCCTGCCAGCGCTGACAAAATCCCTGTGTTGCAAGTGGTGGTGGTTTTTGCAGTGCCGCCTTTTTGTACGTAGGTGCTGATCGTGATTTGTCGACCAAGGCCTTTGGTATTGCCGTTCTGGCGGCGGATTGCAGCAATGCGAAACATATCCATCAGTGAGTAACTACGAACACCGACAGGCCCACGAATTCGGTCGATTGTGAGGTCGTTATCCTTCTCGATCGCTTTGAGGGTTTGCGAGCTGATCTGCAAGCTTTCCGCTACGAATTTCGGGCTGTATCTCAAGGAAGTGAAGTCGGTGAACGTGTATTGATCGAGTTGTTCTGTAGCTGCATTCATGTGCGGCACCGGCGAGTGAAAGTACGAATGGGGCCATTCTGTACCGGATGTATCTACTGATACAAGACAAAATGGGGTAATACCCGCATGGAAATCGTCATTTGCACTGTAGCTTCATATAGTAAAAAGGCAAATTAATGATGAATACCCTATGGATTGAGAAAAATCAGCTGAGTATCTGATGCCGCACGTTGAAACAGACAATGGTCAATCACTGGCTTGGTGTACGTGCCAACTACAAACATCTAGGGCAGCAGGGAAGGGGTCTTTCGCACATGGGGGGCGCCCGATGACCTGCCGGCATCTTCCGTGAACATCACGATGGGCCGGCTGATATTCTTGTCAGGAGGCCGCGACTCGCTCTCCGAAATGCACCCGGCTTGCTGTCGTGACGGCAAGCTGGCCTCATCAGTAACCATATGAGTACGAAGGCAATGAGCGCAGCAGTTGAGTTTTCAACCATGATTGACGGTGAGCAGGTCCAGGGTTGGATAGTTAAGGATGGGAAGTCATACCGTGCGTATGCGGAATTTCGCGGGGAGCGAATAGATGTCCGCGGTTCTACCAAGTCAAGCGCTGAAAGCAAGTGGCGCGAAGAAGCGAACCACAATGCAAACGAATAGGAAAAGCCGAGCAGCCGCTACACACTAGCCCGCCGTTCGGCAGTACCAGGGCGCTGGTTTCGCGCCTGTTCACCCGGAGCGCAGAGCATGAAAAGTTTCAACGACTGGCTGCACCACAACGACGGTGAGCATTACGAAGCGTTACGTGAAGAGTTTTTTGAGGGCGGTGGAGAACCCGGTGGCTTCTTGGACTGGGCCGAGACCAAGTACGAGGTCGAGGTTGCCGATGTTGAGCGCAAGGCAGCGCAGTTGGCTGGGCCGAATCACTCAAATGAGCCTGCGCGCACCACCGACGTTGGCGACGTAGCACCACCACCAATACTGACTGAGCCGCTGACGATCATCCTGGAAGGCGGTGGACTTGATGTTCTGAATAACTCCATGAAGGCTTTCCATGCGCTCCTAAGGGGCGCCGGATTGCCCTTAGACGAATTCAAGAGGCTTGAAAAAGCCAGCCATGATGCCGATGGGAAACTGGCCTTCTGGATTGGCGTAGAAGCTCTAAAATTCTTGGATGCCCAAAAAGCGCGCCGTGGTGCACCAAAGCAATAACTGAACTACTTGAGCCGCGGCGTACTCAGCGTCTGGACGACACCGGCATGCAGTTCATCGTTTTCGGTATGCAGGTAACGGCTGGTGGTTTCCATCTTGCTGTGACCAGCCAAGGACTTGATCATCACCAGGTCGCCGGTAGCCTTGGCCAGATGGCTAAAGCAGGAGTGACGGAGCCAGTGGGTAGTCGCTTCCGCTAGCCGATCGGCCAGCTCAAATTGCTCGCGTTGAATGGCTAGGCCTGCCGCCCGGGTCATGATATCGATGACGGCTTTGAGCACGGTGCTGGTGTGCGCCCGCTTGAGTTTGGAGTTGGCGGCCAGGAGGAGGGGGGTTGGGTCTTTCGACGGAATGTCCCGCGGCAACCCGAAGGCCTCTCTATATAGTTGCAGGTCCTGGTACAACTCGTCAGAAATGGGCACGTCGCGAAACTTGTTGCGCTTGCCGAGGACAGTCAGCCACCAGGTCCCGCTGGCCGAGCGATGGATGCTGCTCATATTGGACGTGGTGCCTTCGAAAGTGCGCACACCGGTCAGGTAAAACAAGCTGAGCATGAAATGATCCCGCGCTCGCTTACGCGGACTCTTGGTCAGGCCGATCGCTTCAAAGGCAAGGGCAATGCCTTCTTCAGGCAGCAAGCGCTTGATCGTATTATCGTGCGGCACTTCTGGTTTGCGCACCAACGCGACGGGATTGCCTTTGAGCCTCCCACCTTTGACCATCCACGTGTACATGCTGCCAATTTGCACCAGGGCATAGCGCTGCGAGCTCAAGCTCAGGGGGCCTGCGAATGGTCGCCACTGCTCATGATGACGTGGATACTTGGTTTCACTGACCCACACCTCCCGGGGCTGGGGATCCGCCAGGAAAGCGGCATAGTCGCTCACATCCATCACGTTGATCTGTGACAGCTGCTTGCCGCGGGTGTGCAGCGCCCACAAGATGAAGCGTTCCACCTCCTTGCGCATAACCCGGCGAGTCTTGAGATTGGTGGCGGTGGTTTTGAGCCAGATGGCTGCCGCCTCGATGTCGCTGTTGGCCTGGATCAGGTCGGGAGCTTCACCTGGTTCCACCATCGCGTAGGCTTCAAGCAACGCGATCTCGGTGTTGGCCTGGAAATCCAGGCGGATGGGCAAGCCTGTTCGTGAGCTCATCGTAGATCCCGCATTTTTCCGTTGGACACTAGCCAATCGTCAATCTGATCCGGCGCAATCCACCGCCGATCACCTGTCGCTGACTCGCATTGGTACTCTTCCTGTGCTCCGCCGGCAGGGTCTACGCCGACCCGGGTAGCGGTTACGACCAGAATGGCATGCTCGCGGGCAAAGCCATCGATCTCCTGCACGACCACCAGCTCTGAGCCCCGCGACAGATAGCTGTTGTAACGAAAGCCGTCGACGCCCGGCGCGAACGGTTCATCCTCGTCCTCGTCGTCGCCTTGCTCCCACTTGAACGGTGGATCAGGTTGCACTGCGGTGCCGGCGGAATCAGCGGCTACCGGTTGGTCCAGTTCGCCAATGGGCTGGTCTTTGCGCCTGCGGGGTTTCGGCGGAATGATGGAAAGCCTAGCCGCTGTCACACACGACCGCTCGAAAGAGCTCAATGCCGGCAGCGATCGCACCAGGTCATCCCATTTCAGATCTCGGTCCTCGTCCGCGGCAATCCGGCTCAAGTGCTCCGGCCGGATTGACCACCGACAAGCGACATCGGCCATACGCCAGCCGCGCTGCTCAATGAGCGCTTTGAAGGCTTCTCGAGAAAGCTTCGGAGGGCGTAAGAAGGGTGATCCCTTTTCCACCTTGCGTGATTTGGCTTGATCCACAGCGCAAGTCTTTATAAGTAAAAACCCGATTCTAAAGGGTTTTATCAGAACAGCAACCCATTCCTGCTAGAAGCCAGCTACTGTTAGACCACCCCCCGCGCCACCCCCTCTTAAAAAATATCGTGATAACTGGACGTATTCACGAATTTTTCAAAAAATAATACAAATCCTATCGATTTCAGTACGGAAGCGTTTGTTCTGATTTTAGTGTATTCTTGCAAAAAACCCTATTCCATTGGTCGAGAAGCCATGCCCACTCAGTCCCCTAGCACACAACTCAAAAGCACTCGCCAATGGGTGCATGACTACGCGGCACGTTTGCTCGCGAATGGTGAAGAAGTCCGGCAGACAGCCATTCGGGAGCTGATATCGGTAGAACACGGCGTCACCGCATCCCCCAATCTGGTCAACGATGAGATCAAGAAGTTCTGGGTGAAGGCTGGTCCCCTCATGAGTAAGCGGCTGCGCCGGCCCGGCATTCCGGATGAGGTCTGCTCGAGCTTCGATAAAATCTGGGACGTCGCCCTGGATGCTGCCGCTGCGGGGCATGAAATTGAGCGCAAGCAACTTCAGGCCCATGCAGACGGTGCAGTGGCAGCGATGAAGACTGCCCAGGCGAATGAACAGGCTGCCATTGAGCGATTCGACGGTCAGACTCGAGAAATTGATGGGCTACGTGCCGACAAGCTCAGCCTCACTGAGCTGCTCCAGGCAAATGAGGCCGAGCGCAAAGGGTTGGCAGCGGACCTGAAGGAGCAGACCGAGAAAGCGGCGGCTCAGCATGCGTTAAATATGCAGGAACAGCAGCGTGTCCAAGGGCTCGTGGATAGCTTGCAACAGCAGTTAACGGATCTGAGGGCGAGCTCCCAGAGGGATCTGACCACCTTGGCTGAAAGCCACCAGGTAGAACTGGTCAAGACACAAGACTTCTTGATGCGCGAAACGGCCAGGGTACGTGATGAAGAAAAGGCCAAAACCGACAAGCTGATCAAAGAGCTTGAGCGGGAACGGAATGAGAAAGATCAGCTGCGGCAATTGCGATCGAAAGCCAGCGATGAGGCGTCGCAACTCCGTGGGAGGCTTGAGGCCACGGATCGCAATCTGGAGAAGCTGGAACAGCGTAACGCCCAACTCAGCGAAAAGAATGACAAGCTGGAAACAGCACTGCTCGAAAGCATCAGAGCCCAAGTGAGTGCAGGTGAGCAGAAGGAAGAAAAACCGCTGGCGCCCCCTGCCAGGGAATGAAGAGGCGCCCGTTCTGGAGGTGAAAAATTTTGATATCGGCGCCTTGATCTGGTTATTTATACAGTGTTACGTTTGAGTAGCTGTACCCTTAACCTAACGAGGTATTGATCCATGAATGCTCACGCTAATCCTTATCATAACGCTGACCGCTTTAACCCTGACGCTCCGCACAATCAGAAGGCTAACGCCTTGATCGAGGCTCTTAAGCGCTCCGGTCTGCAAAAGGTTGTGTTTTTCTGGTCACCACTGGATGGTGGTTCGGAAACTGATGGCGCGGCTGAGAACTTTCCGCAGATGTCGGCTGTGGTTGTACTGGATGGGGCTGACGGCGAGCCTGAATACAAAGTTTTTGATGGGAGTTTTTTGAAAGTAGGTGGCGGGAGCGCCAGTTACTCAGATATGCAGCGGGTGCTCGACTTTGCTGAAGGCTTGCCTAAGGGCAAGGCAGAATTTGGTTGTGCGGTATTGCCGTTTACCTCCCAACTGACGCCGGCAGACGCTGTAGCCAAGATGCTGGACCCAAAGCTCGTCCGCCACCACTTTGAGTCCGTGACCAGGCCTAGCTTCTTCATGGTGCGGAAGGATGCCGTGACCGAAAAAGAACAAGCTAGCAACTGACCGTAATTTCCCTGGTCTGCCCTGTAGGGCCAGGGAATTACGGTCAGAGTGATATCTTCCTACGCTGCTGATTACCCCCTACCTTCAACAACTGGAAATCCAATCATTGTGTAACCAGGTTTTGGAGTCACAGTGGGTAGCTTCTCTGCCTTGATCAGTGCCTTGAGGTCCAGATCGGCGTCAAACGCAACAATGTCCGCTTCCAACAAGTAATCGAACCCATCCTTACTCCCGCAGATTGGTATCACCTGATTCGTGATGGCCTCGCGAATGCTGGTCATGTGGTTCAATACCGACTTCTTCTTTTTGCGTGGTTGAATGAACGCGGTGAAGTCCGGGGTGGCGTCACCCAGGGCCTTCAGCGCCGCAGCCTCAGCTGCCGGGCTGAGTTTACGCTTGGAGGACTGCGCATCAGGGTCGTGTATCGCTACTGCTACTGGTGTGGCCGATACTGGGTCAGTGCTGATTGCTGGCGGTGATTCTTCAGTCACGATTTGCTGTTCAACCTGGATCTCTGGTACCGACGTTGTTTGCTGTTCGGTCATAGGAACAGGTTGATGGATTGCCACCTCCTCGCCGAAGTCCGCGAACGCATCCCCGAAGTCGTCTTCTGCGGTAGAGTCTTCGACAAATGCCATGAATTCTTCATCGTCGTTATCGGCTGCTCCCTGTTCCAGCAGCCCAGCTATTTCAAGCTGAAGTTCATCAGGCAGCAACTCCTCTTCTTCGGACTGCACTTCAGCCATCTCTGGAGCGGTTAGGCTGTTTTCAGGCGCGGCGGGCGGCGCCGTATGTACAAGACGTAATGCCGGGCTGTAGTTGTCCTGGCGCTGTGGAACTCCATCTTCGGTTTGATCAATCGGCGTAGGCGGATGATCCAGCGCATCATGAGGTTCGGCCTGAAGTACCTCTTCTGGAAGCGACACTACAGGGGCTGCCGGGCCAGAACCCGTTCCATCCAGCGCCAGGGTGATTGGGGCAATCGTTGGCGGCGGGTTCTGAGCTTCGGCTTGTGGGGGCGAGGCCTGGGCCTTCGCCTGCTTGCCGGCAATGTTCGCCTTGGCGGCGATCTCGCTACCAAAGCCCAGCGCGATCAGCGCACGAAGACCCTCAACCTCTTGAATGCCAAGATTGTGGGTGAAGAGCGGGCGTTCGACGTCCAGTTTTGAGCTCAGATTCGGTAGCCCATTCAGTCCTGCCAATTCAGGCGTAGTGGATACCGGTCGGAAAATAATGACTGGCTCCCACGTTGTCATGTGGGCCCCGGTCTGAGGGTCTCTAAAGGACGCCGAAAACATCGGCAGGAAGCGGCTCATGTCTGCGTGGTTGTGGGTGGTGTAGAGCACGCCTTTCTCTTGAAGGGTTGCCAGCAGATTGAGTGTGACCCGGTAGCGGCCATCGCCGTCGTCGAGGGACCAGCCCATCTTGGCGAGGATGAGCATGCGAAGGTCTTTCTCCTTCACCACAACGAGCCCATCATGCTTTTGTGCGATTTTTAGAGTCGAGTCCCGGGCTTTATCACCCGTGCCGTTGACGCGTCCGAATTCGGTGATGATGTCTACGAAGCTGTGGTAGATCGAGCTCGATTCTTCCTCGGTGATTTCGTGCTCAGTCAAGCTATCCGTGATGTTCGATTCGGCCATGCCGGTTTTCTTGTCGACCAGGATCAAAAATTCCATCAGGGCGGTCATCCGATCATCGAGACTCAGGCCATTTCGATCGACCGGGAACTGGCTTGGATGATGGTAGTGACCTATGACCAGGTTGATGGTGGTTCTGTCGCGAGCAGGCAGAGCCCAGTATTCCGGGAACCGCGCAAGTATGCGGGCGCCCAATGAATCGTGAGAAATGCGATTGTCGTCCTGTGGTGTGAGTGCGCTGCCTTCTTCCTTGGTTTGGACGGATCCGTCAGGCCCGAGAACATAGGCCTCCAGCTTGCCGATGTCATGGGCGAGTGCCAGGATCGGGACCAGCGGGTCCTGAGCGTCGAAAAGAAATTCTTTGTTTTTGAGGTCGATGATTTTGAATTTGGGTTTGCCCCTGGCTTTTACGTAGACCCCATCAAAAACATAGGCGCTGGCATCGGCCAGGGCTGTGTCTGCAACAGCCAGGCAATGTTCCCACAGCCGGCGGTTTCCATGACCACCCTTGCGGTGTGATGCAGGGAAATGCTTGTGCGCCGAGTAGGTGTCCCAGATAGCCCAAAAAAATTGTACGTGCTGTGGATATTTCTTTTCGTTGGCCGCTACCCATGCGTTGACCAGCTCACTGCCAATGGGAAGCCTTTTGGCTGGGCTTTCGACTCGCTTGGGTGCCCGGGCCGGCATTGGCACGTCACCAAGCGTTGAACGAGCACCATTGAACCTGTTACCCAACTTGCCTTTGAACAATCGGCTCATCGCGGTCACTCTACCGAACCAGATGTACCAAACACCGATGATCAAACCGGCGGCAACACCCGCCACCCAGCGAGAAACCGTACTCCCCACGTATTGCCAGTTCTCCAGCACCTCAAAAGGCTGGCCACCGAACTCGACCAGCGTGAACACCAGCCACCAAAAACCAAAAACAAGAAAGGCCGCCCGGATGATTCTGTTGTTTGCGTTCACAGGAACACCTCGGAAGCTACCGGCTGGGATTTGGATGGTTGATCTGGCTGTGGGGATGCGGGCGCCGGCGATGGTGGAGACTTAGGTACCGGCGTTCCGTTATTGTCCTTCAGAGTGTTGTTGCAACCGCCGCCGCCTTTAACGAAGCCGCTACATCCCCAGAACGGCGATTTGTCGGCGTTCCGCAAGTACATGGGCTTACCGCACTCTGGGCATTCATACGCCTTCGGTCGTTCGATAGGATCGCCGTTGCGGTCGTTCATGGTGTGCTTGCACTCATCCCTGTCCGAGCATCCCCAGAAAAAACCAGTAGCGGTTTTGATCCGGCGCATGGGGCCCTGACATTTCGGGCAGGTCACTACATTGCCCTTCGAGTCTTTGGTGTTGGCAGTCGGATCGAAGTAGAACTCCGCCTTGCCGTCATCAAGTAGCCGTAAGCCAGCTTCGAATTTCTTTCCGGTCACGGTGCTGACAAATCCCTTCAGGCCAAGCACCAGTTTCTCTGCGAGCAAGGTTTCAGCTTCGGATACCTTGAGGGTTCGCTTGGCAATTTCACGCCAGATCGAAAAGCCACACTGCTCAGCACAGGCGAAGGTCTTGGCTTGGATTTCCACGGCGCTCCCGCACTTTGGACATGGTGCTTTGAGTACCTTGACGGTGATGCCGGCATACTTTTCCTTGATGGTGTCGAGGATCTGGATCGTCAGCTCGGACAGCTCCTGTTTGAAGGTCGTCCGGCTGTACTGGCCCTTCTCCATCAAACGCAGTTTCTGCTCCCATTCACCGGTGAGGATCGGTGAGGTCAGAGCCTGGATGTTGTTCTCTAGCAGGAACCGGTAGACCGTCATGCCCTTGGCGCTGGGCGCGAGGTACTTTTTGTCACGCACCATGTAAGGATCTTTCTTTCGGTTAGATCCATCCTTAGCAGCCAATAGCGATTCGATCATGGCCGAGCGAGTAACTGGCGTACCGAGCCCACGGTCCTTCATCGCTTCCCGCTGCTCTTCGTCGTCAATCAGGCGGCCTGCGGTTTCCATGGCACCGAGCAACGTGTCTTCGGTGTACCGCTGAGGGGGCTTTGTTTTGAGCATCTTTAGATCAAGGCCGGTGGCGCTGACGTGCTCGCCCTTCACGTAAGGGACCAACTCTTTTTTGTCTTCAGCATCCCCATCACGGTCGTCAGCATCGTCCGCGTCTGCGGCGCCCGGACCGTACACCTGCATCCAGCCAGGCGATACCAACACGCGACCGGTAGTGCGGAACACCTCACTTTCAACGGTGGTCAGCCGCACAGTGACGGAGTATTCGGCCGGCGGATGGAAGACCGCGAGGAAACGACGCACGATCATGTCGTAAATTATTTGCAGGTCTTCGGCCAATTCGCCGGGCCGCTTACCGGTGGGCACGATCGCATAGTGATCAGACACCTTTTTCGAGTCGAAGATCTTTTTGTTCGGTTTGACCCAGCCACCATCCAGGACGCGCTGGGCATGCTCCTCATAACGGGTGCCGCCAAACGTGCTCATGAGTTTTTTGGCTTCCCCGACGAAGTCATCAGGCAGGTAAGCGGAATCCGTTCTCGGGTAGGTGGTGAGGCCGAGATCAAGGTAGAGCTTCTGGGCCAGTTCGAGAGTGTAGGCTGCCGAGAACCCAAGCTTACGGTTAGCTTCCCGCTGTAGGCCGGTCAGGTCATACAGCTTGCCAGCACCCTTTTGTGCAGCCTTTACCTCTTCTTCCACACTGGTCGGTACCGCACCGGAGCACTTGGCGATAATGGCGTCAGCGATTGCACGGTTGAGTATTCGGTGTGGGTGGTAGTCCTTTTCTGTGCCGGCGCTATCCGAAGTCCGTGGTGCTTGCCATTTTCCGACGTAGTTGCCAGCGCCAACACCGAACGTACCGTGCACTTCCCAGTAAGGCGCCGGTCGGAAAGTCAGGATGCTCAGCTCCAGGGCACAGACCAAGGAAAGCGTCGGGGTCTGGACTCGGCCCAGCGGAAAGGTTTCGGATTTGGCTGTTTGTCGCTCATAAAGTCGGGTGATGCCTCGAGACGCGTTGATCCCAACGATGAAATCACCTTCGCTTCGAATCTCAGCCGCATCTGCAAGGTTGTCATAGTCCGCCCCGGGGCGCATTCCCGCATAGGCCGATTGAATAGCCTCGTCCGTGGTTGAGCTCATCCAGAGGCGAAGCATTGGCTTTGTGCACCCGGCCCTTTTGTAAATCAGTCGAAAAATGAGCTCGCCTTCTCGGCCAGCATCGCATGCGTTGGCGACGGCAGTTACATCAGAGCGGCGCATGAGGCGATTGAGCACCTGGAAGAACTTTTTCTTATCCTCAATAACGCGCAGTTCGAATAGATCCGGAATCACCGGCAGGTTGCTGATGTCCCGGCCGGCCTTGGCCATCTCTTCGGAATGGATCTCCACCAGGTGACCAGCAGCTGGGGCAAGAATGGCGTCTTCACTCTCGAGCCAGTTTTCTACCCTGCTGAACCCGCCGATGGCTTTAGCGATGGTGGCTGCGACCGTCGCTTTTTCGGTGATGATGAGAGTCTTGCCCATTGCTGACTATGCCTTCAATTTCTAGGGGTTGAAGCCGACTGCTTGTAGCGGTCGGGGGCTGCGGTGTAATTCCACAGCCACCAAAACGGAAAAAGCCATCGACAGTGGTCAAGGACCTCGATGGCTTTTTCACTTCCTATGGCGTTGCTGTTTACTTACTCGCCGGGCTGTTCATCCGTTTTGCCTTCTTTCGGAACGAAAGCCGCGTTGAACAGTTCCGCTCGGTCTTGATCAACTGGTTTTTCTGACTGTGCGGAGCCGTGGCCTTTGAAGAGCTCGGCGGCCCAGCCGGGAATCATTTTGATGTGACCGGAATCTGGGGAGACCGGTGCCGGCATGTCCTTAGCCTGGATGAAGGGGATTTTCGAAACTTCGGCAACTTGAGTCTCTGGGTCTGGCAATGAGATTGCTTTTACATCGATACGGAACTCGCCCGAAACGATGATGGGCATACCGCGGGCCAGTTTCTCAGCGAGTGGCTGGAGGTTACGACCGTACCAACGCACCGGGATCGAATGATCCGAATCCTTGCTTTGTCGGATCAGAACTACCAGTCGATCATTGATCGGGGTGCCGTCAACCGGATGTTTTCGATTGCGCTCCAACGATTTAGCCTGAATGAATCCGGCGATGCGAATCTGGTTCGAGGCGTTCTTGTTCAGTTCCATCGCTCTCCAGTCGAACGAGTCACGACGTGCGTCGTTGTCCTCACCCGGCATCTGCTGCAACGCCTGAACGGATTCTGGCGTCCCGGAATCAACTGCTGCGGCGTGTACGGCCGCACCCCATTTCTTCATGAAATCGTCGCGAAAGCGCGTGCCCATGTGCATGAAATTTGGGGCTTCAAAGCGGATGCTTTTGAGTTTCGCAATCCGGTCTTCGCCCTCCACTGCGCCCTCGGTATGGACGTATGCCATGACCAGATCCCACTCTTTAATTTCGCGTGGGATCGGCGACTTTTTCGGGTCGTAATGAATCGGAAGCATGTGGTTTTCGCTGCGGGTCTGTTGGATGTAGCAGATCCCTTTGAGAGGATCATTATTCCGCAGGACGCCGGCGATATAGCCTGAGTTGAGCATCCCGTTTGGATACGAATAGGAATCCGGATTGCGCTTTGCGTCCTGGGGGAGCATGGAGTACCTCGTGTTTAGCTGGAATTGGTGCGTTTGAGGATACTCAACACGTACCAATAATACAATAAGGTTCAGATGATACTGAATGAATCCGCTGGGCGCATTTATTCAGTTGGTAAGCCGATCGACGAACACCTAGCTAACCATATGGAGAAGGCATGACCGAGAAAATCTGGGGGCGCATCAGTAAGAGCACGGCAGAATGGTGAGGGATCAGGCGGGATAAAAAGGGGAACTTGTAGCTAGGCTTCTACCTCTATGCTCTGGGTTTCGCCATCTAGTTCGAGAGAGATTTCGCATCCAACCTCCCCTATTTTGGGGACCAGTCTCCCTCAATGTTTAGCATTCAAAACTAGCCAGCAAGCCTCTTGTTACACATGAACAAGAGATTGAATCTTGTTGTTAACTGTGTAGAATTAATTTTTACATATAATGGCATTTTCCTGCTTTATTTATACAAGGGGCGCCCACACTTCGACCCCTACGCGAACACACTGGAGCCGTAACCATGACAAAACCTAGCGACAAGAAAGCAAGTGGCTCTACGCAAGGGCGGTCCCGTGCTTCAGCAAAAAATGTAGATACGACTCCTACTATTGCAACCGATACTAAAAAGCCGCAGAGCAAGCCTCAGGCAGCAGCCAAAAAACCGGCTGCCGCTAAAGCTTCTGCACCTAAGGCTACAGCAGCTAAAACTTCTGAACCTAAGGCTACAGCACCTACAGCTAAGACGGCTCCGAGAGTGCGCTCTTCAGCCGCGGCAAAGAAGCCTGCCCCAGCCGCTGAGGCAGCATTAGTGACTGCGAGTATCCCAGAGCCAGGCAAAACCAGCCCGAGAGTTAAGGTTTCTGCATTAGCTAAAAAAGCTTTAGCTGAGGCCCAGTTGGCACGTGAAGCCGAGGCGGCGGCTGAAGCAGGATTACAGAACGAGAATGAGACCTCGCCCCGTGACCGTAATAAAATCGAAGGCGCTCGTCTGATCAAGATGATCAAAAAGGCCATTGTTGAGCGTGGCCTTCAGGATCGAGCCATCGCCGATATCGTCGGCGTAACTCAGATCTACTGGAATTCTTTGGCGAATGGCAATCGCCAAATCAAATCGCTGGGTAAAGAGAAGCTTCAGAAAATTGCTGAGTTTCTGGGCCTGCCTCTTATTCAGGTCTACCTCCTCGCAGAGCACTTCACTGCTGAAGATTTTTTCAATTCCAAGGACCTAAACGAACAGCTGTGGTTGTCTGTTCGTAAGATGCAGGAAGATCCTCAGTGGGCTGGTTATGCACCGAGTGTTGAAGAGTGGGAGCAAACACCGATCAACGTACGTATTACGCTCGTGTCGCTTTACGAGCGCGAATCGAAACGCTACCTGATGGCTAAAGCCGAAGTGGAAGTCCCAGGCAACAACTTTACTGAATAGAGTCCAACCGTTTAGCATTCTCCAGAAATGAAGAAGCCCCGATCTGAAAAGATCGGGGCTTTTTTGTGGGTTAAAAAACGAACGGAACGCTAGGGTCCTGTTGTCCTGGATCTGACACAGGGTCAGCAGGTTCGATAGCTACGGCATCATGCTCTACATCAAAAAAGATGTTGGCATGGGCCTCGCGATCAGTTGGGAGTGGTGGAACGATGGACACGCTTGCTTCCGGTTGAGTTGCCGCCGGCGGAGTTACTTGTGGCGATTCACCGAAGAAGACGTTACTGGTCGCCTCAGTTTGAGTAGTGACGGCCTGATCGTTGACGTCGAGAGGATCGAACTCTGTAGCCTGGTCGCCAATAATTTTGTCGGGATCCATGCAGAACGTGAGCAGGCTCGAGACTTGGATGAATGCAACACCTTCGATATTTTGGCCAGTGGGAACCGCGGCCAAAACTTCACCGCACAGCTTTGCCAAATTTTCGAACTTGCTCGAAAGAACACTCATGGCTTCTGCCTTGTCCTGAACACGACGCACAAGACCCAGAACACGAGAGGTGGTATTGCCCTTTTTCGGTCCCGACCATGACTTTCGAACATCTTCGGAGATCTCAAAAGCGGCTTGACCAACAAGTCCCTTCACCTCCTGTTGAAGCGCATCATCTTCACCAAAATAGTTGGTGTCGTTGATGCGAATCGCAGAAATGTCGAATGTAAGCATCTTTTCAAGAACACCATGTTGCGGTGCGTGTTGGCGAATCAGCTCTGACCGGGTTTTGCCGCCCGGCTTCGATACGCCTGCGTTTTCTGGGGCGTTAGCCCACTCTTGAACCTTCCCTGGCAGCTCAGTCAAAAAGACCTTTTTCTCTGCCAGGTATTTGTCCTTGATTTGCTTCAGTACCTGGGCCAGCGCTTGGGCGTGTGCGGTCGGTACAAAATAGCCTCGCACCCGATTGTTGACCCGGCGAGAGACCCCCACTTTCAAGATTTCGCGCTTGGCTTCCGCTCGGTATTTGTTAACCCAGGCAAAGGTTCCGCTCGGTAGTGTTTTGCCAACTTCACGGATGAAGTCATCAGCTTCTACAGTCTTCTCGCCGGTGCTACCACCGATGATGTAGTCGAACAGCACAACGTCTTGGAGGATCTGTACGCTAACGTCGGCTGTGGGTTGGATTGTGCTCATGTGCTTCTCCTGAATTTGACTGAAATGCAGGTCTCTTGCGAAGACCCAGTGACAGGAGATGCGCCACAGGACCCCATAAGCCGGAGGCGAAAAAAAACCCCAGCTTGAGAGCTGGGGTGTGATGGAGCGTTTAAGAAGTTTGTGGAGTTCCCATTATGGTCGACCAAGTAGCGAGGATCGCCGAGGCTTCGTCTTTCTGAGCAAAATCGAGCACAGTCATCCGCAATGCTTCGATGTATGCCTCTTCGACCTTTTTCCCCATCTGGGTGAGAAGGTTGAAGTTCATTGCCCAGTTGAGGACGTTTCGAGTGGTGATCGTAAACTGGAAAGCCATACCACCTGCACCAGCATCCTCATTCAGACCAATAAAGTTGGCCCGAACTTTTGCGGCAAGGCTTGCCATGGCTTTTGCCGACAGCAGTGGTGCCTTGGTCAGGTTCACGAGGAGAGCAATTTCTTGCTCCTCAGAGAGGTACGTTTCAAACATCACGTTGAAGCGGTCCTGGTTGGCGATGTTCATTTTCTGTGTGCCCTTGTAAATAGCGGCACTACCACCTTGACCCCCAGCTGAACCACGACCGTTGGTGTTACCGGTAGCCATGATCATGCAACCTTGAGCGATCTGTATGATTTCCCCTGTTTGATCCAAATGGATTGGAGCTCCATCCAGAATGCCATTAAGTCCCATAGCAACGTCAGCCGGCACCTGATCCCACTCATCCAACAGCAGAATGGAGTTAGCTTGCATAGCCCATTGGCAAACCTTGCCATACACCCATGTCATGCCTTGGTCTTTTCCGCACAGTTTCCAGCTGCCAAACAAGTCGGAAAGCGTGGTTTCTTTAGAGCATTGAACCCTGAATAGCGAACGCCCGGTGCGTGCAGCAAATGCCTGGGCCATTCGTGTTTTGCCACAGCCGGTAGGGCCATACACATACATGTTGCGTTTCATCTCGGCGCCGAAGAAATCGGCTGGAAGATTTGCCGCTGCCGCCCAAAGGATCAAGCGGGTGAGGTTGGTTTCGTTGAACACGTACGGCTTGATCGCCGGGGTGTGGTGGGTTGCAGGGAAAATCTTTGTTTTCATTTTGTCGAAGAACGACGACTTGGTCTCAAAAACATCTTTGGCATCTTTAACAGCGATCGGAGCGGAGGTGTCGATGATTTCCATGGTATTCCCCATTATGCAGGTTGGGGCCTCTTGCGAAGGCCTGGTACAAGGGAAATGCTGCACACGGGACTAGAAACAGAAAAAACAAAAAAAAACCGAGCTCTGTTGAGAGCTCGGTGGTCGGTTGGTTTATGACTAGGCAACTGCCTGTTTAAGTGAACCGAATACCGCTTTCGCCAGTTCGTTCTCCGTAAGAGCAACACCAAAGTTCAAGCCGGCGCTAGCGTACTGGCCCTTGTATCTGTCACCGATCAGGACAAAGCGAACCTCGATGCCGAGACTGGACGATTCAGCGATCGCCGCGTTCAACACATCGCTGTTCCCTGGATCGCCATCAGTTGCCACAATCAAGATCTTTCGGGCCTCGGGCCGATCGATCAGTTTCTTCAGGGCCCAGACCACCGCGAGGTGAGTCCTGGTTCCATTTGCTGCTGTTGGAGCATAGCGTTGCAGCGTACCCGCCCAGCTTTCATCAAACGCATGCCATTCTCTGACGACGGTGTTGTAAGTGGCTATTCCCACCGGAATCGAAAGGTTGTGAAGCACTTCACCTACCGCGACCGAAACGCGCTTACAGGCCTCGTGAGCGGTGATACGTACATCCACTTCACGTGGGCCAGGTGCCGGACCGAACTTGCTGTCCATTGAGGAGCTTTCGTCACCCAGTAGATAAAAGCAGGTGTCGATCGACTCCCCTTCTATCGTCTTGGTGAAAAGCTTCTCTTCGCCCAGTGGGTACCGCCACAGTGATCGCGTATTGAGCTTGCCTTCGGTTGTGCGTCGCGTTTCACTTTTGGTCACCGTTTCGATCATGTCCTCGAACGTCAAGGACAGCATCGCGGCGGTCTTTTGAGCACCTGCTCGAAGCTTTGCGCGATTCTCAATCGAGCCACCCAATTTCGAGAGACTTAGTTCCTGCATTTCGTTTGCGTTGTCGGGTTGATAGCCCCCGCCAGACTTAGAAAATGCACCGGTGCTTGCGCTCAGGATTTCTTCGAGGCCTTTGCCGAATGGTCCCAAATCCTTCGAGGTAGCGTTCAGGATTTGATCAATGGCGTTGCTCAAGTCACCCTGGGCTGGCGATTGACTTCCACCCTGCCCATTTGCCTCACTTGGAGAAGGTTTACCATCACCGCTACCACTTGGGTTCGTGTTTGCATTTGGTTTGGGGTTAGCGGCCGGGTTATCTTTTGCCAGTTTCAGCAAAGCGACAATTCGGTCAGCGGCATCAGAGGCACCTTGTGAATCTTTCGCGAGGCATCCATCCAGTGCGATCTGCTTGACCTGGCCAACGAGATCAGCCCCGAAGGTGCTGATAGCGAGGGCTCGGTAATCTTTGGCAAACTCAGAAAGGCAGTCTTGTTTGAGCAACTCGCTACGAAGCTCGGTGACAAGCCAACTGGCCAGAATCGAAGGTGGCGTTTCGCGAGTCAGGTCCGGACCTCGGAACACCCCCTTAGCCGTCAAGATGCGTAATGCAGCATGGATCTTCTGATTGGCGCCTGCGTATTTGGGAATACCCAAGAGCTCGCCACGTGGATCTTCCAGAATGTTGAACAGATCGCCTGAGATACCCTGTTTTAATGGGACAGAAAAGTCGGTGTGAAGTCCGTGGCAAACGATCTCGTGCGAGATCAGGCCTTCGATCAACACTATGTCCTCTTCGGTACCCAAGGCGGCCATCTTCGGCAAGGTCATCACCAGGCCACCTGCGGTGGTCGGATCAGGACCAATTGAAGCTGTGCTGATGTGATCCCAAACGATGCGAACCTTTCGACCATTCTCGTTCGCTTGCGCAATGAGCATATGGGTGTACAGGTACAGATGGCGCATTGAGATTTTTGATACGGATGGCAGTTGTACTTCGAAGTGGCCCATGTTGTATCCCCTTGCAATGAAATTGCGGCATCCAGGATGCGAATGCCTTACATAGGGGGATGCGTGACACGGGTTTAGAAACGGGGATTCAGTTCGACTTGATCGGTTTCAAACCGTGGTGTTCGAGTTGAAGGCGGACGGCGTCCAGCACGTCAGCAAGCAATGCCTCGGTGTCGAGGCTCGGTAGAGGTGTTGGGGCCGCTTGTGTCGCCTGTGGGGAAGCTACAGCGATTGTTGAACGGTTGGTGCGTTGTTGCGCGACATAATCTTCAACGAGCTCTCTGAGCAGTGCCGAGGATGTCAGGCCGGGCCGATGCCCTTCCGCCAGCGATGAGACAATCTGTAAAAACTCGTCTTCAGTGGACCTGCTCACCCGGGTGGATAACGGCTGGTCAGCACTTTCGCGGCCAGCGAAATTGATTGAGTCCGCCAGAACCAGGTAGGGTTGCAGAATCGGCGCCATTAGTGCCCGAACTTCCTCGTCGTCAGGGTACTGGAAACACTGCATTTTTAGCTTTCTACTTAGAAAGCCGAGCAGCACTGGCGAAGCCTCGACATCGCTGATGCGTCGCAATTCGTCCACTGCGTCGTTTGCATACTTCAGAACTGTGGGCTGGCTAAGCAGATACGAACGGCCGATTTCTCGGGACATTTGACCCGATAGAAGCCGTTCATAAATCGCTACCTTGATAGCCAGTGGTGTTGATTTGGCGCCCAACCTGTTCCCCTTTTATTGCTTCGTTGGGATGAGTCCGGCATCTATTGCGCCCTGCTCTATTTCCGACCTCCCAAGGGTAACGCCCCAGAAAAGCATCCTAGAAGAACCTGATTGCCTTTCTCCATCGATATCGAGATCACCGAAGCCGCGTGCGTCAGCATCCATTTCAGCTAGCTGGAACCCATCTGTGCAGGATGACAAGAGCCGTAACCGTTCTGATGCTTGCTGCTGGATAGGCTCTGGTAGGTACATAATAAAATGGCCGAGGCCCCCTTTGCGTGCAAGCCTTCCACGGAGTTGGTGAAGTTGCGAAACGCCAAAATTTTCTGCGTTAACCGCAACGAGCAAATGCAGATGGGGGAACGTTACCCCGACCTCGATAACTGTCGAGGCCACGAGCAGCTTGATTTTTCCGTCCTTCATTGCCCGGATAGTCTTTGTTTTGACGTCGTCAGGAAGGCCACCGTGAATCATGCCGACACTGTCGCCTAAGACACGTTTAAAACGCTCGTAGGCCGCCTCGACAGAGTGGCGCGAAGTATCGGAATTACCGTTGACCACCGGGTAAATGAAAGCCGCCTGCCGTCCTCCATGGATGACCTCCATGACAAAATCGTTCAATTTCTCCCGCGCTTTTAAAGTGATTATTCTAGAAATGATTTCTCGCTTCACTGGCGCCTGCTGAAGAATCGAAATGGGCATCCCACCGAGCTTTACCAGCGCAACGGTGCGTGGGATGGCGGTAGCAGTAGCCTCAAGAAAATTGGTGTGTGGAGCCAATAGTTTTTTTCGCTGAGAAACGGAGAATTTATGCTGCTCGTCGGCGATCACCAGGTCAAACACAATGCCTTCTTTCTTCGCCGCCGTGAGCACCGCCGTGGTACCGACGATGATCCCCTTCGAGATGTCGCCTTTTGCTTTACTGACATACTGGGTGACAGGAATCTCGTAGAAAAGTGATGAAAGCTCGCTGGCCAGCTGATCCACCAAAATTTGGCTCGGAGCGATTATCGCGACGCGAGCACCGGCCAAGTAACTCGCGGCGGCGGGAACCATAAACGTGAAGGACTTTCCGGTACCCACGTCACCGCTCAACACGCGGTCCATTGGGAACGGTGATCTGAGGTCCCCCACGATTTCTTCGATCGCTCTGAGTTGGTCGACGGTGGGCTCAAAAGGTGCCCTCTGAATGAGGTCGGCGACCTGGTCACGATCAATACGCAACAGCGAACCTTTTACCGCCGGCCTCGATCTATTGGCGATGACCTTGTTTACAAGCGCTTTGATAGAGAGGGCTTTGGCCACCTCAATAGCCGCGAGCCCCTCTCGGACAGAAAGTGGCGCGTGCAAGTTACGCAGCAAGGTAGCCGGGTCGGTGAACCCGGTAAGCTTGGCAAATTCGTCTTCGTGCATTAGCGCCTGTTCGAGCAGCAGGCAGGCAGCTTCGTTGATCTGTGGGAGTGCTCTGCCAATACTCTCGGTAAGGAGATCTGCGCTGACCTGGTTGCTCTTCCCTTGGTAAATGGGGACCACCCGCCCAATCTGCGCATCACCGACCACGGTGGGGTTTGACAAGCCTAAGCGGCCGTCGAAGGTGGTTAACTGGCCGTAAAGGTTAACGACAGATCCAAGTTCCGGTTGAAGCCAGTTCTCGATCGCGGGCTTGCCGATCGCATTGATCTGAACGCGATCCCCCCGGCCGTCGACAGCCCGCATAACTGCACGAAAGGCGCCTTTCAACTCGCCGATCATTTTGCCTTCCCGGGAGAATATCGAACGCTCGACCAGCGTCAACGCGAGGTAATGAAACTCACCGGTGTTGGGCAGTGGCAGGATTTCAAGCGGGTCGTGGTAATCGCGAAACCCCTTCGGCACAGTGAGGAGGCATTCGGGGAGCGTGGAGAACCCCAATCTGGAAAGCCTGCCGATGTCTTCATTCATGCTGATATTCGCTGCTGTGATGTTCAAATGTTATTTCACGCGTAGCAATAAGACAACCAGTGGCCATTTTAAATCTCATGCTCGTACGCATAATTTTTCGAAAAAAAACCCCAGGCATCGAATGCCTGAGGTTGTGTGGGTTTGTGCTCAATGAGAAACACGGGAAGAACCGTTCTGATCGGTGATAACTCGTACGTTGTCGCCTTTTGCGAATGGCTCGCTTGAGTCCTTTGCCTGCGTTACCGCCTGCAAGTCGTTACCTACCAGTTTCACAGTAATTTCGATGCCTTCAGAGTCGTGGACCTTCTTGTCCACTATCGCGCCGACGGCTGCACCAACTGCACCTGCAACAACCATTACTGCCAATTGACCCAATCCACCACCGCCGTTGCTGCCAGCGATCGCACCGAGTGCACCGCCGGCCATACCGCCCAGAGGAGAGGCCTTACCGTTGATTTTGACGTCGCGGATCGATTCCACCACACCGAGCTCAACCTGCATTTTTTTTCCAGCTGTAGCTTCGTTGTAGTCGTGACTGGTCATGTTGTTTGCGCAACCACTCATAACAACGGTGGAGATGATCAAAGCAATAGCTACGATGCGTTTCATAATGATTACTCTCACATTCAATAGGATTAGTGTTTGGTGTTTTTAAAGCTTGCGCAGAATCGGGTTAGCCCGACTGTCACAAGTAGTGCAATGCCCACGCAGACAGTCAGCAATGACAAGAACCATTCCGTGTCGTACTGGATGGAGCCGCCCACCATTGCCATTAGGTACAGAAGAATTTCCATTTTTGATTCCTGATGAACGACTCGCCCCTTGGGGGAAGTGATTTACCTTTCACTTCCGATATGACGTACACGCGTGTGTAATTTCGTCCCGGCTATAGATCGGCTCCCTAGGAGCGAATATAGGAACCTGTGCGGCATCTCCCTGCTCTATGGAAAACCTACAAGGGTGGGGTTATGAAAAGGCTGATCGGCGGGCAACCGCTGTACTCCAAAGATGCGCTCGTGTTTTCAAATGCCTCGGTTATTTGCGTTGGCAACAGGGGGAAATCCATTACCTATCAGATAAAAAGCGAGCATGGAAACGTTGGAGTTCTCAATGAAAACGAGATTGAGGAATGGTTCGACTTGCATCGTACAGATGAGAATGAGGTAGAACCTCGCCTCAGTGCTACGCCTGGAAGTGGCTTTTCTTTAATGGTGAACGAAGCTCACGCTGCGAACATCAAGACGATTGTTCCGGTTGAGCTTTACAGTATCGAATCCAATGAGAATGATGTTTGCTCATTCAATGTCCACAGCAAAAATTGGACTCGGTTCTCCGAGTTACTCTGTTTGCGTGATCGCATATAACGCAGCACAAACCGACCTTATTGGTCGGTTTTTTTTGGCAAAAAAAACGCCTCACAATTGAGGCGTTCATAAGTGGAAAAATTTAATTTTCCTTTTTACCATCCATTTTTGTTTTCACTGAATTTTGGAGTCCATCCACATTTGGTAGTACCGCAGCATTCATGACATCAGCGATGAACTCGGTAAGATCAAGTTTTGAAAAATCGACACGTTGGAATTCTTCGACACTGAACCCCCCGCAACTTGGACTTTCGGGAGTGCCCCAACCTTTCCCAATTTGGGGTTTTCCCTGTTCGTTAATAATTTTTGCTAATTTTGAGTTGTAGCAGCAGTAGGCTTCAGTAGTTTCCAGGCACGCTCCAAAGACCTTTTTCGAGCAATAACTACCAACCAAATGACAAAGATTGGCGCCACGGTGCATACCTAATTTCTGCTCTTCTGGTTCGCAAGATCTTAATTCCATGACAACTTGAATTGCGACGGCAATGGCAAAACTATATGGGTCGAAATAGAAACCACCACCTAAACCATATACGGGGCCCCCTAACAGCCCTGTAGCTGGAATGGCACCAAACGAATAAGTAAGGCCATACATCCCAATCTGGAAGTCAGCACCAGCAGCATGCTCGAGGCCGAACGCTTTAGAACCACTTTGAACCCAGGCAGAATTGTCATAGGCGAAGTCATACATGTATTTTGAGCCGTACTGAACAGCCCCAAATGCAGTGCTCGTAGCCAGTGACCCCATAATCGAGTTGTTTGACTGTGCTCCGCCGCTCTTCTCGCAGCAGTTCTTGATGCCCCCATATCCCTTCGCGCAGGTTTCAGCTACACCATCAAAGAGACCACCATTGGCTCCATAAACACCCGCCTCTCGGGCTGCTTCTTGGGCAGCAACAGCTTTTGCGAAATCGGTGTCACTAGGATAACCAGTATCCCAACAGACGCCCTGGTAGCATGAAGTCTTTGTACTACAGTCTTCCGTCGTTGTGGTCGTCCCTTTTTGTGTAATGCAGCTATATGTCACTTGCTTCATGACGCAGCCAATTGGGTCCGTGCTTTGGAGGCACACCTCATCAATTTTTTTGCATCCCTTATCCACGAACTGTTGGCAATCATTTTGTTTATTCGGGTTGATGCAGGAATAATCGTCTTTGTACCTCCAGCAAGCTTTGTAAACAGGAAGTCCGTTGATGACACGAGTTTCTGGGCCTTCTACACAGGTGTGAGCAGCTAAGTAGCAAAGTGGGTTATCGGTATAGGACTTACATTGACTAGTGTCGAGTTGATCTTTAGTTATGGTGTAGGTGTTACCCAGTTTTACTGTATTTGATGGCGTAGGCAACGATGGGTCGCCGCAACGGAATGTCCGTTGCTCTGTCAGACAAGTGCCGTCCCATGCAGCTGAAATGCAAGAGGTGCCAGTTTGCCAGCAGCCTGCGATCTTAGAAATTGCCGCACAATAGTCAACTGCGTTCGGCTGAATGCACTCGTATGTATCTTTAAAATCCCAGCACCCCCCAACTTGAGCTAGTGTCACATTAACGCCAGATACATTTTTTGATGGTGTGGTATCGACGCAAACGGAGCCCGTCTTTCTGCATGATGCTGCGACGACAGGATCTAATATGCATGGAAACAGAAGCAAGAATAGAAGTGCTTTTATCAGTTTCATCGCGACTTCGCCTCTAGGTCAATACACCCGTTAGATATAACAGATCCAACAACTATTGGCGTCGAGGCGATACCTTGAATAGTAACGGAGCAAGGGCCAATTTTGTTTGCATTGATGCAAACCAAAGTTATTTCATTATTACCTTCGTGAATATACCCTGTGATATCAATATTAGGTGCTTCGCCTCGACATCCTGAATTGCAGCCGTCATCGTGATAGTTAGATAGAAAATTGTTATATTGATCAAAAAGCGAGGAATTACCGGTCCGCGAGTTAGTTACTATGCGACTATTTCGTATGTCATGACCCGCCCACTCACCGAAAATGTTTTGGTATACGACCGCACCGTTAATCAACAATTGGCCATTGTTATCTACTCTGTATCCGGTTAGAGTAAAACTTTGCGGTGTCCCCTGGACGGATAGGTTCATGTTAAAGGTCTGTGAAGTCCAGGTAGGAACATTGGATCCTTGATCGACTGAGTAGTTGAAAGGCTGTGGTGCCTGTAGAATCGTGGGCACTGCACCGCGATGGCAATCAAACGACTGAAGTGCGTTATGAGTCGTGTTACATAGATAGTTTGAATCTGCGTCCACTTCGACTACTTGCCCCATGGTGCAAGCCTTGGCCTCGGATAAATTGTATTCATTGCATACTTCGGTCGCATATATGTCGGGTGTAGTTGTTGTTTTTGTGGTGCACTGCTGTGTGACGTTTCCACCAGTCGCGTTGTTAATCGTGTCGCCAATACCTTTAACGATCGGATCGTTAGGGCTGACAGGGAATTTGACTTTGTCCTCAGGGTTTTTGGCGAGGAAGTTAACGGCATCACATTCCTGGTTCGCCACTTTGTCGGAGCCCGCAACAGCCGTTTTGCATGTGGTGATTCGGGTCGCACCCACGTTAAATAATGATGAAGAACCAAAATTCTGTGATTGAGGTGGATTGTTCGTGTAATGCGGCATCCCTTGAGCGTTTGTGTTGTTCACTTTCGACGACAATTTGTTGAGGTTGCTTTTCCCCAATGCCAGGCCGTCTGTGTGTGGGTCAGCAGTAACCTGACCTGCTGACATCACCAATGCCAGAAAACCCACGACCGAAAATAATTTCCTTGTCAGTTTCATTCGGCAGACACCTTGTTGATCTTTACCTCAGTCTGGGGAGATTTCGACCAGTCGACCGATTCCGCTGGAGGAAGTCCGTCCGTGCAGAGATTCATCCCCCAGCCAACCTCGAGGGGGCCAGTGCCACCCTCTTTCTTTGGTACCTTGGCCTGTGTCATCTTCACACCCAGTTTTGCGCAATCTGGCTGCTTAAACCGGCCAAGAACCTTGGCCTCGACCAGAATGGGTTCGTTAGACCCTGTCTTTTTTTTCCACGCATCAGCCTGTTCGCCCGTTAGCTCGGCGGATACATGCCCTTGTTTGATAGCGGCGAAGAGAATGTCTTTTGCTTGGTCAGCTTGAGCGCTAGCGGAAACAAAAATGAGGGTTGCTACGAGCCCGGCAGTGGAAAGGCGAGGAAAAAAAATTGGCGAGTTCATAATCGCTCCTTGGGTGCTGGAATCAATAACGCGTATGTATATTACACGTGAGTCCAAGCGCAATCTATCAGAATCCGTTTCCGTTTTGGACCTGGCCGATGACTAAATATCTGAATTTAAATTTGCTGTTCTCAGACCCTGTTTACTACCTAGTCCCTTCGCTGTTGCTAGGGGTGTTCATGGCGTTTCAACGGCGAACCTGGATAGCCATGAAATTCCTGCAATTTACTGGCGTGCTCGTGCACGAAATGCTGCATTACATAGTGGGATTTGTGACCATGGCTCGGCCGAGCTCTATGTCTCTAGTGCCCAGGACTGATGGGGGAAGATTGGTGCTGGGGTCTGTTGGGTTCGTAGGGCTGAACTGGATAAATGCTTGGATAACCGCCCTCGCGCCCTTACTGGCCTTGCCGATTGTTTACGGGTTGGCCAGCTGGCGCTTGACCCAGGGACCGCAGCATTTCCAATGGGTGGACATTCTGATTTGGGTGGCGTTTGCCCCCCAATGCCTCAATTGCTGGCCATCACGAGCGGATTGGAAGCTGGTGCTTATTTCATGGCCTTTGATTGGCCTGCTTGCAGCGTCCATTGTTGCGTGGATCTGGGGGCATGGTTAATCCGACCGGCTTGCCTGAAGAATTGTTGCTTCGTAATTCGGGCGAACCATGTTCTCGTGTGACGAAAGCCAGTTGGTAGCGAAATGCGTCGCCTCATTTTCCTCTTTGGTGGACAGTCCGAACGTCCCCAGGCCGCTTGCGTTTAGACCTACCTTGTTTCGATTAAGGCCTGCATAAATTAACCACCAGGAAGCGGCCATCTTTCGGTTTTCATCCATCCCCTGCCCGCTCTTGTACATCGCAGATAAGATCGCTGGTGCGTTCGGTTCGCTCGCCTGGGCGGCTTTGGTCAGCCACCCAAAAGCTTCCGAAAATTCCTTGCGTTCGTAGAGGATGCGACCCAGCAAGTAATAGGCGGTTACGTTACCCCGGTTGGCGCCTTCATTGGCCCATTTCCATGCAAGGTCCTCGTCCCCTTTTTTGAGGTAATACAAAGACAAGCGCACTGCCGCCAAATCCACGCCAGCCGACTTAACTGCATCCTCAAACATCAACATGGCTTTCGCTTCGTTTTTTGGCACCCCGCGGCCTAGAAAGGTCAGAACAGCCAAGTTGTACCGGGCAAGGGGAAAGCTTTCGCTGGCAGCTAAAAAATAGGCGGCTGCGCCAGTGCTGTCTTGCCGCACGCCTTCACCGCGATCGAGCAGGTAACCCACAATGTTCTGTGCCCTGCTGTTGCCGCCCTTCGCCAGTTCGAATAGCTTCGGCAGGGCCTGTTTGTCACCGCTTTTCCAAGCAGCCCATGTGCGCAACACTTCCCCTCCGCCACGTGCAGTGGACAGCAGGCCTTTCATGGCGCTTGAAATGTCCGTACCGATATTCGATGTCGGCTGCGCTGACTCGAATACTTCAGCGGCCGATGTCGAGCTACCCGTAGTGGCCGATTCATCTGCAACCGCCACCGAGCAAGCGAGGGCCAAGGGGAGCGCCCAGAATGCCGCGTATCGATTCTGAGATAACATGTATTGATACACCTTGTTTATTGGTACGCGTAATGTATTCTTTGCGGCATGAAAAGACTATCCCTCTTATCACTGCTCGCAGCCTTGGTGGTTGGCCCCGGCAGCGCTGATGCGACCTGCTTCGCTGAGGCTGCTGCTCGATACAAGGTCAGCGAAAGGCTGCTGCGCAGCATCCAGGTTACCGAAAACGTTTCCGGAAAGGCCGACATCATCAACACCTCGAACTCGGATGGCTCAAAGGACATCGGGTTTATGCAGATCAATTCCTGGTGGCTGCCCAAACTGGCCAGTTATGGAATTGGTGAGAGGGATCTACTGAACGCCTGCGTTAGCGTTAACGTCGCTGCTTGGATACTGGCAAATAACATCGTTACGTATGGCCGCACTTGGAAAGCTGTTGGTGCGTATAACAGCCCACACGTAGAAAATCAGCGCATATATATTCAAAAAATCATGAACAATTACGGACGCTCTTTATGAAGCAGATGTTAAGCGGTTGTTTTTCCCTGATGTTAGTCGGGTGGGTCCTGTACACCATTGCCCCGGAGGCCCCGTGCGAACGGGTTGAGCGCGGGGCTTTGCCTGTGCGGGTTGCCTTTGATGGCGTTAGGTGGGCAGGGAGAAACTACCTTAGTACTGATGCCAGAATCGACCTCCTTTCATGGAGTTTAGAGGCTGATGCAACAACTCAAAGTTTTATCTCTCGTTTGTTTTACGGACCAACTTTGAACTGTAAAGCCAAAGCCTAATTAGCGGTAGGAGGTCAAAATGATCAAAGAGCCCCCATTATTTATTCACAGTGGCCCTCATGACAAGGTGGGTGCCGATTACCTAAATAGATTGTTTGAAACGGCCGCGAAGTTAAAAGCACCCGATATCCACATGCAGTGGGTAAGTGATCGGGTTGTAATTCAAATGCGGATCGGCGACTTCATGCAGCCCGTCGAAATCATCGGTGCCAGCCTTGGCAGAATGCTTGATGACAAGATTCGCGCTCGGGCCAACATGGACCTTTCGCAACGTCATGCTGCAATCGATGGTCGCATGTCGCTGCGGTATCCCGATCGTGCAATCGATGTCCGTGTGAGTGTTCTGCCTTGCCACGGAGGGCAGAAAATTGTTTGCCGGTTGTTGGACCAGTCGAACGCCAGCATGTCGATAGACGATATTCACATGCCGGCGCTGGTGAAGCACCACTTCATGGAAATGCTGAAAGAACCTCAGGGCCTTATTTTAGTCACTGGCCCTACTGGTTCAGGCAAGACCACGACGCTTTACGCTGCACTCAACGAGCTCAATGACGGGACGTTGAACATCAACACCCTCGAGAACCCTGTTGAATATGTTGTCCCAGGATTCGTGCAGGTCAACGTAACTCCTTACGTCACTTTTGCTTCAGGGCTTCGTGCCCTGCTTCGACAGGACCCCGATGTGATTCTGGTAGGTGAAATCCGTGACGCCGAAACCGCCGCGATTGCGATGCAGGCCGCGAACACCGGACACCTTGTTCTGTCGACGTTGCACACCAACAACGCGGCGCAGGCTGTTCCGCGGCTTATCGATTTGGGTGTCGACAAACAGGCATTGGCTTCAACGCTGCTGGGCGTGATCGCTCAGCGTCTGGTTCAAACCCTCAACAATAACGTTCAGCACCAGTGGACTGACGTAACAGACGCTGAAGTGCATTGGTTGAAGTCCAACGGGTTGCCGATGATCCAGGGGCAAGTGCCACGTGCGACGGCAAAAGAGGCATTCTCTGGTAAGCGGCCGATTATCGAAATGATCAAGTCAGATAAGCATGTTCGAGCGGCAATTCTCGGCGACGGCGGTGAGATGGCGGTTCTCAATGCTGCTACTCGTCAACCGCAATTCGATACGTTGGGGCAGGCAGGAATTCGGATGGTTTCCGCAGGGACCACGACGATGGAACTTGTCCAACGGCTAATCAAGGACGACTCGGTAGCCCCCAGTGTCCGACGGATAGGAGATGTTCTTCTCGCCCAAGGTTTAGTCAGTTTTGCCGAAGTGAACGAGGCCGCTGAATCGCAGCTTGCGCTGTTAGTAGAAGGCAAGGTCCGCAAGGTCGGGCAAATCTTGGTTGATCAAGGGTTGGTTACCCAAGAACAAGTTGCCAGGGCACTGGGATACACCGAGGGCGCCGTTGATTTCTTGTTTGAACTGGCAGCACGCAGAATTTTGCCTTACGACGATGTGAAGTCCGCCGTTCGGACTTGGAGTACAGAGCGTCATCAGGAATCACTTTTCGATTTGGTCATTGAGCTGAAGCTCATCACACAGGAAAAATTGGATGAAGAAGTTTATCGCTCGGATGGCCGTCGTTACGTCGCTGATGTCGCCCCTGTTCACGATGGCTCAGGAGCCGGTGCCGTCGTTGCCGTATAGAGAGGTCACCGTGCAGACCCAAGATGCCCGCAAGGTCTTCGTGTTCTTCTCCTTCAGTTGTCCGGTCTGTGCAACCTACGACCAGGTTCTATCGCGATGGTCGCAAACTATGCCTGCTGGGTGGAGTGCCGAGTTTATTCCCGTGGCTGTACCCGACAAGGGTAACTATATGGCAGCGCGGGCTTTTTACGCGGTCCAGGATGCCGATCCCGCTCGGTTGCCGGCGTTTATGTCGGCCGCATATGCACAGATTCATGAGGGGGGGATGGAGATGGAGAACCCCCAGACCTGGGCAAAGGCTGTCGCCGCGGCGAAGGTACAAGGGTTTGAAAAGGCATGGGTAAACGTGACGCAGGCTCGACTGGAGAGCGCATTTGCCAAGCTGCTAACTTACGGTGTCGATGCGACTCCTTCGTTGGCGATCGGTGGTCGTTACGTAATCAATCCAGATAGTGTCATGGGCGATTCTGGGATGTTCATCCAGCTTGCCAACGGGATGGTGAGTAAGGTGATTCAAAACCGATGATGCATAGGGGTGGAAGACAGCAATAAAAAAGCCCTGCCAGTTGGCAGGGCTTTTTTTTGCCTCGTGTTTGATTACCGTGAACCGCGGACACCTGGTCCTGAATCCTTGGCATCACCACCGCGGCCACCTGGTGCCGGCTTGGAACTGCTGGTGCCTTCATCCGGGGTTGGGTTGTAGTTCACGCGAGGTGCTGGTCGTTGACCTTCGTTGGAACTGAACGGGGAGCCCGAGTCCGCACCTGTTGCGCCCATGAGCCCATCACCAAACGTGCTTTCATTCCCTCCTCCTACCGCTCGCAAATCGCCTGAATGACCGCCGAGTGGAGCAAGTGGGTCGGCCGCCGGCGCCGGCGACATGGGCATTATTAGAGGCTGTTGTGATTGGCCATGATTCGACTCTTGGTGCATCGAATGTAAAACGGAGCCAGGATTCAATGGTGCTTCAGCACCTGAATTGGCGCTGGTCTCTGCCCTGTGAGTATCCGCCATGTGATCAGCGGTAATCATAAAGGCAGGCTCAACGGATGTTTTAGCCGCGAGTTTGGTGGCGTCCTTCGCTTCTCGGCCCGCGGACGCTAAAGCTTTGCCAGCCGATTTTGCGGTTTCAGAAGCTTCTGCGACGTGATCAGCATTAACGATTCGGGTTGCTTGCCCTTGCGAGCGAAGGACCGCGGGTATTTCATGCCCGGCGGCATTCGCCACCCTACCGGCGTGAGCAACCTCTGCACCTGCTTCAGCCACTCTAAGCGCCTTCTCGGCCTTATACGCAGTTGCTCCCGCCCTGGCGAACATAACCCCCCGTGTAGCCGCTCCACCCCACCCTAGCCCTGGGATCGCAAGTGTTGCAACGTTAGCTGCAACTGCCGTCTTGGGATTTTCCGCTTCCCATTGTTGCTCTTTATTGCCTAAGGCGGTCACGGTATTGGCGATCGGCTTCGACGACATTACGCCAGTCATGGTTTCAGCCGAGATCGATGTGTCTCCATTGGCAACCTGACGTTTAGCGCCCCGGAGCATATCCTTGGCGTTCTCAACACCAGCCGGCATTTGGGAACTTACATACGTCTCGCGATCTTCATAACGCTTATATTCATCCAAGCCACTTGAAAGCTTATCGAGTGTCGGCGGTTGTGGAGCGCCGGTTGGCCCGACCTGATCGGCGTTTACACCCGGAACGTTAGTCGACGGGGTGCCGATATTTGCATTCGCGACATTGCCTCCAGGATTGTCGGGTACCTGCTGCGCACGTTGACCAACGCCTTGTGCTCGTTCGGCATTATTGTCGGTTGGACCGCTGATAGATCCGCTTTGCATGGCCGATACCACGTTCGCAAACGCGGCTTTGTCGACGGAATTCAATGCCCATAGCTGAGCCGCTTCACGTTTGCCTTGCATGCCGACGGAACGTTGCCCATACCGGGTTTCAAGCTCTGGGAATTTTTTATTGAAAGCGTCGCGTTGCGAGCTGTCCAGGTTCGAAATGGCGCTATTGAGTGCTTGCATCGCCTCTGGGGAGCGGATCAGGTTACCACCCGTTGTATCTTCACTAATTTGTACGCCTGCACTGACGCTCGCTTCAGCGGAGGTTGCCTTTTGGAAGCGCTGGAAGGAAGACTGCGTATCAGCTGTTGTTGAGCTGAGACGACGACTCAAACCATTTTCACTAGCAGCTTCCTTGCCTGTGCTATGTGCAAACGCCGAGGATGCCGCCGCTTTCCAGCCTTTCATATCACTTTCGTTTTTGGCAATCTCAGAACCAAACTCAGAGCTAATTTTCGTCGCTTGGTCCTTCGACATTTCCTTACCTGTGGAGGACGCCACGCCGGCACTCACTCCCCCAAAAATGCCACGGAAGCCAACCTCAGCATTAAAGTTTTGTTTAAAAGAATCGCGATCGCTGCCTGTCATGCCAAGCGAATCGGCTATTTTATCGCCCATTTTCATGGCCTGTTGCGTCATGCTGGTATGGGAGCGCTCCAACGATTGCATTTGCGAGTTCGACCAGGAGTCCCCCGATTTGTAGGACATGACCTGGCGCATACTCGCCTCAACAGCTGAGGCTGATTCTGAGCGTTTGGTATGGTCTTCGCCCAGCGCGCTCTGAGTTGATGTTCCTAGCGTTTGTTTGAGCTCTGCTTTGTTCCAGGCTGCGTCGGCCTGGGCGAGGCCTGATTTTTCGGAACCCTTATATTCCGCGCCGTATTGATTTCGCGATGCAACATCAACATGCGCACCGTTCTTCATAATGTCAGGTGACTGTAGCTTTTCATCGTTGTGATCTCGACCTGACCAGCGACTGGCCAGGGACACCATCCCGTAACCCGTTACTCCGAGCATGGCGGCCGAAATCAATGGCGTGGCAGCTAGCATGTCCGACGCAATGCCGAGTCGAGTAGCCAGCACGTCGTAATAGACCGCCTGTAAATTGCTGGGTACGAGGCCCTTCTCTGTGAACTGGGCCAGTTTGTCGGCAACGTCATTCTGAATGTACATCTGAATAACGGCGGAGAACGGCAACCATGAAGAGGTCCACACACCGAACCCTAGGTATTTGACGTACGCCATGAGTGCGCCGGCCCCTTTGAACAGGCCGTAGATGATCACAATGGGCGCGAAGCCAAAAAACAACAGTTGCAGGAAAATCATGGTCGGCATCATGATCTTGGCAAAGAAGCTACCAGACGCGGCCGAATCAGAGCGGAACTGTTCATCTTGTTGAGTCAGTGAAACCATGCACAAGTTGAAACTGTTCTGATCCTGGACGCTATCGAGGCAGTTGTAAGTACCCCAGACCGAGTTGAAAAACAACGCGTTCGTCATGAACTGATCAGAGCTTTGCGCCGCCGACCAAAGGGTTGGGACCAGATTGGTGATTGCGTCGTCCACGTTGGTTGTAGTGTAGGCGCCACCCATTGGGTTTTTGTCTTTCATGCCAGCGTTAATCAGCTTCTTCAGGTTGGCGCTGGCCGGGAATGCAGAGACGACGGTGTTGATCTTGGCGCTAGCATCTTGGCAAGCCATGGATGTTCCAGCCGCATTGAGGTTATCCCAATAGGTGGTAAGTCCATTTGGTCTTGAATATGACAAGACATAATTGACCATGTCCGGGCTGGCTTGGAAGTTGTTCATATTGAATGTCGTCGACCCTGGAACACAATCAATGATGAATTGCTTCAAGCTGGAGACCAGATAAGGGTCCACATTTTCCACGCCTTTGCGCAGCGTCATTAAAAGCTTCAACGGAGTGATAAAGCCATTTTGGCTAACGCCCATGTAACTACCGCTGGTGCTTTGGAAGGCTGTATTGACTTTGTCGAATATGCTGTACGACGCAGTTGTGAACAAGCTTGCCGGTGCAGCGATAATCAGTGGAACATGGTCAACCTTTGCGATATTCCCGGTGTAAATATCCTGAATGGTTACCGAAGTCTGTATGGAGCAACATGCGACCACCATACCAAACCCAAAAAGTCCACCAATCGGACCGTTAGCAGGGATGAACTGTTCACCACCGCCCTTCTGAATCATAAACATGATACCGGACATCAGGGCGACAAAACCGCCGACCAGATAAACACCATTCATGAAACCGCCATTTCTGAAAATCATGGCGAGTCCGTTAATCGTTGAGTAAAAAGAGCTTACATCACCGAGTACATAAATCGAAAAATCCATATCTCGTCACCTTTATTAGATTCGACCGGGCTTTACAAACACAGCCGGGTTGCTTGAAAGGATGATTTTGACGAGCTCTTTGGCGGCCACAATCTTGGGTTGTAACTTTTCATGCTCGGCACGGATTTCAGCCAGTTCAACAGTCAACTTGCGAATGTTCGGCTCAACGAAATCAGGTTTCATCCCACGCACCCCGTTGAAGGATTGGTTGGCAGCATAAATTGCCGCCTCACCATATTTAACGGCGAGTTCGTTAGCAATTAACGGTGCCAGTTGCTCCGCAATCGATTGAATCGCACCTGGTGACTGTTGGACTTGCTTGATCAGAGCCAGTACAGGCGTTTGGATGGCGTTAATAAATTTAATTTGGGCCGATGTAAAGCCGCAGGCGCCTGCTTGGCAGTATGTGAGCTTGCCAACAATCGAGTCCGCGGTGGTGCCTGTCGTCGCGCCCTGGGTATAGCCAAAAAGCATTTTATTGGTATAGCCAAGAGTCCCATCAAAACTCAATGCATTGTTCGGGTCGATTGAGGTGCATTTGTTGCGGTCGTACCCATTGTTACAGTGCAAAACCTTCAGTGGTGTGCTGTTGCCACTGGATCCATTTTTAAAGTTCATCAGAGTCAAAGTAGGACTGAAAATTTGCCCTACCTTCACCTTTGGAGAGCCGTCTGGGTTGTTTCCACCGGCGGTGTCGGGGCTGGTCATGATGACGGCGCCAATCATGCTCATGACAACCTCGTTCGCACGGTTCGCATTAGCTTCGCCTGTATCAGGGTTGCCCAGGTATTGACCTGCACTTGTGTCCGTCAGTGCCTTCCAAACAGGGTTGCCACACTCCTCACATGTGCCATCGTTGGTGGCTTTGTCGGTAGTAGAGTTAGGAGAGCTGAAAAGATCGGTGAATCCAGCAAACAAGTCCGAGAATGAACCTTTAGCTGTCTGGGCCGCGTTGGAGGCGGTGTCGGCCATTTCTTTACGAGCTGACGGGTCCGTAAACGACTTGACGATGGAGTTTGCTACTGCGCAAGTGTTCTTCATCATCTGATTGAGGGCTTGCAGTTTGTTTTGGAAGTCCTGCATCAACTTGCCTAGGGCCGGGTTGATTGCATCAATCGCTGCTTTGAACGCCACACCGACAGCGTTGGCAGCGATTTGGCGAAACAAAGCAACCAATTGGTCAGCATTGATAAATGAGAACGAACCACCGAATAAGTCAATGCCACCGCAGCCAGCGGATAGCCTGGGTGGGTCGAACGCCACCAGGTTAATGTTCCGTACCGGGCTGCGTAATGCGGCGCCACCGGCTACGAACCCCCCACGACTTTGACTGGCAAAGCCGCCCGGGGCAGTGCTGTTTGACAGGAACATGCCGTCAAGAGCGTCTTGTAAGCCCGCGAATGCAGGCAGCGACACGGTAATCATGACCGTAGTCACAAGTAACGCAATATAGCGCTTAAATTTACTGTGCATGGTTGCTATCCCCTTCGTAACGACCTTCCAGTTTGTTTTTCAGATACTGAACCCATTTTTTTGGGTCGTTACTCGCACCCTGTTTCGTATCTTCGTTCGTCAATACGCCGCGGTCATAAGTGTGAATCTTCAGAGCAATGTCTTTCGGCAATAGATCGTTGCTGTCAGCCGCGGCAATAATTCGCTCGGAAAGCTGGTCTTGCGCCATCATGCCTTGCGACACAATGAAGTAGTTATTAGGAGGAACTACCAGGACCGTTGTAGGTGTTATGCGCAGGTTCAGAATACTGGCCTGACCGCTGTTGGTAACAAACTCAGGTACGTTTGGAAGTGATTTCCCGTCCATGGAAATGAACTTAGTCACGAAACCGTATTGTTTCGCAATCTCCTGAACGGTATTAACCTGGGGTTGGCAGAAACTACACTTTGAATCGAAAAATACCCAAAGCCCGCCCACTTTTGCCACGTGCTTAAGAGCGTCCGATATGCCAGCTTGAGCATTTCTGAGGAAGAACGGTTTGGTGTATGTCGCGATTGGAACGCGGTTGTTTTCGTCGAGAAAAGGATCTGCCGCGACAACACGAGTCGTCATTTCCGCATAACGCTGTGATTTATCCATGGCCACGCGCTGCGCATACATGTAGGCCTCTACGTTTTCTTTCGTAGGGTCGTCGATCGCTGCATCGAGAAGTTTCGGCATGTATTCACGCAGCCATGAAACAGAGAACGGCTCCTGTTGGTCCGTTTTCGGGGGGGGCTTTGCTGTCTCCGCTTGCTTGGGCGGGACAACAATCGGCGGCGGCGGTGGAGGCAGCTCTTTCGGATCTTTGTAGAAAAACCAGCCTTCTGATTTCCTTTCAATGAAGCGAGTGGGTTCTTCGCTCGCGTGGGCGTTGAGGTGCCCGAGGCCCGTTACGCCTAGCAGGATGGCTAATACTAACTTCATTATTTTAATCCTATACGCGTATGCATATGCGGTTCGAAGAGCTCGATCATTAGATAATTGGCCCTACCCTGCCGATAATTAGCTTTTGATCCAGAAAGCCCCAATACCGCCCGTCATAGCTACGAGGTTCAGTGCCGACCACCAATACCTTTCCGGGAGGGACTATCTCCACCCGATCAAAGTCGCCCGGTTTCTTTCCGAGCTTTTCTGTCAGGTCCAGCTCGCCGATCAGGCGTCCACCGATGTATGCGATGTTGCCTTTAACCACGAGTTTGTCACCCGGCAGACCGGCGATCATTTTGCCGACTGTTTTGCCCTCAAAATGTGAGCCCATCAGCCCATCCGCAGGCACAAATGCGACGTAGTCGCCTACCTTCAGTTCTTGTGGTATGCCGTAGGTAATGAAATACAACCGCCACGGTAGGCACCGAACGGAAGCGAGATCTACGCCGATGCGGTAATCCTGGCGAAAGGCAGTAACACTCGCGATGGCGACGATGAATGTTGCGGTGATACCAATCATGGAATTGCGTAGAAACAATAGGCGTGGCTTGTCATTGCGCAGCAGCACAAAGAGAGCCAACAGACGTGCTCTGAAAGTTTTTGCTTTCATGATCACTCCAGGGTTAGGCCCAGTCGTTGAGCTACCTGCTTGGTGATGTTGAGCCCATCAGGAACATTCATCACCACCGACGAATTGACGACCAGTATTCCCGCGTCGCTGTATGGTTTCAGGGCGTCTTGCAGCTCGTTTACGAACGAGAGCCCGTCTGCTTGTGCTTGTTCAGGGTTCATGCCCGGCTTACCCAGCGTCTGCTTGATTTGGGCGTTAGCGAGCTTTGAGCCATCTACCAAGACAATTTGCACGGAAGCGGCCTGGTTCACAGTGGCGTAGTGGTAGGAGAGAAAACTGCTGAAAGCAGAAAAGGCCATGGCGATCACAGCAGAGGTCAGGAAAGAAACACCGCCCTGTCCTGTTCTGGTTTTTTTCTCGAGCTCTGGCTTGCTGCGAATATCCTCTGGCTCCACATGGACGTTCTCTCTCGAGATCTCAGGAGTTGGGTTTTTTTCATCTGTCATTCTGGCCGGCCTCTGGTCGCTGCTGCGTAGTTTCGGTGGAAAGTTGCAAGATAATAAATCATAACACGTGCCAATACGATCTAAGAATCTGAAACAAATTTTAGGCAAAAAAAGGCCCGGGGAATCCGGGCCAAATTGAGCGCCTTGAAGGGGGGATGGCAGCAACGTTTACGCGTTGGCCGCCTCGCGCTCAATGAAGTTGTTTACGGCATCAACGGCATCCACGCCTTGGTCCAGCTGGTCGAGAATTTCGTTCCGAGCAGGCCCTTTGGTGGAGAACATCACGTTGTGGAATTGGTCCACCACGAGTCGGACAATCCCCCAGTCGGTATCACTGCGTTTCACCATGATCTCACTGTACTTACCGGGCATCGTGTGGACAGACTTAAGCATGTGCTGGCCATACGCTTCAATCTTGAATTGCTTGCTGTCGATTGCCGAATCGATGGATTCGGCTTTCTGCTGGAGGATGAACTGCCAGGCCGAGTTCGCCGCAATGGCTTCGCAGTTTTTCGATGCGTAAACGTCACCGATCGATTGCGTAACAACGAGCACTGCGCCATCTTCTTTTCGGGCTTTCCGGTATGCCGCGATCATCGCTTTCGCCATCATGGGGTCATCGAGCAGCTCCCACGCCTCGTCGACAATCAGGATTTTCTTGCGGCCCCGCTGCCCCATCTGCGACTTGTACATGTCGTGGTTGATCCGGGAGATCAATTGCAGCAAGACCACCTGCTGAAGCGCTGGCCGACCCTTCAGGTCGCTCAGCTCCATGCAGATGAATGCGTTGCTCATGTCGAGGTTGTTTTCACCTTCAAACCAGCGCGTGAACTGACCGCCTGCGAACGGGAACAGCTGGCGGCCAAGGCGCAGGCATTCGGGGTCGTCGGACTGCGAGATGAACCATTCGGCGACAGCGCGAATATTGGCGCTGTTACCGAACTTGGTGTAAACGCTGTGGATCGCCTGCTCGATGCGGGACAGTTGGTAATCGTCCAGGATGTCTTCAGGCGCTGCCATCTTGGCGATGGTTGCCTTCAGGATGTCCATTTCCTCTTCGAGATCTTCGATGTGAGTAAATGGGTTCAGACAAACATCCGATTCAGGACGAAACTCGATGAACTCGCCCCCGACACTCTTGCAGAGTTTGAGGTAACTGCGGCCCGCGTCAATTACCCAAACCTTCGCACCTGATGCGAGGTAGTCGGCCACAATTTTTTGGGTAAGGAAGGACTTGCCAGCACCGGCCTCAGCAAAGACTATTCCGCTGAAGTTCGTTGTGGAATCGTACAGGTCAATCAGGGCTGGCTGGCCACGACGGGTGAGCAGCAGCATGGCGCCACTCATTCCGCTGCCGGTCCATTCACCGAGGATTGGCAGAAACTGCACAGCGTGGCGAACCCCCATGGTGTGGAAGCGGAATAGGTTCTTCGTGCCTTCACGCGTGGTGTTCAGCGGCAGTAGATTATTCCACAGGGCCTCGAGGATCCGTCGGTCTTCCCGGAGTTCAAATGCGAGGGATGTGTAATAAGCCTGAAGCCCTGAGGACAGTTTGTTCAGACGCTCGAGACTGCGCGAGAACAGGAATATTGTGAAGTTTACTTCTACGACAATGGCGCCTTTGCCTTCGATCTCGTGGACAAGCGTATCCACGCCTTTCTTCTTGTAGCCCAGAATTGGAATGAGGTGAGCGGTCGGACCGAATACCTGGTGGTTAATGATCGAAGACGTGTTTTTTACTTCATCTACCTTTACCACCTGGTCTGGATAGTGAAGGGTCAGAACCATGTAATACGGATCGGTGATCTGGTTGGAGAGGCCGCCGGAGTCGCCGATCATATGATTCATGATCGCCAGGCTCGTACGTTGTGGGAAAAACTTCACGCTCAAAGCTTTAGCGTAATGATCTCCTTCGTTGAATTTGATGGTGGAAGGGTCGTCATAGTTGATTGAGTCGCCCGGGTAGTAGATTTGGTCCTTGAGCAACTTGGCTTCGTCGTAGTGGGACCGCGGTGCATCCCATAGCTTGGTGATGATGCGCATGATCACCAAGTAGGCGACGGCATCCAACTGAAACAAATTCAGCGATGCAGCCTTCAGCGCTTCGGTGATTCGATCGGCTGTTTCTTTCGTGTTGGCGATATCAACGTCTTCAGGCCGCTCGTTACGGCATGGGAATTTGACAGTGACGATTACTCGCTGACGATTGAGCATGACGCCACTGCGTTCGACCAGCGGGGTATCGACCCCACTGCTGATCAAATTCGCGTGCTGCTTAGTTAGGGCTCTCAGGATCGGTGTGGAGTTAGGCTTGTTGTTGACGTAGGCGTCGATGTACTCGCCGACATCTGGACTTGCCAGCATACCGATCTGGATGAATGAGCCTGGTGGAAAACTCATGCTCAACGCGGATTGCAATTTGTCCACGGTCGATGCACTTGCACCGGTCAAAGCGTCGGAGACAAAGCACGCGCCGAGATAGTGTTCAGTTCCATCAGAGCAGAAAAATACCTTGGTGTCAGTGTCGACCGCCCGAACGGTGAGTTTTGCATGAGGGATGGTAGTCCGATTACCTTTAATCGTTGCTTTGGAGGCTGCCATAGCACTGTTCGCCTTGGAGAGTGGTTGAGTAGGCTTTGGAAGGCCTGGAGGGCAACCCGCAGGCAGAGCCAGTTAAATAGGCGCACTGGAGGCCAGTGCGCCTTTGAGGGACTTACAGAGTGGCGGTGAAGATGTTGGTCAGAACACCAGGGCCCACACTGGCGGACAGGGCAACGGCAACGCCGGTCACTACCGACATCACCGACTGCTTCACGACGCCGATCGCCAGACCGGTACCCAGTGCGCCCAGAGCAAATACCTTACCCAGAGAGCCGGTCATCCAGTCGTCCAGGTTGGTCACGATCGTGGTGAAGGTTGAGTCGGAACCGGCGGTGACATCTACAGCGGCGGCCAGGCCGATTGCGGCCATTACAAGCATGGCTTTTTTGTCGATTTTGGCGAAAGGTGCTGCCATTTTGTTTTCGACTTGAATGTTGGCTTGTACGTTCGTGGTGAAGCCTACAGCCGCGGCCAGGCCGAGGACGGCTACAGCCAATTTGTTTTTGAGAGGGGTGGTTTGTACGTTCATTGTGAAGCTCCCAGTTGTGATTAATTCAGGTTGATGTCGGTGGTTGATGGGATTGCGGCCGTTGTTTCCGGACCATAATCCTGGGGTTGTTTTTCCTCGGATTGACGTGCCGGGACTTTGGCGTTGACAGGCGGTACGGCGGCGAGCTCGCGGTGAGGCACAACCATCCCCTGGCCTGCAAATTCGGTTTTGCCGAATGTCCAGGTGCGAGGTTGCACTTCGGTAAACAGGTACGACGGAAAGTGGAGATCGTCTTTGCTGTCGATCCACGGCGCGATCCAAATGCGCATGACCTGTGCAGGCACGCGTACAGGGCGAGCAAGATCGGCAACTTGTGGCCCTGGCATACCGTTTGAAGCTTTCAGGCTATGCTCAGAGCTCGCAGTCTTTCCCACATCGTTACCGTATTTGACGTTTGGCACTTTCTGACCAATCGGCATGTCACTGTCCTTCAGGGCCGGCATTTGATTGGTGGATTTATAAACGGCCATCGGCGATTTGCAGATGATTCCTTGGGGCATGCCCGGGCATGAAAATTCATCGTCGCCAGCGGTGTTGAACCATGACGAACATCCACTGAGCAATGCGATAGGTAACAGTGCGCCGATAATTGCAATACGTTTCATCTGGTTCCCCTTATTCATTTCAGCTCGAATCCTTTAACCAACATGATGGTGACCTTGCGACCAGCATCGACTTCAACGACTGGAGTCATTTCTCGGGCCATTTCCATGTAAAACTTGGCAACTTCGTTTGCGGACGTTGTGAAGCCTTTCGCGACACCGGTTTGCAGAATGCTGGAAGTGTCGGCTGTTTGAGTTGAAACTGTTCCGCCAGGATTCAGGTTAAGTTGTGGAACGTTTTGAGGCGTCATAGCTTGCGCAAAACCAGACAAGCCACCAGCAACTAAGGTTTTGGCGATCATTTGACCTTGCTTGGAAACGAGGCGTCCTCGCATACCAGCACGGCCGTCTTCACCGACAATATAACCTTCGATTTTCGACTCAATGATTTTGCCGTCTTTACGAACGCACGAAATGGTCTCGGTTCGCAGGATCGCCCGCTCGCTAGAAAGAGAGCCATAACCCGAAGCAAGTACGAAACATTCTTTGATATCAACCCGGTACTTGTTGGGTAGCATTGCCTCAGTTTTGATACGCAGCGTTGTTGGAACTGGATTTTTCTGGGTGGTGGCGCTGGTTGGAGCATCCATACCGTTCAGCAATATTGCTTCAAAAAAGGAGCCGGCAGACAAAGCAGGCACAGGCTTTTCGTCACGCTTTGGTGCTTCTCGTTTGTTCTGGAGGTTATCACCTGTGATGCGTAACTTTGGGCCTTCCGGTTTTACTTCTGGAGCGGGAACGCCGGTGCCTGCCAAGTGTTCATAACCTGGAAGCGGGGAATTCAGCGCTGGAGTGGAACCACTGGTTGGCCCGCGTTTTTCGAGATCGTCAAGCCGTTGAGTCAACCGCTTTAGTTCAACCAAAGCATCCTGGGTCACAGAATCATTTTTATTCCGTTGTTGCTCTTCCAATTCGCGAAGCTTATCAGCTGTTCGGGCGTCCTTTTCCTGTTGTAATTGAGCAGCAATTGTTCTTGTTTCTTTTTCTTGAGCTTCAATTTTTGCGTACAGCTGTTCTGGTGTGTTGTTGTTCCCTTTAGGCAACATCAAATTTGTTTCATTGAGTGGCTCAAGTTTCTTGCGTACGGAGGGCTTGCCTCCACCTACCAGAACTGAACCGACCAACATTAGCGCAACTAACAGGCCGCCGATGGCTATTACTTGACGCCAGCGCGGGTTCAGGTCCTGCCACCAGGTATTGAGATTGTCTTTAAGTGCCATTGTTAATCCCCAGTCGCCGATTTATCAGAGACGATGAAAACTTCGGTTGTTTTCCCGTTTCTCAACGTGGCAGTTGGGAAGAACGAAACAGCTCGAACGCCCTCGCTATAAAAAGTGCCTTCGTCCAGATCAACGTCATTTGGAGTGGTGCCCAGAATCGTATAACGATAGATATCGTACGTCGGGCCGGAATAACGGACTTTCGGGTACGCGATTACGTTGCCGATATTCGCCGCAGCTGATGGAAGTGGCCCTTCACTGAAGCCTTCGGGGGTTTTGCCAAGTGCTGCTTCGCGCAGGATGTACCGAATATTGTCGGTATAGACGTTGCTGTCCGGAGCATGCTCCGCCTCGGATTTGCTGCCGGTGTCGGCTTGAGCTTTATCCAATTGGAGAACGATGGTTTGCGGCGGCATTTCCTTTGGAACCAGCGTAAGAGAAATCACAGGGTCGTTCGGATTCGAGCCTGTAACGTAAAGTGCAACCGATTTTCCGGTTGGCTTCATGGTTACGTACAGGGATTGACCGACCGGCGAGATGTCGACGTCGTCTTTCTGCTGGTCGACCGCCCGTGGTTCGGAGAAAGGCGTAGAAATCCGGTTCGGCAGAACGCTCGACACATAGACAATTTCATTACGATCAGAGCCGACGCGAACAACTTGGGTGCGGGCGTCCTCTTTATTACCTGGCATGAGGCCGAGACCGGGCAATGGTTGGGCTTCGACGCCTTTGATTCGTTTCTGGGCGGTCGGTACCGGCGGCAGGTTGAAGTTGGCCGTCCCATCAGCAACAGCAACCGTCGCTTGAAGGGAGACCAGCACAATGAGAGCAATGGCTGAGCGTTTCACTGAATCGTCTCCTTGGTTTGTTCGGCTGGCTTCGGTGGGTGTGCCTGGATCCACTTGAGGGTTTTAGGGTTGGAGCCGGGGTAGGTATCGAACGCCTCGATAACGGGGCGGCCGTCGCGAATTTTCATGACGTACTCAACTACGGCGACTTCCGGTTTGACTTGACCGGTGGCGCTGCGGGATTCCATCGTTCCGACGACGAAGACCTTCGAAGTCTCTTTTTCGTAGCTGGTCTTCGACGCTGACCAAACGACCGAGCCGGCGTTGGTGTTGAACACCGGGTCGTTGGCGAGAATGAACATTTTTTTGCGCACTTCGGGGTAGATCGCCGGATCGACGAAGGCACTGACCGAATCAGCAACGAAGTTCACGTTTTTTGGGGTGACGTTGCCCATCAGCACAGAGGCGTACAGGCCGAAGGACTTCAGGTACTCCTCGTCTGCACTGCTCCAGCTGATCTTTACTTCTTTGTCCAGGTTTGGCGGGATCAGTCGCGTGGTTTCATGCTGCCCCAACTGGTTGATTGCCAAGGCGCACACCGCGACGGCCAAAAATGTATTGGCCGTGGCGTTCAATTTGGCAAATGACGACAGCCCTTCCATCGTACCGATTAGACTTTTAAGCTTCATTTTTAAACCCTTGGGCCTTAAACGGATTCATAACACGTATGCATATTTATAAATCAAAACTTCTTAGAGAAAGAAGTCTCGTTTAGAGGAGTCCTGATAGTGCTTATTAAGCGGCATGACTCCGGCCCAGTAGCACAGATGCTGCAAAATGCCGTCGAGTGCGCCATTTTTGAACCGTTTGAAGCGCTTAACTGCATACCAGCCCCCGATCAGAGAGGCGATTGTTGCCCAGCCACCAATTGCGATGCCTGCACCTAAGCAGCCAATGAAGATTACGGCTTCGTCGATTTCCCAAAACAGCAATTGTGTCTGGCTATCGACGTAGCGCGGGATGTCGATCTCTTTCAAAGAGTTTTCCCCGCAGCTTTGACAACATCCACTTCCACGCGACGGTTCATCGAGCTGTCAACGATGGATACCGGATCCCGCTTACCCCGGCCGGCGACTTTGATGTTCTTTTTGTTCACGCCTCGTTTAATCAGATAGCGGGCGACGGAAATTGCGCGATTTTCCGAGAGCCGCTGGTTGTAGGCGTCGCTGCCAACATCCTCCGCATGTCCGACCAACTTTACGACACTGCCTGTACGCAGGGCGTCGCTGATCGAGCTCTCGAGAGCCGCCCACTCAGCTGGACTGCTTTTGTCGAAACCAAACAAGAGAGTAGTCCGCACGTGACGCGCAGCTTCTGCCGCCTCTGCGTCGATGGCGTCCAGTCTCGCTTCTTCTTCTGGCATCAGGGCGCGAGTGCGCGATGGCTCGGTAACGATCCAGATGGTGGGCGTGCGCTTGACCTGGCTATCACGGATAGCTTCACCAAGGACATGTGCCTGATGTGCAGGTTCGACCGCTACGCCCACCGAGTCCGGAATCACTACTTCGCGCACGTCAACGGCGCCGGCAGTGCTGGCAACAAGGGCGAGCGAAGCAACCATTAAGGCTCGGATTTTGGTGGTCATAGGGATACTCGTTGGTTGTTTTGCGTCGTAACACGTAGCGATAATACAGTCAGTCGCCTTTTTGTTGCAATAGGTTCTGTTGCTACCTAAAATATAGTGACGTGTTAAGTATTGCAAATCTTGGTCGGCAATACCGTTCGATCCTAACCCCTACCTTATTAGCTGCTGTGCGTCATACCCCTGCATTAGGTATTCACTCTTTGCAGCGACGTAGGAGTTTAAAAATGCAATCCACATCAGAAGCAGCATCCACCGCGGGTCCGGCAAGCAACGAATGCAAGCCATCGGAGCCTGGTGCTCCCGCGGCTTCGATCGGTCTGAATGTGTGGCTCCAGGTTCAAGAAACGGATCCGGACTTAACAAAGTCTTTCAACAAAGGTGGCTTTCAGGGCACCGCTGTATCCCCCACCTATCAAGCCATGAGAGCAACCCAGATTTTTGGGCCGCACGGGCTTGGATGGGGAACTGAACTCATCAGTGAAAGTTACGTTGAGGGTGGCCCGTTGGGCTTTGATAAAGACGGCCGCTTGCTCGGTCGTGAAATCATTCACAAGGTCTACCTTGAGCTCTGGTACATCTACGGAGGCAAACGCGGTTCGATCAAGCAGTTCGGCGCAACGTCCTTCCTCTCTCGGGATGCCTACGGGACCATCTCCAGCGACGAGGACCACGCAAAGAAAAGCGTTACTGACGCTACGTCCAAATGCCTTTCGTTGTTGGGGTTCAGTGCAGATGTCTACATGGGCAAATTCGATGACCATAAATACGTCACGGGCCTAAAGGCCAAGATGGAAGCTGCGGGTAGCCCGGCTACCGGAATGACATCGACTGAAACCGCAACAACTGCTGATTCTCAACATCAGAACTCCATAGGATCTACGCCAGTTGGAACGGAATTATCTTCGCGTTATTTGGGCTACAAAACCCGACTCCAGGAATTTCAGGATAAAGGTCAGCAAGTAGGCAACATTCCTGCTGCGCGTGCACAGATTGAGCAAGATGCTGGGCTGACTCAGATGGAAATCCAAACGCTTTTGCAATCGCCATTGCTGCGAATTGCTGATGCATCGCAGGAACCAGCTCAAGATGGGGCTGGTGAGAACGCAGCGCCTAAGAGCATTTTTTTATAACCCCCACAACCCGGTCACCTTTTGGTGGTCGGGTTTTTTTATGCGCAGCTAAAGGTTGTCCTCGATGAGCATGGAAAAGATTTTACGATCGAAAATTGGAGGGTCATTTGACACCCTGGCGCTGAGTACAATCGGTGCTGGTGGGATACTGACCTCCCCTTATTTTGGATCGGTGCCCTCCAGCTTGCCGCTCGCCTTGGGGGCGGCAGGCGGTGCCTACATTGGTAATAGGCTGTTCCAGTTCTGGAAGGACCAGTTGCTACTCGATTCCAAAATCAACATCAGGTCAGCGACTGACTTGGTGCGACCGGATGGAATGCTGGTGGGTTATACGACCGACACGGGCAGTCCGGTTCACATCCCTGATGAAGACCTGATGCGTCACGGTTTTATCCTGGGCCAGTCCGGCGTGGGAAAGACAGTCCTGGGTAAATTGCTGATGTTCCAGCAGATCCAGCGTGGCGGGGGGCTGACGTTTATTGACGGCAAAATGAATGCCGAAGACATTCAGACCATCTATCAGTACTGCTGCTGGGCTGGGCGTGAGCAAGATCTGCTCATTCTTAATCCGGGTAACCCCGATATGAGCAACACATACAACCCCATTCTCAGGGGCGATCCCGATGAAGTCGCTGCACGGATTTTGTCGATCATTCCATCCACGGAGAACAACCCCGGCGCAGACCACTATAAGCAGTCGGCGAACCAAGGCATTGCTACCCTGGTTGCCGCATTTCAAGCCGCGGGCCTTGCCTACAATTTTATCGATTTCACGATCCTGCTGATGAACCACAAAGCGATCGAGGAACTCGAGACTCGCCTGAAGAAATCCCAGCCTCACAACCCGGCTACCAAAAATCTTTCGCTTTTTCTTGAGCAATACAAGGTCGGCGGCATGAACAAGCCTGGCCTCGAAAACATGGTCGACATTAAACGGATGAAGGAAACATTCGGGGGGCTTGCCGGCCGGATGTACATGTTCGGCACCGGCAAATTCGGTGAGGTATTGAACACCTATACCCCCGACATCGATCTATTCGAAGCCATCCGAGCTAAGAAGATCATCTACGTCGCTCTGCCCACCATGGGTAAGAACGAAGCAGCGTCCAACTTCGGCAAGATGTTTCTAGGGGACTTCCGTACAGCGATTTCCTGGGTGCAGGCACTTCCAGAAGAAGAGCGTCCGAATCCCCCGCACTTGAACTTCATGGATGAGCTCGGCAGTTACGCCGTTCATTCATTGGCACGGCCTTTTGAGCAAGGTCGATCCGCGCAAATGGCCTTGCTTCCCGCAGCCCAGACGCTGGCCAACCTTGATGTTGTGTCGCCTGACTTCAAGGAGATGATCATCGGTAACACGTGGACCAAGATTTTTTTCAAGATCGGGACCCAAGCTACCGCCGTCGAGTGCGCCGATCTGATCGGTATGAAAATTGGGATTACCAAATCGCTCAGTGGCACGCAGAACGAAAGCAGCAGCACCCCACTTCTGAATGTGGCACCAGAGGGCGGCACCGGTGCCGCTGCCGGCATCTCCGAAGGAGAGCGAGAGCAGGAAGAATATAAGGTCAGCCCCGACGACCTGAAGGCCCTCGGCAAAGGCGAATGCATCATCCAGTACGGCGGCGACCAGATCTTTAACGTCCGGGTACCGATGATCACCATCGATAAAAAACTTCAAAAAGAGATTGGCCGTATCCGTATCAACCATTTCCGGAAAGCGCCTGTTGAAGGTGCGGACTACTTCAAAAACAGCGACAAATACCTCGGTGGAAGCGGTAAGCCTACTGGCGGTCGCAAAGCCGTAAAGGAGTTAGCAGATGAATAACGAAAACCCGATGGCAGAAGTGGCCACCGGCGGGCATGTACTCGTCCTTGATGAGCGAAGCACCGGTCAGGAACAGCTGATCGCCGGCATGCTGGGCAAACAGATCTCAGCAGGTGGTGCGGTGATAGTCTTGGGCTCCTCGATCGAAGAGCCAATGCTCGAAACTTTGCTCGACGCCTGCCATCTGGCTGGTCGCGAGGCCGATTTATTGGTGATCAACCCTGCCAAGCCTGCAACCAGCCATACCTACAATCCGGTGCTTCACAGTTCTCCCGCGAATATCGCCAGCCAGGTAATGAACTTCATCGCGAACCACGACACGAACGACATCGGCAGTGCCGGGCTGCTGGAAGCGATTATTGCGTGTCTTCAGCTCGGCAACATCCCCTACTCGTTCCTTGATCTTGGAATGTTCGTCATGAAGCCCGACGCGATTGCCTCGCTGGAAGGCTTCATTGGTGAGGCGTTCCCCGCCTCTGAGGAGCTGCGGGCACTGGAAGCGGCGCTACTGCCCTTCCGTGACGCTGAGGCCACTATCTGCCCTTCCCTGCTCAAAGCGCAGTACTCAGGACTTGCCGGGAGCATGTGCATGCTCGGTACCGGCCGGCTGGGGGAAATTTTCAACAGCTACAAACCCGATCTGGTCCTTCATGAGGCGATCGCATCCGGAAAGGTCATCTACCTTGCCGCACCCTACATCGGCCGGGGGGCTGCGTCCTCAAATCTCCGTCGAATCGTGATTGCGAACTTGGCTGATGCAGTTGGCCGGCTTGCTGATCGCGAGTTGACTCCCAAAGTGCCAGCTCTTGCGGTTTTCACGGATGCTGGTGGCTGTAATGACCCATGCGTTGAGCGCTTGCTGGCGGCTGAAAGCGAACAGTTTCTGAGGGTTTTGATCTCGGCGCCCTCGTTGGTCGACCTTGGCAGGGAATCGATTGACCTTCGCGAAGTCTGCCTCAGCCGGGCCCGGAGTCTTGTCTTCTTCAGACCAAACACCGAGGCCACTGCACAGTTGTACCTGAAGTTTTTGAGTCAGGACGGCGGCGCCGGGACAGGGGCAATGGTCGAGCGGATGTTGGCGTTCAGTGCTACGCAATATGTCGCAGTCACAGATGGAAGCCATGTGCAATGGGGTGATGCCCGTGCAGCACAACCGGAGAGTAAATGGGCAGCGGCCGACCTTCCGCGGCCACTGCGCTTCTTTCACGAACCCCTGACTGGGGCGGACCAATTTACCCAGACAGTTCCAGTTTGAGGGCACTCGAATGAATGATCTAACTATGCAGCACAAAGGGATTGAGGACGCGGACTATGAGTACGGACCTGAAGTTCATACTGGCGATGGTAGCGATATTGCTGATCCTGGGGATGTTCGTAACTGGCTTGAGAGCTTTGATAGCGCCAATATTTTCGAAGGTCTTGACGCCTTCGATTTTGGCGACAGCCTCAACGATGCTCAAGTGGATTTTCTGGGTGGTGACGAAGCTGTGGTCGAGCCACGTCCTTTTGCTCAAGAACTTGCTCTCACCGCACTCAATAATCTACCGAACCTTGGATCGCAAAGACGAACAGTAAAAGAAGAGTCCCTTCGTCGCCTAGACGAAGAGGACTTCGAAGCTGGTGTTCCGCGGCTTGCGTTTCGTATCGTCAAGGCAAACGTAGAGGCACTCTTTGCCAAAAAGATGAAGCCTGACGACTACGTGAAGGCGGCTCAATGGGTCTTTGGCCCGACCCTGGGTGAGTGGTCATTCGACCGATGCTGCGAAGTCCTGGGGGCGCGAAAAGACGTCATCAGGTTGCGTATTCACTATGAGTTCTGGCGCCGCTGGTATGTCTTTCCTGTGGAGTTCCCGTTCTTGATTGATCCGGTTCCAGAAGCGGTAGCTGATGAGATCTACATCATGAGCGGTGATGAAGGCTACGATCTGGCACGGGCGGCGTGGAATCAGCCGGGCATTCGATCGAAGGATTTGATGGCACAAGCCTCGAAGGGACAGAACACGGAAAAATACCGCGTTGCACTGGAGCGTCTTGCTGATCGCTACATGCTGTCTCAGCAAAATGACTGTTGGTACCTCACCGGCCGTAACCCTGCCCTGCGAGCGGTCGACATGGCGGTAATTCCGAATCGACCTTCGACCAACCAGGTGTCATGGTCGAACATGTTTTGACGTTTTGATTGCCAGGCCTCCTCGAAGGGGGTCTGGCCCGCGTTTAACCCCTACCCTTCTTCGCTGTTCCCCGCCAGGTCCGCAATTTTCCGTCGTCGACATGGATGAAGCCTGCATCTGGATAGACGCCGACGCCGCCACCCTGAAGATACAGTGCCAGTTGTCTTAGATACTCCACCGGCACGCCCTGAACATACAGATCACAAGCCCCGCCACGCAGGTGAGCAGAGTCGCGCACGCCACCGGCATCCTCGTTGGTTTTTTCGCTGCGATAACCGGATGTAACGATGATCGGGAGGTGAATCCCGTGCATTGCGAACCAGCCCTGGATCCCGCATAGGATGTCCAACAGCGTATGACTCATCTGCACCGCGGTGCCGGTGTGAACGTCGCGCAGAATGCGACATACACGCACGTAGCCGGCCCACTGAAGGCGGTCGTTCTGGTGGTAGATCTCATTTACCTCTTCCCACACACCTCGGCGTACTTCGCGCTTCAACCAGAGGCGCCTAGGCTGATCCCAGAACGTGCTGGTGCTCGCGGAGGCGGGTTGTATGCCGGTGGATAAAAGGCCGAGGGAGTAGAGAAGTAGCTGTCTTCGGTTCACGTGGGTCGAGCCTAGCGCAGTGATGAGACTATGATATCAGCGGATGTGCGGTATGTGTACGTGTTATGAATCAAAACACGTACATAAAAAAGCCCGGCAAGAGATGCCGGGCTGTGGGGGTTACTTGATGAGTCCTCGCATCGCTTTGAGTTGATCGTTTAAGTCCCCGACCCTGTTGGGTGGGTTGAAGATTCCTGTCTTGGCTTCAAAAGCGGCCAGAACAGGCATCAGTTTTTCGAGTGCGGCATAGCCTGGCTTGTCAGGGTCAAGTGCCATTAGCACGTTTCTATCTGCCATCATTTGAAACCAGTTTGCTTCCCAGTTTTCGCATCCTGGGAGGGCGAAGATAGTTCTTTTTGATCCCATCTCAACAGCGGAAAGCATGTCGATCGGGCCTTCAACAATCATGTACTCGTCAGGTGTTTGCCCTTCCCAGATCCATGGAGACTTGCCACCGTAACGCATGGCTTTCTTCTCCCCTTCTTTGGGTTCACGCATCAGTCTGAATTCCGCTGCACAGTGAGACTGCGAACGAAACCACAGTGGTCGGAACGCACACGCTGGCGCCTTTTTATCGGGTTTCCAGAGTCCGGCCCTTTCCATCAATTCCTGTCCGGCTACGTCAGTCAAAAATGCTTTTGCCTGAAAGGGGTCGTTGGGAATCGTGATCAGAATGCCTCGCTCGCAAGCCTGACGTGCAACACGTTCTGAGATGCCGCGGCCGCCCAGGTACTCCAAAGCATGCTTTGAAGGATACGGTGCAGCTTCAGCAACTTTTTGTAGAACAAGCGCCAAGGCGCTGTCGTCGCGTTGAATCGCAGTTTCGGGTTTAGGCGGCATGTAATGCTTCAGCATGTCGATATCGGCCCTCATCAGCTCAAGGCCTGCTTCCCGGTGGGATTTCTCCCAGTAGAAAGCTGCTGCTTCCACAACATCGCCATGCTCCCCACAACTGAAGCACTTCCAGCTGTCATCTTTTACGCAAACTTTGACCGAGTGAACGGACGAAGCTTGGCAGCTCGGGTTTGGACACACACCGTATCGAATGGCACCGCTCATTGGTTTAGGTTTTCCATCGAGCATGTGCTCGAAGAACCAGTTGAGCGGCACGTGAGTACGGACATAATTGAAGTCAACTTCGTAAACGTTGCCTTGGGCATCGCGCTTGAAGTGGTCTTGATTACCTGCCATTTCTGGTTCTCCAGATGAAATCTTGATGCAAGGGAATGCTTTACGTGGGCCTGTAATCTTCAGCTCGCAAGGGCTGCCAGTAGCATCGTTTCGTCCCAAACCGGAATGCCGAGATTCTGTGCTGCTTCCAGTTTTGATCCGGCGGCCTCGCCGGCGACGACGACACTGGTTTTGCTGGATACTGAGCCGGCTACCTTGCCGCCGGCATCTTCGACCAGCGCCTTGGCCTGCTCCCGGTTCAAGGTGGGAAACACACCGGTCAGAACGAAGACTTTGCCCGACAGGGTGCTCCCGGTGGCTTTCAGCGAATCCTGCGGAGAAGTGATCTCGGCGAGGCGATCGGCTTCGAGGCCCAGGGCGTCATCGGCAAAGAAACGCTGAATGTTTGCAGTGGTGTCGGGGCCGACGTCGGGGGTTTGAATCAGTTCGTCATAGGTGGCCACCCTGAACCGCGACCAGGCACCAAATTGTTTGGCCAATGCTTTGCTTGTTGCCTCCCCTACACCTTCGATACCCAGCGAGTAGATGAACCGCGCCAAATCCGGATGCATTGAGGCGGCGATGTTCTTCGTCAATTTTGCCGCGGACACACGCCCAAAGCCTGGCAGGGAGACCACATCAGGAGCCTGAAGAGAAAATAGGTCAGAAGGCATTCTGATCAGCCCAGCCTCGATCATGGCGGTGATCGACTTGTCACCCAGACCATCGATGTTCATGCCCAGCTTGGAAGCGAAGTGGCAAAGCTTGCCCAGCTTTTGCGCAGGACACTTCAGGCCACCGGGGCAGTACGAGCCCACCATGCCTGGCTGGCGCTCAAGACGGGAGTCGCAGGATGGGCAGTTGAGTGGCATGACAAAGCATTGCAGGGTTTCGTCAGCAGTAGACGGTACAACCCTTACCACCTCCGGCACGACATCGCCGGCCCGGCGGACAATGACAGTGCTCCCGTATTTCACACCCTTTGTATTGACCTGGTCTGCATTGTGAAGTGAGGCGCTGGAGACCATTACGCCCCCGACCTGGACCGGGTCAATTTTTGCCACAGGGGTCGCGGCGCCGGTACGGCCAATCTGAACGACAATATCCCGAACGATGGAAATCTTCTCCTCCGCCGGATATTTGTATGCGATCGCGAACCGAGGCGAGCGATTGGTCCAGCCCAGTTTTTGTTGGCCATGCAATGCGTTGACTTTGAACACTACGCCATCGATGTCAAAGGGAAGCGCCGCCCTACCCTCGCCGACACGCTCAAAAAAGCTTTTCAACCCATTCCAGCCCCGCACTACTGCGGTCTCTGGGGCGATGGAAAACCCCAAATTCATCAGGCCTTGAATCAGCTCCCATTGAGTGGTGGCGTTGAACGGTGTTTCTCCGTTCACTCCCGAAACGCCATAGGCATAAAAGCTCAGGCGGCGAGAGGCTGTGATTTTCGGGTCCAGTTGCCGCATGCTGCCGGCCGCCCCGTTTCGTGTGTTGGCCAAAGGCTTCTCGCCGCGGCTCAACAATTCCTTGTTGACCAACTCGAAGTCACTATTTCGCATTACAACTTCACCACGGACGTCCAGGTCAATCGGAAATGGCAGTCGAAGAGGCAGGTTCCGGATGGTCCGCGCCTGAGATGTCACGTTCTCACCGGTAAAGCCGTCACCCCGGGTGGCGGCACGGACAAGGACGCCGCCGATGTAGCTGGCAGCGAGCGCAAGCCCGTCGTACTTCAATTCGCCGGTGAGGTCCAGAGCCTCGGGCTCGACGCCAAGGCCAGCCGCCGCCGCGGTGACGAACGCCATGGCTTCGGTATCGTCCATCGCATCTTTGAGCGAAAGCATGGGCTGGTCATGGGGAGCCGGTTCAAAACCATCAAGGATCGCCCCCCCTACTCTCTGGGTCGGGGAATCGAGCGTGACCAGGTGCGGATGTTGAGCCTCAAGTTCTTGTAGCTCACGAAAAAGAAGGTCATATGCCCCATCGGTGATCAGGGGTAAGTCGTGCGTATGGTATTGGTCCGCGTGTGCGGTAACAGCCGTGCGCAGCTGCTGGATTCGTTGTTCAACAGGAAGAAGAGCAGACATGGTTTTCTCGCTGACAGGACTGGTGTGCACATCATAATAAATCAAACAGTATTATGCGCACGTGTTGTGATTTATTATTGCCTGACAGCCAGCCGCCTTAGGTCGATGCCATGTTTTCAAACCTGCACCTTTACCGGATCACCGAGCCATGGACACTCTCGCCGACGGAGCTGGCCAAGAAGCTCGAGAAGAAATTGTTCAAACCCTGCACGGATAAAATGATCAACTCCAGTGGATGGGTGGAGCCCCGGCCCGGGGCCGGGTTGGTCTATTCCAATCAGAGGCAGCTGCTCCTCAACGTCTGTTTCGAGGAGCGCAAAGTTCCAGAGCCGGTCCTGCAACGGCTAACCATATCCAAGGCGGCTAAAGTTGAGCGGGACAAGGGCTACAAGCCGAGCCGCGCTCAGCTCAAAGAGTTGAAAATGGAGGCTCTTCTTGAGCTGCTTCCCCGTGCCTTCGAGCACCAGGTGACGATTCCAGTTTGGTTGAATACCGCTGCTGGATTGATTGGGATCGACACCGGAACCCCGGCGAAAGCTGACGACGTGATGACCATTCTTCAGGAGGCCATAAACACACCCGCGTCCTTGATTCGCACAAGTATGGACCCAGGATCTGCCATGGCTTCCTGGTTGATGAACAACGAGGCGCCTGATGAGTTCACCGTCGACCGAGAGGTGTACCTGCAAGGGCTCGACATCGAAAAGTCCAAGGTGCATTACGCCCAGCTCAGCCTCGAGCGTGATGAGGTACGACAGCACATCATTGAGGGGCGCAGACCGACGAAGCTGGCGATGACCTGGGATGAACGGATAGCGTTTTTTCTGACTGACAAATTCCAAGTCAAAAAAATTTCTTTTCTGGATAGCGTCAAGGCGGAGATCCCTGACGAAGAAGATGATGAAGCGGCCTATGCGGCAATGTTCCAGGTTTACACCGAGCAGCTGACAAAACTCGTTCCTTCACTGCTTGAGGCTTTGGGTGGAGAAGAATCGGGCGAAGGTTAGGGCCAGGGTGTCGATTGTAAGAGCGTGATCAGCATTACCGGTTACTAGGCAAACGCAAGGCCTAGCACATACTCCGGGAGAATGACCATGAAACTGACTTTTGACACTGCCGTGTTCCAACGTAAAGCCCAGTCCCTCAGCCTGAAGCTGAACCTGAAATCCCAGGCTGTAATGAAGCAGGCCAAGCTGATTGGCGAAGTTGTTTTTCTGTTGGGAAAAGCCTGCTATCTGAAAATGTTCCACGCTCAGATCGTGATCTACGACCACCATCGATGTTGATGGGTTCATGAACGTGTTCGAGCTGGAGGGTGTTCCGAGTGTGACCGCAGGTTTGGTCCGCTTGAATTACTGCCAGACCGTTAATGGGTACGTCAAAGCTCGTAGCAGTGTGCTTGTAACCGAGACACAATGGGATCGTCTAAGCCGGCGTGCTGCATTTGGTGCCGGTCGTCTGGCTCACTAGACCAACGATGTACAAAACCCGGACTTTGTCCGGGTTTTTTTTCGACTTTCGATTGGCCTGTCAAAAAAGGTCCTGCACTTTGACTGCTATGAAGGGGGTCACCACAGCGGATTCAGCGATGAAGACGGTGGCGATGTGCACCACAAGCGCCACAGCGCAGAGGATGAATCTGCTCATAGATTGTGAAACAAACAGCTGCATCAGGGTCATCACTAACAGCATCAATCCGCCGCCTATGGAAATCTTGTCCAGCAGCCAGGCGGTGTTTGTCAAAGCTGAGTGGGATATGTCGCCGGATAAGCCGCCGGAAGGTGTGAAGGCGAATTGGTAATAGATCAGCACAATGTCAAAGCAGACCATGGCCAACACTGGCAGCAGGAGTATCACAGTGACTGCCGAAGACTGTCTTACAGCTGGGGAGTGGTGCCCAGTCAGCGCTGACCTATTCATCACAGTACTCCTCATCCTCTTCTCCCTCTCCGTAGAGGTCGCGATAAGCCTCAGCGACAGCTTCGCTGGATGCCCTACTGAGTTCACTTAAGTCCTGTTTGGCAAAGCCTGACGCGATAAGCAAGATGTCCGCATCAAAACTCGACAACGTTGCGCAGATCGCGTGAATTTTGCAGGCGAAGCCGTAGTTCCATGCTTCAAATACCTGGGCGTTCCAGGTTATTGATTTGGAAACCTCTTCGGCAACGTCGCCGGGGTTAACCCATGCACCGTCCCGGTAGATGCAACCGTCGCGAGCAATGCTCATCAGCTCGCCAGATGTAGTACCTTTTTTGAATTTTGCGCAGGTGAGGTCACGCCAGGTGCTCAGGTTGAGACCCAGCCCGTGGAGCCACTCACGGTCCTCTTTGGTTAGCAGATTTTGCATTTTGTTGTCGTCCAAAAAAATGCCTCACAAGGAGGCATTAAAGTCAGGATTGATTAGTTCTATCGAGTGCGAACAATCAAACAACTGTTCAGCCTACAAAGTTACTCAGTTGCTATTTAGGCAGCTACCGCTGACTCACACTTAACCCCGCACAACGTCAAGTCGCCTTTTGCTGGAACCTTGAGCAGGCTTCGGATCAACCGTTCCTTGCGAGCGTTGAATTTGTTTTCGTAGTTCAGGTGGGTAAATCCGAATCCAGCCGAAGCTAAAACTACTAACACTGCTGCTCCTAAAGCCCCAATTACCCACCAGATATAAAGCTGGGCCGGGTTTGTGGTGATAGCAGTGGTGAACCCTTCTGGATCAGAGCAAGCAAAGCCAAATGCCCATGTCATCAGCGCCAATGGCGTGATGAGGATTGCTTGGGTCATTGCGCTCCAGATGATGTAGATGAGGTTTACAAACTGCGCGAGGTAAAGTCGTTTGTCTTGTTGAACAGCTTTGTCGATCTGGCTGAGTTCATTTTCACTCAGGGAACCGACAGTTACGCCATTAATGATGACTTCCCATTTGTACTTATCGGACATAGCACTGTTCCTTTCGGTATGAGTTTCACGAACGGTATTTCGGAATGCCCTACCGCGTAGGGCATAAGGCCAAAGTTACTGAACCGATCCTGGTGCGTTTCGCTGGCGAATCTGTGCCAGTTTGTTCTCTGCCATTTTTGCGATCGTTGGTTGGCCACGAAGGCGAATCGTGTCCAATGCCAACTGGGCAGAGATGTTGCCGGTCACCGAGGTGTACGTCGCTTCGGGTGAACAACCAGTGTCGAGGACTGACTCGGCCTCGGCGCTTGCTACAACGAACGTTGGAACAGCCTCAACCTTGAACGCCTTGAAAAGCTCAGGGTTGACCTCCCAAGGAACGCCCGCTTTGTTCACGTCCAATGCGGCTTGTTTGGTCTGCATCATGGAGCCGTTGACGAAGCCGCGGACTACCAGCACCGCGCCGGTTTCTTTAGCCTGGCGTGTGAGTTCAATGAGTTTGTCCTTCGGCATCGAGAATGAGACGAAGATGATGAAGTCACTCTGGCCGGGCTTACCTTTCGATTCGTTTTTCGCGTTGTTATAACGCGCAACAACGTCGTCCAGCGTTTCTGTCTTGGTCGGCGGCGGAGCGTTGATCACCGGCACGGTGGTTTTGAACGTCCCTGCTTTTACAGGATCGATCTTGCCACCCAGGGTGGCGGTCCGGGCAGCTGACTGCTCGCCCATCAGCTTTTGAAGCTCTGCATCGGACGGCATTTGCATCGACTGGGCACCGGCGCCCAAGCTTATGATGCTAGTTGCCAAGAGTAACGCCGCCGCAGCAGTCGCGTTTACGGAAAATGCCATAGCCAAAGTCCTTGTAACCGGGAATTGGAAACTCTGTATTGGATTCGGTCAGAATGGTGGAGCGCCCGATGGGGCCACAGCATTTGCCGTCAATTTTTGCTGTTTCAGGTTTGGGGTACAGTCGGGTGAGCTTGTACTGGCGCTTGTCCATGATGATCTGTGGGTAATAGCCACACATGGCGCCGCTGCCCATTGCTGCCCACTGCGTTCCCGCGGCGTGCAATTTGGCGAGAATCCTGGTCGTCTGTAACCGAGCTGTCTGCTCCATGCTCAAATGCGCTTCGTTATGGCCAGTCAGGGGGTACATGTGGCCATACGAGCCGGCAGCCCAGAAAATGGTTGAGAGCGGGAACCCTGCCGCAGCTGCCACCGCGTCCGCGGACATTGCACCGATCGCTAACATGCTGCCGAATGGGAAGGCATACGGTGTGAGGATACCGGCGAGTTCGTCATCGTTGTGCGTGGGGTCGGCAAACGAGACCCAAGGGACGTCCATGCCACGCTGATCCATGCAGGTGTCATCCAGGATCGCCCCCATCACATACATGGCAGGGTTGAGGTAAAAGTTGACCTGCATGAAGGAGTCGCGAGTGCTTGAGATGCCGCCGCCCTGGTCATCGGAAATCTGCCCGAATGCATCCGAGTTCACACCAACGTTTACCCGGGCCCCACCGAGCAGCGGAAAGCAGCCTGGCACCGTGGTGACGTCCGTCATCATGTCGAATTCCCAGAAGGATGTCGGGATACCCACTTTGGGCGGGTTGCCACAGAAGCAAAATGCACTTTGTCCGCCACCGCTGTCGAAGTCCTCCTGGCCATCCGAAACCAGATTGGTCGAGCCGAAAAGCTTGATCGGGAACATGCAGGACCAGCAAACGTCAGAAATGAGGTTTGGAAACTTGCCGGTGCAGATCTCGTCGGCGTTGACGCTGAGAGTAGTGAGAAGCCCTGTGATCAAGAAGCCCAGGGCCATAAAAGTCTTTTTCATAGCTTGAGCTCCTCGATTTGGAGTTGCCGGCCTTTCTGGGTGATGACGGCTGGCACACGCTCAATACCGAACTTCTTGGTCAGGATTCCCTGCTGGTCAAAGTAGACAGGCCTCCCCCACTCGCGATTCAGCTTAAGAAAGGACCCCGCAACGAGTATTACTTTGTCCCGTGGGTGCTCCTCGGTGCGCTGTTTGGCATAGGCCAGTTGTTTGGGATCCCTGCCATCAATGAAGATGATCGCTTTGCTCAGCGAGATGTAATCCAGCGGATTGATCTTGGTACCTGCCGGCACCAAGATATTGCCGAGATGGTCTTTGACGGTCTCGGCGTAGGTATAGGTCGGGTCGTACATACGAATCTGCGGTTCCACTACCGCTTCAATACCGGCCAGCGGCTTGGGGTTCTCCAGCCCGGCCAGTTGTTTGTCCCGGTAGTTGTTCCAGTATTTTGAGAGGTCCCCTTTTTTCTCCATTTCACCCAACCGACCTTTGATCATGTCGATTGCATCCTGCTCTTGGACATCCCAGGTGTTGCCGTATTGGCCCAGCTGTTCAGCATGCAGGTTGATTGAGGTGAGATAGAGAGCAGGAACGAAGGCAATGGCACAAAGGCGGCGTAGCTTCATCGCAACTCCAGATAGGTTCGCCGGTGGGCGTCCCAAGGTGAGATCTGAGGTGTCCAAAAACAACGTGGCCATCGAGATGGCCACGAGAGGATCAAGTGCTGAGGTCCAGCTTATGCGCCACCATTCAGCCACGACTCCAGGCGTTCAAGCGTGCCTAAGCCGGGCATCTTGCGACCGTCTTCGCTGAACATGGTTGGGGTGCCCTGGACGCCGAGGCTTTCAGCCAGACCGATATTGCGATCGATAGGGTTGGCGCACTTCGACGATGCCGGCATGACGCCTTTCATCATGTTGTCCCAGGCGACGGCGCGATCTGCTTCAGGCAGGCACCAGATGGATTCGGCTTTCGCCTTGGCCTGAGGGTGTAGCGATTCGATCGGGAAAATGAAGGTGTAGATCGTCACGTTTTCGAGTTGGGTGAAGATCTTGTTCTCGAGATCGTGGCAGTAAGGGCAGTCCGGGTCGGTAAACAGATAGATTTTGCGAGAGCCATCGCCCTTCACGCGGGTAAATGCGTCGGCGAGCGGGAACTTGGACACATCAACTTTTTCAGCCGCCGCTCGTTTCGGTGCTGTCAGGTCCTGCCGTGTTTGCATGTCATACAGGCTACCGAACATCAGGTACCGGCCTTCGGCGTCCGTGTACGCGATGTTTTTGCCCATGGTGATTTCGAAAATGCCAGCCAGGGGGGCTTTGACGACGTTGGTGAAGTTAGTCGCAGGGTATTTTTGACGCAGGCTGTTGATCACAGCCAGGCTTTCGAGGTCGGCTGGTGCTGCCGGCGCAGCTGCTGCAACAGGAGCTGGGGCGGGTGCTGCGACTTGCGGTGCTGCGGTCGGGGCAACTTGGGCAGCGGTGTTCGTAGTAGCTGCGGCGGCCGGTGCTTGGGTTGTGACAGCTTCGTCAGCGTAAACAGCCAGCGAGCAGCTGGCGAGGGCGATTGCGAGTGCAAGCTTCTTCATCGATTACCTCAGATTTGAAATGGTCTATTACAGGATTATGTGTACGTGTGATGCCATACTAGCAATACGCATAACACAAGACCATACGCCGGCAGTATTTTTTAGTTTTTCCTGGATTTTCCTTGAAAAAGGTAATCATATTTATTGTTACACCCCTCTATCCCCAATAAATATTGCGCGAAACGGCAGGTAACTGTTTTTCTGTTACAGGACGTTCACGTTTCAGAATAAAAATTATTCATTCTGATACTCATAGACCGCACGGTGGTTAGGTGCCGACACAGCGGGCGAGCGCAATCACGCAATAACTCCCGCAGCATTGGATGCTTGCCTGAGACCGCTAAGTGGACTTCGCCAAATAGTCAGCTCAAAGGCTGATTGGCATCAACAATTCGGAAGCGACTTTTCTCAGCATGTAGGTTTCGCGCAGAATTGATTGCCCCATCGAAGACTCGTGACGCTGCATAACGGCCTCATTGTGCACGATGGCTTCATGCAGGTTGATCCACACAGGCCGCATACCATTCGCGATTTCGTGGCTTTCCATTCTCACGGGCGCTAGCTGGGGAGCGATTTCGCATAGATAAAAATGCGAGGTCATGTGCATCAGGTCATATTCTGGTTTCCAGTAGGGCCGGTACTCCTCGATGTAACCGTAGTGCTGGAGCACCTGTATTTGACGAGCACCAGTCTCTTCCTCAAGCTCACGCTTCAGGCCTGCGACAATGTCTTCGTCACCATCAAGGCCGCCTCCAGGAAAGCTGAAATCGTTATAGCGCTCCGTGAACAGCAACAGGATCTGTTCATCCCGCATCACGATGCCGCGTGCTGCGTGTCGACGGAATACTCTGCCCTGTTTGGATTTCAGCTCGGGGTGAACAATTTCAGTTATGAGTTGCATGTGGTCTCGTTACGGCAAGATCAGTTAGTCATCGTCCAGGGTGGCCACGGTATTTCCGCAGCTCTGGAAATACTGTGGCCAGTGGAACTGGTTCAGCGAAGCAGCAATACGGGTAAAGTGGATGTTCGCAGCATCGTCGTGGTCGTGCTGCCCACCAGAAACTGCCTGATGCGTGAGTGCCCGTACGCCCCCATGACCAAGAGGTCAATGCAGTGCTCTGCCTGATACGCATGAAGTACCGACTCTACTTCGCCTGGGCGGATCTCGGCATGCACTAGCGGGCCAGAACTGGCGAGTGTGGTTCGTGCTTTCTCTAGCTCATTCTGATTTTCTTCAGAGTCCGTACCAACCATGACGATATGAATTGGCAGGCCTTCGCACAGCGGGCTTGAAGCAAGCATCTGTACGGTCTTGTGGCCTGTAGCGCTGCCGTCAAATGCCACCATGACCGTTTCAGGTTTCCTGAAATGGCTGGTTGTAATCAGGATGGGGCGGTGGATAGTTCGGACTACCGCTTCAATCTGGCTGCCAAGACTTTGGGCACTGCGCGTGCTGTCCTCTCCGACTCTTCCGATCACCAGTAATCGAATATCGTTTTGGAGATCGCTCAGGCTCTCGACTAGATGTCCATGGCGCTGCTTCAGATCAGGTGACATGGCGCCAGAGATGACTGTTCGCTCGCGAGCTTTTTCAAGCATGTGCTGTCCATGTTCCAAGGCCAGTTTTGCACGCTGCGCATCCAGCGTGGCCAACTCTTCCAGTAGATGTTCTCTGCTACCGAGGCCGATATTGCCGCTGAGGTCAGCGGATGCAGGATATTTTTCCTTATCCAGCACATGAAGCAAGGTCAGGGGAGCGCTGAGTCGTTGCGAGGCCCATGCTGCGTAATCGCAGACCGCCAATGAGGATTGTGAGTTATCAATGCATGCCATTACGTGGGTCATTGTCGTTCTCCTTAGTGGCTCATGAGCTTGTCGATGGCACCGGGTTTGTCATGCACACCGAAGCGGTCAACGATTGTTGCGCTGGCTTCATTGAGACCGAGCACTTCAACCTCAGCGCCTTCGCGGCGGAACTTGATCACGACCTTATCCAGGGCTGCGACGGCGGTGATATCCCAGAAATGCGCCTGTGTGAGATCGATGGTGACCTTGTTGAGCGCTTCCTTGAAGTCAAAAACTTCAGTGAACTTGTCCGCAGAGCTAAAGAACACCTGGCCCACGACGTGGTAAGTCCGATGCGATTCCGTCTCTTCCAGAGTGCTCTTGATATCTAGGTAGTGCCCGACCTTGTTTGCGAAGAACAGGGAGGCCAGCAGCACACCTACCAGTACGCCGTAGGCCAGGTTGTGAGTGGCCACGACGACAACGACGGTCGCCACCATGACGAGGTTGGTCGACAGCGGATGCTCTTTCAGATTACGCAAAGAATCCCAGCTAAAGGTGCCGATGGATACCATGATCATCACAGCCACGAGTGCCGCCATAGGGATTTTGGAGAGCCATTCGCCAAGAAATACCACCATCAGCAGCAGGAAAACGCCGGCACACAATGTCGAGAGACGGGTGCGGCCACCAGATTTCACGTTGATGATCGACTGGCCGATCATGGCGCAACCTGCCATGCCGCCAAGCATGCCGGCAGCGATGTTGGCCACACCCTGGCCTTTGCACTCGCGGTTCTTGTTGCTGGTGGTATCGGTAAGGTCGTCGACGATGGTCGCGGTCATCATTGATTCGAGTAGACCCACTACTGCCAACGCAGCCGAGTACGGGAAAATGATGCGCAGGGTTTCAAAATTCAGCGGAACTTCAGGCCAGAGGAAGATCGGGAGCGTATCAGGCAGTTGGCCCATGTCACCGACGGTGCGGATATCCAAACCGAGGTAAATGGCGATGGCCGTCAGCGTCAGAATGCACACCAATGGAGAGGGAATCAGCTTGCCGATTTTCGGCACATACGGAAACAGGTAGATGATTCCCAAGCCCGCAGCGGTCATGGCATAGACATGCCAGGTGACATTGGTCAGCTCAGGCAATTGCGCCATAAAAATCAGAATCGCCAATGCGTTTACGAAGCCGGTGACTACCGAGCGTGAAACAAAGCGCATCAACGAGCCAAGCTTCAGGTAGCCGGCAAGGATTTGAAGTACGCCACATAGTAGAGTCGCGGCCAGCAGGTACTGGAGTCCATGCTCTTTTACCAGCGTAACCATCAGCAGTGCCATGGCGCCTGTCGCCGCCGAGATCATTCCGGGGCGTCCGCCGACAAAGGCGATGACAGCACAGATACAGAAGGAGGCGTAGAGACCGACTTTGGGATCTACCCCGGCGATGATGGAAAAGGCGATGGCTTCCGGGATCAGCGCGAGTGCGACCACCAGCCCCGCGAGCACGTCGCCACGGACGTTGGAAAACCACGTTTGTCTGTAAGCGTCCGGCCATGTCACCTTCAAAACTCCAGCATTAAGGGCGATGGTGTCCGCGTATTTTTAAGCGGACGCGATCACCCTTAATCGCCAGGATTTCCATGCGCCAACGAAGCTCTTATCCCAA